>Ga0213875_10000568_pt1 | contig 30109 bp, 21 predicted proteins | sample BarmaccomBMRX_R8_FD_160105 | JGI IMG/M metagenome (GOLD analysis project Ga0213875, IMG submission 160105) | Root-associated microbial communities from Barbacenia macrantha in rupestrian grasslands, the National Park of Serra do Cipo, Brazil - RX_R8 | ecosystem: Host-associated > Plants > Roots... | reverse complement strand
CCAATTTGGTCATGCCGCCTTCCACCCCCGGTACCATCTCGTTGCGGATGCGGATGTTGGCGAAGGTGCCGCGCATCATCACGTTGTGATTGCCGCGGCGGGCGCCGTAGGAATTGAACTCGACCGGCCGCACCTGGTAGCTGATCAGGTAGTCGCCGGCCGGGCTCTCCTTCTTGATGCTGCCGGCCGGCGAGATGTGGTCCGTCGTGATGCTGTCGCCGAGCACCGCGAGTTCGCGGGCGCCGACCACGTCGTGCACCGCCTCCGGCTCCTTCGGCATGTTCTCGAAATAGGGCGGGTGCGCGATATAGGTCGAGGCGGCCGGCCATTCGAAGGTCTTGCCGCCCGACACGGCGATCGTGCGCCACTCCTGTGGACCGAGAAACACGTCGCCATAGCGCCGCCGGAAGCTGTCGCGCGACACCGCCCGCGCCACCGTGTCCGCGACCTCCTTATTGGTCGGCCAGATATCGCGCAGATAGACCGGCTTGCCCTCGCTGTCCTCGCCGAGCGGATCGGTCGTCAGATCGATGCGGATTGTGCCGGCCAGCGCATAGGCGACGACGAGCGGCGGCGAGGCCAGGTAATTGGCGCGCACCAGCGGGTGGATGCGCCCCTCGAAATTGCGGTTGCCGGAGAGCACCGCCGCGACGGCGAGGTCGCCGGCCTCGATCGCGTCGGCGATCGGGTCGGGCAGCGGCCCCGAATTGCCGATGCAGGTCGTGCAGCCATAGCCGACCAGGTTGAAGCCGAGCGCGTCGAGGGATTCCTGCAACCCCGCGGCGGCATAATAGTCGCTGACCACCTGGCTGCCCGGCGCCAGGCTGGTCTTGACCCAGGGCTTGACCTTGAGCCCGCGCTCGGCGGCCTTCTTGGCGACCAGCCCGGCTGCCAGCATGACGCTCGGGTTCGAGGTGTTGGTGCAGCTGGTGATAGCGGCGATCACGACATGGCCGTCGGCGATCTCGTAATCGGCGCCCTCGACCTTGATCGTACGCGGCCGATCGACCCCGGCGAGGCGCGGCAATTCGCCGATGAAGGCCTTGGCGGCGCCGCCCAGCGCGACCCGGTCCTGCGGCCGCCGCGGTCCGGCAAGCGAGGGCTCGACCGTCCCGAGATCGAGCTCCAGCGCATCGGTGAAGACGGGGTCGGGCGTCGTATCATCGCGCCACAGGCCCTGCGCCTTGGCGTAGGCTTCTACGAGCTTGACCCGCGCCGGGTCACGGCCGGTCAGGCCGAGATAGCGGATCGTCTCGGCATCGATCGGGAAGAAGCCGCAGGTCGCGCCGTACTCGGGCGCCATGTTGCCGATCGTCGCGCGATCGGCCAGCGCCAATTCGCCGACCCCCGGCCCGAAGAACTCGACAAAGCGCCCGACCACCCCGCGCCGCCGTAACATTTGCGTCACGGTCAGCACGAGGTCGGTCGCGGTCGCGCCTTCCTTGAGGCGCCCGGACAGTCGGAAGCCGACTACCTCCGGCAACACCATCGAGATCGGCTGGCCCAGCATCGCCGCCTCGGCCTCGATGCCGCCGACCCCCCAGCCGAGCACCGACAGGCCGTTGACCATCGTCGTGTGGCTGTCGGTGCCGACCAGCGTGTCGGGATACGCGATCGTGCGGCCCCCCTCCTCGCTCGTCCAGACGACCTGCGACAGGTATTCGAGGTTGACCTGGTGGCAGATGCCGGTGCCGGGCGGGACGACCCGGAAATTGTCGAACGCGTCCTGACCCCAGCGCAGGAAGCGGTAGCGCTCGCCGTTGCGCTCGAATTCGTGTTTGACGTTGTCGGCGAAGGCGCGCGGCGTGCCGAACTCGTCGATCATCACCGAGTGGTCGATGACCAAATCGACCGGCGACAGCGGGTTGATCTTGTTCGGGTCGCCGCCGAGATCGACCATCGCCTGCCGCATCGCTGCCAGATCGACGACCGCCGGCACGCCGGTGAAATCCTGCATCAAGACGCGCGCCGGGCGGAACGCGATCTCGCGATCCGAGGTCTTGGTATGCAGCCACTCGCCGAGCGACTTTACGTCATCGACCGTGACCGTGCGCCCGTTCTCCAGCCGCACCAAATTCTCCAGCAGCACCTTGAGCGAGAACGGTAGACGCGCGACATCGCCGAGCCCGGCCGCCTGCGCCGCCGCGTCGAGGCTGAAATAATCGTAGCTTTTGCCGTCGACCGTGAGGGTGCGACGGGCCTTTAGGGTATCGTGACCGGTGACGCTCACGGAGAATCTCCTGTCCAGAGACGAGGCTGTTTGCTGCCGGCTACGATACCCCCGCCGGTCCGACGATCAAGATCGTCGGGACCGCGTCACGGCCGACGCGCCGCGACGATCGCAACCGGATAGGCGTAGTGGATCGTGTCGCCGTCGAGCCGCACCGGAATGCCGAGCCGGTCGTCGCCGGCCGAGGCGCGGAACATCTCGATGATTTTCGCCTCGTCGCCCGGGTTGGGGTAGGAGCGCGCCAGCAGATTGCTGACCTCGTCGCGCAATTCGGAAAACAATACGCGCGGTTCCGGCAACCCGGCCTCGGCAAACAGCCGCTTCATCTCGCTCAGCGGCAAGGCGCGGGTATGCGAAGGGTCGCGCAGTTTTTCGAGCCGGTTGAACGCCGCGGCCTTGTCGGGGTCTTCCGAGGGACAGCTGTCGACCACGACGATGCGGCCCCCCGGCGCGCAGACGCGGACCATCTCGCTCAGCACGCGGGCGGCGTCGACGAAGTGGTGGAAGGAAAAGCGGGTGGCGACGATCGTGAAGCTGGCGTCGGGGTAGGCGAGGCGGTTGACATCCCCCTGATCCCAGCGGGTGTTTTCGAGCCCCTGTTCGGCGGCCGCGGCGCGCGCCCGGTCGAGCATCGCCGCAGTCACGTCGATCCCGGTCGCGCGGCGCACATGCGGCGCGAAGGCGGTCGCGACGAGGCCGCCGCCGCAAGCCACGTCGAGCACGACATCCTCCGGGCCGGGCTCGCCCGCCTCGACGATCAGCTGCAAGGCGCTGCGGTCGCGGATCGGCGCCGCCGCGTTGAATACCGTCGCCTGGCGGGTGAACTGGTCCCGGATCAGCTCGTCATGGGCGGGTGGGGCGCTGGCGTCGGTCATCGCTGGGCCTCCAGGATCTCGCGGCCGGACGGGGTCAGGACGACGCGCGCATCCGGCGTCAGCGCGACCATACCGCCGGCGAGGGCATCCTCCCAGGCGCAATTGAGAGGACAGGTGCTCGGCCAGGCGGCGCGCGCCTCGGCGGCGCGGCGCGGCCGCGCCGCCACCCATTCGAGGAATTGCACGATCAAAAACTTGGCTTCGCTGGCCATCGCCCCGCCTCGTCCGGTACGCCAGGGAGGAGGTCGAAGTGTTGCAGAGAAGAGACCTGCTGTCCAATATATCGGATCTTCTATATTCATACGTGAGCGATATGGAATTGCGGCATCTCCGCTACTTCGTCGCCGTCGCGGAGGAAGGGCATGTGACCCGCGCCGCCGAGCGGCTCGGCATCCAGCAGCCGCCCTTGTCACAGCAAATCCGGGCGCTTGAGCGCGAGCTTCAGGTGCCCTTGTTCCGCCGCAAGCCGCGCGGGGTCGACCTGACCCCCGCCGGCACGGCGCTGCTCGAGGAGGCGCGCGCGATCCTCGCCCACACGCAAGCCGCGGTGGCGGCGACGCGGCGGGCGGCGCGCGGCGAGACCGGCCGGGTCGGGCTCGGCTTTACCAGCTCGGCGTCTTTCCATCCCTTCGTGCCGCGCACGATCCGCGCCTTTCGCGAGCGCCATCCGCTGGTCGGGCTGGGGCTCGAAGAAAGCGGCACGGTCGAACTCGTCGAGGCCCTGCGCGCGGAGAAGATCAATGCCGCGTTCGTCCGTTCCCCGATCGGCGCGGCGCCCGACCTCACAATCTTTCCGGTTTTCGAAGAGCCCATGGTGGCCGCGCTGCCGATCGGCCATCCGCTCGCGGTCGGCGCCGGATCGCTGCCGCTCGCGGCGCTCCGGCACGAGACCTTCATTCTTTACCGGCGCCCGGTCGGGCCGGGGCTGCACGACGCCATCATCGCCGCCTGCGACCGGGCCGGGTTCAGCCCGACCATCGGTCAGGAAGCGCCGCGCATGCTGTCGACCCTGAGCCTGGTCGCCGCCGGCCTTGGGGTCACCTTGGTCCCGGACTCGATGAGCCGGCTCGACACGGAGGGGCTCGTCTATCGCCCGCTCGACGCCGCCGGGCTGACCGCACCGCTCAACCTCGCCTGGCGCCGCAACGAGACCTTGGCCGCGGCGCTCGGCTTCATCGCGCTGGCCCAGCACCTCGGGCCATGACGGCGGTCGGGCTTGCCCCCGGTCTCGGTCCGACCGCAAAATGGGCACGCCAGACGGCCGGATGGCCGCTCTCCGGTCGCGGCTTGCCTGCGGGCGGAGGGAGGAAAGTCCGGGCTCCACGGAGGCGCGGTGCCGGTTAACGGCCGGCGGGGGCGACCCCAGGGACAGTGCCACAGAAAGCACACCGCCGAGCCCGTTCCGGTCATGGGAAACCATGGGCCGGCGGGCGGCAAGGGTGAAACGGTGCGGTAAGAGCGCACCGCGCCGCCGGCAACGGCGGCGGCACGGAAAACCCCACCGGGAGCAAGACCAAGTAGGAGCGGCAGGCACTCCGGCGTCCCGCAGGGGGTTCCGGGTGCCGGGTGGGCCTTCGCACCGCCGCTCGGGTCGGTCGCGCGAGGCGTCCGGCAACGGACGCCCCAGAGGAATGGTCATCCCCGCCGCGGCAAGCCGAGGCGGGACAGAACCCGGCTTACAGGCCGTCTGGCAGTATCGAACGAAATGAGAACACCGTTCTGCTTGGGCCGGGAGCGCGAACACTGTCGGCTTCCAGAAACAACATGCAGTGCAGAGTCGGAGTGGCTGCCCACAACAGGTGGGAGGCGCAGAATTATTTGCATTTCGCAAAGAATCCCATTGACGCCCATACAGACCCATTGTATCCCAATGTCACCCACGGATGGGTGTCGCCGATGGGGGGAACTTCGGCGACGCCTCCGGGCGCCCCTTGTCGGATGTCCGCGGGTGAGCGTTGGGGGAGCAAGTGGATCCGTTTCTGTCCACTTACGTAAACAAGGTCGACCGCAAGGGGCGTGTTTCAGTGCCGGCGACCTTCCGCTCCGCTCTCGCCACCCACCACAACCCGAACGTCATCATCGTCTTCCCATCATTCAAGTTTCCGGCGCTCGACGGCAGCGGCAGCGATCGGATGATGGAAATGCAGAACCGGCTGGAAGCGCTCGATCAGTTCTCGGAAGATTACGAGAACCTGACGATGCTGTTCGCCGACGCGCATCGCCTGGCGATCGACGGCGAGGGCCGCGTCGTGCTCTCGGACGGCCTCAAGGAGCATGCGCAGATCGCCGACGAGGCGGCCTTTGTCGGGCTCGGCGCGATGTTCCAGATCTGGGAGCCCGCCCGCTTCGCCGAGCATCGCGCCGCGATCCGCGAGCGGTCGCGTCGCCAGAACACGACTCTGCCGGGCGACGGGGGGCGGCGGCCGCAATGACACGCGGGCGCCGGCCGCGCACTCGCCCCGCCGCGCCGCGACCGCCGCGGGATCCCGCCATGCCACCCGCCGAGGCCGGCGTCGAGCACCTTCCGGTGTTGCTCGAGGCGGTGCTCGCCGCCCTCGCGCCGCGCGAAGGCGGTCTTTATGTGGACGGCACGTTCGGTGCGGGCGGGTACAGCGCCGCGCTGCTCGCCGCCGCATCGTGCCGCGTGCTCGGCATCGATCGCGACCCCGACGCCGTCGCCCGCGGACGCACCCTGGCCGGGCACCATGAGGGCCGCCTGAACGTGGTCGAAGGGCGCTACGGCGATATGGAGCGATTGGTCGATGCCGCGCTCGATCGGCCGGCGCCGGAAGGGCAGACCGCAGCGGGGCAGGTCGCCGGCGTCGCGCTCGATCTCGGCGTCTCGTCGATGCAGCTCGCCGCCGCCGAGCGGGGTTTCTCGTTCCGCCTGGACGGACCGCTCGACATGCGCATGGGGCAGGAGGGCGAAAGCGCGGCCGATCTCGTCGCGGCTCTTTCCGAAACGGAATTGGCCGAACTGATCCGCGGCCTCGGCGAGGAGCGCCATGCCCGGCGTATCGCGCGCGCGATTGTGGCGGCACGCCGGGCCGAGCCGATTCGCCGCACCGGGCAGCTTGCCGAGCTGGTGCGGGCCGTCGTGCCGGTATCGCAGCATGGGCTCGATCCTGCGACCCGAACCTTTCAGGCGCTGCGGATCGCGGTCAACGATGAGCTCGGCGAGCTCGATCGCGGGCTCGCCGCGGCCGAGCGCTTGCTGATGCCGGGCGGTCGGCTCGCGGTCGTGTCGTTCCACTCGCTCGAAGATTCGCGAGTGAAGGCCTTCCTGCGCCGGCGCAGCGATGCGGCGCCGCGCAGTTCCCGCCACGATCCGCAACGCCCTCCCGGCGCCGCGCCGAGCTTTCGCCTATTATCGCGCCGCGCCGTCAGGCCCGACAGCGCCGAGGTCGCGCGCAACCCGCGTGCCCGCTCGGCCCGGTTGCGGGCGGCCGAACGCACGGCGGCGCCGCCCTGGGCGGCGTCCTGCAGCGAAGAAGCAAGAGGTCACAGCCGCTGGGGAGCCGTCTGATGATCAAGCTCGGCACCATGTTCTGGGTTGCCCTCGTCTGTGGCGCGGGCTTCGCGATGTTCGCCGTCAAATACAATGTCCAGGATCTCGAAGACGAGCTGGTCCGCGTCAAGAAGCAGGCCGTGATGGCCCAGAACGAGATCCGGGTGCTCAATGCCGAATGGACCTTGCTGAACCAGCCCGAGCGGCTGCAGGAACTGAATGCGCGCTTCCTGTCGCTGTCGCCAGCCTCCCCAGCGCAGCTGTCGCGCAGCATTGCCGATATCCCGCTGCGCGCGCCGGAAACCGCTCCTGACGCGGTCGTCGACTCCGTGACCGAGAGCGCCGGTCGCGGCGCCCGTACCGGCGCGGGCGACGTCGTGACGGCGGCGCTGCAACGCTCGGCCGCGACACCCGATAAGCCGGCAGCGGCGTATCCGGCTTCGAAGGCGATGCTGAAGCAGGCGGCGGCCAAATCCCCGAGATCGATGGATGAGCTGATCGCGCAGATCGCTGGAGCCAGGTGATGCTTGCGCCACAGCGGCGGGACGACAATCCCTGCCGTCCTCGGCACTTTAAGCCGGCGCCCTGCGCTCCGGTAAACCCGGACGGGCGCGCGGCGCAGAACCTTGAGACCTGCCGCACCCGGCTCCTCGTCACCGGCGCGCTCTTCGCGCTGGTGTTCGCGGTAGTAGGGCTGCGTCTCATCGATGTGGTCCTGCTCGAAGGTAGCGCTGCCGGGGCGCCGGCCGCGCATATCCGTCCTGTCGCGCCGCCGCCAGCGATGGGCCGCGCCGACATCGTCGACCGCAACGGCGCCCTGCTGGCGACGACGCTCGACACCCCGTCGCTATACGGCAATCCGAAACAGATCTCGGACCCGGCCGAGGCGACGCGCGCTCTGGCGAGCGCTCTGCCGGGCCTCAACCCTGCCGAGACCTATGCCAAGCTCAGCTCGGGCCGCAGCTTTGTCTGGCTGCGCCGCCGCCTGACGCCGCGGGAACAGTATGCGGTCAATCGGCTCGGGATTCCCGGGCTTGAATTCGAGCCCGAGGAGCGCCGGGTCTATCCGTTCGGCGATCTTGCGTCCCATGTCGTCGGCTATTGCGGGATCGACAATCGCGGCTTCGCCGGAATCGAGCGGGCGCTCGACACCGTCGTCAAGGAGCGGCGGGAGCCGGTGCAGCTGTCGCTCGACGCGCGCGTGCAGTACATCCTGCACGAGGAATTGCGGCACGTGGTCGACGAATTCACCGCCAAGGGCGCCGCCGGCATCATCATGGACGTGCGTAGCGGCGAGATCCTGGCCATGGTGTCGCTGCCGGATTTCGACCCGAACCACCCGACCGCCGACACCCCGAATGAGCCGCCGGAACAAGCCAAGGAGCGGATCTTCAACAAGATCACGCTCGGCGATTACGAGATGGGCTCGGCCTTTAAGATCTTTAACACGGCGATGGCGCTCGATGCCGGCACCGCGCGCATGACCAAGCAGTACGATGCGATCCACGACATCCATATCGGCCGCTTCACGATCGAGGACTATCACGGCAAACACCGCATGCTGAGCGTGCCCGAGGTGTTCATGTACTCCTCGAACCTCGGCTCGGCGCGCATGGCGCTCGAAGCCGGGGCCGAGCGGCAGCGCAGCTTCCTTGCGCGGCTCGGGCTCTTAAAGCCGGTGCCGATCGATTTTGACGAGGTATCGCGGCCGCGCTTCCCGGCAATGTGGCGCGAAGTCAACGTCATCACGATCGCCTATGGGCACGGCATCGCGGTCAGCCCACTGCATGTTGCGACGGCGGTCTCGGCGATCGTCAATGGCGGGATGCTGCACCCGCCCACATTGCTGAGATTGCCGCCCGGAACGCGGCCCGCCGGCGAGCGCGTGATCTCCGAGAAGACCTCGGAGCAGATGCGCAAACTGATGCGCCTCGTCGTCGAATACGGCACCGCCAAGCTTGCCGCCGCCCCGGGCTATGTGGTCGGCGGCAAGACCGGGACCGCGGAAAAGAATACCGGCGGCCATTACCAGGAGAAGAAGCTCGTATCGGACTTCGTCGCGGTTTTCCCGATGCACGACCCGCGTTATTTGGTGTTGACCATGGTTGACGAGCCGCACCCCTCGAAAGAGAGCCACGGCTATGCGACGGCGGGGTGGACGGTGGCGCCGGCGACCGGCCGCATCATCGGGCGCATTGCGCCGCTGCTCGGCGTCCAGCCGGTCGACGAGAATTCCCCCGAGGTGACCCGGGCGCTGACGATCGAAAGTATGCAGGGAAAAAAGATTGAGGATTACTGAGCTTGTCGGCCCGGTCGCCGCGCTCCCCCGAACACGGCCGCCGGGCGAACCGCTCGCCGATCCGGAGATCCTCGGCCTCAGCTGCGATTCGCGCTCCGTCCAACCGGGGTTCCTATTTGCGGCGCTGCCTGGGACGCGCCTCGACGGCCGCCGTTTCGCGGCCGAGGCGGTGCGCCGCGGCGCCGTCGCGATCCTGACGGACGAGCCGGAAGCGCTCGAGCTGTCCGCGGCCGAGCGGAGCCGCATCGCCGTTGTCGCCGATCGCAACCCGCACCGCGCTCTCGCGCTGCTCGCGGCCCGTTTCTACCGCGATCAGCCGGCGACGATCGCCGCGGTCACCGGCACGAACGGGAAGACTTCGGTGGCGCATTTCACGCGCGAGATCTGGTCGCGCCTCGGCTGTCCCGCCGCCAGTCTCGGCACCTTGGGCCTCGTCACCCCGGCGCGCCGGCGCGCCGGCTCGCTGACCACGCCCGACCCGGTCGCGCTGCATTGCAACCTCGCCCGCCTCGCGCAGGACGGCATCGCGCATGTGGCGATCGAGGCGTCGAGCCACGGTCTTGCGCAGTACCGCCTCGACGCGGTGCGGGTGACGGCGGCGGCCTTCACCAATTTGACCCGCGACCATCTCGACTACCACGGCGACATCGGTTCCTACCGCGCCGCCAAGGAACGGCTCTTCGCCGAACTGCTCGCGCCGGATGGCACCGCCGTTTTGAACGCGGACAGCCCCGAATTCCCGCGGCTGTCGACGCTGTGCTGCGGGCGCGGCCTGCGGGTCCTGGCTTACGGTTCGGCCGAGAGCGCCGATGTGCGGCTCGTCGCGACGGTGCCGGACAATGCCGGGCAGCGGCTCACGCTTGCGGTGCTCGGCAGGAGGCGCGAGGTGAAGCTGCCTTTAGCCGGGGCTTTCCAGGCAATGAACGCGCTGGCCGCGCTCGGGCTCGTCGTCGCGACCGGCGCGGCGGTCGAGGCTGCGACCGCAACGCTGGCGCATCTGAGCGGCGTTCCCGGCCGGCTGCAGCTGGTCGCCGAGGCGTCCGGCGCGGCCGTGTATGTCGATTACGCTCACACCCCCGACGCATTGGCGACCGTCCTCACGGCGTTGCGTCCGCACGCCGCGGGTCGGCTGATCGCATTGTTCGGGGCCGGCGGGGACCGCGATCCGGGGAAACGTCCGCTGATGGGCGAGGTCGCATCGCGCCTCGCCGACCGCGTCTACGTGACCGACGACAACCCGCGCAGCGAGCCGCCCGACGGCATTCGCCGTGCGATCCTCGCGGCTGCGCCAGGGGCAATCGAGATCGGCGACCGCGCTGCCGCCATAGCAGCGGCAATTGCCGAGTTGCGGCCGGGCGATGTGCTGGTCGTCGCCGGCAAGGGGCACGAAACCGGTCAGATCATCGGCAGCGAGATCCGGCCGTTCGACGATGTCGTCGTGGCCCGCGAGGCGGCGGGCCGGCTCGCGCACGCACGGGCCTGCGCGTGACGGTATTGTGGAGCGCTCCGGAAGCTGCCGCGGCGACCTGCGGCACCGCTAGCGGCGACTGGGTCGCGACCGGCGTCGCGATCGACAGCCGCGCCGTCACGCCCGGCGATCTGTTCGTCGCGTTGCGGGGGCCGAACCATGACGCGCACCGCTTCGTGGCCGGTGCCTTGCGCGCCCGGGCGGCGGCCGCGATGGTCGACCGGGCACCGGACGATATTCCGGACAATGCGCGGCTGTTGCGGGTCGCCGACACGCTCTCGGGTCTGACTGCGCTCGGCGCGGCGGCGCGGGCGCGCAGCGATGCGCGGATCGTCGCGGTGACCGGCAGCGTCGGCAAGACCGGCACGAAGGAGGCGCTGCGCCTCGCGCTCGGCGCCTGCGGCCGGGTTTGTTCCTCCGCCGGCAGCCTGAACAATCATTGGGGCGTCCCGCTCTCGCTCGCTCGCCTGCCGCGCGATGCCGAATACGGCGTCTTCGAGCTCGGGATGAACCATGCCGGCGAGATCGCGGCCTTGACCCGGCTGGCCCGCCCCCATGTCGCCGTGATCACCAATGTCGAGCCGGCCCATCTCGGCTTCTTTTCCTCGGTGGAGGCGATTGCGGACGCCAAAGCGGAAATATTCTTCGGCCTCGAGCCGGACGGCGCGGCGGTGCTGAACCGCGACAACCCGCATTTCGCCCGGCTCGCGGCCGCGGCCGCGCGTGTCGGGGCGACAATCATCGGGTTCGGGTCGCATCCGCAGGCGGCAGTGCGCCTCCTCGATTGCGCGCTGAGCCCGGACGGCAGCGAGATCGTTGCCGCCTTGCCCGGCCGAGATTTGCGTTTTCGGATCGGCATCGCCGGGCGGCATTGGGTCCTCAATGCCCTCGCGGTGGTCGCCGCCGCGATCGCGGTCGGCGCCGATCCGGAGCGCGCCGCGGCCGCGCTCGCGGATTTGCGGCCGCTTGCCGGGCGCGGTCGGCGCGAGGAATTGCCGTGGCATGGCGGGCAACTGACCCTGATCGACGAGAGCTACAATGCGAGCCCGGCGGCGATGGGCGCGGCCCTCGCCGTTCTGGGCTCCGCTGCGCCGGGCGGCGACGGGCGGCGCGTCGCGGTGCTCGGCGACATGCTGGAGCTCGGCGAAAGCTCCGAGGCGCTGCATCGCGACCTCGCGGAGCCGATCGCCAAGGCCGAAGTCGATTGCGTTTTTCTCGTCGGCTCGGCCGTAGCGGCCTTGCGCGAGGCTCTGCCGCAGGGCCGGTGCGGCGGGTTGTGGCAGAGCGCCGATGAGGCTATGCCTGCGCTCGTCGAGTTCCTCGCGCCAGGCGATGTGGTCATGGTCAAGGGCTCGAATGCCGGGCGCCTCGGCCGCATCATCGAGCGGCTGCGCGCGGAATCGCAAAAAGCCGCCCTCCTGTCCGGCCTGACGTGATCGTATGCTGTATCTTCTTCTCTATCCGCTCGCGGACCAGTTCCAAGCCTTCAACCTGTTCCGCTACATCACCTTCCGCTCGGGCGGCGCGGTCGTCACGGCGCTGCTGCTCAGCTTTCTGCTCGGCCCGCGGGTTATCGCGTGGCTGCGCGCAAAGCAGGGCGACGGCCAGCCGATCCGGCTCGACGGGCCGGAGAGCCATTTGCTGCGCAAAAAAGGTACCCCCACGATGGGCGGGTTCCTGATCCTTCTCGCGCTGACGATTTCGACCTTGCTGTGGGCCGATCTTGCCAATCCCTATGTGTGGATCGTTCTGCTGTTGACGGTCGGGTTTGGGCTGATCGGGTTCTTCGACGATTACCGCAAATTGACCCGGCGCTCGCATCACGGCTTGCCCGGCCGCTTGAAGCTCGCCTTCGAGGTCGCTCTCGGCGCGACGGCGTGTGTCGCGTTTGCGCTCGTCATGCCGGAGCCGCTTGCCAATACGGTCGCGCTGCCGTTCTTCAAGAGCGTGCTGCTGGCGTTCGGCTGGCTGTTCGTGCCGTTCGGCGTCCTCGTCATCACGGGCGCCTCGAACGCGGTCAACCTGACCGACGGCCTCGACGGGCTGGCGATCGTCCCCGCGATGATGGCGGCGGGGTGCTTCGCTTTTATCGCCTATGTCGTCGGCAACGCGATCTTCGCAAACTACCTGCAGCTGAACCATGTGCCGGGGGCCGGCGAACTGGCCGTGTTCTGCGGCGCGATGGTCGGGGCGGGGCTCGGCTTCCTGTGGTTCAACGCGCCGCCCGCCATGGTCTTCATGGGTGACACCGGGTCCCTGGCGATCGGTGCGGCGCTCGGCGCGATCAGCATCGTGACCAAGCACGAGATCGTCCTCGCGATCATCGGCGGGCTGTTCGTGCTCGAAGCCGTGTCGGTCATCGTCCAGGTCGCAAGCTTCAAGATGACCGGCCGGCGCGTCTTCCGCATGGCGCCGCTGCACCATCATTTCGAGCAAAAGGGCTGGGCCGAGCCGACCATCGTGATCCGCTTCTGGATCATCGCCTCGATCCTCGCCATCGCGGGCCTCGCCACCCTGAAACTGCGGTGATGGGGAATCGCCTCGTGAGCCGGCGCGACTCTCACCCCCCGATCGTCGATGCGAGGGGTCCCACCCTCTTCCCGAATGTGGGAGAAGGTGCCGCGCAAAGCACCGCGGGTGAGGGCTCGCCGTGATCCCGGTCAGCGCATTCGCCGGACGGCGTGTCGCCGTGCTCGGGCTGGCGCGCTCGGGGCGTGCGGCGGCGCGCTCGCTCGCCGCGGGCGGCGCCGAGGTGCTGGCTTGGGACGACGACCCACGCGCGCGGGAGGGGCTCGCCGGCGATATTCGGTTGGGCGACCTTGCGGCGGCCGACTGGCGCTCGATCGCGGCGCTGATCCTGTCGCCCGGCATCCCGCACGGCTTTCCCGAGCCGCACCTCGCGGTTGCCCGCGCCCGCGCTGGCAACGCCGAGATTATTGGCGACATCGAGCTCCTCGGGCGCACCTGTCGCGAGGCGCGCTATGTCGGCGTCACCGGGACCAATGGGAAATCGACCACGACGGCGCTAATCGGGCACGTCCTGCGCGCCGCCGGCCAGCAGGTCGAAATCGGCGGCAATCTCGGCGCCGCGGCATTGTCTCTCGTCCCGCTCGGGGCGACGGGGACCTATGTCCTTGAATTGAGCTCGTACCAGCTGGAGCTCGTCTCGTCGCTGACCTTCGACATCGCGGTGCTGCTGAACATCACGCCGGACCATCTCGATCGGCATGGCGGAATGCCGGGCTACATCGCTGCCAAACGCCGCATTTTCGACCGGCAGGGAGCGGAGTGCGCGGCCATCATCGGCGTCGACGACCCGATCTGCCGCGATCTTTACGAAGACCTACGCCGCACCGGCCCGCGCCAGGTCATCGCGATCTCGGCAGTGTGCGCAGTCTCGCGCGGCGTCTATGTCGATTCGGGATGGCTGATCGATGCGATCGAGGGGCCACCCGTTCGGGTGCTCGATCTTGCCGAGGCCGAGCGTCTGCCGGGCGCGCACAATCGCCAGAACGCGGCTGCGGCCTATGCCGCCGCGCGCCGTTGCGGGGTCGCGCCCGACCTTGCGGCGGCCGCGATCCGATCCTTCCCCGGCCTGGAGCACAGACAAGAACTGGTAGCTACCCTAGCCGGCGTACGCTATATAAACGATTCGAAGGCTACCAACGCCGACGCGGCGGAAAAGGCGCTGGCGTGCTATCCGGACATTTACTGGATCGCCGGCGGTCTTCCCAAGGCAGGCGGCATCGCATCGCTCGCGCCGCATTTCGGGCGGCTGCGCCACGCTTACCTGATCGGCCGCGCAACCGAGGAGTTCGCCGCCACGCTCGATGGTAAGGTGCCCTTCACGCGCAGCGGCGACCTCGCGAACGCTGTCGCAGGCGCGACCAAGCAGGCCCGGCGCGACGGGATCCCAGGCGCTGTGGTGCTGCTCTCGCCGGCTTGCGCCTCATTCGATCAGTTCACCGATTTCGAGGCGCGCGGCCGGGCCTTCCGCGACTTGGTGGCCGGCCTCGCCGGAGCGGCTTTGCAGGCGCCCGGCCGATGAGGTTTGCTCGCATCGACCAGAGCCCGGTGGCGCGGTGGTGGTGGACCGTCGATCGCTGGACGCTGCTCGCGCTCGCCACGCTGATCGGTTTCGGCGTGGTGTTAAGCTTCGCGGCGAGCCCGGCCGTCGCGGAACGGATCGGTTACGACGCGATGCATTTCGCGCGGCGGCACCTGGTCATGGTGCCGATCGCGCTCGCGACGATGTTCGCGGTTTCGCTGCAGACGCCGCGCAATGTGCGGCGCATCGCGGTGATCGGGTTCGCGATCTCGGTCGCGCTGTTGGCGATGACCTTTGTGATCGGTCTTGAGATCAAGGGCGCGCGCCGCTGGATCAACCTGCCCGGCCTCTCCCTGCAGCCTTCCGAATTCGTCAAGCCGACCTTCATTGTCGTCGCGGCCTGGCTATTTGCGGAGCAGAAGCGCGACCCGCATTTTCCCGGTCAGCTTATCTCGGCCGGGTTACTGATCCTCGTGGTCGGGATGCTGATCAAACAGCCCGATCTCGGCATGGCCGTGGTCGTGTCCGGCGTGTGGTTCGCGCAGCTCTTCATGGCCGGGTTGCGGCTTTATTGGGTAGCGGCGGGCGGCATCGCCGGTTTGGCCGGGCTGGTCGGCGCGTATCTGTGGCTGCCGCATGTGACGAGCCGCATCAACCGATTTCTCGACCCCGCGGCGGGGGACAGCTACCAGGTCAACCGCTCGATCGAGGCTTTCGTCAATGGCGGGTGGCTGGGGCGCGGCCCGGGCGAAGGCCGCATCAAGGACGTGTTGCCCGACGCGCATGCCGATTTCGTGTTCGCAGTGGCCGGCGAGGAATTCGGGCTGGTGATCTGCCTGATGCTGGTCGGACTGTTCGGGTTTATCGTGCTGCGGGGTTTTTCGCGGCTGCTGCAGGAAAGCAACCTGTTCGTGCTCCTGGCCGCGACGGGCCTGTTGATCCAATTCGGGTTGCAGGCGGTCATCAACATGGCATCGAGCCTGCATCTGATCCCGACGAAGGGCATGACCCTTCCCTTCCTGTCCTATGGCGGGTCATCGATGCTGGCGCTCGGGCTCGGCATGGGCATGGTGTTGGCGCTAACGCGGCGGCGGCTCGGCGGGAGCGAACTGTGAGCGGCGCGATCGTTATCGTCGCCGGCGGCACCGGCGGTCATCTGTTTCCGGCGGAGGCCCTGGCTCGCGAATTGCTCGGACGCGGTCGTCCCGTGCATCTGCTGACCGATCGTCGCGCCGATGCGCTGGCGGAGCGGGTGCCCGGGATCGCCCTGCATCGGGTGATAGCTGGGCGGCTCGACGGAGGCCCGGTGCGGGCGGTGCGAGGCGTGGCCGAGTTGGCCCTCGGCACATTGCAGGCGCATCGCCTGCTGCGCCGGCTGCGGCCCGCCGCCGCCATCGGGTTCGGCGGGTATGTGTCGGTGCCGACCATGCTCGCCGCGGTGCGGCTCCGGGTGTCGACGGCGATCCATGAACAGAACGCAGTACTCGGCCGCGCCAACCGCCTGCTCGCTCGCCAGGTCGAGCGGATCGCGACCGGCTTCCCGGCGACCGCCGGGCTGCTGGCGGCGGCGCAGGGGCGGGTGGTCCACACCGGCAACCCGGTGCGGCCCGCGATCGTGGCGATCGGCGATCGCGATTACCGACCCCCGCGAGAGGGCGACATCGAGCTCTTGATCCTCGGCGGCAGCCAAGGGGCGCGCGCTCTAAGCGAGATCGTGCCGCCGGCCCTGGCGGGGTTGCCCGAGCCGTTGCGGTCGAGATTGCGGATCAGCCAGCAGGCGCGGCCGGAGGATCTTGGGGCGGTCGAGGCGTGCTATCGGGAATGCGGGATCGCCGCAGAGCTGGCGAGCTTCTTCCCGGATGTGCCGGAGCGGCTCGGCCGCGCCCACCTCGCGATCTGCCGCGCCGGCGCATCCACGATTGCAGAATTGGCCGCGGCGGGCCGCCCTTCGGTCCTGATCCCCTACCCGCATGCCGCGGACGATCACCAGGCGGCCAATGCCCGCGCCATCGCCGAGGCGGGCGCAGGCTGGGTCATGCCGCAGGCCGGGCTCACCTCGGCCATTCTTGGAACGGGGCTCGCCGCGCTGCTCACCGATCCCGACGCGCTATGCCGGGCGGCGGCCCAGGCCCGGGCCTTCTCGCGCCGAGATGCGGCTGCAAGGCTCGCCGATCTGGCCCTGGCCGGCGCCGGTGGCCGCTGCGATCCAGTTCAGGAACGCGCCGCATGAAATCCCCGCCGAACACGATCGGGACCATTCACTTTGTTGGCATCGGCGGCATCGGCATGAGCGGCATTGCCGAGGTGCTGCACAATCTCGGGTACCGAGTGCAGGGCAGCGACCTCGCCGAAAGTGCAAACACGCGGCGGCTCGCCGCGCTCGGTATCGCCGTCGGTATCGGGCATCGCGCCGAAAACCTCGCCACCGCGGCGGTCGTCGTGGTGTCTTCGGCAGTTCGGCCGGACAACCCGGAGGTCGTTGCCGCACGGTCCCGGCGCATTCCGGTCGTGCGGCGCGCCGAGATGCTGGCAGAGCTGATGCGCCTCAAATGGTCTGTCGCGATAGCCGGCACTCACGGCAAGACGACAACGACCTCGCTGGTCGGCGCTTTGCTGGAAACCGCGCAGCTCGACCCGACCGTGATCAATGGCGGCATCATTAACGCCTACGGCACCAACACCCGGCTCGGCGCGGGCGAGTGGATGGTGGTCGAGGCGGATGAGAGCGACGGCACCTTCACCCGCCTGCCCGCCACGGTCGCCGTTGTCACCAATATCGACCCCGAGCATCTCGATTTCTACGGCGACTTCGCTGCGCTGCAGAGCGCGTTCGAGACCTTCGTCTCGAACATCCCGTTCTACGGCTTTGCGGTGCTGTGCCTCGATCACCCGGTCGTTCGCGACATGATCCCGCGGCTCGCCGACCGGCGCATGCTGACCTACGGCATGAGCGAGGATGCCGACATCCGTGCCGCTGATATTCGGTTGGGGCGCGACGGCGCGCGCTTCGATGTGCTCGTCGCCGACCGGCTGTGCGCGGGTGGTCGCCGCATCCCCGAATTGTCATTGCCGATGTTCGGCCGCCACAACGTGCAGAATGCCCTCGCCGCCGTCGCGATCGCGGCAGAGATGAAGCTCGACGACGAGGTCGTGCGCGCGACATTGCACAATTTCAAGGGCGTCAGGCGCCGCTTCACGCGCACCGGCGAGTGGAATGGGGTCGCGATCGTCGACGATTACGCACACCACCCGGTCGAGATTGCGGCGGTGCTGAAGGCGGCCCGCGAGATTGCGGAAGGACGCGTGATCGCGGTCGTACAACCGCACCGCTATTCGCGCCTCGCCGGCTTGTTCGACGGGTTCTGTACCTGCTTTGCCGACGCGGACACGGTGCTGGTGGCGGAGGTCTATGCCGCGGGCGAGACGGCGATCGAGGGCGCGACCCGCGACGCGCTGGTCGAAGGTCTGCGCGCACAGGGTCACCCCGATGCGCGCCCGCTGGTCGGGCCCAAGGCGCTCGCGCCTGCCATCCGCGACATGGCAAGGCCCGGCGATTTGGTGGTCTGCCTGGGCGCCGGCTCGATTACCGGGTGGGCCAACGCGCTGCCGCGGGAGTTGGCGGCATCGCAAGACGATGTCGTGCCGCGGAGCCGGGTCGCATGAGGGCGCTCGGATGAGTGCACCCGCGGAAAGCGCGGCTCGATCGCTGCTCGGGCGGCTGCCGTCGGTGCGCGGTCGGCTTGTCGCTGACGCGCCGCTCGGCCCGATGACCTGGTTCCGGGTGGGCGGTTGCGCCGAGCTGCTGTTCCGCCCGGCCGATCCGGACGATCTCGTGGGTTTCCTCACCGCGCTGCCCCGTGATGTTCCGCTCACCGTAATCGGCGTCGGCTCCAACCTGCTGGTGCGCGACGGCGGTATTCCCGGCGTGACAGTGCGCCTCGGGCGCGGCTTCGCCGAGATACGAGCCGCAGAGGACACGGTCCGCGCCGGTGCCGGCGCGCTCGATCTCAACGTCGCGCTGACGGCCGCGCAGGCCGGCATCGCCGGGCTCGAATTCCTGTCCGGCGTGCCCGGTACGATCGGCGGTGGGCTGCGCATGAACGCTGGGGCCTATGGCAGCGAGATCAAGGACGTGCTCGTCGGCGCCGAGGCGATCGATCGAGCGGGCGAGATCCGGCAGCTCACTCTCCAGGAGATGGCGCTCTCCTATCGGCATTGCGGGGTTGACCCCGACTGGATCTTCATCTCCGCCCTGCTGCAAGGCGGCGCCAGCGATCCGGCCGCAATCGCCGGGCGGATGTCACAGATCCGCGCGGCCCGCGAAGCCTCCCAGCCGATTCGCGCGCGCACCGGCGGGTCGACCTTCGCCAACCCGCCGGGCGAGCAGGCCTGGCGGCTGATCGACGGCGCCGGATGCCGCGGTCTCGCCCGCGGCGGCGCGACGGTTTCGGAAAAGCACGCGAATTTCCTGATCAACACCGGCGCAGCGACGGCGGCCGACCTCGAAGGCCTCGGTGAGGAAGTCCGCCGCCGCGTGCACGAGAAATTCGGGATCGTGTTGGAATGGGAGATCCGGCGTGTCGGCCAACCTCTGGTCGGCGTCGCGCCGGTCGCGGAAGCGATGCCGCTATGAAGCGTATGCGATACGTCCCGATTTCGGGCGGCCTTGTCCCCGCCGCCAAGGCGTCCTCATGAAATCGGTCGTCCTGCTGATGGGCGGATGGTCTCCCGAACGCGAGGTGTCGCTGTCGAGCGGCGTCGAATGCGCGAAGGCGTTGCGCGACCGCGGCTATGCGGTGCGCGCGGTCGATATCGGGCGCGATCTCGATGAGCTGTTACGGGCGCTCGAGCCTCGCCCGGACGCGATCTTCAACGCCTTGCACGGGGTCGGCGGGGAGGACGGCGTCGTGCAGGGCGTCTTCGAGATGCTTGGTATCCCCTACACCCATTCCGGGGTGCGCGCCTCGGCCCTGGCGATGCACAAGCCGACGGCCAAGCAACTATTCCGATTGGCGGCCCTGCCCATCGCCGAAGACGTGGTCGTTACACGTGACGAGCTGGCGCGGGAAGACCCGATGGCGATGCCCTTCGTGGTGAAGCCGACCGACCAGGGGTCGAGCGTCGGCGTGCGCATTGTCCGTCCGGGCGACAATTCCTGGCGCGAAGAGGTGCTGGGCTGGCCGTTCGGGGACGAGATGCTGGTCGAGCGCTTCGTACCCGGGCGCGAGCTGACCGTCGCGGTGATGGGCCAGCGCACCCTCGGCGTCTGCGAGATCGTGCCGCGCCGCGGCTTTTACGACTACCACGCGAAATATGCGGCGGGCGGCTCCGACCATCTGGTGCCGGCGCCGATCCCGCCGCGCGATTACGAAGCGGCGCTCGATATCGGGTTGCGGGCGCACCGAGCGCTCGGCTGTCGCGGCGTGACCCGTGCCGATCTGCGGTACGACGACACCGCCCCGGAAGGGCGCCGGCTCTATCTGTTGGAGGTCAACACGCAGCCGGGGATGACCCCGACATCGCTGGTGCCCGACATCGCGCGACAGGCCGGGGTCGACTTCGACGCGCTCGTTGCCTGGATCATGGAGGACGCGTCATGCGAGCGGTGAGCCCGCGTCGGCCGCGCCGCGATCGCCTGCTGCGGCTGTTGCGGCGGCTGCGCTGGCCGGTCGGCGTCCCGGCGCTGCTAATCGCCCTTGCGCTCGCGACCGTCGCGTTCGGCCGTTCGCAATTCGGCGAAGCGATCGTCGCGCAAGCCGAGGATCGACTGATCGACGGGAGCGCCGCGCTCGGCTTCGTCGTCTCCGACGTCCGGGTCGAGGGCCGCGAGATCACCGACCGCGACACGATTCTCGACGCGCTCGGCGCCGAGCGCGGGACGCCGATCCTGGCAGTCAGCCCGCAGCGCACGAAGCAGCGCCTCGAGGCGCTGGCCTGGGTGCGCTCGGCGATCGTCGAACGCCGGTTGCCCGATATGCTCTATGTGCGGCTGGTCGAGCGCAAGCCGCTCGCGGTGTGGCAGCATGGCGGCAAACTGGAGTTGATCGACCGCGACGGCAATGTGATCCCGGTCGGCAATCTCGCCCCCTTTGCACGCCTGCCCACGGTAATCGGCGAGGACGCGCCGGCCAATGCGGCCGCGCTGCTCGACCTTTTGGCGAGCCAGCCTGATCTCGCCGCCCGCGTGACCGCCGCGACCCGCGTCGGCGGCCGGCGCTGGAATTTGCGGCTGGACAACGCAATCGACGTGCTGCTGCCCGAAGACAATATCGCCGACGCCTGGGTTCAGCTGGCCCGGCTCGAGCATCAGAACGGGCTACTGCGGCATGACATTCAGGCCGTCGATTTGCGCCTTCCCGACCGGCTCGTCCTGCGCGTCGCCCCCGAGCCGGCGAAGGATCCCCCAGCCGCGAAAAAGGGACGCCCCCCGGCGAAGAATACATGAGCGTAATCGAGCAGACCCGGCCCAAGCAGCAAAGCGGCCAAGCGCCAGGCGGGACCGGCAACGGCGCGCAGTCGCGGCCGCGTCGCCCGGCGCTGCGGCCGCGCGGCAGTCTGATCGCCGCGCTCGATATCGGCACCAGCAAGATCTGCTGCTTCATCGCGCGGGTCGGGGTCGACAAGCCGGCCGTCATCGGCATCGGCCATCAGGTCTCACGCGGCGTGCGCAACGGCGCGATCGTCAATCTCGACGCCGCCAGCGATTCAATCGTGGCCGCTGTGCATGCCGCCGAGGAAATGGCGGGCGAGACCATCCAGCATGTCGTGACCAACCTGTCGGGCGGGTCGTTGGGATCGCGCATCGTCAAGTCCGAAATCGACATCGCCGGGCGCGAGATCGCCGACTCCGACATGCGCCACGTTCTCGAACTCGGCTATCGCCTGCGCGAGCCGGGCGATCGCCAGGTCATGCATTCGATCCCGGTGGGGTTTTCGATCGACGACAGCCGCGGCATCCGGGACCCGCGCGGCATGGCCGGAGAGCGTCTTGGCGTCAACATGCACATCGTCACCGCCGCGACCGGTGCGGTGCGCAACCACAGCGCAGCCGTCGGCCGGGCCCATCTGCAGGTCGAGGCGCTGGTGGTAAGCCCCTATGCCGCCGGTCTCTCTTGCCTGGTCGAGGACGAGCTGGACCTTGGCGTTACGGTCATCGACATGGGCGGCGGTACGACGACGATCGGCGTCTTTTTCGGCGGTAATCTGATCTTTGCCGATGCGGTGCCGGTCGGCGGCTCGCATGTGACGAACGATATCGCGCGCGGGCTGTCTACCCCGCTCGTCCACGCCGAGCGGCTGAAAACGCTGTTCGGCAGCGCGATCTCCTCCAGTCTCGACGAGCGCGAAACGATCGCGGTGCCCCAGATCGGTGAAGAAGAGGAGGGGCACGTCACGCATCTGCCGAAATCGTTGTTGGTCGGCGTGATCTCGCCCCGCATCGAAGAGACGTTCGAGCTGGTGCGCGACCGCCTCGAAGCCAGCGGGTTCGACAAATTGGCCGGCCGCCGAATCGTGCTGACGGGGGGCGCCTGCCAATTGCACGGGGTCAAGGAGCTCGCCGGGCTGATTCTCGACAAGCAGATTCGCATCGGGCGACCGCTGCATGTCGACGGGCTCGCCGAATCGACCGCTGGGCCGGCCTTTTCCGCCGGTGCCGGGTTGTTGGATTTCGCGCTTTCGGAACGCGCCGAGGTGCCGCGAACGGTGCGCAATCAACCGGCGGGATTATTCGGGAGAATGGGGCAATGGTTGCGCGAGAATTTTTAACGACCAGCCCTCTTTTTGCTTGGCCCCGTACCGGGTTTGCCGGAAAACCATCGGTATTCGGCTGCGATCACAGGGGAGCGCCACCTGGCCGAGGCTTTTCTCAATCCGATCCGGCGGCGATCGGCGCGAGCGGAGGCGTTGACCGCGGGCCAGGCTGGAGCGAAGCCGCGACAGGCGTGGAGGCAGTAGCATGATCAATTTGAGCATCCCGAAGGACGAGCAGGAGCTCAAGCCGCGCATCACCGTCGTCGGGGTCGGCGGGGCCGGCGGCAACGCCGTCAACAATATGATTCGCTCGAATCTGATCGGCTGCGAATTCATCGTCTGCAACACCGACGCGCAGGCGCTGCAGCTCTCCGCCGCACCGCGCAAGATCCAGCTCGGGATCGGCGTGACGCGCGGGCTCGGCGCCGGGTCGCGCCCCGATGTCGGTCGCGCAGCCGCGGAAGAGGCGCTCGACGACATCCTCGAATCGATGCAGGGCTCCAACATGGTGTTCATCACCGCCGGGATGGGCGGCGGCACCGGCACTGGCGCGGCCCCCGTTATTGCCCGGGTTGCGCGTGAATCGGGGATCCTGACCGTCGGCGTCGTGACCAAGCCGTTTCATTTCGAGGGCAGCCACCGCATGCGCCTCGCCGAAGCCGGGATCGAGGAGCTGCAAAAATTCGTCGACACGCTGATCATCATCCCAAACCAGAACCTGTTCCGCGTCGCCAACGAGCGCACCACCTTCGCCGACGCGTTCAAGATGGCGGATGACGTGCTGCATTCGGGCGTGCGCGGCGTCACCGACCTGATGATCATGCCCGGCCTCATCAACCTCGATTTCGCCGACATCCGCACCGTGATGAGCGAGATGGGCAAGGCGATGATGGGGACCGGCGAGGCCGAAGGCGACCGCCGCGCGATCGACGCCGCCGAGGCAGCAATCTCGAACCCGCTGCTCGAGGACGTCTCGATGAAGGGCGCCCGTGGCGTGCTGATCAACATCACCGGCGGCACCGACATGACCTTGTTCGAGGTCGACGAGGCCGCCAACCGCATTCGCGAGGAGGTCGATCCCGAGGCCAATATCATTTTCGGCTCGACCTTCGACGAAAAGCTGGCTGGCCGGATGCGGATCTCGGTGGTCGCGACCGGCATCGACGCCGAACTCGATGCGAAGGCGCGGGCCAGGGCGGCGGCATCAACCGCGGCCCCGCCCGCCGGTCCGGCTCTGCGCGATACCGGCTCGGGTTATACCCAGCCGATGCTGACGCAGAATGCGGCCCAGCCGGCGCCCGCGCCGGCAGCGGCCCCGGTCGCCGCGCGGGTCGAGACGCCGCGGCCCGACATGCGCCTCGATGCCCGTCCCGAGCTGCGCCCGGACGCTCGTCCGGAACCGGCGCAGGAGCCGTTGCCGCAGGTGGCCGAGGCGGCCGAGAGCGCGGCGGTACGCAGCGGCGCGTTCATCGCGCCGAAGCCGGTCGATTCCGGCGCGTCGCGGCCGGTGCCGGTGGCGCAATCGGCGGTGCCTCCCGCCGCCGGGCGCGAACAGCCGGCGCCGCGGCCGCGCGGCCGCGTTCCGAGCTTGATCGAACGCGTGACCGGTGTCGGACGCGCCCGCGCCACCGCTCCGGCGCCGGAGCGCAGCCCGCGCCCGGCCGCACCCCCGCCGCGTCCGACCCAGCCCCGCCTCGCCTCGCTCGACCCGGAGGAGCGCGCCGGCCTCAACAAGGAAGACGATCTGCTCGATATCCCGGCCTTCTTGCGGCGCCAGGCGAATTAGCAGGTCTTCCGATTGGGTTTGAACCATCGCCGCGTCTAGCCCGCGAAAGCGGCAGATCGGATACCAATTACGCCGCCCGCTCCGGGTTAGCGGGGCGTGACGATCCGTGGTATCGCAGAGCGCCCCGAGCACGGCCGCCAATGGCGGATCCCGGTTAAATCGGATAACCCCCGTCCCCCCGCGAAAGCGGCGGCCCCAGGGGGGAACCGGTACATCACTTGCCTGGGTTCCAACTTCGCGAGGGGACCACGGCTCAACCTCGGCGTAATCTGCTTTCTGGACTGAAGCGCTGGTGCAAATCACTTCCCCCGGGCTTGTCCCGTTGTCTGCGGAGCGCCGCGGCACGACAATGCCGGTGTTCTTCGGCCTTTCGGCACACAAATGAAGACATCCGGAATGCGCGGCCAGGGCATCGGTCAGCCGGTGCGGCGCAAGGAGGATTTCCGGCTCCTGACCGGCGGGGGCCGGTTCGGCGACGATCTCGTGCTGCCGGGGATGGCGCATGCGGTGATCCTGCGCTCGCCGCATGCGCATGCGCGTATTGTCTCGGTCAATCCGGAGCAGGCGCGCGCGGCGCCCGGCGTGCTCGCCGTGCTGTGCGGGACCGATTACCTGGCCGATGAGCTCGCGCCGATCCCGCACGGCGTCGGTCTGATGGGGCCCCCCGACGTCGCGGTGCGGCTGCGCGGCGGCTCGGTATCGACGACCGACTATCCCATGCCCGCCGACATCGTCCGCTTTGTCGGCGAGCCGGTCGCGCTCGTGGTGGCCGAGACCCTCGACCAAGCCCGCGACGCGGCCGAGCGGGTCGAGATCGCCTATGAGACCAGGCCGGCCGTCGTGAGGGCGGCGGAGGCGGTGCAGCCGGGCGCGCCGCGCCTTTGGGACATCGCACCGAATAACATTTGCGTCGATGTCGAACTCGGCGACGAGGAGGCCACCGCAGCCGCCTTTGCCGGTGCCGCGCATGTGGTTCGCCTCGAAACGCGGGCCCAGCGCGTCACCGGGGTGCCGATGGAGCCGCGCTCGGTCGTTGCCGAATACGACGCGGCGAGCCGCCAATACACGATCCACTCCGGTATCGGTCGCGGCGTCGCCAAATTGCGGCTCGACATCGCGCAACTGCTCGGGGTGGGGCCGGAAAACGTGCGCTGCCTGTGCGGCGATATGGGCGGCAATTTCGGCACCCGCAATTTCTTCTATCCCGAGCACGCGGTGCTGCCCTGGGCTGCCCGCCGCATCGGCCGGCCGGTCAAATGGGTATGCGAGCGCAGCGAGGCGTTCCTGACCGATTATCAGGGCCGCGACCTGACCGTGGAGGCCGAGCTGGCGCTCGATGCGGAGGGCAATTTCCTCGCGATCCGCGGCTCCAATCTGAGCAATTTGGGCGGGCACGCCGCCGCTTTCGTGTCATTGCAGAAGGGGCTCGGCCTGCTGTCGAGCGTGTATCGCATCCCCGTCGGCTATTTCCGGGGTTGCGGGGCGGTGACCAACACAGTGCCGACCACCCCCTATCGCAGCGCCGGCCGACCCGAGGCGATGTTCGTCGTCGAACGGCTGGTCGATCTTGCGGCCGACGAGCTGGGAGTAGACCCGGTCGCCTTGCGCCGGCGCAACCTGATCCCGCCGGCGGCGCAACCCTATGCCAACCCGCTCGGGGTGACATACGACAGCGGGCACTACGCCGAGGCGCTCGATGCCGCGCTCGCGCTCGGCGATTGGGACGGATTCCCGGCACGGCGCGCGGCGGCGCGGCAGCGTGGCCGGCGGCGCGGCATCGGGATCGCGAACTACGTCGAGATCACCTCGGGCGCACCGCGCGAGCGCTCTGAGATCACCGTGCTTCCGACCGGGCGCGTCGAGCTGGTGATGGGAACGATGGCGTCGGGACAGGGTCACGAAACGAGCTTCGCGCAGCTCGTCACGGAATGGCTCGGTGTGCCGTTCGAGTGCATCGATTACGTGGCGCACGACACCGCTCGCGTCATGGCGGGCGGCGGCTCGCATTCCGGGCGTTCGATGAAGCTGGCGACCTCGGTTATCGGAGCGGCAACCGACGAGATCGTTGCGAAGGGGCGCAGGATCGCGGGTTTCCTGCTCGAAACCGGGGAGATCGACATCGAATTCGCGGCGGGACGATATCGGGTCGTCGGCACCGACCGCGAGATCGGCCTGTTCGAGGTCGCCGCCGCGGCGGCGACTCGCCTCGACCTCCCGAAGGAGCTGCGCGGGCCACTCACGGGCCTCTCCGACCAGACGCTTCCGGTGGCGAGCTTCCCGTACGGTGCGCAGGTCTGCGAGGTCGAGGTCGATCCCGAGACGGGTGCCGTCGACATTGTCGGTTACGCCGCGGTCGACGATGTCGGGCGGGCGGTCAATCCGATGATCCTGCATGGCCAGACGCATGGCGGGATCGCCCAAGGAGTCGGCCAGGCGCTGCTCGAAGACAGTCATTACGACCCGCAGAGCGGGCAGCTCCTCGCCGCCAGCTTCATGGATTACGCGATGCCGCGCGCCGACCACTTCCCGGCCCTCGCGACCGCGCTCAGCGAGGTGCCGGCGCCGACCAACCGGCTCGGGGTGCGCTCCGGCGGCGAAGGGGGCACGACGCCGGCACTGGGTGCGGTGATCAACGCGATCGTCGATGCGCTCGCCGAGTTCGGCGTGCGCCACATCGAGATGCCGGCGACCCCCGAGCGGGTGTGGCGGGCCATCCGCGATGCACGAACCGCCGCCCTCGTGAGGTGACCATGGATTCGGGCGATCTGAGGATGTTCGAAGCGGTGGCACGGCTCGGGGGGCCGGCTGGCGGGGTTGCACTTTGGGGGTCGGGCTCAGCATGGCCGTCTCCGCCATCCTGGTCGGGGCGTTGCAGGTGCCGGCTTCGGATGGCGCGCCCTCTGGCTCGGCGGCGGCGCGCCAGCCCGCACCTGAGCGCGACGGCAGATCAGCGCTCGCGCAGGCTCTGGCTGCGGTAGCGCAGCACCGGCGACAGCAGGTAATCGATCAGCCGGCGGCGGCCCGTCTTAATTTCGACCGTAACGGCCATCCCGGAAGCGAATGCAATCCGGCGGCCTTCGACCTCCATTGCGGTGCGGTCGAGCGAGACGCGGGCGGCATAGCCGGGCTCGCGCTGTTGCGGCTCCTTTTCCTCGGGCGGGATCGCGTCGCGCGAGACGCCGAGCACCCGCCCATGCGCGACCCCGTAATGCGTGAAGTCGAAGGTGCCGATCTTGATTTCGGCTTCCTCTCCTTCATGGACAAAGCCGATGTCGCGGTTCGACACGCGTGCCTCGACTTCAAGCCGAACGTCGTCGGGCACCACGACGAGCAATGCCTGGGCCGGGGTCACGACGCCGCCGACAGTGTGGATTGCGAGCTGCTGCACCGTGCCGTCGACCGGCGCGGTCAGGGTCTGCAGATCGCTCTTCTGCGCCGCCTTGATCTCGGCCTGGACCAGCTGATCCTTCTGCTGGCGCGCCTTCAGCAAGCGGTCGAGCACATCTTTGCGGAAGCCGGCCTCGGTCTCCTCGCGCTGGCGCCGCAGCGCCGCGATCGTGCTCTCCAGCTCCTCCACCCGGTGCTGCTGGACGATTTTCTCCTGGCGCATCTCGACGAGCTGCTGCTCCAGCTCGAGATAGCTGAAAAGCGAGGCGTATTTCTTTTCGAGCAACTCCTTCTTCGCACTCTCGCGCTGCGCCAGCAGCGGGATCATGGCGGCGAGCTTTGCGACGGTCGCCTCCGCCCCCTGTTGCTCGGCGCGTTTGGCGTCGAGATCGCGATCGATCGTCGAGAGCTTGGCGGCGTGCTCCTGCCGTTCGGCCGCGAGTATATGCTCCTCGGCCTGCGCCACCGCGGGGTCGAGACCGGCCGGCAATGGCATCGGTGCGTCAGGGCTGGCGAGCAGCGTTTCCAGGCGGGCGATGTCGAGCCGCGCCTGTACGAGGTCGCGCGCGACCCGCTCCTGTTCGGCGCGGTCGCTGGTTTCGTCGAGCCGGATCAAGACCTCGCCGGCCCGGACATGCTGGCCGTCCTCGACCAGGATCTGCCGGACGAGGCCGGTGTCGAAGGCCTGGATGGTCTTGACCTGGCCGTTCGGCACCAGCTTGCCTTCGGCCGTGGCCACGATATCGACGTGGCCGAGCGAGGCCCACAGGACCGCCAGCGCGATCATCGCGACGATCGACAACGCGATCGCGCGAGCATAGGGGGATACCGGCCGCTCCAGCAATTCGAGCGCCGCGGGCAGGAATTCGAGCTCATCGCGCCGGCGGGCGGACCCGCCCCCGAGGCGTGCGAGGTCGCCGAACTCGGCGACGGTCTCAGGCGACTTCATGGAGGGCGCTTTGCGACCGGTGCAGCTGGGCGTAGCGGCCATTCCTGCCGATCAGCTCGTCATGGCTGCCGTCCTCGACGATATGGCCGCGCTCGATCGCGACGATGCGGTCGGCGAACCGCACCGCGGAAAGCCGGTGCGCGATGATCAGCACGGTTCGCCCGGCGCAGATCCGCCGCATATTGGCCTGGATAACGCGCTCCGACTCGTAGTCGAGCGCGCTGGTCGCTTCGTCGAAAATCAGTATGCGAGGATTGCCGATCAGCGCGCGGGCGATCGCGAGCCGCTGCCGCTGACCGCCCGACAAGGAGCCGCCGCGCTCGCCGATCACGGTGTCGTAGCCCTGCGGCAATTCCATGACGAATTCATGAGCGCCGGCGAGCGACGCGGCCGCCATGACCTGCTCCAGCGACGCGCCCGGCGTCGCGAGCGCGATGTTGTCGCGCACCGAACGTGCAAACAGCACATTGTCCTGCAGGACGACGCCGATCTGCCGCCGCAGCCAGGCCGTGTCGATGACCGAGAGATCGATGCCGTCGATCGCGATCCGGCCGCGCTCGGGCAGATAGAGGCGCTGCACCAACTTGGCGAGCGTGCTCTTGCCGGAGCCCGAGGAGCCGACGATCCCGACGACCTGTCCCGCCGCTATATCGAGCTGGATCTTCTCCAGCACGGCCGGGCCTTCGCGCCGGTAGCGGAAGATCACCTCCTCGAAAGCGATATGGCCGCGGATCGCGCGGAGCGCGGCCGGCGCGCGCATGGTCGGCTCGACCGGGGTGTTGAGGATCGTCCCGACGCGCTGCATGGAGACGCGGAATTGCTGGAAGTCCTGCCAAAGCTGCGAGAGCCGTAAAACCGGCGCGCTGACCCGTGCCGCCAGCATGTTGAACGCGACCAATTCGCCGATCGACAATTCGCCCGAAATCACGAGGCGCGCGCCGAAATAGAGGATCGCGGCCGTGCACAGGCGATTGGCGTAGGTGACGACCTGGTTCGCGACCGTCGCCAGGTTCTGGGTGCGGAAGCTGGCCCCAACATAGCCTGCCAGCTGCTCCTCCCAGCGGCGCTGCATCTGCGGCTCGACCGCCATCGCCTTCAGGGTCTCGATCCCGGTCACCGCCTCGACGAGGAAGGCCTGGTTTTCGGCGCCGCGGCTCACCTTTTCGTTGATGCGCCGGCGCAGCAGGGGGGTTGCGACCAGCGTCGTGCCGATATAGAGCGGGAACGCTCCAAGCACGATCCAGGTCAGGATCGCGCTGAAATAGAACATCACGCCGATAAACACGGTCGTGAAGATCAGGTCGATGACCAGGGTCAGCGCCGAGCCGGTCAGGAAGCTGCGGATGTTTTCCAGCTCGCGCGCCTTGGCGACCGAATCGCCGACCGGTCGCATTTCGAAATAGCCGATCGGCAATGCCATCAGGTGGCGAAACAGGCGCGCGCCCAATTCGACGTCGATGCGGTTCGTGGTGTGCGAAAACACATAAGTGCGCAGTCCGCCCAGCACGATCTCGAAGGTCGAGAGCACGAGGAGTCCGATCATCAGCACGTCGAGCGTGTCGACGGTGCGATGCACGACAACCTTGTCGAGCACTATCTGGAAGAACAGCGGCGACACTAGCGCCAAGACCTGCAGAAACAGGGACCCGAGCACGACCTCGCCGAGCAGGCCGCGATACTTGCGGATGGCGGGCAGAAACCAGCCGATGTCGAAGCGACGGTCGAGATCGCCCGGCTGCGGCCGGCGCGCAATCAGCACCAGCCGCCCGTCCCAGAGTTCCGCGAATTGGGCGCGGTCCATCGCGAG
>Ga0213875_10000567_pt1 | contig 30137 bp, 30 predicted proteins | sample BarmaccomBMRX_R8_FD_160105 | JGI IMG/M metagenome (GOLD analysis project Ga0213875, IMG submission 160105) | Root-associated microbial communities from Barbacenia macrantha in rupestrian grasslands, the National Park of Serra do Cipo, Brazil - RX_R8 | ecosystem: Host-associated > Plants > Roots... | reverse complement strand
CTGAATATCCCTTCCGATCGCTGATCTTCTCCGCGCATCGCATGCCCCAGCCCAAAGGAATCAGACACATGCACGGAATCACACTCCGGAAGCCTCGCCAAACCCCTTTTTCAGCAGCCTGCTAGTGGCTATGGTTGCGATCTACATCGCTGCCAAGTAGCGCGGAGCGCTTCGCGCGAGGAACAGGAGCGTGCACGAAAGCTCCTGTAGCACAGCAAAACTCCTTTGAAACGAAACGCAAGGCACAATCGCATTTATCAAGTGCGCGTCCATTGACCTATCAAATCACATATTTTTTCAATATCATTTGCTTCAGTTAACAGCCGTTCGCCATCTTCCATTAATCGTGTTTTCTCCGATGCAAGATGCGAGGCATTCAAGCTGGTGACGACTATGTCGGCCAAATGATCCATCTGCTGGCTCGATGCTCCCCGGAAGCGTGTAGCTGATTTCAATTGCTCGACGGCTGTATCGACATCAATGCTCTGAGCCGCGTGTTGTAGGCGCGCACCGTGTGCCCTGCGTGCCAGAACGCCCGATCGAAGACCGCCTACTATGATCCTCGCAAACGGAGCTCCGCCCGGCATCAGTGCCGCCGTTATTCCGCGGTAGATCTGAATGAGCTCGGATCGCGTTGGGTCGTTCCTATGAGCAAAGCTGAACGCTTTGCTGAGGTTATCATAAGCGCTTTTGAGTTGACGTCCGACCTCTTCGACCTCGTCGGGCGACCTTATTTGCGCTGCAGCGACTTCATGCAAGGTACGGGTAGCGGTGAGGAATGGCTCATCCAGAATGACGTTAAGCTGCCGCGCTAGATTCGTTGAGCGCTCTTCAACGGTCAAAAATAAAACCTTCAGAATAGCTGCCGCGGCCGCACCGGCAGGGCCGGCAAACGCAGCAGGAATTAAATGCAAAAATGAATGGCTAATCGAATCCTTTGTTGCTTCCGCGGCCGCTTCGACCAAACCTTCGTGCAAAGGTCGAAGCCACAAGCCAACGCCGAGCGGAGCATCTGATTTGGAAATTTCGGACATATAGCTGCTTCCCTATCTCGAAACAAAACGGCAGACTGAAGCAGATCAGCGTAGCGTAGGTCAGACGTGGCTTGCTCGCGGCAGGGGGTCGCAGTACCGGACGCATGTTGGCGGCCGGCCCGCTTCCGCGCAGTAGAGCAGGGGCTCGGATTTCGCCTTGCTCGGCCCCGCGTCCACGTCCGCCGTTGATCGGCCTGCGGAATGCCGGGCCGCCGAACACCAGCTCCCCGCAAGCGTAGCGAGGCCGAGGTAAAATAGCGTCTTATGACGTGGTCGTGCACTTTGCATCGGCGCGGGTCAAAGGTATACTGACTGACCAGTCAGTCACCATACGAGCCCGCCATGGCGGCGCGACCAAAAGCCTCCCGATCCGTGCGCCCGGCGAAAACCAGGGGACGCCGGCGCCGCAACGGCGCGGGTGCGCCCGACCGCCGCGAGGCGATCCTCGCCGCGGCGCTCGACGAGTTTTCCGGGCGCGGGTTCGCGGCGGCGCGGCTCGACGACGTGGCGAAACGCGCCGGCGTCGCCAAGGGCACGATCTACCTCTACTTCCCCGACAAGGAGGCGCTGTTCCAGGACCTGGTCCGCTCGGTGATCGGGCCGCTGATCGAGCGCTTCGAAGCCTCTGCCGAGGTCGACCTGCCGGCGCGCCTCGTCGCCGAGCGCATCGTCGACATGTTCGTGCGCGAGATCTACGGCACACGCCGCAAGGACGTGATCCGCCTCATCATCGCCGAGGGCCCGCGCTTCCCGGAGATCGCCGAGTTCTACTACCGCGAGGTGATCTCCCGCGTCGTCGCCGCGGTGCGCGGCCTGCTGCGGCGCGCCGCCGAGCGCGGCGAAATCCCGGCGGAGGCGCTGGCGCGGTTCCCCCAGTTGCTGGTCGCCCCGGGTCTCGTGGCGATTGTCTGGAACGGCCTGTTCGATCGCTTCGAGCCGCTCGACGTGGCGGCCTTGATGCGCGCGCATCTCGATCTCCTGTTCGGCGAGCGGAGGCCGGGATGACAATGCGCCTTCTCTGCGCGATCGTGCTCGCTGCGCTTGCGCTCGCCGGCTGCAGCGTGGCCGACAACACCGGCTTCCAGGGCTGGGTCGAAGCCGAAATGCTGTTCGTCGGTCCAGACGATCCCGGCCGCGTGGAAACCCTTGCCGTGCGCGAAGGCGACAAGGTCGAGCAAGGCGTGCCGCTGTTCTCCGTCGATGACGAGTTGCAGCAGGCCGACGTGGCGCAGATCACCGCGACCGTCGCCAACATGCATCGCACCATGGAGCGCGCGCGCGATTTGCTGAAGACCAACGCCGGTACGCAAAAGGCCTACGACGATGCCCAGCAGGCACTGCGCGAAGCCGAGGCGCGGCTCAATTCGGCGAAGACGCGGCTCGGACGCCGCAAGGTGGTGAGCCCCGCGACCGGGACGATTCAGCAAGTGTACTTCCGGCCGGGCGAGATGGTGGCGGCGGGACGGCCGGTGGTGGCGCTGCTGCCGCCCGGCAACGTGAAGATCCGGTTCTTCGTCCCGCAGGCAACGCTGCCGAAGATTTCGCTCGGCGACACCGTCACCGTGCGCTGCGACGGCTGTCCGCTCGATCTGACGGCGCGCGTGAGTTTCATCTCGCGCACCGCCGAATACACGCCGCCGGTGATCTACAGCCTGGAAGAACGCGCGAAGCTCGTCTTTCTGATCGAGGCGCGGCCGCAGCATCCGGAAAATCTGCGCGTCGGCCAGCCGGTGACCGTGCTGCTCACGACCGAACAGGCGGCGCGATGACGACGCCCGACGTCGTAATCGACGTGCACGGCCTCACCAAACGGTTCGACGGCCGGCCGGTGGTGCGCGATCTCTCCATGCAGGTGCGGCGCGGCACGATCTACGGCTTCCTCGGCCCCAATGGCTCCGGCAAGACCACGACCATCCGCATGCTGTGCGGCCTGCTCACGCCCGACGACGGCCAGGGCACGTGCCTCGGCTTCGACCTGCGCACGCAGACGGAAGAGATCAAGCGCCGCGTCGGCTACATGACCCAGCGCTTCAGCCTCTACGAAGACCTTTCGGTGCGCGAGAACCTTGAGTTCGTGGCGCGGCTCTATGGGCTGAGAGATGCCCGCGCTGCCGTGGGCGCCATGATCGAGCGGCTCGGCCTCGAGGGCCGTACCGAGCAGCTGGCCGGCACGCTCTCGGGCGGCTGGAAGCAGCGCCTCGCGCTCGGCGCCTGCACCTTGCCGAACCCGCAGCTGCTTCTGCTCGACGAACCGACCGCCGGCGTCGACCCGAAAGCGCGGCGCGAGTTCTGGAGCGAAATCCACGCGCTCGCCGCCGACGGGCTCACCGTGCTCGTGTCGACCCACTACATGGACGAGGCGGAGCGCTGTCACGAAATCGCTTACATCGCCTACGGCGTGCTGCTCGTGCACGGCACCGTCGACGAGGTGATCGAGCGCTCGGCGCTCGTCACCTATATGGTCAGCGGCGAAGGCCTTGCGCATCTCGCGACCGAGCTGGCGCATGCGCCGGGCGTCGACATGGTGGCGCCGTTCGGCACCAGGCTGCACGTCTCCGGCCGCGACCACGCCGCGCTCGAAGCGACGATCGGGCGCTACGGCAACGATTCGGCCCTGACCTGGACCGTCTCCAAACCGACGCTCGAAGACGTGTTCATCGAGCTGATGAATCGCGGCGGCGGTCAGCTCCAATGAGTCCGGCCCGCACGCCCACGCGCGGCGGATTCTGGCGGCGGGTCGGCGCCATGATCGTCAAGGAATTTCTCCAGCTGCGCCGCGACCGCATCACGCTAGCGACCATGATCACCTTGCCGGTGTTTCAGCTCATGCTGTTCGGCTACGCCATCAACACCGTGCCGCGCAACCTTCCCACCGCCGTGCTACTGCAGGAGCAGAGCGACGTTGGCCGCTCGATTCTGGCGGCGATGCGCAACACCAAATACTTCGCGCTCGTGCGCGAGGTGCACACGGTCGAGGAACTCGACCGTCTGCTCACCGCGGGCGACGTTCTGTTCGCCGTGGAAATTCCGGCGAATTTCGAACGCGGCGTGCGGCGCGGCGACCGCCCGGCGCTGCTGGTGGCGGCGGACGCCACCGATCCGGTGGCCGCCGGGACCGCGCTCGGCGCGCTGTCGGAAGTGGTGCAGACCGCGCTCCAGCACGACTACGCCATTCCCGATGCCGTGGCGCCGGCGTTCGAGATGCGCACCCACGCGCGCTACAACCCCGGCGCCGTCACCTCGCTCAACATCGTGCCCGGGCTGCTCGGCACCATCCTGACCATGACCATGCTGATCTTCACCGCGCTCTCGGTCACGCGCGAGAGCGAGCGCGGCACCATGGAGAGCCTGCTGGCGATGCCGATCACCCCGCTCGAAATCATGCTGTGCAAGATCTTTCCCTACGTGCTGATCGGGTTCGTCCAGGCGACGCTCATTCTCGTCGCCGGCGTGCTGCTGTTTCAGGTGCCGATCGTCGGCGACCTCGGCCTGCTCGCGGGACTGACCACCCTATTCATCGCCGTCAACCTGTCGATCGGCTACACCTTCTCGACGGTTGCGCAAAACCAGCTGCAGGCGGTGCAAATGTCGATGATGTTCTTCCTGCCCAACATCCTGCTGTCGGGCTTTGCGTTTCCGTTCCTGGGAATGCCGGCGTGGGCGCAGTGGGTCGGCGAAATGCTGCCGCTCACTCATTTCATCCGCATCGCCCGCGGCATCCTGCTCAAAGGCGCGACCTTGGCCGATCTGCGCGTCGAGGCCGTCTGGCTCATCGGCCTGATGCTGGTGGCGATGACGATTGCGGTGGCGCGTTTCCGCCGGACGCTGGATTAGCGGCGAAAAATTTGCCGCGGCATTGAACCGGTCGGGGTTGCCATGCGACCAAAATCGTATCACGCGATTCCGCCGGGCATCGGCGGCCTATGAAGGGGATCAGTCAAATGAACACTCTCACCGTCGCGCGCCGCGGCGTGCTGATGCTTGCGCTCACGGCGGCAGCGTCCGCGGCCTGGGCGCAGGACAAGGCCACGACCCTGTTCAAGGTCATCACGGTCAAGGACGAGATCGTCGTCGGCCTCAATGCCGCGGAGCTGGGCGCGATCGGCGGCCAGGATGCCGGCGCGGTCGCCAAGGCGCTCGCCGCCAAGGGCGAGCTGACCGTGTGGCAGTACACGGTGCGACACGCGCCGACCGGCGAACTGGAGCAGGCGCCGCTGCGCAAGATCGGGCTGCTGGCGAACAGCTCGCTGCGCGTCGAGCCCTATTCCTCGCCGCTCAAGGTCGTGCCGCACGAGTAGCCTGACTACGGCGCGCGCCGAAATGAGCTAACAGCCGGGACGTGCTATCGTGTGTCCTCGAACATGAGGATACGCAATGATCGCCGTCATCTTCGAAGTCTGGCCGGCGCCCGGCCGCAAGGAGGATTATCTCGGTATCGCCGCGTCGCTGCGGCGCGACCTCGAGAAGATCGATGGTTTCATTTCCGTCGAACGCTTCCAGAGCATCACCGATCCCAACAAGCTTTTGTCGCTCTCGTTCTGGCGCGATGAAGAAGCGGTGCGCGCGTGGCGCACCAATTCCGCCCACCGCCCAGCCCAGCAGGCGGGGCGCGGCGGGATTTTTGCCGAGTACCGTTTGCGCATCGCTTCCGTCGTCCGCGATTACGGCATGAACGAACGGGCGCAGGCGCCGGACGACTCCCGCGCCGTGCATGACGAGAAAGCGGCGATCTGATGGGGGACGACTTTTGCTCGTGATCGCCGTTCCACGTTAGCTTTGTTGCCCGCGCGTTCTCTTTCTTGACAAATCTATTTCGTGACTGGCTGCTCGGTAGCCGTTCGCGCACGCATGGCTTATATCGAAGGTTCTCGCGTGCAAGGAGTTGCCATGAGTCACGATCCGATTTCCGCCGGCGACGCGCCGCGCATCTACGTCATCCACGAGAACGAGGCCTGGGTCGAGCCGCTGCGGCGGCAGTTCGAAGCGCGCGCGCTCCCCTACGCCGAGTGGTTCCTCGATGAAGGTGTGCTCGATCTGCGTGAGCCGCCCCCGCAAGGCGTGTTCTACAACCGCATGAGCGCGTCCTCGCACACGCGCGATCATTGCTACGCCGCCGAATATGCCGCCGCGGTGCTCGCCTGGCTCAAGCGGCACGGCCGCACCGTCGTCAACGGCGAGCGCGCGCTCCAACTCGAAGTCTCCAAGGTGGCGCAATACAACGCGCTCGCGGCTTTCGACGTCGAGACGCCCGAGACGCTCGCGGTGATCGGCCGCGCGAATATTCCGGCCGCCGCCGAGCGGCTCGGCTTCCCGCTCATCCTCAAGCATAACCGCGGCGGCAAGGGCCTGGGCGTGCGATTATTTTTATCGCGCGAGGCGCTGGCGGAGCATCTCGACGGGGCGGCATTCGAAGAGCCGATCGACGGCATCACGTTGGTGCAGCGCTACATCAAGGCGCCGGCGCCGTTCATCACCCGCCTCGAGTTCGTCGGCGGGCAATTCCTCTACGCGGTCCAGGTCGACACGTCCGAAGGCTTCGAGCTGTGCCCGGCTGACGCCTGCCGCATCGATGCCGCGGATGCATCCGGAACCTGCCCGGCGACGGCGCCGGGCGAGAAATTCCGCATCCTGCGCGATTTCGATCACCCGCTGCTGCCGCGCGGGCAGGCGTTCCTCAATGCGAACGACATCGGCATCGCCGGCATCGAGTTCATCGTCGATGAGGCCGGCCGGCCGTTTACCTACGACATCAACACGAACACCAACTACAACCCGGACGCCGAAGCCAAGGACGGCCGCAGCGGCATGGGCGCCGTCGCCGGTTATCTCGGCGGCCTGTTGGCCCGTGAGCGCCAGCCGCAGGTACGCAGGACCGGAACGTAACAAATACTCACGGTTCGTCATGCCCGCGAAAGCGGGCATCCAGTAAACACCGGCAGCAGTTTTATTTGAAAGGCCGGTGGTTACTGGATCGCCCGGTCAAGCCGGGCGATGACGAGGTCGGAGAAGCACGAAAAGAAAAAAGGCCCGGGGGTGGCCCGGGCCTTTCGTCTGTTTGAAGCTGCGGATTGCGCTCAGAAGTCCATGTCGCCCATGCCGCCGCCGGGGCCGGCCGGCATCGCCGGAGCCTTCTTCTTCGGCAGCTCGGCGACCATCGCCTCGGTGGTGATCAACAGGCCGGCGACGCTGGCGGCGTCCTGCAGGGCGGTGCGCACGACCTTGGTCGGGTCGATGATGCCCTTGGACACCAGGTTGCCGTACTCGCCGCTCTGCGCGTCGTAGCCGTAGTTGTACTGATCCTTCTCGAGGATCTTGCCCACCACGACCGAGCCGTCGTCGCCGGCGTTCACCGCGATCTGGCGCGCCGGCTGGGTGATCGCCTTGCGGACGATCTCGATGCCGGTCTTCTGGTCGTCGTTCTCGGTGCGAATACGCGCCAGCGCCTTGGTGGCGCGCAGCAGCGGTACACCGCCGCCCGGCAGGACGCCTTCTTCGACCGCCGCACGGGTCGCGTGCAGCGCGTCATCGACGCGATCCTTGCGCTCCTTCACCTCGACCTCGGTCGCGCCGCCGACGCGGATCACCGCGACGCCGCCCGCGAGCTTGGCGAGCCGCTCCTGCAGCTTCTCGCGATCGTAGTCGGAGGTGGTCTCCTCGATCTGCGCCTTGATCTGGTTGATCCGGCCCTCGATCTCCGACTTCTTGCCGACGCCGTTGACGATCGTGGTGTTCTCCTTCTCGATCATCACCTTCTTGGCGCGGCCGAGCATCTGCACGGTCACGTTCTCGAGTTTGATGCCGAGGTCTTCGGAGATCGCCTGGCCGCCGGTGAGCACCGCGATGTCCTGCAGCATGGCCTTGCGGCGATCGCCGAACCCGGGCGCCTTCACGGCCGCGACCTTGAGCCCGCCGCGCAGCTTGTTGACGACGAGAGTCGCGAGCGCTTCACCCTCGACGTCCTCGGCGATGATCAACAGCGGCTTGCCGGTCTGGACCACGGCCTCGAGCAGCGGGAGCAGCTCGTTGAGGCCGGAGAGCTTCTTCTCGTTGATGAGGATGTACGGGTCTTCCATCTCGACCCGCATCTTGTCGGCGTTGGTTACGAAGTAGGGCGAAATGTAACCGCGGTCGAACTGCATGCCCTCGACCACTTCGAGTTCGGTCTCGAGCGACTTCGCTTCTTCGACCGTGATCACGCCCTCGTTGCCGACCTTCTTCATGGCGTCGGCGAGGAAGCGGCCGATCTCGGCATCGCCGTTGGCCGAGATGGTGGCGACCTGGGCGATCTCGTCGTTCGAGGTGACCTGCTTCGAGTTGGCCTTGAGATCGGCGACGATGGCTTCGACCGCCTTGTCGACCCCGCGCTTGAGGTCCATCGGGTTCATGCCGGCGGCAACCGACTTGGCGCCTTCCCGGACGATCGCGTGCGCCAGCACCGTCGCGGTGGTGGTACCGTCGCCGGCTACGTCCGAGGTCTTGCTCGCGACCTCACGGACCATTTGGGCGCCCATGTTCTCGAACTTGTCGTCGAGCTCGATCTCCTTGGCGACGGTGACGCCGTCCTTGGTGATGCGCGGGGCGCCGAACGACTTGTCGAGGACGACGTTGCGGCCCTTCGGGCCGAGCGTCACCCTCACCGCGTTGGCGAGAATGTCGATGCCGCGCAACATCTTGTCGCGTGCATCGACGGAAAATTTGACTTCCTTGGCAGGCATGGATTCTGTCTCCGGAGTTCTGTTTGAGCTGCGCGCGCCCGGCCGGGCGCACGCGCCGCTGGGTGTGTGTGCTTAGGGCTGCGGATCAGGCGGCCTTCTTCTTCGCCACCGGCTCGTCGAGCACGCCCATGATGTCGCTCTCCTTCATGATCAGGAGTTCGACGCCGTCGAGCTTGACCTCGGTTCCGGACCATTTGCCGAACAGCACCCGGTCGCCGACCTTCAGGTCGATCGGGATCAGCTTGCCGGCCTCATCGCGCCCGCCGGGGCCGACGGCCGTGACCTCGCCCTGCTGCGGCTTTTCCTTCGCCGTGTCGGGAATAATGATCCCGCCGGCGGACTTCTCTTCAGCGTCAATGCGCTTGACGACGACACGGTCGTGAAGCGGACGGAACTTCATAGGATCCTCCTAAGTTATTCGCTGGACTTCGGTTTTTGGCTTGGCGGTCGGGCGAGACCAAGGGTCCCCCTCCCATCCGGCCGCGACATAGTCTCGCGGTTTTGGGCCTGCAAGAGGCCTCGGCGGATTTTTTAGCACTCGGATTGGGGGATTGCTAGCACCAATTTTAACATTTCGTTAACGCTGTCAGCAGGGCCGGCGCGATGCTGCTAATGCCTTGAATATAAACAATTTGTTTACCTTATCGGCTTGAGAATCGGATTCGGACCGGGAAGGATTCTCAAGTCGGGAAGACGGGGGACACCATGGTCACGGAGGACTTCCGGCGCCAGCTCGCCGGCTATGGCTTGACCACCGCGCGGATTCTTTATCGGCGACCTGACCACCGCTGGCTCTTACAAACCTACGTGTGGCAGGACTACGATCTCTGCCCCGATTTTCCGGTGCTCCAGGGATTTCTCGCCTTCTGGCAGAAGAAGCTCGACGGGCCGCTCCACTCGGTCACGGTCGCGCATTCGCGGCTGATCCAGCCGGCCGAGCTGCGCGCGGTGGACGGGGTATTCCGGCTGCACTGAGCAGAAGTGAGTAGTGGTGAATGGTGAGTAGTGGGCGCCCATTGACCATTCACCACTCACCATTGACCACTCACCCCATCAGCTCAACACGCCCACGATTGCCCCAATCAAACAGGTCGAGAGCGTCCCCGAGACGATCGACTTCATCCCGAGCGAGACCACGTCGTCGCGCCGTTCGGGCGCCATGGTGGCGAGCCCCCCGATCATGATGCCGAGGCTGCCGAAGTTGGCAAAGCCGCACATTGCGTAGAGCATGATCAGGCGCGAGCGCGGCGAAAGCGCGTCCGCCGGCAGGGCGGCAAGCTGCACATAGGCGATGAACTCGTTGAGCACGGTCTTCACGCCCATGAGCGCGCCGGCGGTGGTGGCTTCGCGCCACGGCACGCCGATGAGCCAGCACACCGGCGCCATCACGTAGCCGAGGAGCCGTTGCAGCGTGATAGGCGCGGCGGCGACCTGCGGCAGCAGGCCGAGGATGGCGTTGGCGAGATGCACCAGCGCGATCAGCACGATCAGCATCGCGCAGATGTTGAGCAGCAGCGAAAGCCCGCTGGTCGTGCCGCTGACGATCGCGTCCATGGTGCTGGTGGCGTCGGCCTCCGGATCGTCGAGGACGGCGCCGGTGCGCGCCTCTTTGTCGTCGGGGACCATGATCAGGCCGAACACGATCGCGACCGGCGCGCCCAGCACCGACGCGACCACGATGTGGCCGGCGGCGTCGGGAATGATCGGGCCGAGGATAGTGGCGTAGAGCACCAGCACCGTGCCGGCGATGCCGGCCATGCCGCCGGTCATGACGATGAACATTTCCCCGCGCGAGAGCAGCCGCAGATACGGCCGGATGAACAGCGGCGCCTCGACCTGGCCGACGAAAATGTTGGCGGCGGTCGAGAGCCCGACGGCGCCGCCGACGCCGAGCGTGCGTTCGAGAGCAAAGGCAAAGCCGCGCACGATCGGCGGCAGGATGCGCCAGTAGAACAGCAGCGAGGTCAACACGCTCATCACCAGCACGATGGGCAGCGCCTGGAACGCGAGGATGAACTCGGCGCCCGGCACTTTGGATTCGAACGGCGGTTGCCCGCCCCCGACGTAGCCGAACACGAAGGACGTGCCGGCGCGGGTCGCGGTCGCGATCGCGTCGACCGCGTCGTTGACGACGGCGAAACCACCTTTGACCTGCGGCACCTTGAGCAGCAAGGCGGCGAGCACGAGCGTCACCGCAAGCCCGGCGCCAACGCTGCGCCACGCCACCGCGCGGCGGTTCTCGCTGAGGACCCAGGCAAACGCGATGAGCGCGACAATGCCCAGCCCGGACTGCAATTGCTCCATGCGAATCCCTCGGCCGCCCGCCCTATGTTATACCCATAGCCGTGTCCTCTCACTCGTCATGCCCGCGAAAGCGGAATGTAGGGTGGGCTAAGGGCCGAAGGCCCGTGCCCACCATTGGCACACAAACAAATAACCGCGTGGGCACGCTCGCTTCGCTCGCTTAGGTTAGCCCCCGCTACGATGTCCGCTTTCGCGGACGATGACGACCGGATAGGCCTGTACAAGGGAGTGTGACAAATGCCGCGCATCCGCTTCGATTTCGGCACGCTCACGCTCGACGCCGACCTGCTCGACACGCCGACCGCGCGCGCCATCGCGGCGGCGCTCCCGGTCGAGGCGCGGGTGATGACCTGGGGCGAGGAGGTCTATTTCGACGTGCCGGTCAACGTCGCACGCGAGAAAGACGCGCGCGCGGTGGTGACGCCGGGCGAGATCGCCTATTGGCCCGAGGGTCCCGCGATTGCGATCGGATTCGGCCGCACGCCCATTTCCCGGGGCGACGAGACCCGGCTCGCAAGCCCATGCAACGTGTTCGCCAAGGCCGCGGGCGACGTGAAGACGCTCGCCGTCACCCGGGCAGGTAGTCAGGTAAGGGTGACGAAAGTCGGGTGAGCGAGGGCCAATTCCGGTCATCGATGCTCGTTGTTTAAATTCTACTTTAAGTTAATGCAACTCTGACGTATGCTGGTCGGGTGACGTGGTGGCCGCTGCCACTCGCGGTACCCGTAGGAGAGTTACTTGGTGCATTAGGAGACGCCAATGAACACGCAATCTCAGTCAATTCGGCGCGCGGGCAACTTGAGCAAATTAATTCCTTCCGTCGCGGCGCTGGCCTTTATCTTTCTGACCGCAGTCGCCGCCGATGCGGCGGACACGGACGACATCCGTGCCCTCCTGGCCGGCCAAGTAACAGCATGGAACCGCGGCGATCTCGCCGGCTTTGTGCAGGGTTTCGCGCGCGTCGACAGAGTGCGGATTGCCACTTGCGATGTGACGAAGGTGGGTTGGAACGAGATCCGTACTGCCTATAGCCCCTTATTTCAGGATGCGTCAGCCATGGGAACCCTGAGCTTTTCCGATATCGAAATAGACCCCCTTACGTCCGACCTGGCCTATGTCTTTCTTCGCTCAAAGCTCCAGACCCGCGTCAAAGAACATCATGGCGTCGCAAGCGTGCTGGTGCGCAAGACGGCCGATGGCTGGAAGATCATCGTAGACCATTCCTCCAGCGACGCAGGTTGCTGAGTCTTTCCCGCACCTTCCCGTCGAATGCGCCCGACTGCAGCGCAGGCGCGAGCGAAGGTCCGCGATTGCAGCGTGGGCTCAGCCGCGCCCGACGAACGGCATCTTCGTCGCCATCACGGTCATGAACAGCACGTTGGCGTCGAGCGGCAGGTTCGCCATGTAGAGCACCGCGCTGCCGACGTGGTCGGCGTCCATGCGCGGCTCCGGGATTTTCTGGCCGCTCGGCTGCAGCACGCCGTCAACCATGCGGTCGGTCATCGGCGTCGCGGCGTTGCCGATATCGACCTGCCCGCAGGCGATGTCGTAGGCACGCCCGTCGAGCGCGGTCGATTTGGTCAGTCCCGTGACCGCGTGCTTGGTCGAGGTGTAGGCGACTGAGAACGGCCGCGGCGTATGCGCCGAGATCGAGCCGTTGTTGATGATCCGCCCGCCGCGCGGCTTCTGGTCCTTCATTATTTTGATCGCTTCCTGCGTGCAGACGAAGCAGGCGGTCAGGTTGGTATCGACGACCTCCTTCCACTTCTCGACCGGCAACTCCTCCATCGGCACCGGCGGCGCGCCGATCCCGGCATTGTTGAAGAGCACGTCGAGCCGGCCGAAGGCGTCCTTGGTCTTGGCGAACAGCGCCCGGATCGAGGCTACGTCGCGCACGTCGGTCGGCACCACCAGCGCCTTGCCGCCCTTGGCTTGGCCTTCCTTGGCGACCGCCTCGAGCGGCTCCTTGCGCCGGCCGGCCAGCGCGACCGCGTAGCCGTCACCCATCAGCGCGAGCGCCACCGCCCGCCCGACGCCCGTTCCCGCACCCGTGACCACCGCGGCCTTGCCTTGTCCAGCCATTGGAGAATCTTCCTTTGTTTATGCCCGCCTCCACGCGAGCGCCCGCGCGAATATCTTCCGGCGCCGCCAGCGGCGCCGTCCGCCCATGCCCGACTTTACCTGGGAATGAAACCGTTTTCTGCGTGGTTCGTGGAGCGTCAGCCGGCGAGCGACGCAATCGGCGCGAGCGTACGCGGACCCGCGTCGGCCTGCTTGAGCAGCCGCGCGGTGATGTCGAGCGCGGTGCCGGGGCGGCCGAAGCGGAAGCCCTGCAGGCTGTGCACGCCGGCGGCGCGCAGGAAGAGATGCTGTTCCGCCGTCTCGACGCCTTCCGCCGTGACCTTCATGCCGAGGCCGCGGCCGAGGCTGACCACCGCGTGGACGATAGCCGCGGAATCCGCCGCGTTCTCGATGTTGCGCACGAAGCTGCGGTCGATCTTGAGCTTGTCGAACGGGAACGTGCGCAAATAGAGCAGGCTCGAATAGCCGGTGCCGAAATCGTCGAGCGCGAACTGCACGCCGAGCGCCTTGAGCTCCCGCATGGCGGTGCCAGCCTCCTCGACGTTGCCGACCAGCGTGCTTTCGGTGAGCTCCAGCTCGAGCCGTTCCGGCGGGAAGCCGGTCTCGGCGAGGATGCGCGCGACCACCTTGACGAAATCCGGCCGGCGGAACTGGAGCGGCGAGACGTTGACCGCGAGCGTGAGCGCGGGCCACGCCTTGGCCTCGAGGCAGGCTTGGCGCAGCACCCACTCGCCGAGCGGAATGATCAGCTCGCTGTGCTCGGCCACGGGAATGAACTTGGCGGGTGGGATTTCGCCGAGGGTCGGATGGTGCCAGCGGCACAGCGCCTCGACACCGACCATCGTCTCGCCACTCGGACCGACCAGCGGCTGATAGGCGATCATCAGATCGTTGTATTCGATCGCGTCCTTGAGGTCGCGCTCCATCTCCTTGCGCTCGCGCAAGTCCGCGTCCATCGCCGCGTCGTAGATGCAGGCGCGGTTGCGCCCTTCGTTTTTGGCGCGGTAGAGCGCGACATCGGCGCGCCGCATGATGTCGGCGACCTCGCCGGTTTCCCGCGTGATCGAGGTGATGCCGATGCTGGCGCCGATGGCGAGCGTGTGCCCCATGACAGCGTAGGGGGCGCGCAGCGCGGCGATGATCCGATCCGCGAGCGTCTGCAGGTCGCCGAGTTCGCCCACGTCCGGCGCAATCACGGCGAACTCGTCGCCGCCCAGGCGGGCGACCAGATCGCTCCCGCGCAGCAGCCGCGCGAGGCGCTGTCCCACGGTGCGGATGAGCGCGTCGCCGATCAAGTGGCCGAGGGTATCGTTGACCTCCTTGAAGCGGTCGAGGTCGATCGAGAGCACGGCGGCGGTGTGCCCGCTGCGGCGCACCTCCTCGATCAGTTCGGCGAGGCGCTCGCCGAAGAAGGTGCGGTTGGGAAGGCCCGAGAGGGCGTCGTGCATGGCGAGATGGCGCATCTGGTCCTCGCCCGCCGCGATGGTGGCCTCGGTCCGGCGCATGTAGCGCACCACCAGCGAGGTGAGCAGCACGAAGGCCGCAAGCGCGATGCCGAGGAACGGCATGACGTTGCGGATGATCTCGGCGCCCGGCCGCTTTGGAGTCCAGGCAAAGCGCGCGAGCGGCCGGCCGGCCTCGTCGTATAGGTCGAACGTGTTGTCCTGGCCGACCGGCGTGGTGAGCCCGGTTATGCGCAGGTGCGGCAGCTCGAGGCGACGGCTCATGGCGCCAAGGAACTTGTCGCGCAGATAGGTCACCGAAAGCACGATCGGCGGCTGGTTCGGCAGGCGCATCCGACTCGTGCCCGACACCGCTACCGCGGCGACGATGGCCGGCCGGCCGATGAACATCTGCACGCGCGACGCATGGGCGGGCCGCGGCAGCGGGGCTCCGGTTTGAGTGCGTGAGGTCTCGACGTCTTCCGGCTTAAGCGGGCTCGGGCGGCCGCGCACCGCGTCGATCACCGGCGCCAAGTCAGCCGTGGCAGTGCCGAACCATTTCGGGTCGACGCTGCTGCGCCCGGCCATCGCGTAGACGAAGCGATCCGATGAATCGACCACGAATACATGGCTCTGGTCGAAATAATTCTTCAGCCGCAGGCCGACCCGGTCGTGCACCCAGGTCCAATCGAAGCTGTTCGACAGGCGGTCGACCGCGTTGTCCGAGGCGACGATGCTCTCGATGTCGCGCAGGATGAAGCCGCGGCGCTGGGCGATCGCCCGGGCAAATAGCTGGCGTTCCTGATGCAGAGCTACATCGTCAGCACGATAAGCCGACCACTGCACGGCGACGATCACGCAGACGACGGCAAAGACGATGACGAGGACGATGGGCGCGACGGCGCTGCGGCGCATGCGGCTGTCGCCGCCGGCGCCAATCCTGCCCAGCCGGGTCCTAACTTCACGCCACACGCGACGTCCCCGTCGACCGTTGCGGGCGGAACATTTAGGCCGGAGAGCTTGTCAAACACTTGCGTCCGGCCCGGCGGCAGGTGCAAGTCCCTCAAAAGCAAGGAAATTTGGCTGGTTTCGCTAATTTGGCGTAAACGACAGGGGCATGTGTCGCAGTCGCGGACTACCAAGCTACCGCGCCGGGCGCTGTCCGGCCGCCACGGCCAGGGCAGGGGGGTCCTCCCGCGCGTTGGTGTAAGGCGGCCGCGAGATCCCCATGTGGGCGGCCCGCAACGCTTCCGACCAGCGCTTGCGCAGGTCCTCGAAATAAGGCTCGCCGGGCTCGATGCGGTAGGCGAGTTCCGCCGTACAGGTGTCGCGGCGCACCACCAACAAGTCGATCGGCATGCCGACGCCGAGGTTCGAGCGCATGGTGGAATCCATCGAGATCAGCCCGATCTTGAGGGCGTCGTAAAGGTCGACCGAGTAGCTCACCGCGCGATCGAGTACCGGCTTGCCGTATTTGTGCTCGCCGACCTGCAGGTACGGCGTGTCGATGGTCGACTCGATGAAATTGCCGGCGCCGTAGACCATGAACAGGCGCATCCGGTCGCCCTTGATCTGGCCGCCGAACAGGAACGAGACGTCGAACTGCACGTCGGCCGCCTTGAGCGCCGCCGCTTCCTTGTCGTGCACGTCGCGGATGGCGTGACCGATGCGCTGCGCCGCCTGGAACATGGTCGGCGCGTTGATCAGCGTCTCCACTTCCCCGGTGTTCGGGTTGGTAATGCCCTCGGTGAGCGTGCTCACCACCGACTGGGAGAGCGACAGGTTGCCCGACGAGGCGAGCGCCATGATGCGCTGCCCCGGCACGCCGAACACGTGCAGCTTGCGGAAGATGGAAATATTGTCGAGGCCGGCGTTTGTGCGCGTGTCGGCGATCATCACCAAACCGTCGCGCACAACTATCCCGCAGCAATAGGTCATGCCCGGTCCCCGTCGCGCAGAATCGGCGCATTTTAGCGACGTTCCGGCTGGACCGCCAACGCTTCAGTTCTGCATCTGCCCCGCGGCCTGAGCGACGTGGATCGTCACCCTGAGCGCCTCGCTGCCGCCGCCCCTGCGGGCGCCGCGCACCGGGGAAGCGCCGAGGAAATCGAGCCCGACGGCGACCCGCACGTGCTGATCGGTCGGGCTGATGCCGTTCGCCGGATCGAAGCCGACCCAGCCGATATCGGGCACGAAGGCCTCGGCCCACGCGTGGCCCGCCTCCTGGCGGATCACGCCATCGGCGCGATGAAAATAGCCACCGACGTAACGCGCCGGGATGTCGAGGCTGCGCGCCGCGCTGATGAAAACATGCGAGAGGTCCTGGCAGACGCCGCGCCGCATCGCGAAGGCTTCCGCCGCCGTGGTCGCAGTGTGGGTCGGGTCGGGATCGAACACGATCTCGCGGTGCAGCCGCTCGGTCATGTGATGCAACAGCGCGAGCGTGTTCTCGCCCGCGGCCGTGCGCGCCTCGCGCGCGAAGGCGAGGATCGCCGTGTCGGGCCGGGTGAGCGCCGTCTCGCGCAGGAACAGGCTCGGCGGAAACCGCTCGATCGCCCCGCGCACGATGCCGTGCGTGTCCTGGGTCTCGACCTCGCCATCGACGGTCACGCCTAGTTCGGTAAAGGAGCCCTCAGCCGTGAACGTGTGGGTGATGTTGCCGAACGCGTCCTCATGATGATCGAGGCGGCAATCCTCGGAAATATCGATGCGCCAGAACACGACGTATTGGCCGTCGTGGTTGCGCGGGGTGAGGCGCAGCGTCTGGATCACGCCGGCGAGCGGCGCATCGTAACGGTAGATCGACTCGTGCGAGATGCGAATGCGCATGAACTGGATGACAGACGACGGACGACAGAGGACAGATCGAGGGGGTATAGCGGTCGAAGCGAGGAAAGTCTTTATCCGTCGTCTGTCCTCCGTCGTCCGTCGTCTGACCTCAGATCAAGTACTGCTGGCTGATCGTGGTGCCGAGCTGATTGTTGTCGGCGACGAACTCGCCGATGAATTCGTGCAGGCCGCCCTGAAATACGTCGTCCATGCGACTGTTCTCCAGCCGTGTGCGCACCTTGCGCGCCTGCCGCTGCGCCGCGCCCTGGCGGCCATAGGCGCGCCCGATGTAATCGAGATTCTGCACCAAATTCTGATAGCAGCTTGCGAGCGAGCGCGGCATCTGGTCGTTGAGGATCAGGAGATCGGCGATCAGCCACGGCTTGAGGCTCTCGCGATAGACCCAGTGGTACGAGGTGAGCGCCGAGACCGAACGCAGGATCGCCGCCCATTGGAAATAATCGAGCGGCCCGCCCACGTGCTGCTCGGCCGGCAGCAGCAGGTGATATTTGACGTCGAGGATGCGCGCGGTGTTGTCGGCGCGCTCGATGAAGACGCCAAGCCGCGAGAACCAATAGGCGTCGTTGCGCAGCATGGTCCGGTAGGCGGAGCCGTCGAAGCGCAGCGAGCACTCCTGCACCAGGCGCAGGAATCGCGCCAGCTCCTCGCGCGTCGCGCCGACACCGCCGAAGCTCCGAATCTCGTGCCAGCCGCCGTTGATCGCGTCCCACATTTCCATGGTGAGCGCGGTGCGCACGGCACGCGCGTTGGTGCGCGCCACCTCGAAACAATTGCGGATCGAGGAGGGATTGGCGGGCGAGAAGGCGAGAAACTCGGTGACGGTCTCCTCGTTCGCCTCGTCGAAGGCGGCGAAGAAAGAGTTGACGCAGCCGGCGGTCGAGACCGCGCTTTCCCATTCGTTGGTGGTGCCGCTGTAGGCGAGGGGAAGCGCGGTGAGCCGCTGCGTCGCCTCGAGAATGCGTGCGAGATATTCGGCGCGCTCCACATAACGCGAGAGCCAATAAAGATTATCGGCGGTGCGCGAAAGCATTGTTTCTTTCTTATCCCTCCCCGCGAAGCGGGGAGGGGGGCGGGCGGAGCGAGCCGGGTGGGGTGAGTGCGGCTAAGCAAAAAAAGACCCCACCCGGCGTCGCCCACTTGCGCGGGCGTCGCCACCCTCCCCCTGCGGGGGAGGGATGAAGCAAGCGCCGCTTACTCATCGAGCACCCACGTGTCTTTGGTGCCGCCGCCCTGGCTCGAGTTGACGACGAGCGAGCCCTCCTTGAGCGCGACGCGCGTCAGGCCGCCCGGCACGATGCGCACGCGGTCGCGGCCGGTGAGCACGAACGGCCGCAGGTCCACATGCCGCGGGGCGACGCCGTGCTCGACGCAGGTCGGGCAGGTCGAGAGCGCCAGCGTCGGCTGCGCGATAAAGCGGCGCGGGTCGTGCTTGAGCTTGTCGCGGAAGGCGCCGAGCGTTGTCTTGTCGGCCATCGGGCCGATCAGCATGCCGTAGCCGCCCGACCCGTGCACCTCCTTGACCACCAGCTCGTCGAGCCGGTCGAGCACATGGGCGAGATGGTCGGCCTCGCGGCAGCGCCAGGTCGGCACGTTCTTGAGAATGGGTTCCTCGTCCAAATAAAACTTCATGATCTGCGGCATGTAGCTGTAGACCGCCTTGTCGTCGGCGATGCCGGTGCCGACCGCATTCGCGAGCGTCACGTTGCCGGCGATATAGGCGGACATCAGCCCGGGCACGCCGAGCGCGGAATCCGGCCGGAAGGCGAGAGGATCCAAATAGTCGTCGTCGAGCCGGCGGTAGATCACGTCGACACGCTTGAGCCCCTCGGTGGTGCGCATGTAAACGGTCTCGCCCTTGACCACGAGGTCGCTGCCTTCGACGAGCTCGATGCCGAGCTTGTCGGCCAGGAACGAGTGTTCGTAATAAGCTGAGTTGAAGACGCCGGGCGTGAGCAGCACGACGGTCGGCTCGGCCGAGGCGCTCGCCGGCGCGGCCGAGCGCAAGGTCGCGAGCAGTTCGTCGGGATAATTGTCGACCGGCGCGACGCGGTGACGCGAGAACAACTCCGGGAACAGGCGCAGCATCACCTCGCGGTTCTCCAGCATGTAGGAGACGCCTGAGGGTGTGCGCACGTTGTCTTCGAGCACATAAAACGTGTCGGCGTCGACCCGCACCACGTCGATCCCGGCGACGAAGACATAAATGTCGTGCGGCACCCGCTGGCCGTTCATCTCCGGACGGAACACGGGGTTCTGGAACACCAAATCTTCCGGGATGACGCCGGCGCGCAAAATCTCGCGTTTGGAGTAGATGTCCTTAATGAACAGATTGATGGCCTTGACGCGCTGCTCGAGGCCGCGCGCCAGCGTCGCCCATTCCTGTCGCGCCAGGATGCGCGGCAGCACGTCGAACGGGATCAGGCGCTCCTGCGCCTCCGTCTCGCCGTACACCGCGAAGGTGATGCCGATGCGGCGGAACAGAAGCTCGGCCTCGCGCCGGCGATGGTCGAGCACCTCGGCGGCGATCTCGTCGAGCCAGCCCTTGAGCCCCGTATAGGCGGCGCGAATGCCGCCGTCGGTCCCGGACATTTCGTCGAACGGGACGGGCGCGGCGGTAGTCGTCGCCTGCGCTAGTGCCGGCATGGTTTCCCCTCGAACCTCACCCGGACCCCGCCATCGTAACTGCAAGCGGCGCGCCAACCAATGGTGCCGCTCCCTGCCTGCCGGAAGAGGTTAGTGCCACGCGTTTAATCGTTCTCAGCCCAATAGATGAGCAGATCACTCAATTACGAGCACTTCGTCGTCCGCCGACGAGGCGTAGAGGCGATCGATCTCGTCGGCGCGGCGCTCGATGACGCGGCGCTGGTTGATGTAGCCCTTGTCGGTGATCTCGTTCTCGTCGATCGACGGCGGCGCGGCGAGCAGAGCCACGCGGGCGATGCGCTGCGAGGTGCCGGTCTGCGCGGCGTTCCAGGACGCGATCGTCGTCCGCACATGCGCCCGCACCGCGGGATGGCGCGTGAGCCCGGCGAGGTCTTCCGGTGCGCCGGCACCGATCAGGTTGCGGCAGGCCGCCGGATTGAGCCAGGCGAGCAGGCAAATAAAGCCGCGGTTCTCCCCGGCAATGACGGCGTCCTGGAGCGCCGGCGAGGCGGCGGCGAGCACGCCGATGCGCAGCCCGCCCACGTGCACCCACGTGCCGGTCGCGAGCTTGAAGTCCTCGGCGAGCCGCCCGTCGAACAGCAGGCCCTTGGCGGCATCGGCTGGATCGGCAAGCCGCATCGCGTCGCCCGGCCGGTAGAAGCCGTCCGCATCGAACGCCGCCGCGGTGAGGTCCGGCCGCTTCCAATAGCCGGGCGTCACGTTCGCCCCACGCACGCGAATTTCGAGCTTGGCGCCGGCCGGCACGAGCTTGACCTCGCAGCCGGGCGCTGGCACACCGACGTTGCCGGCGCGCTCGATCAGAAAATGCGAGGCCACCGCAAGTGGCGCCGTCTCGGTCGTGCCCCACGACGAGGTCATCGGCACGCGGGCGCCGAGCGTGCGCAGCGACACCGCCTCGAGCCGCTCCCACAAATCCTGCGGCAGCGCGGCGCCGGCGTAGAAGATGAGCCGCAGGCGCTTGAAGAACGCGCATGCGAGGGCGTCGTCTTTTTCCAGATGCGGCAGCAATGCCGCGTAGCCGGCCGGCACGTTGAAATAAACCGTGGGCGAGATTTCCGCGAGGTTGCGCACGGTCTCGCCCACGAGCGCCGGCAGCGGCTTGCCTCCGTCGATATAAAGCGTGCCGGCGTGGCGCAGCGCGAGATTGAAATTGTGGTTGCCGCCGAAGGTGTGGTTCCACGGCAGCCAATCAACCAGCACCAACGGATCGTCGTCGAGGAACGGCCACAGCTGGGCAATTTGTTGCTGATTCGCGGTAAGCATGCCGTGGGTGTTGATCACGCCTTTGGGCGTGCCGGTCGAGCCGGAGGTGAACAGAATCTTCGCCACCGTGTGGGCATTTGTTGCAGCGACCGCTGCCTCGACCGCGGCGCCGAGCTTTGTTTGTGTTAAATCGTCAAACCGGGTGACGCCGGGCCGGCCGGCGCCGTTGCGGCTTGCCACGATTTCGACATTTGTCAGATCGAGCGCGGCGATTGCTCCCGCGAACGGCGCGGTGTCCGCCACGTAGACGAGCGCGGGCTCGAGCAGCTCGGCGATTTGTTTGAGCTTGGCGTGGTCCTGGCTTTGCAGCGAATACGCAACCGAGATCGGCGCCACCGGCACGCCGGCGGTGAATCCCGCAAGCATGAGCAACGCATGGTCGATCGCATTGCCCGAGAGGATCATCACCGGCCGCTCCGCCGGGAGCCCGCGGTCGATCAGTGCCTGCGCGAGGCCGTCCACCAGCACCCGCGCCTGCGCGTAGCTGACGGTCCGCCATCCGTCGCCGGCACGCTCGGCGAGAAAGGTGCGCGCTGGCTGCGCCGCCGCGGCGGCGCGGAACATGCGCGCGAGGCTCGGGTCGTACGCGCCGAGCGGCGTTGCCGAGCGGAGCAGCAGGCTGCCGTCCGCCGCGCGCTCGCTGCGGATGTCCACCGGCGCGTAGGCGATCGGCCGGAACGGCGGCTTTACCTGCGGCGCGACGCAGGCGGGGGCGGTCATGGCGGTCTCGTCTCTTGCGAGGCCATCTTGCACGATGGCAAGCTGTCCGTCTCGCCGATCCAGACGGGAAAAGGATCATGAACGACAGCGCTTCGGGCCAGCCGGCGGTCACCGCCGCCATTCTCGTCATCGGCGATGAGATCCTGTCGGGCCGGACCAAGGACAAGAACATCGGCTACATCGCCGAATACCTCACGGCGATCGGCATCGATCTCAAAGAGGTCCGCGTCGTCCCTGACGAGGAGGACGAGATCGTCGCGGCCGTCAACGCGCTGCGCCATCGCTATACCTATCTCTTCACCACCGGCGGCATCGGGCCGACCCACGACGACATCACCGCCGACTCGATCGCCAAGGCGTTCGGTGTGCCAATCGACTACGACCCGCGCGCGCTTGCCATCATGCGCGAGCGCTTTTCCGAGGCCGACCTCAACGAAGCGCGCAAGCGCATGGCGCGCATCCCGGACGGCGCCGACCTCGTGCTCAACAAAGTCTCCAAGGCGCCCGGCTTCTGGCTCGGCAACGTGATCGTCATGGCGGGCGTGCCGGCGATCATGCAGGCGATGCTCGACGACGTGGCGCCAAAGCTCAAGACCGGCGCCAAGATGCTCTCCGTCTCCGTGCGCGCCGACGCGCGCGAAGGCGACATCGGCAGCGAGCTTGCCGCGGTCGCCAAGGCGCACCCGGGAACCACCATCGGCAGTTATCCGTTCTTCGACGACGCGCGCGGCCCGAACACCAACATCGTGGTGCGTGCCCGCGATCCGGCGAGCCTCGCAGCCGCGAAGGTTGCGGTCGAAGAGATGCTCGTCCGGGTCAAGGCGAACTTATGAGCGTCATTCCGGGGCGCGCCGAAGGCGCGAGCCCGGAACCCATGAACACGGACCGCCGGGATTCGTCGTGGCGCGCTTGGGCGGCTAGGCATCGACGCCGGTGGTCATGGATTCCGGGCTCGCCGCTGCGCGGCGCCCCGGAATGACATCGCGTAATGAACGAGGCCCGAACAATGCCCCACATCATCACCCGCCGGCATCTCATCGGCGCCGCGGCGGCTTTGGCGCTGCCGGAATTTGCCTTCGCCCAAGCCGACCTCGCGGCGACGCCCGCCTGCCACGACGGCGACGCGCCGACCGTCCGCCAGACCGAGGGCCCGTTCTTCAAGCCGTCCTCGCCCGAGCGCGCCGACTTGCGTGACGGCGGTCCGCCGGGGCGGCCGCTCGATGTCACGGGCTTCGTCGTGAGCCGATCGTGCCGGCCGGTGTCGCACGCGCTCATCGACGTGTGGCAGGCCGACGAGCACGGCCGCTACGACAACCGCGGCTTCCGCCTGCGCGGCCATTTGTTCACCGACGAGGCCGGCCGCTTCACCCTGCGCACGATCGTGCCCGGCGCCTACGAGGGCCGCACCCGCCACATCCATGTGAAGCTGCAGGCGCCCGGCCGGCCCGTGCTCACGACCCAGCTTTATTTCCCCGACGAGCCGCTCAACCGCACCGACGGCCTCTTCCGCCGCGAGCTTGCGATGCGGCTTAACCAGGCCGACGACCGCCTCATCGGCCGGTTCGATTTTGTCCTCGACCTCGGCTAAAACAGCGCCGCGGTCTTCGCCGGCGGCCGCGCTTCCAACAACAAACCGGCGCGGGGGAGACGCGTGCAGCAGCCGGCCGAGAAGTCGTTTCCGGTCTCGTGGGACCAATTCCATCGCGACGCGCGCGCGCTCGCGTGGCGGCTGACCGGCGCCGGCCCGTTCGAGGCGATCGTGGCGATCACCCGCGGCGGGCTCGTGGCGGCCGCGATCGTCGCGCGCGAGCTGAACCTGCGGCTGATCGAAACCGTGTGCGTCGTGAGCTACGGCGCGGAAGATGCGAGCCTCGGTCCGGAAACCCGCCAGGGCGAACTGCGCGTGCTCAAAGGGGTTGCGGATTCGGTTGCCCGTCTCGGCGGCGGGCAGGGCGACCGCGTGCTGATCGTCGATGACCTCGTCGATACCGGCAAGACCGCGCAGATCGTGCGCGCGCTGCTGCCCAAGGCGCACTTCGCGACGGTCTACGCGAAGCCCCTGGGTCGGCCCATGGTCGACACCTTCATTACCGAGGTATCGCAGGACACGTGGATCCATTTCCCCTGGGACACGGGGCTCGCGTTCCAGCCGCCGATCCGCGCCGGCGGGGCGTGATTTTTTTAGCGACCCCGTAGATACGGGCTCACGTCGAGCGTCGAATTGAACTTATAGGCGAGCACGCGCATCTGGGTGTCGAAGCTGCCCGCGAAAGTGGGATCGAACAGATACGCGACACCAACGAACGCGGAAATGGCCATCAGCTTGAACATGGCCGACTCCTGATTTGGTTGCCACGGTGCCAAGTCTGCGCGATGAGCCTTGAAGCCCGCCTTGCCGCGCGCGGCTCAATTAAAACCCAATTCCTCGAAAGCACGCGGCGAAGTCGGCACGAAGGCGAGGCAAACTCGCGCCGGTTTTATCGCGAATGCGCTCGTTTGCTGGGAATCAGCAACGATCTGCAAGCATCGCCGGCGGCGGGTGGTGCGGCCGGGTTCCCGGCACCCTTGTTCGGGATTGTTCCCCGATTGTTGTTCGATTGATATCGGGAAGCGCGGTCATTGTTCTTTGTGCGCCGCACAAAATCGAAGATACGCCGGTCACATCGTCACTTGCGTGCTGCGCGGTCGCCCGCGCAGGGCTTCGCCGGCATTGTATTTACATTGTTCTTTACAATGGCGCCTCCCGATTTGCTGCAGTGCGGCGAACGACGGGCGAGGCTGCGTTTGCAATTCCCTTGAGTATTACCTTTCCTGGTCATGTTTCGCCGCCGGTCGGCGGTGCCGTTGCTGCCGAATTAACAGGAAACTACAGGGAAATCGTCGCGCTACGGTCCTGAAGATCCGCGTACTCCCGGGTGCCCGCGCCGGCTCAAGTATGTGGCGAAGCGGGCTAGAGTTTTTTCGATACCCTATATACTATCGGGAATGACCCTGTCAAGGGCCTCGTGCGCCATTCGCAGGCGCGCCGGCGATCGCCTTGGCGACTCCCGGCGGCGTGGGTATAGCTGTCGCCGCCACGCGGGCGTGGCGGAATGGCAGACGCAACGGACTTGAGCATTTGAGTGCGCCGCGGGAAACCGCGGACGCAGAACTGCCCAAACTCGGGGAAACCTCTCGATGGCAATCCCGAGCCAAGCCCGGAAACGGGAAGGTGTAGAGACTAGACGGGCAGCACCTAAACCCCGGCGCTAGCCGCGGACTTCAGTCCGGCGCGGGGGCAGGGTGAAGGGATAGTCCAGACCACGAACCCTCCTTCGCGCGTTGCGCTTCGGAGGGGCGGCGAAAGTCGAAGCTGGTACGAAAATCCGTTGGGGGTAACCCCGTGGGGGTTCGAGTCCCCCCGCCCGCACCAAAGTTCGCGGTTAGCTCGGGTCACTCGGCCGAAACGCACGCGCCGGCATCTCATTTCCAAAGTTTAACTGGGGGCGCTAAAGCCTTACTGTAGAGGGGATCCGCCCCGGGTGCGCCGACCCATCCATACGGGTCGACAACCAAGTACTGGCCATTGACAACTTTGAGCACTTCAAAATGAAGGTGCGGACCTATGTGGCCCGCCGAAGGTGGCGCTGTGTTTCCGGAAAAACCAATTACCTGGCCTTGTTTGATGCCCTTTTGACCAGGCAACACATGAATGGAGCTCAGATGACCGTATTGAGAAATATATCCATTGCCGTGATCAATACCGACCCAGCCCCAGTTTACGCAATAACCGACGAAGTTGCTATTGTAGCAGTATTCAAAAGGTCCCCCGGGATAGTTGCGAATATCGACGACTGTTCCCGCCGCAGCTGCGAGAACCGGTGACCCGTACCCTGCAACGTAGTCGTAACCTGGGTGTTCGTCATAAGAGGCGTAATTTGGGCCGCACCCGGCTGTGTTCGTCATTGGTGGAAGATTTGGAGCAGGTCGCAATAGAATAGTGCCTGCGATGCACCGCACATCCGCACCTGGCTTCCCGTGTGCTGTTTCCCCATTGAAAGCGACGATTTTGCCATCACCGCCTCCGTCGTTAACCGTCCCGTACTGATACTTCCCGTTTCCGTTCCTTACGAGCGAATGATCGAGGACAGTCGTCATAATGCCCGGCGTGTACACCCACTGCGCTGATGGACGAGTGCAGACATTATTTTGAATTGGGCCGCTGCAGTTGAGCGGCGACGTCATAAAGCCTTGTGCAAAAGCGGTTTGGGAGACGAAGGCGGCTGTGACAGCTGAAAGTGCAGTAAGTCTCATGTAAACCCCCTAGAAGGATTATCAATCGTTCATTACGGGTGTGCGTGCGTACACTACTTCAGCGTGCAGCACAAGTCGTGCCGATTTAGCCGTTTCTGGGTTCGATCCGGTCCGATCACCCTTCGAGACGCTCGGCGCTTTGCGCCGAGCCCCCAGGGTGACGGGGAGGGGTGAGCCGTCGCCCGGATGAGCCGCGCAGCGGCGATATCCAGGTCCCGCATGTCGCCCGCTACGCCGGGGCTCATGCGGGCTACGAGGCATTACTGATTGAGCAGCGGAAAGTCCTTCGTTGGCTTGCGGCCGGGGAGCGAGTGCAGCCAAGCCCACATGTCGGCGGCGTCCTTGTCGGAGAGGATGGCGGTCGAGAACGCCGGCATGTCGTTGGGGGGCTCGCGCAGGAAGGCCTGGAAGGCTTCGACCGGCAGTTCGATGGCCGCAAGCGCAGGGACGGGATAATTGAAGCCGCCGCCTTGGCCCACGCGGCCGTGGCAGGTAAAGCAGCGCGCCATCAAATAGACCTGCTTGCCGTTGGCGGCGTCGCCGGCCGGCTCTTCGGCGAATGCGAGGCCGGCGAGCGCGAGTGCAAATAAACCGGCTGCAAAGACCCGCACAAACGAGGCATCCATCACAATCTCCTCAACCCCGCATGTCGCCCCGGGCGAAGTACCCGGGGCTCATGCGGGCTACTAACGCGGATCCGTCACCACATCGATCAGCGCCGGCTGGCCGCTCTTGACCACGGCGAGCGCGCGCTTGAGCGCGGGCGCGAGTTCTGCCGGATCGCTGATCGGACCTTCGCCGTGCACGCCGAAGCCGCGCGCGACGGTGGCGTAATCGACGTGCGGGTCGGCTATGGTGGTGCCGATCTCGGAGCGGTCGATGCCGCGGCCGAGCCGCGCCGCCATGGCGACCAGATACATGTATTCCTGATGATAGGCGCGGTTGTTGTGCACGATGTAGAGCAGCGGGATGCGGTGGTGCGCCGCCGTCCACAACGTCGACGGCACGAACATCAGGTCGCCATCGCCGCCGAACGCGACGGTGAGCCGCCCGTGCCGCTTGTTGGCGAGCGCGGCGCCGACCGATGCGGGCGCGTTGTAGCCGACGCCGGCGCCGCCCGATTGGCCGTTCCAGCGGTGGCTCTTGTCGAAATTCCACAGCCGCTGCGGCCAGCTGTTGCGGATGGCGTTGCCGACCAGCGACCAGTCCTCGTCCTTGATCTGCGCGTAGACCTCCGCGCACATGCGCGCGGTGGTGATCGGGCTCGCGTCCCAGCCGATGGTGGCGTCGGACTTTGCCTGTTCGACCATGGCGAGCCTCGCCTTGGCGAGCTTCTCGCCGCGCGCCTGATACGCCGAGCGGCGCACCTCATCGACGAGCCGCCTCACCTGATCGGTGAGCAGCGGCAGGCTCGCCTCGCCGTCGCCGGCGATGGCGAGATCGACATCGGCGAGGCGGCCGAAGTCCTGATAATTGCTTTTGAGATAAAGGTCGCGGTTGCCGAGTGAGATCGTCTTCGCCGGACCTTTGCGCACCGGATAGGTGGTGCGCACGATGCGGTCGTGGAAGGCGTTGAGCGCGCCGTAGAAGTCGTTCATCTCGATGCCCAGCACCACGTCGGCCTGGCTGATCGCGGCGCGCGCGCGGAACGTCTGGTTGAGCGGATGGCGGGTGGGGAAATTCATGCGGCCGCCCTGGTCGATGACGGCGCACTGCAAAGTCTCGGCGAATTCGACGAGCCGCGCCATGCCGGCCGGCGTGCGCGCCAGCCGGTCGCACACGATGACCGGGTTCTCGGCATTGGCGAGGAGCTTTGCTGCTTCCGCCAGCGCACCCGGGTCGGCGACGGGCGGGACGACCTTCGTCACCTTGGGGATGCGTAGCTTGGCGCGGTCGGCGATCGGGTTTTCCTGCAGCTCGGCGTCGAGCGAGAGCAGCACCGGCCCCATCGGCGGCGTGGTCGCCACCTTGTAGGCGCGCACCGCCGACTCGGCGAAGTGCTGGAGCGAGGCCGGCTGGTCATCCCATTTGACGAAATCGCGCACGATCGCGGCCGGATCGATCGCGGAGTGAACCCATTCGACGCCGGGCGCGCGCTTGTCCGCCTCGATGATGTTGCCGATCATCACGTAGACCGGCACGCGATCGCACCACGAATTATAGAGCGCCATCGCGGCGTGCTGCAGGCCGACGGTGCCGTGGCACATCATGGCGATCGGCTTGCCCTCCATCTTGGCGTAGCCCTGCGCCATGTGCACGGCGATTTCCTCGTGCGGGCAGGTGAGAATCTCCGGCTTGTTGCCGCCGTAGTTGACGATCGCCTCGTGGATGCCGCGGAAGCTCGAGGCGCAATTCATGGCGAGGTAATCGAAGTCGAGCGCCTTGAGGACGTCGACCATGAACTCGCCGCCGCTCGACGTCTGGTTCACCGGGTCTTTGCCGGGCGGCAGCGTCTCGGCGGCGACGAGCTTCGGCCCGGGCGCTGAGGCCTTGAGGTCGGCGCGCGGCGGGGCGGCCTGCGCGGGCGCGGCGGCCGGGCTGAGCGCGGCGGCACCGGTGAGCGCCGCGCCCTTGAGGAACTTGCGCCGGTCGGCGCGCGGCAGATCGCGGGACGTGGTCATGGTCGGCTCCTCGCGCAAGCTGCGCGTTGCGTTTGTGCTTTGGGGGAGGATCGCACCGCGTTGGGACGAGTGGCAAGGCCGTGCCACAGCCGTGCCCCGCACGGCTCTTGCTTGACCAACCCATATCCCGGCGGTTATATATCGAAGAATGCCGAAGGTTCACGATGTGCTGTTCAGGACGCTTGCCGATCCGACGAGGCGGGCGATCTTCGAGCGGCTGTGCCGGGAAGGCGAGCAGACGGTCGGAGCGTTGACGGCGCGGGCCGGGGTCTCGCAGCCGGCCGTGTCGAAACATCTCGGCGTCCTCAAGCAGGCCGGGCTGGTGCGCGATCGGCATGAAGGCCGCCAGACGCACTATGCCGCGCAGCTCGGTGCGCTCGCCCCGCTGATCGACTGGACGAGCCAAATGGCCGGATTCTGGCAGAGCCGGTTCGACAAACTGGAAGATCTGCTCAAAAGAATCGACCAGTGAGCAACAGGCGAAATAGGTATGAAGAAATCGGCAGCAACCATGAAGAAGAGCAAGACCGGCGCGAGCACAGGCACAGCAGGAGACGCTCCCGCTCGGCTGATCGACGCGCGCATCAAGGAGTTGGGCGATTGGCGCGGCGAGACGCTCGCCCGTGTGCGAAGTCTCATCAAGCAGGCCGATCCCGACGTGGTCGAGGAGTGGAAGTGGCGCGGGGTGCCGGTGTGGTCGCACGCCGGTATCGTCTGCACCGGCGAGGCCTACAAGAGCGTGGTGAAGATGACGTTCGCCAAGGGCGCGTCGTTGGATGATCCTTCACGCCTGTTCAATTCGAGCCTCGAAGGCAACACTCGGCGCGCAATCGATATCCATGAGGGCGAGAAAATTAATGAGAAGGCGCTGCAGGCGCTCATTCGCGCCGCCGTGGCGCTCAACACGAAAAAGAAAGCGTAGGGTGGGCTAAGGCCGCCGTAGCGCGTAGCGCGAAGGCGGACGTGCCCACCATCCCTCAACAAACGATCATCGTTGGTGGGCACGCCGTCGGTTCGCTCCGGCTTAGCACTACTGCGTCACAATCTCTTCGGCCTGTGTCGTTGACCTGCGGCGCCGCAAGTAGGGCAGCGGGGCAGGCTATGTACAACTGCTCTGATTAAGCGCAGGCGCATGGTTGCGATCGAGTT
>Ga0213875_10000564_pt1 | contig 30179 bp, 21 predicted proteins | sample BarmaccomBMRX_R8_FD_160105 | JGI IMG/M metagenome (GOLD analysis project Ga0213875, IMG submission 160105) | Root-associated microbial communities from Barbacenia macrantha in rupestrian grasslands, the National Park of Serra do Cipo, Brazil - RX_R8 | ecosystem: Host-associated > Plants > Roots... | reverse complement strand
GCTCGGAGTCGGGCGCCCAGTGAGAACGGCACCGTCGAGGTCCACCCGGACGGCACCGCCACCATCTTGACCGGGACCTCCCCGCACGGGCAGGGCCACGAGACCGTGTGGGCCATGCTGGCCAGCGCCGAGCTCGGCATCCCGGTCGACAAGATCACCGTCAAGTGGGGCGACACCGACCTGATCCCCGAGGGCGGCGGCACCGGCGGCTCCCGCAGCCTCCAGCAGGGCGGCGCCGCCGTCCGCCAGGCCTCGCTGGAGCTGATCGAGGTGGCCCGCGAGCGGGCCGCCAACCAGCTCGAGGTGAGCGAGGGCGACCTCGAGTTCGACGTCGCCCTCAGCCAGTTCGCGGTGGCCGGCGACCCCGACGTCGCGGTCCCGCTGGCCGACCTGGCCGAGACCGAGCGGCTGTTCGTGCGCTCGGTGTTCAGCGCGCCGGGGCCGACGTTCCCGTTCGGCTCGCACGTGGCGGTGACCGAGGTCGACACCGAGACCGGCAAGGTCAAGCTGCGCCAGATGATCACCGTCGACGACGCCGGCACGGTGGTCAACCCGCTGCTGGCCGAGGGCCAGCGGCACGGCGGCATCGCCCAGGGCGCCGCCCAGGCGTTCCTCGAAGAAGTGGTCTACGACGCCGACGGCAACCTGCTGACCGCCACCTTCGCCGACTACCCGTTCCTGTCGGCGACCGAGGTGCCCAGCTTCCAGCTGTCCGACATGGCCACCCCGACCAGCTACAACCCGCTGGGGGCGAAGGGGATCGGCGAGGCCGGCACGATCGGCGCCACCCCGGCCGTGCAGAGCGCGGTGGTGGACGCGGTCAGCCACCTGGGCGTTCGCCACATCGACATGCCCACCTCGCCGCAGCGGGTATGGCGGGCGATGCAAGTGGCCCGAGCGGCCCGGCCCGCGGAGGAGAAGGAGAAGGCGTGAAAGTTCAGCTCACGGTCAACGGCGAGGCACGCGCGGACGACGTCGAGCCGCGGCTGCTGCTGGTGCACTACCTGCGCGAGGTGCTGGGGCTGCGGGCGGCCAACGTCGGCTGCGACACGACCTCGTGCGGCGCCTGCACGGTGCTATTGGGCGGCCGGTCGGTCAAGTCCTGCACGGTGCTGGCCGTCCAGGCCGACGGGGCGCAGGTCACCACCGCCGAGGGGCTGGCCACCGGCGGGGAGCTGCACCCGGTGCAGGCGGCCTTCCGGCAGGAGCACGGCCTGCAGTGCGGGTTCTGCACCCCGGGGATGGTGATGGCGGCGACCGGGTTGCTGTCCGAGAACCCGCACCCGACCGAGGCCGAGGTCCGGGAGGGGCTGGAAGGTAACTTCTGCCGCTGCACCGGCTACCACAACATCGTCCGGGCGGTGCTGGCCGCCGCGGGCCAGCTCGATGGGGAAGGCGCGCTGGAGCAGGAGGTGGCGCAGTGATCCCGGCGCCGTTCGACTACGTGCGGGCCACCTCGGCCGGGCACGCGCTGGAGCTGCTGACCGAGCACGGCGACGAGGCCAAGCTGCTGGCGGGCGGGCACTCGCTGCTGCCGATGATGAAGCTGCGGCTGGCGGTCCCGTCGGTGCTGATCGACATCGGGTCGCTGGACGAGCTGGCCGGCATCGCGGTCGACGGCGACGACCTGGTCATCGGGGCCACCACCCGGCACGCCGACGTGGCCGCCTCCGACCTCGTCCGGGCCGAGGCGCCGCTGCTGGCCTGGTCGGCCGCCCAGGTCGGCGACCCCCAGATCCGGCACCGGGGCACGATCGGCGGTTCGCTGGCCCACTCCGACCCGGCCGCCGACCTGCCGATGGCGCTGACCGCGCTGGGCGGCTCGATGGAGCTGGCGGGGCCGAACGGGCCGCGCACGGTGGCGGCCGACGACTTCTCCGCGGGCTACTTCGAGACCGCGATGGAAGAGGACGAGCTGCTGACCGCGGTCCGGATTCCGCGACGACCGGGCGAGCCCTGGGGGTACCAGAAGTTCACCCGCCGGGCCAACGACTGGGCCATCGTCGGCGTCGCCACCGTGGCCGGGCGGGTGGCGCTGGCCAACATGGGGGCGCGGCCACTGCGGGCGACCGCCGTGGAGGAGGCGCTGGCGGGCGGGGCTTCGGTAAGCGATGCGGCCGCGCTGGCGGCCGAGGGCACCGAGCCGGGCGAGGACATCCACGCCGACCGGGAGTACCGGCAGCACCTGGCCCGGGTACTGACCAGGCGGGCGCTGGAGGGCCGGACCGGCTGAGCCGGTCCGGCTAGGCCGGTGTCGATCACCGGGTCGCCAGGAGCTTGAAACGCTTGATACCTAGGCTTACAAAGCCTAGAGTTGCACAGTATGAACCGGGAACGACTCAAGGGTCATCTGGACCTGTTGCTGCTGTCGGTGCTCGCGGCCGGCCCGGCCCACGGGTACGTGATCATCACCAAGCTCCGCGAGCGCAGCGGGGGCGCGTTCGACCTGCCGGAAGGCACCGTCTACCCGGCCCTGCACCGGCTGCAGAAGGCGGGGCTGCTGGACAGCTCGTGGACCGACGCCGAGGGCCGTCCGCGCCGGGTCTACGCGCTGACCACCCAGGGGGCGGCCGCCCTGGCCGACGGCACCACCGAGTGGCGGCGCTTCGCCACCGGCGTGCAGGCGGTGCTGGGGTGGCAGGCGTGACCGGGCGGGAGCCGGGTCGCGAGCCGGTCGAGCAGTACCTGGGCGAGCTGCGGCACCGCCTCCGGGTGCGTGACGCCGGCCTGATCCTGGCCGAGGCCGAGGACCACCTGCGCGAGGACGTCGCGGCTGGCCGGGCATCCGGCCTCAGCGAACGGGAGGCACAGCTGGCGGCGATCTCCAGCTTCGGCTCGGTCCGCTCGGTGCTGCGCGCCCACCAGCCCCGCTGGCGGCGAGCGGCCGAGTGGCTGGCCAGCCCGGCGCTGGCGGTGCCCAAGCTGGTGGGGCTGTTCCTGGTCGCGGTCATCGTCCCCGGTCAGGTGGGCCTGGTGACCGTCCTGCTGCGGCATACGTTCGTGCCGCCGGATCGGGTGCTGGTCTCGCACTTTCTGCCGGGGCTGGTGGGGCTGGCGCTGCTCTACGGCAGCCGGCTGGCGCGCCGCCGTCGCGCTCGCTCGGGCGCACCTGCCCGGGTGGCGCGCCCAACCCGGTTCGCGGCGGGCGCGGTCCTGTTGTTCGGGGCGGCCGGCCTGGTCCTGGTCGGCTTCGGGGCGGCGGGCGCGATACCGCTGATCGCGCCGACGACCGTCGCCTGCCTGGCGCTGGCGGCCGGCTACGCGATCCGGCTGGGCACCCTGCGCCGCCAGCGCCGGGCGGCCTGAGCCGGAGTGCCTCCGCCGCGGGGTACGGGCTGACATGCTGGGGCGGACGGCGATCACGAGGAGCCCGCATGTCCCAGTCTTCCTTCCAGCCCACGCCGCTGACCGCCGAGGAGCGGGCCCGGGCCGAGGTGAGCCTGGTCCCCTACGTGACCGAGGCCCTGACCGCCCAGGGGCGCTGGCGGGCAAGCGACGGGCGTCCGGAGCTGACCGAGTTGTACCAGCAGGTCGCCCGCCGGGTCGGCGAGCGGTTGCGGCGGCCGGTGATCAGCTACAGCGACGGCCGCGAGACCGTCATCACGTTCGGGGTTGAGGCGGACGCTGAGCTGGACCGCTCGGCTCCTCGCCGTCCTGCGGTGACCTGAGCAGAGGGATCCCGGCCCCGAGCGGGACCGAGGCCGGCAGCATGATCTCGGACTGATGCTGGGCGACCGTCCGGCCCTCGATGGCGACGCTGCCGCTGGCGTCGCAGCGCCCGAGCTGCAGGGCGGCCAGGCGGCCGGCCCGGACGGTGGCGGCCACCGCTTCGAGCTCGAGCACCAGCGACAGCACCATGGCCAGGGTGGCGACCTGCTGGCCGTTGACCACCACCTTGATCACCGGCTGATGCTGGAAGTCGACCTCGTGCTGGACCAGCTCGACCAGTTCGGTGACGCCGGGTTCGCCGAGGGTGCGGCCCGCCGCCTCGCGCAGCTCCTTGAAGCTGCACAACGCGTCGACGATGAGCTGGACCGGGTTCAGGTCGGTCAGCTCGGTGGTGATCCGTTCGACCTCGCGCACCGCCTGCGTCCGGGCGACGTCGGTGAAGCCGGTGAGCTGGCGGCGGACGTCGTCGGCGACGCCGCTGGCCTCCAGCGCGGTGGCGACGTCAGTCCCGCTGAACAGGAATCCTGGTGATCCTGACGGCTGGCCCGCTGGTGCCGTCGTCATCTCGCACCCCCTTTTCGATCCGCGGTGGGCTGGGCTGCTGGTGCAGTTCGATGCGCATGGTGCGGCCGGGCCTGCCCGGCCGGTTCCGCAGCCGCGGCTGCGGCTGGGTGTCGTCGAGCCGGGCGTAGACCTGGGAGTCGGCGATCCCGGGGTGTCCGGGCCCGGGCGGCCCGGGCCCGGGCGGCGGTGACCGCCGGCGCCGCCGCCACAGCAGGTACACCACCCCAGCCAGTATCACCAGCACCACGAGCACCAGCAGGCCGGCACCGGGCCCGAGGGAGCTGTGGTGCGAGACGACGACCGCGTGGCCGGTGGCCGAGGCGGACGGGCTGGCCGACGCGGTCGTCGGCGGCGCCGTGGTCGGCGGCGCGGTGGTGGACTGGCTGCCACCCGGCGGGGGCGTGGTCGGCGGGGCGGTGGTGACGGTCGGGCTCGGGGACGCGGTCGGGGTGAAGCCCGAGCCGACGACCGTCACCAGCGTCCCCGGCCGGGCTTCCGTCGGCCGCAGGCGGATCGTCGGCTGACCGGCGGCCGCCCCCGGTCCGGCCGGGCGCCGGGCGACGATCCAGGCGGACAGCCGGGGCGTGACCGGCGGCGCCGTCGACAGATTGGCCGGCAGATCCGTGAACGAGGCATAGCCGCACACCGAGGGCTCGGCGCCCAGGCAGGCTTCGATCGCGATCGAGGTGGCGGCTCCCCCGGCGATCACCGTCGGCGCGGTGAAGGAGCCGTTCAGGGCACCGCCGGCGCCGACGTTGCAGGTCTCGGTGAGCTGGGCGCTGGTGCTGGTGATCGAGCAGCTGCCGGTCTGGCCGAAGGCGGCCGTCCGCGGCAGCACGATCAGCAACATCGGCCCTAGCAGCACCATCATCAGTGCCACGAGCCGGAGTGGCCACCGTGACTGAAGTGACCAGTGTGACTGTCGGGGCGAATGTGATGCCGGGGGTGGCTGTGACTTTGGGCGCGGCTGTGAGCATGGTGACTGCCGTGCCTGTGCACACTTCGCCGACATCACCCTGCCCCAGCCGCCGCTCTCCCCGTCAGTCTTTCCTTACTGACGCGGAGTGGCTATAGGGCGGTTTGATACGGAGCCGGGTAAATGGCGCTCAGGACTCGTCGACCACCAGGACGAGCTTGGCGCGGACGTGGCCGTGCTCGCTGACCCGCTGGGCCTCGGCCACGTCGGCCAGCGGGAAGGTCTGCACGTCGGGGCGGCGGAAGCGGCCGGACTCGATCAGGTCGCCGATGTCGTTCAGGACGTGGAGGGCCCGGCCGGACTCGCCGCTGCTGAACCGGACGCCGTACTTCTGGGCGCCCAGGAAGTCGGCCACGGTGACCACGTGGTCGGCGCCGCCGGCCAGGTCGATGAGGTCGGGCAGCACGCCGCTGCCCGCCACGTCGAGGGCGAGGTCGACGCCGCCGGGGGCGAGCGCCCGGACCCGGCCGGCCATGCCGTCGCCGTAGGCGACCGGCTCGGCCCCCAGCGAGCGCAGGTAGTCGTGGTTCCTGTGGCTGGCGGTGCCGATCACCCGGGCCCCGCGGGCCACCGCCAGCTGCACGGCGGCCCCGCCGACGCTGCCGGACGCGCCGTTGATGAGCACGGTGCGGCCGCTGGTGACCCCGAGCTGGTCGAGCGCCCGGGTGGCGGTCTCGACCGCGGCCGGCAGCGCGGCCGCGTGCGCGAAGTCGAGCGACGGCGGGATCGGCGCGTACCAGCCGAGCACGGCCAGCTCGGCCTGGGCCGCCCCGTCGGCCGAGAACCCGTACACCCGGTCGCCGACCACCACGTCGGTGACCCCGTCACCGAGCTCGTCGACGACGCCGGCTGCCTCGTAGCCCAGGGTCTGCGGCAGCTCGGAGTCCATCAGCCCCTGGCGCTTCTTCCAGTCGCTGGCGTTCACCCCGGCCGCCCGCACCGCGATCCGGACCTCGCCCGGTCCCGGCTGCGGGTCGGGCAGGTCGGCGATCTCGAGGACCTCGGGCCCCCCGAACTGGCGGAAGCGCACTGCCTTCATCGCTGGCTCCGATCTCGGCCCCGGCCTGGTGCGCGCACCAGTCTGCCAGGCCGGTTGACCAGCCCGGAGATCACCGGGTCGCCAACCCGTTTGATCCCCTTTAAAAATTGAACATACGATATAACTTGACATTGCCCAGCGGAGTGGGAAGAGCAGACCATGACGCGTTCCGGCGTTGAGCAGCTCGACGATGCGTTCGCCCAGGACCCGTACCCGGTCTACGAGCGGCTGCGGGCGGCGGGGCCGGTCAGCCGGGCGATGATGCCGGGCGGGCAGCCGGTCTGGGTGATCACCTCCTACCCGGCCGCGCGGGCCGCGCTGGCCGACCCGCGGCTGGTCAAGGACTGGCGCCAGCTGTTCGGGCAGGGCGGCGGGGACCAGGGCGGGTTCGCGGCGCTGGACGCGCACATGCTCAACACCGATCCGCCCGATCACACCCGGCTGCGGCGGCTGGTCAGCCAGGCGTTCACCGCCCGGCGGGTCAGCGGGCTGCGGCCGCGGGTCACCGAGATCACCACCGGGCTGCTGGACGCGATGGCGGGCGAGCGCGAGGTCGACCTGCTGGCCACGTTCGCGTTCCCGCTGCCGATCACCGTGATCTGCGAGCTGCTCGGCATCCCCGGCCACGACCGGGACGACTTCCGGGCCTGGACCCAGGCGATCTTGTCCCCCGACGAGACGACCGACTCGCCGGACCGGGCGGCGGCGGCGATGACCAGCTACTTCACCGCGCTGATGGCGAACAAGCGCGCGCACCCGGCCGACGACCTGCTGTCGGCGCTGATCGCCGCCCACGACGACGGCGACCGGCTCAGCGAGCCCGAGCTGCTCGGCATGATGTTCCTGCTGCTGGTGGCCGGGCACGAGACCACCGTCAACCTGATCGGCAGCGGCACGCTGGCCCTGCTGACCAGCCCGGGCGAGCTGGCCCGGCTGCGGGCCGACCCGTCGCTGCGGCCGGGCGCGGTCGAGGAACTGCTCCGCTACACCAGCCCGGTCAACCACGCCACCTTCCGCTTCACCGCCGAGCCGGTCGAGCTGGGCGGCACCCGCATCCCGGCCCGCGAGCCGGTGCTGGTCGCGATCGGTTCGGCCAACCGCGACCCGGACCGCTACCCCGCCCCCGACCGGCTCGACCTCGGCCGGGACGCCGGCGGGAGCCTGGCGTTCGGCCACGGCATCCACTACTGCCTGGGCGCCCCGCTGGCCCGGATGGAAGGCGAGATCGCGCTGGGCGGGCTGCTGGAACGGTTCCCGGACATCACGCTGGCGGTGCCGGCCGAGACGCTGCGGTGGCGGTCGAGCACGCTGATCCGCGGGCTGCAGACGCTACCGGTCCGGCTCGGCTGACCGCTCGGACACTCTGGCTGTCGCTAAGAGCTTTCCGCCGAAAGCACACGGTGCAGCGCGTCCACCAAACCGCCACGGACCCGGCCTACCGCCTCGTCTGTATTCAGCATTGCGGCGATGGCCGAGAAGACCGGCGCATCGGCGGGCAGGCCTCCGATTCCGTAGGTGGCTGCCATCCTCATGTGTTCAGATCCATGCCGGAAAAATCGGAGACACAGGTCCCTCGCTTCCGGGCTGCTCACCCGGAGCGATCCCAGCGCCCCCATGCCTTGCCATGCATCGTCAAGCGCTTCATCCTTAGGCGCTTCGCCTGTTGGTGCTTCGATAAGGAGCGGCGTCAGTGCCTCAACCAGCCGTTGTGCGGTAGAGCATCGCCAGTCGGCTGTGGTCTCGGCGCACTGAATAAGAGTCTCGATCGCGCCAACTCGGCGGGACATCGACCCGTCGGAGGCGGCGATTGACTCAAGCTGCTCGATCTGTCCAGGCTTTAGCCCAGACAGCCGCACTGATGCCGCAAGTACCCATGGCAACGTCGGAAGGTCCCCGTCGGCGGCCAGTACCTGCAATCGGGCTACGACCTCTGGCGATCGAGTGGCGTAGGTACTGAGGTAACTCTGCGCCCAGCCGCACAGGATCGGCGCCTCGCCGCTAAGTATCGCGAGCATCGCCTCAACGACTTCGGCCTCGCCGCCACCCAGCCGGTGAAGTGCGTATGCGGGCCAACTGCGACTGCCCGCGCTGATCTGCTGGTCAAGCACCATTCGGATCAGGCTTTGGCGGACTTCAATGGAGTTCTCACCGAGCCAGCCGAGGCCAGTGGCGGCCGCCCCTCGCAAGCGTTCGGAGTTCGACTCATCATTGACCCAGGAAAGGTACGCCTGACGGACTTTTTCTCGCGACGGGCCGCCACTGGCGAAAAAGCCAACGAGTTCGGCTGTGGTGTAGGGCAAGCGAAAATATTGATCTTCAGAATCCCGCTCAACGGCTCGCGGCGATATTGAGTCAAGAAGGCTCTCAATTTGAGTCGGCCCGCAGTGGAGATCGACGTCAAGATCTCTGACAGCTAGTGCCGCCGGGTCGGCGATTTCAGCGCTACTTGACACGATTATTTCGACAAGCGCGTCCCGGGCAAGGTTTACATCCCCGACAAGCGCTTCGGCGCAGAACTGCTCAGCCCGGGTACGATCATCAGCCGAGTCCCTGAGTGACTGACGGGCCAGATCAGCCATGGGTGTATCTCGCCAGGAACGCAAAACGCGGCTCGCGGCCTGAGCGGTCATATAGCCCGCTTCAAGGCGATCCGAAGTGCAGACTGCGAGTACTCGCTTTATCACCCTGGTAACGAACTCATCTGTCAGATCCGATACAAGGGCCGGGCTCTCACCCATGACCTCTCCGACGATCAGGAGATCCCGGTGGAGCCATTCTTCATGCGCACTTCCGGCGTCGAGCGCATATCCAATTACACGTTGCGCCCGGTCTCCACGCTGCATGCTCAACAGCAGCAGGTTGACATTCCGCCACTCCGGGGTATGCAGGCCATTTTCCGCGAGGTGCTGAACGATGGGCTCGGTCGCGGACAAGCCGTGAGCCCGGGCGCTGATCGCGCAGGCAGCAAGGTGTTCCTGCATGACGCGATGACAGAACGCGAAATAGCCTGGTCCGGATTCAACCAGCAGTCCGGCCCGGACAACCGCGTACCGGAGCAGGTTGCGTGCGTGGCCTCGGGCCCGGTGAGCATCGACCGTCCCCAGCGCCTCCAGTGCCGCCGTCAGCTCATATTCCAGCGTGGCAGATTCGATGGCCGAGGTGCTGTCGTGCTTGAGCTGTCCCGCGTGTATCCGATAGGCGACTGTCTCCAGAGCTTGCCGGATCTCGCCATGATCAAGATTACTTGGCCACTCGGCCGTTTCGATGCCACGCTGAGCATCCCATTCCGAGAGCATCATATCCACGGCGGTGTCGTAGAGCGAATGTCTCTCGCGTGGCAGCCGGTCGACGGTGCCACGTTCCATGATGATACGGACGACTATCGACAGCAGCAATGGCGTCTCGGCAAGAGTGGAGAGCCGGGGATCCGCCACGATTCGCTTGGCCAGTTTTTCGCTATCGAGATCATTGGCTGCGGCTCCCCGATGGACGGGTCCTGAGCTTAGTGCACCCGCCAGCACTTCTCGCACCTGCTGTTCCGAGAATGGCGCCAGTTCATAGTGCTCAAAACTCCGGTCAAGAACACGCGGATCGTAACCCACAATTCGCGAGCTGACCACGATCGTCGCGCGTTCATACTTTCCCGCAAAAAGATCAATCTTGGCCAGCAGCTCATTTCGGCTACTGGCACTTTGAGCTTCGTCGACCCCATCGACGATCAGCAATCCTTGCCCAGAAGCGAACAGATCGTCGATGAAACTTCGCTCAATTTGCAGATCAAGCCATCGCTGGGCGTCTCGCACTATGTCCGAGGTAAGGCTTTCCCCGCCGCTCACAGAGAGGTCCCGGACCCGGAGGAGCACCGGCATCTTGGCTGAGGCGTCAGCAATATTCGCCGCCGCGAGCATGCGCGTCAGCATGCTCAGCAGAGTCGTTTTACCGGAGCCGGGACCGCCCACAATGACGATGTGCTGCGGAGTCTGCTCCGAAAGCATGTCCTTCGAGCTGTACCGAGCGCGATTCTTGACCGCTCGTCGCAGATGCGTTGCGACATCCATCGTGAGATGGTCAGTCGAAGGTTGGTCTATCTGAAACGGCAACAGGTCAGGGACGACCAGCTCGGGCACTGGTCCGACCGAGCTCCAGCGGCCGGCGCCGGGCGTCAGGCCGTTGGTGCGCAGAACTGTCTCGACCCGGCGCAACTGTGCTTTCGCGTATCGGCTTAAGGTCGCTTCGGTAGAGGTCGCAGCTACAACAGGTCGATCCCCTTGGCCGTGACGCTTGATGTCGGCGGCGAGGGCATCGAATTGCCAACGCCACGATTCGTGGCTGAGTACCCGTGCCTGGCGATCGGTAAGGTCCGCCAGTACGTCTGGCAGTGCCTCCTTCGGAGGTAGCGTCGCGCCGTTGAGGAGCACTGGGATCAAGAGCTTGTCCGGATCACTCAGCGCCGCCTCGATCTCCTGTCTCACCCAGTCGGCGGGAGAGTCAATTCGTCGCCGATTCCACTTATCTCTTGCCAGCAGCCAGTCTGGGCCGATGAGAGCCAGAACAACGGATGCGCGCGAGAGCTCATCTTGTAGGTGAGCAGGCCATGTGTCCCCACCGTGTAGGGAGACATCAAGAAAAACAGCATCGGAGCCAAAGACATCAGCCAAGTCGTGCGCGAGCGCTCGGGCGGCACCGGCCGAATCGTCGCGCCGGTACGAGATGAAAATCCTGCCCGCTACCGCCCGCGCGGGCTGGTTGGAATCCAATCCCGCACCGCCCTTCAGCCGATCTGATGCTGACGTGTTGAGGTTACGACGACTACACCCGATAACTGGCCCATGGCGATCAGCGCAGCCGGGACTCGATCTCCTGGATGATGCGGGGGCGGAGCTCGGCCGGGCGGATAACGTCGTCGACCGAGCCGACCTCGACCGCGCGCTGGATGCTGTGCACGCGGTCGAACTCGGCCGCCACCTCGCCCAGCTTCTCGGCCCGGACCGTCTGCCGCAGCTCGTCGAGCTCGGCCGCCAGCGCGGCCCGGTCGGCCCCGGCGGCGCCCGCGATCGCGGCCTCCAGGTCCCGCAGCCGGGGATCGGCCGCGGTCCGGGAGTCGACGTCGCCGGCGAACACCGCGGCCGCGGCGGGCGCGCCGCCCAGCACCGAGGCGAACGAGCCCTCCAGCGCGAGCACGGTCATGTTCGGGTTCAGCGCCTTGGAGAACACCACGAACGCGCCGCCGTGGTAGCGCGAGATCACGCAGAACACGATCGGGCCGCGGAAGTTCACGATCGCCCGGCCGATCTCGGCCCCGTACTCGAGCTGGAGCTTGCGCATCGACTCGGGCGAGCCGTCGAAGCCGGACAGGTTGGCCAGCACCACCAGCGGCCGGTTGCCGCTGGCGGCGTTGATCGCCCGGGCCACCTTCTTCGACGAGCGCGGGAACAGGGTGCCCGCGGTGTAGGTGTCGGGGCCGTCGGTCGGCGGGAAACCCCGCCGGGGCACGGCCCGGGACTCGATGCCGATCAGGCAGACCGGCAGGCCGCCGATGTGCACGTCCTGGACGGCGGCGGTGTCGGCGTCGGCCATGCCCGCCCAGCGCTCCAGCACCGGGTGGTCCTGGTCCGACAGCGCCCGCATCACCGTCCGGATGTCGAACGGCTTCTTGCGGTCGGGGTTGGCGGTGGCCGAGAAGATCTCGCCCACGGTCTTGAAGTCGCTGCCCGCCACCAGGTGCGGGTAGCCGGAGATGTCGCGGTAGAACGGGTCGGTGGTGGCGGCCCGCCGCGGCGTCTGTTCCCCGGGGGCGACGTAGGCGTGGTCGTAGTGGGCCATCAGCACGTCGCGGGCGGCGGCCAAGTTGGGCGCCCAGTACTGGGCCTGCCCGTTCGGGCCCATCACCCGGTCGTAGCCGCCGATGCCGAAGTTGTCCTCGGCCGACACCCCGCCGGAGAAGTCGAGCGCCTGCTTGCCGGTCAGCACCATCGCCGAGTCCGGCGTCATCACCAGGATCCCCTTGGTGTGCATGAGCATCGTGGCCTCGGCGTTCCAGTACGGCTGGGCGCCGACGTTAATGCCCGCCACGACGACGTTGATCTCGCCGCCGGCCTGGGTGAACTCGACGATCCGCTTGAGCGCGGCCGCCACCCAGTCCATGTTCTCGGTGCCCGACTCCATCGAGATCCGGGCGCCGGCCGACAGCGCGTACCACTCCAGCGGCACCCGCAGCCGCTCGGCCAGGTCGAGCGCGGCGATGACCCGGCGGCACTCCGGCTCCGACAGCGCGCCCAGCGACTTGGTCGGGTCGCCCAGCAGCACCACCCGGGTGACGCCGTCCCGGTAGCGGGGGCTGGCGGTGGTGACCACCCCGGCCACGATGGCGGCGGTGTTGCGTCCCCTGGGCCGGCTGACCGGCACCAGCGCGCCGGCCTCGTCCAGGTCGTGCTCGGTGAAGTCGCCGAGCAGGCTGGTCAGCTCGTACGGGTACACGGTGTTGCGGCTGCGGGCCCGCAGCACCTTCTGCCGGTAGCTGTCGAGCGGCTCGATCGGCTCGTCCGACGGCTCCCCGAGAGCCACCTCGATGCCGCCGGCCGCGTTGAACGAGATGCGCACGTCCGCCTTGATCAGCTGGCCGGTCACCGGGTCCTGATACCGGCCGATGAACAGGATCTGCTCCAGCCCGGCGCCCGCGGTCGTGGGCAGCACCCGGCTGGCCAGCGTCTCCAGGTCGGCCCGGGTGATGTTGCTCGGCGGCCAGATGTAGAGCACGATCCGGTTGGTGCTGTAACGGTTCCCGGCCGGCCGCCGCGCCTGGGCCTGGCGGATCGAGTCCAGGCAGGCGGCGATGGTGTCCTCGGCGGTCGGCAGCGAGGCCAGCCGGCCGTCGTGGTCGCGCAGCTCGGTCAGGTCGCGGACCTGTGAAAAGGCCACCAGCCGGTCGTCGGCCGGGTTGTCCCGGGCCACGCACTGGAACAGGTAGACGTCGTCGTCGGAGGACGGCAGCCGGGTGAGGTCGAAGTTGCGCAGGCGCTCCAGCTTCATCCGGGACGCGATGTAGGGGTGCAGGCCGCGGATCAGCCGGTCCTCGGTCATCCCGGTGGCCGAGGGTGTCCCGGCCTCGGCTGGGCGGAACGTGAAGTGCTGCTGCATGACCGCGCCGCCGCGGCCGGCGATGGCGAAGGTGATCCGCCGGACCCGATCCGGCCACGGCCGGGTGTTGACCAGCTCGGACAGCACGGCCGCGATCGCGTCGGGCTCCTCCGGCCGGCTCTCCCAGCTGAGATAGATGTCGGCGTCGAGCGGCGCCCCGGCCCCGGCCAGGCTGGCCAGCCCGTCCAGCCCGGCGCCCAGCGCCGGGAAGCTCACCGCGGCCGACACCACCCGCGAGCCGGCCCGCTCGGCCACCACGAACCGCCCGCCCGCCGCCTCGGTGGTGCGCACCCCGATCAGGCCCTTGTTGCCGTAGTAGCGCCGGGTCAGCACCTCGAGCATGACCGTGTTGTCCAGCTCGGGGCGCAGCAGGCGCTGGCCGAGCAGCCGGACCAGCGGCTCGGTGCTGCGCACCATCAGCGCGATCAGCCGGGCCCGGTTGGCCGCGTCCGGGTGGGCGTCCAGGTAACGCAGGTGGCGGCGGATGTCGGCGTACGCGCGGGCGCGGTTACGGCGCAGCAGCGGCTGGCCGAACCAGGCGAACACCACCCCGCGGGCCAGGTCCGAGACCACCGGGAAGCGGACCTGGGTGGCGGCCAGCAGCCGTTCGAGCGCGAGACCGGAGGGCTCCCGCAGGGCCTCAGCCGGCGGCGGCTCGCGCAGCCAGGCCCGCAGCAGGGCGGCGACGATGACGGCGTCCTTGGCCGCCCGCTGCTGGGCCAGGAAGATCCGGAACACCGCCGCCTCGAGCTCGGGTGAGCGGTCCAGGCTGGTGACCCCGTAGTGGCCGAGCGCGGTGGCCAGCTTGGCCCGGTAGGCGTCCGGCAGCCCGGCCCGCCCGGCGTCGAGGCTCTGCAGGTAGGCGTGGAAGTACTCGCGGGCGCTGTGCACGTGGCCGTCGTCGACGACGTCCTCGCCGGCCGGCCGGTTGCGGGTCAGCTCGGCCAGGTCGGCGAACACCTCGATCAGCCCGATCTCGTCGGCCAGCGGCCGCTGGCCGTCGGCGGTGGCCGCCTGCCGGGCGGCCAGGTAGTCCTCCAGCGTCCGGCCCTTGTGGTTCGGGTCCAGGTCGAAGCCCAGCAGCAGGCTGTGCAGCTCCTCGCGGCTGCGCCGCAGGCGCTCGCGGGCCGGGGTCTCGGCCGGGGCGACCAGCAGGTCGAGCTGGGCGGGCGGCCGGGCCGGGGCGGTCCCGGCGGCGTCGGCGGTGGCGTCGTCCGCCAGCGGCTCCAGCCGCAGCAGCGGGGCGCCGGTCTGCACCTGGCTGCCCACCGAGACCAGGCATTCCTTGAGCCGGGCCCGGAACGGCGCCCGCAGCACCGTTTCCATCTTCATGCTCTCCAGCACCAGCACCGGGGTGTCGGCCTCGACCTCGTCGCCGGCCTTGAGCGGGGTGGCCACCACCAGCGCGGGGGCGGGCGAGCGGACCACGCCGCCGTCCTCCTGGCTGATCCGGTGGGCGACGCCGTCCACCTCGACCAGGTGGATCGGCCCGAACGTGCCGGTGACCAGGCGGTACCGGGTGCCGTCGACGACGATCTGGCCGGTGTAGCGGTCGTAGCGGTTCAGCTCGGCGTCGACCGTCCGGGCGTCGTCACCGGCCGCGACCACGACCCGGAACCGCTGCGGTCCGACCCGGGCGACCCGGACCCGGTAGGTGGCCACGCGCAGCTGGAACTCGACCGGCTGGCCGCTCTTGTGCTGCACCTGGGGCCGGCCGCCGAGCGCGGTCGACAGCAGCCGCTGCCGTTCGGCCCGTTCCTCCTCCTCGTAGGCGCCGATCGCGGCGGCGACCAGGGCGACCCCGGAGTGCCGCCGCAGGACCAGCCGGCCCTCGGCCCGGACCCGGTCGATCCAGCCGGTGTCGGCGCTGGCGTCGATCACCTCGGGCTGGCTGAGCAGGTCGAGCACGAAGCTCTTGTTGGTGGCGCCGCCGTCGATGATGACGGTGGTCTGGGCCATGGCCCGGCGCAGGCGGCCGAGCGCCTCGTCGCGGTCGCGCCCGTAGGCGATGATCTTCGCGATCATCGAGTCGAAGTCGGCCGGGATCGTGTCGCCCTCGGTGACCCCGGTGTCGACCCGGATGCCGGGGCCGGCGGGCAGGTCCAGCCGGGCGATGTGGCCGGGAGACGGCGCGAAGTCGCGGTCGGGGTCTTCGGCGTTCAGCCGGGCCTCGATCGCGTGCCCGCGCTCGGCGGGCGGCCCGCTGGTTGGCTCACTGGGTGGCTCGCCGTCGAGGCGGCCGCCGGAGGCCACCTGGAGCTGGGCCTTGACCAGGTCGAAGCCGGTGGTGGACTCGGTGATCGGGTGCTCCACCTGCAGCCGGGTGTTGACCTCGAGGAACGCGAACACCCTCGTCCCCGGATGGTAGAGGAACTCGACGGTGGCCGCGCCCCGGTAGCCGACCGCCAGCGCCAGCCGCTCGGCCGACGCCTTGAGCTCGGCCGCCTGCCCGGCGCTCAGCACCGGCGACGACGACTCCTCGATGATCTTCTGGTTGCGGCGCTGGACCGAGCAGTCGCGGACCCCCAGCGCCCAGGCGGTGCCCTGGCCGTCGGCGATGACCTGGACCTCGACGTGCCGGGCGCCGGTGATCAGGCGCTCCAGGAACACCACGCCGCTGCCGAACGCCCGGGCCGCCTCCTGGCTGGTCCGCTCGTAGGCGTCGGCCAGCTCGTCCTCGCTCCTGATCACGCGGATGCCGCGGCCGCCACCGCCCGCGGTCGCCTTGAGCATCAGCGGGTAGCCGATCTCGGCCGCCGACCGCCGGGCATCGTCCAGGGTGGCGACCGGGCCGCGGCTCCAGGGCGCTACCGGCACGCCGACCTCCTCGGCCAGCAGCTTGGCGCCGATCTTGTCCCCCAGCCGGCGCATGGCGTCCGGGCTCGGCCCGATGAACGTGACCCCGATCTTGTCGCACAGCTCGGCGAAGGCCGGATCCTCGGCCACGAAACCCCAGCCGACCCAGGCCGCGTCGGCCCCGGTCTCGACCAGCGCGCGCTCCAGCACGGCCAGGTCCAGGTACGGGCGCGCGGACGCGGGGCCGAGGTTGTAGCCGAGGTCGGCCTCGCGCACGAACGTGGCGGTCTGGTCGACGTCGGTGTACAGCGCGACCGTCTCGATCGGGACGCCGGTCTCCGCGGTCAGGTCCTGGACCGCGTGGATGAGACGCATGGCGGCTTCACCGCGGTTGACGATCGCGACCCGGCTGAACACCCGGTTACCCCTTCCGGCCGATTGCATTTACACAGGCTTACTCTTCCTGGTCAGGCAGGGAAAGGTAGGGCAGGACGCATGTCGGGGCGGCTGATTTGTAGGAACCAGCCAAAAATCGCCCAGACTGGCTCAGCGTGGGGCCCGGCCGCGAAGGGCGCCGGCGGCGTTCCAGCGCAGCGCCCCGGCCAGGTCGCGGGCGTGCTCGGTCAGCGAGTAGCCGGGCTGGGCGTCGACGTCGCGGAGGGCCTGGTCGAGGTCGAGGCCGTGCTGTTCGAGCACGATCGAGAAGTCGCGGCGCATCGGGCCGAGCTGGCCGTAACCGAACGACCGGTAGAGGCGCGGGAACTGGGACCGGTAGAGCCGGACCCGTTCGTGCAGGCCGGATGAGTGCGAGAGCGGGTTCTTGGGCCGCTGGCGGACGTAGCCGGGCAGGATGTCGGCGAACGCGTGGCGCAGGATCCACTTGTCCTGGCCGTCGCGCTGCTTGAGCTCGATCGGCAGCCGCATGGCCAGCTGGACCAGCGCGAGGTCGAGGAACGGCACCCGGGTCTCCACCCCCTGGCCCATGCTGGTCCGGTCGACCCGCTGCAGCTCGGTCCGGCCGAGGTTGTGCAGCTTGTGCTGGAACAGCCGCTGCCGCAGGGCCGCGTCGGGCTGCCGGTACATCTCGTAGCCGCCGAACAGCTCGTCGGAGCCGTCGCCGCACAGCACGACCTTGATGCCGCGCCGGTGGACGTGGGTGAACAGCAGGCGGGAGATGACCGCGTTGATCACGTCGCCGTACTCGGTCAGCTCGGCCATGCGGATGGCCTCGCGGACGTCGGCGTACCGGATGTCACGGGGGGACAGCTCGATGACCTCGTGCTCGACGCCGAGGTCGCGGGTCACCCGGCGGGCGTAGGCGACATCGTCGCTGCCGGGCGCCCCGATCGTGAACGCCACGCAGTCCGGGTGCTGCTCGCGCACGTGCAGCAGGGTCAGCGTGCTGTCGAGACCGCCGGACAGGATCACGCCGACGGTCAGGTCGGTGTCGACCCGGACCCGGATGCTGTCCTCGACCGCGGCCCGGACCAGCTTGGCCGCCTCGGCCGGGTCGGTGATCGGCTCGTCGCCGTCGCCCATGGCCAGCAGGTCGACGTAGGCGCCGACGGCCGGATCGGTGTCCGGGTCGCCCCAGCCGTGGTGGCCGGGCGGGACCTCGCTGATCGGGCCGCCCACCGGGACCAGCGCCTTGAGCTCGGAGGCGACGTGCAGGTGACCGTGGTGCCGGGACCAGTACAGCGGCTTGACCCCGAGCGGGTCGCGGGCCAGGTAGACCCGGTCCCGGGTGCGGTCGGCGGACCGGTCGGCGATCGCGAACGCGAACTCGCCGCGCAGGTGGTGGACGGCCTCCTCACCCCACTCGAGGAACGCCTCCAGCACCACTTCGGTGTCGCTGTCGCTGCGCAGCTGGTGCCCGCGGGCGGCCAGGTCGGCCCGCAGCTCGCGGAAGTTGTAGACCTCGCCGTTGTAGCAGACCGCCCACCGGCCGTCGGCCGATGACCAGGGCTGGACGGCCCGGTCCCGGTCGACGATCTTCAGCCGCTGGGTCCCCAGCCGGTGCCGGTCGTCGCTGAGCGTCTCGCGCACGTCACCACGGGCTGCGATCGCGTCCAGCATCCGGTCGAACAGCGCCGCATCCGGAGCCGGCCCGACGATCAGGGCGATACCGCACATGCTGTTTTCTTCTCCCCCCGGCCGGCTAGCGGCCCTTAAGTTCAGCGTCGTAGGCGGCCTGCAGCTCAGCGTGAGCGTGCGGGCTGACGCACAGGTGCCAGACCTGGCCCTCGTCGATCACGTTGGCCTGGCCCGCCTGCTCCCGTTCGAGCAGCAGCCGGGCCAGCACCCCGTCGGGGTCGAAGCGCCGGAACCACCGCATCTCCACGTCGCAGGCGTAGCCGGCGCAGTGCGAGCTGGGCAGCACGGCCGCGTACCCGAGCGACCGTAGCCGGTGCTGGTGCTCCACGCTGCGGACCAGGCTGGTCACCCACGGCTGAGGGGCGTCCGGCCGGGCCGCGGCCAGATCGGCGGCCACCTGGTTGAGCAGGGCGACCACGGCCGGGCGGGAGCGGGTGAACCGCAGGCCCGCCGTCCGGGGCCGGCGGTCCGGTAGGACCTGCCGCCGGGCCCAGTCGCGGGCCCGGCCCGCCAGCCCGGCCGACTGCTCCCGGTACTCGAAGCGCAGCAGGCCGGCCGCCTGCAACGGGGCCAGGTCGACCAGGTCGCCGGACCCGGTGACGTCGGCGTCGCGGCCGAACGGGGTCGTTTCGCTCCACCAGGCGGTGTCGATCTGGGAAAGCAGCACGATGCGGGCGAACGACCACAGGTCGCCGGTCCCGCGGTCGCTGGGCCGGAACCGGCGCAGCTCGGCCGCCAGGTGCTGCGCGACCGCGGGCGGGCCGCCGTTCAGCCGGGACAGCACCGGCGCGAACGGGTGGTAGCCGAGCCGCTCGCCGACGAACGCCGCGGCCGCTGGCGGATCGGCCAGCGCCGGCCTCCTGCTCGCCTCGGTGACCAGGTCGTCGACCGCGGCCCGGTACTCGGGCAGCTGGGTCTCCAGGGCACCTGGAAGGGCGCCGGGAAAGGCGCCTGGGAGGGCGGCGTCCGGGGCCAAGCCCGGGGTGGCGCCCGGCTCCGCAAGCTGATTCGCAGGCCTCGAATGCTTGCCCATTCACTCCCCTGGCAGCTGGACCAGTCCCCGTCACGGCCGTGCAACCAGGGCACGCCGGAGACCATTGTGGACCAATGTGAACCGGTTCACGGGCAAATGCTCAGAGAGGCCTGTGCGTTTGCTCTGCGCCCTGACCCGGGCCCGACCAGCCTGACCGGCCTGACCGCCCCGGTCAGGCCGCCTGCAGGGCGTCGGTCAGCAGGGTGACCAGCGCGTCGAGCTGGACGTCGGCCGAGGAGGAGATCTCCTCGTCGGAGCCGTCCAGGGCGCGGGCGGCCAGCCCGGCCTTGCTGTCGATCAGCTCGGCGATCCGGGTGTCGATGGTCTGGGCGGCGATGATGCGCCAGGCGGTGACCGGCTCGGACTGCCCGATGCGGTGGCTGCGGTCGATGGCCTGGGTCTGCTCGGCGTTGGTCCAGGACAGCTCGGCCAGCACGATGTTGGAGGCGACCTGCAGGTTCAGGCCGACCCCGGCCGCGGTCAGCGAGCAGACCGCGATCGCGACGCCGGGGTCGTTGACGAAGGCGTCGACGTTGGCCTGGCGCACCTTGGGGGTCTGGTCGCCGCGGATGGAAGCGAAGCGGATGCCCTGCCGGGCGAACGTCTCCTCGGCCGCGTCCATCACGTCGACGTGCTTGGCGAAGAAGACCACCTTGCCCGCACTGCGGGCCAGCTGGGCCGCGTAGTCGGCCGCCAGCTCGGCCTTGGCTTGGCCGATCTTGCGCATCATCGTGAACACGTTCTCGCCCGACTTGGCGGTCTGCGCTTCCTTGAGCTCGGCCCGGGCCACCCGCCGGACCAGGTCGGCGTCGATACCGCCGGTGGCGGGGCCGGAGGTCCGGTTGGCGAGGGCGGTCTCGTAGCGGGAGACCATCCGGCGGGCCAGGTCGCGCTCGGCCGCCCGGATCGACCGGCCGGCCTTGCTGTCGAGCTCGACCGGAAGGTCGGCGATGCGGCGGGCGGGGATGTCGGCGGCCACGTCAACCTTGCGGCGGCGGACGATGCCGAGGTCGATCACGGACTGGCGGGCGGCCGGGGCGAAACCCCGGTCGGCCGGGGTCAGGCCGGTGTCCTCGAGTGAGTTCATCAGCTCGTCGCGGGGGCCACCGCCGTCGATCCAGCCGAGGAACTGCCAGATCGTCCGGAAGTCGTCGATGTCGTTGATCAGCGGGGTGCCGGTCAGCGCCATCAGCAGCGGGCGCGGCGTCCGGGCGCGGATGCGGTCGGCCAGGGCGAGGACGTTCTGGGAGCGCTGCGAGGTCTTGTTCTTGATGAAGTGGGCCTCGTCCACCACCATGCCGCGGAAGCCGAAGTCGGCCAGCCAGCCCAGGTGGCGGTCGAGCACCTCGTAGTTGAGGATGACGATGTCGGCGAAGCCGTCGACGGTGTCGCCGTCACCCTGGACCACGGTGGCCGGGCGCTTGGGGGTCCACTGGGCGGCCTCCCGGGCCCAGTTGGTCTTGACCACGCTGGGCACCACGACCAGCAGCGGGTAGGCGTTGGCCGCTTCGGCGGCCAGCAGCGCCTGGGCGGTCTTGCCGAGGCCGGGCTCGTCGGCCAGCAGGAAGGTCCGGTGACCGGCGGCGGCCGAGGCCACCACCTCCCCCTGATGCGGCATCAGCTCCAGGCCGGGCGGGGTGAATCGCTCGGTCGGGGCGGGCAGCGCCATGTGGGCGGGGGCGCCGCTGCCGGCCTTTTCGAACGAGCTCAGCAGCGGGTTCAGCAGCTCCCAGCTGCCCAGCCGGCGGGGCGCCGCGGCCCGCTGGGGGGCGGCCGAGAAGTCGGGGGCCAGGAACGGGTTGGCCAGCTGCCGGGAGACCACCGACTGGGGCACCACCCGCTGCTCGACCCGGGCCGGGGCGGCCTCGGGCTCGGCCGGCGCGGCCTCCTCGGGCACGGTCTCGATGCCGAGGTCCTGGGCCATCTCCAGCCGCAGCGACCGGGCCGCGTCGGACACGCCGGCGTCCTCGGCCAGCAGCGCCAGCAGCCCGGAGTCGCGGACGGCGGTGGTGGCGAGGATGGTGGCGATGCCGTCCAGCCGCTTGAGCTGCTCACCCCGGCGGCTGTCGGTCAGGTCGGCCGCCCGGACACGGGTACGCTCGTCCCGCAGCAGCATGGCGACGGCCTGGAGCTTCGCGCCGACGGCGGGGGTCACCCGGCCGCGCTGGACGGCGGCCTCGAGCTCCCGGGCGGTCCGGGCGAGCATCGACACGGCGTCGCCCCGGTGGCTGGCGCGCCGTTGCTTCTGCTGCTTCGGCTGGTTGCGCTGGCTCGGCTGCTTCTGCTGGTTCCGCGGGGCGGAACGGCGAGCGCCCGTCTGGCGCTGGCCTGTTCGGGCCACAGACTCCTCCTCTAATGCCACGGCGTGGTGGCCGCGGCAGCGTGCCGCACCCTCCCCGGGCGGGGCGCGGGAAGGTCCCCGAGCCCGCGGGCCTGGTGTTCAAACGCCGAGCCAGCGTGCGGACCCCTGCGGATCGACGCAACCGGTCCCGGCAGGCGTCTCGTGAGGACCCGGAACCGTCGGCAGATGAGCCGGACAGAAAGCCGTCGTCAGAAAGCTGCCCTCGGACGACCGGTTCGGTTCCAGGACCTCAGCACTATCAACGCCTGGGAGAAAGCATAATTCCCGACCGGCGGCCGGCTCAACCCGGCAGGCCGCCGGCGGGGCGGGATCCTCAGCCGGTGGTGAGCGGTCCCTGGTCGGTGCCGAGGGCGAAAACGTGCAGCTCACCCTGGTCCGCGCGGGTGGGCAGGGTGACCGACACCACTGTCTTGCCCGCCTGCAGGGCGATGTTGGTGGTGAAGATCTTCGTCCCGATCTGCTGGGAAGTGCCGCTGGCGCTGTTGCGGTAGCTCATCGAGGCCGCGGTCCCGTTGCCGAACGAGGCGCTGCCGGCCGTCCAGTCGGTGAACCCGAGGGTGGCCGACTGGGTCGAGCCGTCGGTGTAGTGAAGCGTCATCGTGCCGCTCGACGGCCCGTTGCTGGCCGAGCCGATGACCCCCAGTTCGGTGGCGCCCGCCACCGGCGGGACGTCGATCACCTGGCCGGCCGCGATGAGGTTGTCGGGCTGGCCGGCGGCCGCCTGCGGCCAGTTGTACCTGACCCCGCCGCTGGTGACAGCGGCGCCGGGCGCCAGCCCGGCGGCGGTCAGGGCCTGCTCGGAGTAGCTGTAGCCGAGGCCGTCGAAGTTGCCGGCCGCCTGGCTGGTGTCGCTGGAGACGCCGGCGTCGTCGTAGAACGGCGCCAGGTCACCGGGCCGGGCCACGATCACCGGCACCGAGGCCGACTGGATCGGGCCCGCGCGGCTGGTGAACGTGAACGTCACCTGGTAGGTGCCGTCGGCCGGGCCCCCGGTGATCGCGACCGGGGTGCTGGCGGCCCCGGCCGCCGGGAGGTTGAGGGTCCCGGATGAAGGCGTCACGGTGAACCCGGACGGGGCGCTCGCGGTCCACCGCACCGTCTGGGCGCGGGCGATGTCCGAGTGCACCGACAGCGTGGTCGTGGCCGACTGGCCGGGCGGCACGACCACCGACGAGGGGCTGGCCGAGCCGGTGGCCGCGTACACCGGCGGGCGCTGGGCCAGCAGGGCGTAGATCTCCGCCATCGGCGCCGTCTGGTTGACCGGGGACTCGCCACCGTCGGCGTCCGGGTCGTTGAACAGGCCGTCCGGCTGGCGGTCCTGCAGCCAGGCGGTGTCGGCGTAGGACGCGGCCAGCCGTGCGTAGCTGGCGTCGTGGTCGATCGCGGCCAGCGCGAACAGGTTGCGGAAGAAGATCGCGTTGAACACGTCGGGCTGGGTGTACAGCTCCCGGCCGGCGCCGTAGTAGCTGACCGACGCGGTGGCGGTCTGCTCAGCCTGCTGCAGGTAGGTGCGGTTCCCGGTGACCTGGTACAGCAGCGTCCCGGCGCCGATCATCGTGCCCTGGTTGTAGCTCCACAGCGCGGTGCTGACGTCGCCGCTGTCGGTCAGGTTGTCGTAGTACATGCCGTTCGGATTCAGCAGGCAGCCGCGCACCCAGTTGTACATGCGGGTCGCCCAGGTCAGGTAGTACGGGTCGTGGGTGACCTGGTAGAGCTGCAGCCCGACCTCGGCGTTGGGAGCGTTGGAGACGGTGTTGCGGGAGGAGTTGGCCACGTCCTCCCAAAACACCCCGCCCGGGCAGGCCACCGTGGTCCGGGTGTCCCACCCGCTGACCACGAACCGGAAGATGCCCTCGGCGCGGGCCAGGTCCGACGGCTGGTGGTTGACCTGGTACTCCTTCAGGTAGTCGAGGCCGACCCAGGCGTTGTCGTCGTAGTAGGTGGGCTGGTGGGAGTCGACCGGCCGCAGCACCCCGGAGGCGTAGGCGGGCGGCTGGGCCTGCCCGGCCGGGTTGGTCTCCTGGGTGTCGTAGTAGTCCAGCGCCCCCTGGTTCCGGTCCTGCAGGTCGCCGAAGTAGCGGCGGCCCATACCGGGGATGGCGGCCACGTAGTTGGTGGCGGCCCAGCCGTTGACGTCATCCCACAGGTAGCCGAACTGCTGGGTGGAGTCGCTCGGCTTGTACAGCTTGTCCTGCGGGAGGTAGAGGTTCTGCTGCAGCGCCTGGTAGGTGGCGACCGCCCGCTGGGCGTCGACCGGATTCGGGCCGTTACCGGGGCCGGCCGCCGGGCTGGGGGCGGCCGATGCGGTGGACGCCAGACCGAGCGGGAGGAGGACCGCGGCCACGGCCGCGGCGGCCAGTGATCGCGCCCGGCCCCGGCCGGCGGGGCGCACCCGGCGGCGGGACGGTGCGGGGGCGGGGGCGGCAGGTCGGCGCATGTTCGTTCCTCTCCGGCCAGAGACGAACCAGATAACGTTGTCAACGACCCTAATTGAGGAAAAAGTGGTCGTCAATGAGTGTTTCTGCGTGAACTCGGGCTGACCGCAGCGCGTCTTGGCCGGGCGGCGACGTGCACGGGGTCCCGGGATGGGGCCGGGGGCTCCGTCCACCAGGCCGGGCAGGCTCAGGTGCCGCAGTAGGTGACGTACGGGGCGCCGCCCGCGGGGTCCGGGCCGGTATAGTCGGCCAGGCCGGGCCGCTCGTCAAAGGGGCGGGAGACGACCTCGACCAGCCGGTGGAACGGCTCCAGGTCGCCCGCGGTCGCCTTGGCCAGCGCCTCCTCGACGCGGTGATTGCGGGGGATGTAGAGCGGGTTGATCCGGTCCATCGCGGCGGCCATGGCGGCGCGGTCGGCGGGCAGCCGGGCCTCGCGGCGGGCGGCCCAGGCGTCGAACGGCTCCGGCTCGGTGAACAGCGTCCGCGCGGTGCCGCCCGACAGCGCGCGGAAGAACTGGGTGAAGTCGACCTGCTGCCGCTGCAGCAGCTCCATGATCTCCTTCATCAGCTCCCGGTCCGGCGCGACCAGCCCCAGCTTGGCCGCCATACCCTCGCCCAGCTGCCGCTCGTAGGCGCCCGCGAATCCGTTCAGCACCTCGGTGGCCGCCTCGACCGCGGCCTCGCTGTCCTCGTCGATCAGCGGCAGCAGGGCCTCGGCCAGCCGGGCCAGGTTCCACTGCAGGACCCCCGGCTGGTTGCCGTAGGCGTAGCGGCCCTGATGGTCGATGGAGCTGAACACGGTGGCCGGGTCGAAGGCGTCCATGAACGCGCACGGGCCGTAGTCGATGGTCTCGCCCGAAATCGTGGTGTTGTCGGTGTTCATGACCCCGTGGACGAACCCCACCAGCATCCACCGGGTCACCAGCGACGCCTGCGCCGCCACCACCCGCCGGTACAGGTCCAGGTAGCGGTTCGGGGCGCCGGCCGCCTCCGGGTAGTGGCGGGCGATGGCGTAGTCGGCCAGCGACCGCAGCAGGTCCGGGTCGCCCGACTGCGCCGCATACTGGGCCGCGTACTGGAACGTGCCCACCCGCAGGTGGCTGGCGGCCACCCGGGCGAGCACCGCGCCGGGCTGCCGTCCGTCCTCCCGGTACACCCGTTCGCCGGTCGCGACCACCGCCAGCGCCCGCGTGGTCGGGATGCCGAGGCCGTGCATGGCCTCGCCGATGAGGTACTCGCGCAGCATCGGGCCGACGACCGCCTTGCCGTCGCCGCCGCGGGCGAACCGGGTGCGCCCGGATCCCTTGAGATGAACGTCGCGGCGGCGGCCGGCGGTGTCGATCACCTCGCCCAGCAGCACCGCCCGGCCGTCCCCGAGGCGCGGGGAGTACAGGCCGAACTGGTGGCCGGCGTAGGCCTGAGCGACCGTCGTGACTTCCTCGGGGACCTGCCCGACCAGCAGCGCCAGGCCGGACGGCTCGCGCAGGTCAGCCGGGTCGACGCCCAGCTCGGCGGCCAGCTCCTGGTTGAGCGCCAGCAGCTCGGGGGCCGGGGCGGGGGCCGCCTTGAACGGTACCGAAAGGCCGGGCACCGCGCGGGCGTAGGAGTCTTCGAGCCGGAACAGGTTGGCCGCGACAGTCATACCGTCGAGACTACGTTCCGCCCGCGTTGGGCCCGGTCACGAGATCTGCCGCTCGGCGTAGATGTTCTGCTGGAACCACGCCTGGCTGGTGCCGATGTGCAGGACGGCGGCCGCGTGGGCCATCTTCGGGTCGTGGGCCTGCAGCGCGTGCAGGATCTCGGCGTGCTGCAGCACGGTCGAGGCGGCCGCCCCCGCTTCCCGGATGCCCCGCCAGGCCCGCGCCCGCAGCGTCCGCGAGGACATGCTGCCGAGCAGCGATGCGATCGTGCTGTTGCCGGCCGACTCGGCCACCAGCGCGTGGAACCGGGCATCGTGGTGGACCAGCAGGGCCTCGTCGTCGGCGCAGCGGCGCATCTGCTCGAGGATCTCGGTCAGCTCGGCCAGCCGGCCCTCGCCGATCGACTCGGCCGCCTTGGCGGTCGCGGCCGGCTCCAGCAGCATCCGCACTTCCCACAGCTCCGGCAGGCTGTCGTCGCGCATGAGGTCGACCGCGAAACCGATCCCTTCCAGCAGCAGCTCCGGCCGCAGGCTGGTCACGTAGGTCCCGTCGCCGCGCCGGACGTCCAGCACCCGGGCCATGACCAGCGAGCGGACCGCCTCCCGGGCGGTGCTGCGGGAGCAGCCGAGCATGACGGCCAGCTCCTGCTCGCGCGGCAGCCTGCTGCCCGGCTCGAGGTCGCCGCCGACGATCAGGTCGCGGAGGTGCTCGATGGCCTGGTCGATCAATGGAGCAGCCATCGGAATCCCCCCAACCGGTGCGGTAAATATCTCATATTTCTGGCGGCTTGATCGCGTACCAGCGCGCGGCCGTCCCGCCGAACACGCTGGCCTGCTCGGCCGCCGACAGACCGGCACAGGCGCCCTCGGCCAGTTCGATCGTGCGGTCGTAATCGCAGGCGAGCAGGCAGACCGGCCAGTCGGAGCCGAACATGACCCGGTCCGGCCCGAACGCCGCCAGCAACCGGTCGCAGTAGGGACGCAGGTCGTCCGGGGCCGGGTCGGCCGGGGCCTCGGTCACCAGCCCGGACAGCTTGACCGCGACGTTGGGGGCGGCGGCGAGGCCGTCGATGAGGGCGCCCCAGGGTTCGAGGACGCGGTCGCGGATGAGCGGCTTGGCCCCGTGGTCGAGCACGAACCGGACGCCGGGCTGGCGGCGGACCGTCTCGATCGCGGCCGGCAGCTGGGCCGGGATGACCAGCAGGTCGTAGGCCAGGCCGGCCGCCCCGACGGCGGCGATGCCGGCCTGGACCTCACGGCGGGTCAGCCAGTCCGGGTCGGGCTCGTCCTGAACGAGGTGGCGGATACCGACCAGTTCGGGGGCGGCCAGCGCGGCCAGCCGGTCGGCGACGCCGGGGGCGGTCAAGTCGGTCCAGCCGACCACCCCGGCGATGGCGGGGTCCGACGCGGCCAGCGTGAGCAGTTCCGGCGTCTCGCCGGCGTCGGCCACCGTCTGCACGACGACGGTGGCGCCGATGTGGTGCCGCGCCAGCGACGGCCGCAGCTCGTCGATGCCGAAGCTGCGCTGGAGGGCCGGGAAGGCTCCGGTCCACGGCTGGGGCCGGGCCCGGAGATCCCAGACGTGATAGTGGGCGTCAATGCGCGGGACACTCACCGCTCCCCCTCAACGACGGCGTCCAGCCGGGCCCACACCTCGGCGTCGATCGGCACCCGCGCCTGCTCGACGGCCGCGTCGATCTGCGGGCTGGTGCTCAGGCCGGCCACCACCGCGGCCACGGCCGGGTGCCGCAGCGGAAACTGGAGGGCGGCGTGCGGGAGTGAGATCCCGGCCGCGGCGCAGACGCCGGCCAGCGCCCGGGCGCGTTGGAGCATCGGCGGCGGGGCCGGCTCGTAGTTGAAGGTGACGCCGGCGGCCGGGTACGGCCGGGCCAGCAGCCCGGAGTTGAACGGGGCGGCCGCCAGCACCGCGACCCCCCGTTCGGCGCAGCGGTCGAGCAGCGGCTGGGCCGTCCGGTCGGCCAGGGTCCACCGGCCGGCGATCATCACCACGTCGACATCGGTCTCGTCGACCGCCCGCAGCGGGGCCTGCCACTGGTTCATGCCGATCCCGACCGCGCCGATGACACCCTGGTCGCGCAGGGCCGTCAAAGCGGGAATGGCTTCGCGGACGGCCTGATCGACGTGGTCGTCGGGGTCGTGGACGAGGGCGATGTCGATGCGGCCGATCCCGAGCCGGTCCAGGCTGGCCTCGAGGCTGCGGCGGACGCCGTCGGCGCTGTAGTCGCGCACCCGGCGCCGGTCGTCGGGCACGGCGAACCCGCCGTCGGCCAGGTCCGACCCGGCCGGGGCCGGGTTCGGCTCGAGTAGCCGCCCGACCTTGGTCGACAGCACGAACTCGGCCCGGGGGCGGTCACGCAGGGCGGCTCCGACCCGCCGCTCGGACAGGCCGAGCCCGTAGTGCGGGGCGGTGTCGAAGTAGCGGATGCCCCGGTCCCAGGCCGCGGCCAGGTCGGCGGCGGCCTCCTCGTCGCTGCGGGCCTGCCCGAAGTTCCCGGGGGCGGCCCCGCCGAAGCCGATCACGGTGACGTCCAGTGCGGTCCGGCCGAGTCGGCGGGTGGCCAGGCCGTGGGTGCTCGCGGTGCTCATCAGTCGATGATGGCCGGCTCGGCCCGCGGCGGTGGCCCGGCCGGCCGCAGGTCGATCCGCAGCACCCCGACCGCCGAAGCGTCCGGCCGGGCCGGCAGCGACACGGTCAGCCCGTCAGCACCACGGTGGAACGGGAGGCCGGAGTCCACCCCGAGCAGGCGGACCGCGACGACGTCGCCGTCGAACACGCGCAGCGTGGTGGCCAGCGAGCGGACCCGCACCTCGGTGACGCCGGGCGGGAGGTTGAGCACGGCGGCGTAGAGCGTGTCGCCCCGGGTGCTGAACCGGATGTCTTCGCTGGTGAACGCGGGCGGCGCGGAGTCGGTGAACGATCCGGCCGGCGGCCGGGTCGGCCCTTCGCCGTACACCAGCCACGGCCGGGTGCCGTAGATCGCCTCGCCGTTGACCGCCATCCACTCGCCGATCCCGGTCAGCAAGCGGCGCTCGGCCGGGTCAATGGTGCCGTCCGGGCGGGGGCCGATGTTGAGCAGCAGCACCCCGTTCTTGCTGACCGCGTCGACCAGGTCGATGACGATTTCATCGGCGCTTTTGTAATCGTTGTCGGTGAGGTAGGCCCAGGCCAGCCGGGAGGCCGAGCTGTCGTTCTGGAACGGCACCGGCGAGATGCCCGGGGTGCCGCCGCGCTCGATGTCGTACACCGCGGTCCCGGGCGCGAACGCGCCCCACTTGTAGTTGATGACGGCGCCGTGCCCGGCGGCGGCCGCGTGGTTGTAGAAGTAGGCCGCGAACCGGCGCCGGTAGGGCTCGAAGGCCGGCTCTTCTATCCACCAGTCGAACCAGATCAGCTCGGGGTCGTAGCGCTCGGCCAGTTCGACCGTGCGCGCCAGCCAGTCGTCCAGGAAGGCCTGGTCGGGCTGGGTGTTCTTCGGTTTGGCGGGGCCGTAGAGGTCGGCCCAGGCGGGGTCGCGCACGTCGCTGGCGAACCGGGTGCCGGGGTGGAAGAACCACCAGTGCTCGGCCCGGTGGCTGGACAGCCCGAAGTGCAGGCCTTCGGCGACGGCGGCCGCCTTGAGCTCGCCCAGCAGGTCCCGGCCGGGTCCGACGCGGGTGGCGCTCCAGCGGGAGAGATCGGTCTGCCCGAGGTGGTAGCCGTCGTGGTGCTCGGCCACCGGCACCACGTAGCGGGCCCCGGCCCGGCGGATCAGGCTCATCCAGTCGGCCGCGTCGAAGCGGCCGGCGGTGAACCGGGGCAGGAAGTCCTTGAAGCCGGCCCGGGTCTGGTCGCCGTAGACCTGCCGGTGGTGGCGGTACTCGCGGGTGCCGTCCAGGTACATCGTCCGCGGGTACCACTCGGTGCCGTAGGCCGGGACCGCGGCCGCCAGCCAGTGGATGAAGATCCCGAACTTCGCGTCCAGGTACCAGTCCGGGACCTGGTAGCCGGCCAGGGACTCCCAGGTCGGGGCGAACGGGCCGCGCCCGATCGTCTGGCCGGCGGTGTCGAGGAGCTGGCGGCGCGAGGCGGCCACGGCCTGCGGGTCGGACGGGGCCGGGAAGACCGCCCGGCCGGTGAGCCCGCTCACCGCGAGAGCCGCGGGGACGAGGCGGAGGACGGCGGCCGCGCGGCCCAGTACTCGCCGTCCGGGTAGCGGTAGGCGCTCATCGTGGCCGGGAAGACCTCGATGCTGTAGCCGGGCCGGGCCGGGACCTGATAGGCCCCGTCGCGGATGACGGCCGGGTCGACGAAGTGCTCATGCAGGTGGTCGACGTATTCGGTCATCCGGTTCTCCAGGGAGGCGCTGACGCACACGTAGTCGAAGATCGACAGGTGCTGGACGTACTCGCAGAGGCCGACCCCGCCGGCGTGCGG
>Ga0213875_10000563_pt1 | contig 30193 bp, 31 predicted proteins | sample BarmaccomBMRX_R8_FD_160105 | JGI IMG/M metagenome (GOLD analysis project Ga0213875, IMG submission 160105) | Root-associated microbial communities from Barbacenia macrantha in rupestrian grasslands, the National Park of Serra do Cipo, Brazil - RX_R8 | ecosystem: Host-associated > Plants > Roots... | reverse complement strand
AGTCAGGTTGTCAGCAGCCTTGTCGTCGACCGGTTCGGGGTCGGTCCGGCCGGTGTCCGGCCGCTGACCCCCTGGCGGCTGCTCGGTGCCACGCTCGCGATGGCCGCGGTGCTCGCCGCGATGTGGGGGCAGCTAGGCCAGGGGGTCGGCTTGGGCCCGGCCGTGCTGCCAGCCCTTGCCGGCATGGGCACCGCGTGGCAGCAGGCGGTGAACGGTCGGGTCGGCGGCGCGGCCGGCAGCGCGTACGTGGCCACGCTGGTCAACTTCGCCACCGGGACGGCCGCGCTGGCTCTGGTGTACGCCGCACAGACCGGTCTCGGTCGGCCGACCGTCGCTCCCACGCCGCAATGGTGGCTCTACACCGGCGGCCCGATCGGGATCGTGGTGGTCACCACGGTGACCGTCGCGGTGCACATGGTCGGCGTGCTGCTGGTCGGCCTCGCCTCGGTGGCCGGACAGCTGCTGGCCGCCCTGCTCCTCGACCTGATGTTGCCCACGGCCGGCCACGCGGTTGGCGGCACCACCGTGCTTGGCACCACGCTGATCCTCGCGGCCCTCCTCGTGGCAGCCCGCCCTGGTGCTGGCCGCCCTGGTGCTGGTGATGAGCCCGTGCGGGGTGCCGGGTGCCAACTCTGAGAGGATGCCGGCTGTGACCGCCATCCTCCTCGACGGCAAGGCCACCCGGGACGCGATCTTCGACGACCTGCGCACGCGGGCCGCCGCGCTCGCCGAACGCGGCGTGGTCCCCGGACTGGCCACGGTGCTGGTCGGCGACGACCCCGGCTCACACGCGTACGTGCGGGGCAAGCACGCGGACTGTGCCAAGGTCGGCATCACCTCGATCCGACGCGAGATGCCGGCCGGCATCTCGCAGACCAAGTTGGAAGGCGTGCTCGACGAGCTGAACGCGGACCCGGCCTGCACCGGCTACATCGTGCAGTTGCCCGTGCCGGCCCACCTGGACACCGGTGCGCTGCTGGAACGGATCGATCCGGCCAAGGACGCCGACGGTCTGCATCCGGTCAGTCTCGGCAAGCTGGTTCTCGGCGAACCCGGACCGCTGCCCTGCACGCCGAACGGCATCGTGGCGCTGCTGCGGCGTTACGACGTCCCGCTGGCCGGCGCCCGGGTCACCGTCATCGGCCGGGGGGTGACCGTGGGTCGGCCACTCGGCCTGCTGCTCACCCGACGCAGCGAGAACGCCACGGTCACCCTGTGCCACACGGCCACCGTCGACCTGCCCGCCGAGGTCCGCAGGGCGGACATCGTCGTCGCCGCGGCCGGCAAGGCCAACCTGATCACCGCGGACATGGTCCGGCCGGGCGCCGCCGTGCTGGACGTCGGCATCACCCGCACCGAGGACGGCCTGCGCGGCGATGTGCACCCGGAGGTCAGGGAGGTTGCCGGCCACATCGCCCCGATGCCCGGCGGGGTCGGCCCCATGACGAGGGCGATGCTGCTGACCAACGTCGTCGAGGCGGCCGAGCGCTCAGTCGCGGATCGGCCATGAAGGGTGGTGTGCCGTCTGTGAGCGAGCCGCGTCGACGACGGCTGTCAACCAACCACCTGCCGTTCGCGCTGGTGCTGCTGGTGGTGGCGGTCGGGTTCGAGCGAATCCTCGCCTACCACTGGCGGGAGGGCACCGCTCTGATCGGTGTCGCACTGCTGCTCGCCTCGGCGTTGCGGCAGTTCCTCGGCAGCCGGCCGGTCGGACTGATCGCGATTCGGGGCAAGCTGACCGACGTCGTCCTGTACGGCGTGTTGGGTCTGCTCATACTCGCGGTCGCGCTGACGATCACCCCCGGCGGCCCGTTCGATACCGGTCGCTGAGCGAGACCCTGCTCACCGCCTGCATCGCCGGCGAAAGGATGCTTGGTAGCCTGCGGCGACCGGGCAGGGTGCCCGGTGCGCGGTCCCGGTGCCCAACGCCACCGCTGACCGGACAGTCCGCTCTCCGACTGCCCGCTGGTGGGCGCGCCCGCGGACGCGAGTGAGACTGCGGATCGGGAGGATCTTCCCTGTGGCACGCTCCGTCAATGTGACCGTCACCGGTGCCGCCGGCCAAATCGGCTACGCGCTGCTGTTCCGGATCGCATCAGGTCAGCTGCTCGGCAAGGACACCCCGGTGCGGCTGCGACTGCTGGAGATCCCGGCGGCGATCAAGGCCGCCGAGGGTACCGCCATGGAACTTCAGGACTGTGCTTTCCCGCTGTTGGACGGCATCGACATCACCGATGACGCGAAGACGGCCTTCGACGGCGTCAATGTGGCACTGCTAGTCGGCGCCCGGCCGAGGACCAAGGGCATGGAACGCGGTGACCTGCTCGAGGCCAACGGCGGCATCTTCAAGCCGCAGGGAGAGGCAATCAATGCCGGCGCGGCCGACGACGTGCGTGTCCTCGTTGTCGGCAATCCGGCCAACACCAACGCACTGATCGCCAAGGCGCACGCTCCCGACGTGCCGGCCGAGCGGTTCACCGCTATGACGAGACTTGACCACAACCGTGCCGTCTCACAGTTGGCCACCAAGCTCGGCGTGGCCGTGTCGGAAATCCGCAAGCTCGCCATCTGGGGCAACCACTCGGCCACCCAGTACCCGGACCTGTTCCATGCCGAGGTGGGCGGGCGCAATGCCGCCGAAACGGTCAACGATCGGGAATGGATCGCCGAGACGTTCATTCCGACCGTGGCCAAGCGGGGTGCGGCGATCATCGAGGCCCGCGGGGCCTCGTCCGCGGCATCGGCGGCGAACGCCGCGATCGACCACGTTCATGACTGGGTGCACGGAACACCGGAAGGCGATTGGACCTCGATGGCGGTCCCGTCCGACGGCTCCTACGGAGTCCCCGAGGGGCTGATCTCCTCGTTTCCCGTTGTCTGCCGGAACGGCGGGTACGAGATCGTTCAGGGGCTCGAGATCGACGAGTTCTCCCGCGGCCGCATAGACGCGTCAGTCCGCGAGCTGGCGGAGGAGCGTGACTCGGTTCACCAGCTCGGCCTGATCTGACCGTACTGTCTGGCGAAACCGTCGTTGGGTCGCGCGGGCCGGCCGCCCGCGCGACCGGCGGTCAGTCCGCTGATCGTGGTTGGATGAGGCAGTCCGGCCCCGGGTAGACCAGCCCTTCGTGGCCATCGGTGAACCGCACCATGTACGGCGGCTCACCGTCTGCCCCCCGCACCTCGACGATCTCGCCCTGGAGATTTTTCAGTCCGACGGATCGGCTGTGTACGTGCAGTGTGTCGCCCACTGTGGCTCGCATGTCCTCGAGGGTAAGGCGCCTTCACGGTGCTCGCAGTACATCATTCGGGGCATCGAACCGGCCAGGGTGTTCCGCTGTGGTCGGGCCGCGCGCGTACAGCCTGCGCACCACGTCGTCGATCTCCGGTTCGACCACCGACACGTCATGTATCGGCGCCTGTCGCGCCACCGCGGTGATCAGCGCCGCGGCCGTGGTGCGGTCTGCCTGGAACGAGAGCCGTTGTCGCCGACCGTCGGTTTCGGTACGCACCTCGACCACCCCGGCGAGACCCCGCAGCGGAGCGGTCGGCCGTTCGAGGTCGACCACCAAGGTCCGTTCGAGGCCGACCTCGACGCGCAGCCGCTCCAGTGGCCCATCGGCAAGCACCCGGCCACGGTCAATCACCAGCATTCGGCGGCACAGTCGTTCGATGTCATCCAGGGCGTGAGTGGTCAGTACCAGCGTGGTGCGCCGCCGCGTATTGAGTTCGGCCAGGAACTCCCGCAGTCGCTGCTTGGATTCCAGATCGAGCCCGATGGTCGGTTCGTCGAGCACGAGCAGTTCCGGCGCGTGGAGCAGCGCCGCCGTCACCTCACCACGCATCCGCTGGCCGAGCGAGAGCTGTCGAACCGGAGTAGTGAGGAAACCTTTCAACCCCAACAGTTCCGTGCACTCCTCCAGTCGTTCGGCATGGTCACTCGGCGGTGTCCGGTAGATGTGTCGGAGCAGCTGGAAGCTCTCGGCGAGCGGCAGATCCCACCACAGCTGACTGCGTTGGCCGAACACAACGCCGATCCGTCTTGCCAGATCGATCCGCTGCCGCGACGGGTCGAGGCCGCACACCCGAACCCGACCCGACGTGGGCACCAGGATGCCGGTCAGCATCTTGATCGTCGTCGACTTGCCGGCCCCGTTGGGCCCGATGTAGCCGACCGCCTCACCTGCCTCCACGGTGAACGACACCGACCTGACGGCAACGACCTCCTCGCGGATTCGCCTGAGCCGCCGCCCCGATTTCCTTGTCACCCTGAAGGATCGGCTCAGCTCGGTTGCCTCGATCATGACCCGGTCCCCCGGTAGTGGCGGACCGCGCGCCGCCACACCGTCGCTGCCCCAAGGGCTGACAGCAAGGCAACGACCGGACTCACTGAACACAGCCATGTCGGGGCGCCGAGTGGATCTGCCCTGCCGATGAGGACGAGTGCCGGATAGTAGGCGACGAACGCACCCGGCACCACGTACGCCAGGAACGTCCGAAGCCATCCCGTGAACACCGTGATCGGATACGAAGTGAAGTAGCTGCCACCGTAGGTCACCGTGTTGGCCAGCTCGCGTGAGTCGATGAACCAGAAGCACACCGAGCTCGCGGCGACGAAAATCGAACTGAAAATCACCATCCCGGCCAGCGGTGTGACCACCAACAGTGCCACCCGCGCGACCGTCCAGTCGAGGTCCGAAGTGGACAGAACATAGCCGAGGACGCCTAGCGCGGTGATCACCCTTCCCAGCCTGCGCAGTTGGAAGTCGGACGCGGCGAGCTGTGCGAGGGTTCCCAGCGGGCGGAGCAGTACCACGTCGAACTCCCCCGTTCTGATAAAGGTCGGAAGCTGGTCGATACTGCCGACGACGAGGTCCGCGAGCCCGAACGAGAGGCCCGCGAGCGAATAGATCAGCAGCACGTCCCGGACACCGAACCCGCCGAGGCTGGCGACCCTGCTGAACAGCACCAGGATCACGACGAGGTCGGTGCATTGAGCCAACATCTGGCCGAAACAGTTGAGCACGAACGAGGACCGATAGCTGAGCTGGCCACGAACCTGTGCCGCGACAAGGTGTCGATAGGTACCGAAGCTCGTCACCGCGTCAGCCACCCTGGACCACCACTTTGCGCACCGCGGAACGCAGCAGCAGCTGGCCGAGAGACAGCAGCAGTACCGCCCACACTACCTGATGGACGAGCAAGGCCACCGCCGATCCGTGCTGGACGAACACGTCGATCGGAGACTGCAGCATGGCCGGGAAAGGCGTGAACCACAACGCTGTCCTTGCCCATCCGGGAAAGTAACCCAGCGGGATCTCCAGGCCGGCAAGGGTGGAACTGACCACCTGGTACACCCCGAGGACACCGCGGGAATCGAGCAGCCAGAACGCGGTTAGGCTGAGCAGGAACCTGGCACCGAAGCTGACCACCATCGCCAGCAGCGCGCTCACCAGGAACAGCACGGGCACCCACGGATTGTCCGGCCAGCGGAACGGGAACACCACCATCCCGAACAGCACCGGCGGCACCAGGCGGGCCAACGCCGCGAAACCCGCCCTGCCGGTGTCCTCGGCGAGCAGTGCGGCCTGCGGGTTCCACGGCCGGGACAGGTCGACGACCACGGCACCGGTTCTGATCCGATTGGTCAGCTCCGTCCCTCCCCAGAACTCCACGATGCTGAGCAGCCCCTGGCCGAGCCATACGTAGGTCACTGTCGTGGTGAGGTCGTAGCCGCCGACGGAACCGCCACCCTGTGCCGTGTAGACAGCGGCGAGGATACCGACCCTGATCAGTCCGAACACGATGTTGGTGGCCGCTCCGGCGACAGTGGCCTGCCGATACGTGGCGTATCGGTGAAACCCGGCGAGTGCGATGCGGAGGTAACAGCCGATCAGCGCACGCACGTCTGTCAACACTACGGCTGGACGCAACTGCTTTTCTGCCGCGATCGGGTTACGGCCATTGCCGCGCTGAACTGTCGAGGAGCCGTCACGCTGTCGGCACAAACCATCCCTAACCTCGGTGAACGGCGAGGCACGGACAGGAACCGTCTCCTCGCGAACCGAGGAGAAACCCGTGATCCTGCTGTCTGATCCCCGGATCGCCGACATCCGCGTCGCGGACAACGGCGATGGGCTCGTCGACTTACGCACGGTGCCAGAACTCCGGCTGGACGACCGCCTCGCTGACGACAGCGGGGCGTTCGCGATGGTGCGCCGGCACGTGCTGTTACGGCTGCTTGACGCCCAGTCGGCGCTGCCAGAAGGACTGCGGCTGCTGATCGTCGAGGCATACCGTCCGCTCGATCTGCAACGCTCCTACTTTGAGGCCTACCAGGACGAACTCCGCGCGCTCCATCCCCGGTGGTCGGCCGACCGGCTGCACGCCGAGGCGAGCAAGTACGTCTCGCCGCCGCAGGTCGCGCCCCACAGTACGGGCGGAACCGTTGATTTGACTCTCTGCACGTCGGACGGAGTCGAACTGGACATGGGGACCGCCGTCAACGCGAGCCCGGAAGCCAGCGACAACACGTGTTTCACCGCGGCACGCGCCATCCCGGCCCGTGCCCGTCGAAACAGAAGAGTTCTCGTCACGGCGCTCAGCGCCGTCGGCATGATCAACTATCCCACTGAGTGGTGGCACTGGTCCTACGGTGACCGCTATTGGGCTCACGTCACTGGGTGCGGCACCACTCTCTACGCACCCGTCCAGCTGGTGCGTGGAGTGTCCTCGGACGCGCCGTCCCGGGCGATGCTGTGGTGAGCCGCACCGGTCCATGGCACCCCGGCCTCCTCACGTTCTCTTGCCGAGCAGCTCAGCGAGGACAACAGCGTGGCTGTGCGCCACATCTCTGGTCGCGGTGAGCAGGATCAGCGGCTCTCTCGTGGCCCGGTCCCGGAGCTTGTCCACGGCGTCCCGGCGTTCTGGCTCGGCCAACTCACGAAGATAGCGGGACCGGAACTCCGTGAACCTGTCCGGGTCATGTCCGTACCACCGGCGCAGTTCGGTGGACGGGGCCACGGTCCTGACCCAGTCGTCCAGGAGTGCGGACCGCTTACTCAGTCCCCGCGGCCAGATCCGATCCACCAGAACGCGCACCCCACCGTCGTCCGCTGGTTCGTCGTACACCCGTCCTACAGTGACGGTCGACTTGGCCACGGCGGACTCCCTCCAACACCGTCGATTGTCGCCCACGACGGGTCCGTGTGCAGTCTGGCCGCGCCGGGCAGGACTGGCCGGCCTCGCTAGTCGCGTCGTGCGGCGAGCACCCCATCGAGCAGTCCGGGGAACAGCGCATCGAGGTCGTCCTTGCGCAACGTGTTGAGCCGTGACGTGCCGACGCATCGCTGGCGGATCACACCGGATTCCCTCAGCACCCGATAGTGATGGGTACAGGTCGACTTGGTGACCGGGAGATCGAGCACTCCGCAGGCGAGCTCTCCGCGATCAGCGATCTCCCTGACAATACGCAGGCGGATCGGATCGGCGAGGGCCTGCAGCACCGCCTCGACGCGGATGGCATCGCGCGACGGGTGATCCAGCCCTCTCGCTGACTCGGCACTGGCGGTGGTCACGTCGTCATTCTACTGACCGAGTGGCACACGACAGGTTCACCGCCCGCTGGCCAGGCCGGGCGGAATGTGGTGCAGCGTCAGCAGGTCATAAGAAATCCACGGCGCGAGACCGGTTCGCTGCAGGGACACCACCGACATCCACACGCCGGCAACGGTGAGCACGGGGAGCAGCAATCCTAGTTCGACCTTGCCACCGGTACGCATTCTCATCACCTTCGGCGGCGCGACCGGATACCACGTTTGGTAGGAGAACGGGACCGGCCAGAGAATCGGACAGCCCTGTTCGGTGATGGCGTCACCGAGGCAGTGTGCGAGGCATCCCATCGACACCGCCGCGGCACACCACCTGGCCTGTTCTGGCGGACCGGCCTCGATCCAGTGCCAACAGAGCACGGTGAGCCCGAGGGACAGCGCGGTGACCCCCAGGGCGTGCCCTTTCGGTGTCCAATCGTGCAGCAGTCCCCGCACCGCCAACGCACAGAACAAGAACAGCAGCGGAATCAGCGCCGCCTTGTGGCCCCACTGCACCACGCCCATCGTGCCGAGGCCAGCCAGCACGGCGAACACCAGCGTGTGGGTCACGCCCCGGTGTCCACCGTGGCGGTTGGCATCCTTCCGGGTGCGGGTGGCGCGGTAGACGAGATGGCTGAACCAGTGGATCGCCTTGGAGAGCCCGTGCGTGAGCGGCCCGAACGTGTGCGCGACCGTGGCCTCCGGGTGGTCAAGGTCGGGCAGCAGCGCGGCACCGCTGCACAGCACCGCACCGACGATCCAGGTCTGCGGTGTCATCGGCAGCGCTTCACCGAGAGCGGCGACCGACACCCCTCCCCAGACGAGCAGCCCGCTCATCGCGTGCGTCGGACCGGTGGACATCACGTTCCCCCAAACCATGATTAATTTGCCAAGCCATGATCGAGCGCGCCCGGCCAGGCAGCGTACTGGTGGCGTTGGCCACCACCGGCGTCAGCCGTCACCCACAAGCAGTACGCTTGTACCGCTTGTACGTGTCGTGAGAGGAGCGCCCGCCACATGGGCAAGATCAAGGTCGAAGGAACCATCGTCGAGCTCGACGGCGACGAGATGACCCGCATCATCTGGCAGTTCATCAAGGACAGGCTGATCCACCCGTACCTCGATGTGAATCTCGAGTACTACGACCTGGGCATCGAGCACCGGGACGCCACCGACGACCAGGTGACCGTTGACGCGGCCAACGCCATCAAGCGGCACGGTGTCGGCGTGAAGTGCGCGACCATCACGCCGGACGAGGCACGCGTCGAGGAGTTCGGCCTCAAGAAGATGTGGCGCAGCCCGAATGGGACGATCCGTAACATTCTCGGCGGCGTCGTCTTCCGCGAGCCGATCATCATCTCGAACGTTCCGCGACTGGTGCCCGGCTGGACCAAGCCGATCATCATCGGCCGCCACGCGCACGGCGACCAGTACAAGGCGAGCGACTTCAAGATCCCCGGCCCCGGCACCGTGACCATCAGCTACACCCCGGCAGACGGCGGTGAGCCGATGGAGCTCGAGGTCGCCCAGTTCCCCGAGGGCGGCGGTGTCGCCATGGGCATGTACAACTTCCGCAAGTCCATCGAGGACTTCGCGCGCGCGTCGCTGTCCTACGGCCTGCAACGCGGCTACCCGGTGTACATGTCGACCAAGAACACGATCCTCAAGGCATATGACGGCATGTTCAAGGACGTGTTCCAGGAGATCTTCGAGACCGAATTCGAGACCGCGTTCAAGGAGCAGGGCCTGACCTACGAGCACCGGCTGATCGACGACATGGTCGCCGCGGCGCTGAAGTGGGAGGGCGGCTACGTGTGGGCCTGCAAGAACTACGACGGCGACGTGCAGTCCGACACGGTGGCGCAGGGCTTCGGATCGCTCGGCCTGATGACCTCCGTCCTGATGACCCCGGACGGCCGCACCGTCGAGGCCGAGGCCGCACACGGCACGGTGACGAGGCACTTCCGCCAGCACCAGCAGGGAAAGCCAACCTCGACCAATCCGATCGCCTCCATCTACGCCTGGACCGGCGGCCTCAAGCACCGCGGCAAGCTGGACGGTGCCCCGGTGGTCAGCGGCTTCGCCGAGAGCCTCGAGCGGGTTGTCGTCTCGACCGTGGAGGGCGGCAGCATGACCAAGGACCTCGCCCTGTTGATCGGACCCGACCAACAATGGCAGACCACCGAGGACTTCCTCGGCACCCTTGACGAGAACCTGCGCAAGCACATGGCCTCGGCCTGAGCCGGTTACGGCCGAGGAGGTGACCGCCAGCGCCCGGTTGCCTCCTCGACCGAACCGCCATGGGCGAACAGCCATGACCAGCGTTCACAGGTGAAAAAGATTCTTGTCACTCCTTGATACGTGAGCGACTGAATGCCGGTCTTCCACGCTACGGTCCCGCTAGGGATCAAGGAGGAGCCAGCATGTCGAGAACATCCAAGTTGCTCACAACCCTGTTAGCCCTAGCGGCTTGTGCCGGCACGGTCCTGGCCGGCACCGCGCAGGCCGCCCAGCCGGGATACGTCGCGTTGGGAGACTCCTACGCCTCTGGGACCGGCACGAGGGAATACATCGACGCGAACTGCCAGCGGTCGGCCTACGCCTATGCGTCACTGGTGGCGCCCAGGATCGGGGCGACGCTCAGCTTCCAGGCGTGCAGCGGCGCGAAAACTCAGGATGTGCTCAACAACCAGGTTGGCGCGCTCACCGCGGACACCAAGTACGTCACCGTCGAGATCGGTGGCAACGACATCGGGTTCGCCGACGTCATCAAGCAGTGCGCACTGCCCTTCAAGGACTGCACCGGCGACATCAACGACGCGGAGAACAAGATTCGCACCACGCTGCCCGGCAGCCTGGACGCGGTGTACACCCAGATCCACAACCGTTCACCCAACGCCAAGGTCGTTGTCGTCGGCTACCCGAGACTGTTCAACGGGCAGGAGTGCAACGTGCTGGCCAGAATCAGCCCGCAGGAACAGGCACAGCTCAACTCCGGTGCTGATCTCCTCGACGACACCATCAAAGGCCGGGCGAGCGCCCACGGCTTCGCGTTCCTCGATGTCCGCTCGGCGTTCACCGGCCACGCGGTCTGCGACAACCCAGAGTGGATCAACGGCCTGTCCAACCCGATCGGCGAGTCCTACCACCCCAACCGTGACGGGCACGCCGCGATGGCCAGGCTTGTCCAGCCCGCTCTCACGTAGCCTGCCCACGACGGGACGATGAACAACAGCCGCGAGGCCGTTGACGTTCTGGGTGGTTACCCTGTGCCAGGTGCTGACCATTTCCACCGTGAACGTCAACGGCCTTCGTGCTGCCGCCAAGAAGGGCCTCGTCCAGTGGCTGGACACGACCGATGCCGACATCGTCTGTCTACAGGAGACAAGGGCCGAGCCCGGACAGGTACCAACTGAACTGACCGAGCCGAACGGCTGGCACATGGCGCTCGCCGAGTCGGAGACCAAGGGACGCGCCGGTGTCGCCCTGCTGTCCCGTACAGCACCGGAAGCGGTGCGGATCGGTTTCGGCTCCAAGGAGTTCGACCGCAGCGGCCGGTACCTCGAGTGCGAGTTCCCCGGGCTTGTCGTCGCCAGCCTCTACCTGCCCAGCGGCGAGACGGACACTCCGCGTCAGGACGAGAAATACCGGTTCCTCGAGGAGTTCCTCGACCATCTGATCAGACTGCGCGAGTCCGCGGGCGGGCGTGACGTGGTGGTCTGTGGCGACTGGAACATCGCCCACCGCGAGGTCGACTTGAAGAACTGGAAGTCGAACCAGCGGTCAGCCGGCTTCCTGCCACAGGAACGCTCGTGGCTGGACAGGGTGTACGGCGAGGCGGGATACGTCGACGTCGTCCGCGGCCTGCATCCCGACGGCCCCGGCCCGTACAGTTGGTGGTCCTATCGCGGCAAGGCGTTCGACAATGACAGCGGCTGGCGCATCGACCTCGTGGTCACCACCGAGGACATCGCTCGCAGGGCCAAGGTGGCCAGGGTGGAGCGGGCGGCCACCTATCAGGAACGCTGGTCGGACCACGCTCCGGTCACCGTGACGTTCGACTGGCCGTCGTGATCGCACCGGTTCCACGGTTTCCGTCCGATGTCACCAAGCGCATCGTCTGAAACTCGCCAACGGAGGTCAGCCGGAGTCCACAGAAAATTCCCACCATCCCTGTGACAACGGTCTCGTCGCGCGCCGGACAGGTGCAGGCCTGGCCGCGGCTTACGCTCCAGCGATGGCACCGGAAACGCTTCCCGGGGATTCAGCGGTACGCCGGGCGGTTCGGCGGGCACGCGACGGCTCGACGCTGGACGCGGCCGAGGCGGCCACGCTGCTGCATGCTCGCGGTGAGCACTTCGACAAGTTGCTCGCCGCCGCGTCACGGGTCCGCGACGCCCATCTGACCGCCGAGGGCCGTCCAGGAACCGTCACCTACAGCCGCAAGGTGTTCATTCCGCTGACCAGGCTGTGCCGGGATCGCTGCCACTACTGCACGTTCGCGACCGTGCCGCACCGGCTGCCCGCTGCCTTCCTGGAACGCGACGAAGTGCTGGACATCGCGAGACGGGGTGCGGCTGCCGGCTGCAAGGAAGCGTTGTTCACGTTGGGAGATCGTCCCGAGGACCGCTGGCCCGTCGCCGAGGAGTGGCTGCGGGCACGGGGTTACGCCTCGACGCTGGACTATGTGCGCTCCTGCGCGATCGCGGTTCTCGAGGAAACCGGCCTGCTGCCCCACCTCAACCCCGGCGTGCTCACCTGGGAGGAACTACAGCGCCTCAAGCCGGTAGCGCCCAGCATGGGCATGATGTTGGAGACCACCGCCACCCGGCTGTGGAGCGAACCGGGTGGACCCCACTACGGCAGCCCGGACAAGGAGCCGGCCGTCCGACTGAGGACGCTCACCGACTCGGGCCGGGTTGGCGTGCCATTCACCACCGGCATCCTCATCGGCATCGGCGAGACCTACCGGGAGCGCGCGGAGTCCCTGCTGGCGATCAGGAAGCATGCCCGCCAGTACGGCAACATCCAGGAAGTCATCGTGCAGAACTTCCGCGCGAAGCCGGACACGGCGATGCGCGCGACACCCGACGCGGACCTGCGGGACCTCGCCGCCACGATCGCCGTCGCCCGGCTGCTCCTCGGACCCGGCGTCAGCGTGCAGGCGCCGCCGAACCTCGTCGGTGACGAGCACCTCCTGATGCTGCGGGCTGGAATCGACGACTGGGGTGGGGTCTCCCCGGTGACCCCCGACCACATCAACCCCGAACGACCATGGCCCCAGATCGACGACCTCGCCCAAATGACCGCGCGCGCGGGTTTCCAGCTGCGTGAACGGCTGACGGTCTATCCCCGGTTCGTTCGCGCCGGCCAGCCCTGGATCGACGTACGAGTGGCCACGCACGTGGCCGCGCTCGCCGAACCCGCAACCGGACTCGCGGACGAGACGGTGGCACCGAGCGGTCTGAAGTGGCAGGAACCGGACGACGCCGCGGAGTCAGAAGGCCGCACCGACCTGTACACCACAATCGACAGCACCGGGCGGGGCACGGATCGCAGAGGCGACTTCGACAGCGTGTACGGCGACTGGGAAGCCCTGCGAGGTCTCGTCACCACCACGAGTGTTCGTCGGTTCTCCGGCGACCTCATGGACGGCCTGCGTATCGCGGCCGACAACCCCGGCGCGCTGCTCGAGGAGTCCAACGCCGATGCCGCGCTGGCCCTGCTCACCGCGGACGGCGAGGCCCTCGAGACGATCGTCGGACTCGCCGACCAGGTGCGTGCCTCCGTCAACGGGGACGACGTCACCTACGTGGTGAACCGAAACATCAACTTCTCGAACGTCTGCTACGTGGGGTGCCGGTTCTGTGCTTTCGCCCAACGTGAGCGCGACGCTGACGCCTACCGGCTGACCACGCGGGAGGTGGCCGACCGAGCCGAGCAGGCATGGCGGCTCGGCGCCACCGAGGTGTGCGTTCAGGGCGGTATCGATCCGAAACTGCCAGTCACCTTCTACGCCGACCTGGTGCGAGCCATCAAGTCAAGGGTGCCCGGCATGCACGTGCACGCCTTCAGCCCCATGGAAATCGTCAGCGCCGCCGCCAAGGCGGGCGTCAGCGTGCTCGAGTGGCTGACGGACCTGCGTGACGCGGGACTCGACACGATCCCGGGCACCGCGGCGGAGATCCTTGATGACGATGTGCGCTGGGTCCTGACCAAAGGCAAGCTGCCGACGGCGACGTGGCTCGAGGTGGTCGGCACCGCACACCGTCTCGGCATCCGGTCCTCCTCGACCATGATGTACGGCCACGTCGACCACCCAGGCCACTGGCTCGGGCATCTGCGCACGCTGGCCCGACTGCAGGACGAGACGGGAGGGTTCACCGAGTTCGTCGCGCTGCCCTTCATCCATCGCAACGCTCCGATTTACCTCGCTGGCCTCGCCCGCCCCGGTCCGTCCCGGCGTGACAACAGGGCGGTGCACGCGATGGCACGGCTCGCCCTGCACGGACGAATCGACAATGTGCAGTGCTCATGGGTCAAACTCGGCGACAGCGGGACGGCTGAGGTGCTCATGGGGGGTGCCAATGATCTCGGCGGCACTCTCATGGAGGAGACGATCAGCCGGATGGCGGGCTCGGAGCACGGTTCGGCGCGCACGGTCGAGCAACTGCGGGCGATCGCCGCCCTCGCGGGACGCCCGGCACGGCAGCGCAGCACAACCTATGCCCCTCCTGCCGCTACGACCTGACAGACTCCACGCACATTGATCCAAATGGACCCGTTCGAGTGAGCGTTTTGGCCGTATTTCGTTATTCCTTTTGGGTATCTTCCCAGTTTGCCCTCGCAAACTCCCCGGAAGGAAGCTTCGTGCGCAACATCAGCAGAGTCGCGCTCCCCCTTGCCGTACTGGTGTCGGGGATGATCGTGGCGGGCACCGGGGTAGCCCTCGCCGCCAGCACACCCGGTCGCGACGTAGTGCAGTCCGTGCATTTCCGCGGCAACCCACCCTTGACGACTACACCGCCCTTGACCGTCCCGCCCTTGACCACTCCACCCTTGACGACCACACCGCCGAACACCACGACACCTCCGAGCTGCACAACGACGCCGCCCGGCTCAACCACGACTCCACCGGGATCCACAACAACTCCACCGGGGTCGACCACCACACCGCCGGGATCGACCACCACGCCACCCGGAACAACCACGACTCCGCCCGGGTCGACAACGACTCCGCCCGGGTCGACCACCACACCGCCATCGGGATCCACCACTCCCCCGGGGGCGACCACACCACCGGTGTCCACGACGACGCCCGGCTCCGGCACGGAGCAACTGGCCTACACCGGCACCCACGGCAGCGCCGGCGGCATGATCGCCGGCGGCGTGTTGCTGGTGGCTGTGGGCGTTCTGCTGCTCGCGGTGCGACGCAAGCCCGCCGCACGGCCGTAATGGCGACCGGGGCGCCCGCATCGACCGGGCGCCCCGGTACCCGACGGATGATCCGATTGATGATGTCGTTATTCTCGCTGACTGTGACGGAACAACTACGCCCCTCATCGGCGGGGTTGACACGTTCGCTAGTTTCCGATCAGTGGTCCCAACAGTCGCGCCCGATTCAGGCACGGCTCACCATCGGGAGATCCCGCAGTGCGTAACCACGTCCAGTACCCGTTGCGCGTTGGTCTCGCTGTCACGTGCCTCACCTGGGTACTTCTGGAGGCGGGCGCCACCGCCGCTCACGCGGCCACCGACGAACCGGCCATCCAGAGCCATGTTCCGGTCACCTTCGGTGGCTCGGTCGCCACGGTCGCCATACTCCTCGGCGTCCTCGGCATGATCGCCGGACTGTGGCGACACCGCAGGCGTGTCACCCGACAGGCTCGCACGATCGCGCGGCAGGTCCCGCAGATCGCCCCGACGACCTCCGAGCTCACCATGCAGGCCCCGGAAGTCTCCGTGGCGCGTGCCTCCACCAAGGTCTGATCATCGGGGTCTGATCATCGGGGCCTGATCACCGGGTTCGGGGTGCGCCGCGCGCTGTCGCCGGTTAACGTCTGCCCGTGTCCACGCGTGCGGCATCCGCCAAGAGGCCCGTGTTCGCCAGGATGCGCGCCGAGTACCCGTGGCTGGATCACCTGGCGCGGGCGGGCGCCCGGTACGGCGAACGGTACGGCGACCACTACGCCGCTTCCATCACGTATTACAGCGTGCTGTCGCTGATTCCCATGCTGATGCTCGGCTTCTCAGTGGCCGGTTACGTCCTCGCTGGCGACACCACCCTGCTCGTCAAGCTCAAAGACGGTGTCGTCGCCGCTGTTCCCGGTGAGCTCGGCGGGCAGCTCGCGACGATCGTCGACAAGATGGTCGACGCACGCGGCTCCATGGGAATCGTCGGCTTGCTCGCGGCCGCCTATTCCGGACTGGGCTGGATGACCAGCCTTCGCGATGCGTTGACCGCACAGTGGACCCGCTCACGTCCCGAACTGCCCATTCTGCGAACCGCGGTCAAGGACCTGCTCGCGCTGATCGGGCTCGGCCTGTCACTGCTGGTGTCACTTGGCATCGCGGCGATCGGCACCAGCGTCGGCACCTCGCTGCTCGACTTCGTGGGACTCACCGGAAGCGGCCCGGCCGGTGTTCTGCTCACGATCGGATCGCTGGTCCTGGGACTGCTGACAAGCTGGCTGATATTCCTGTGGGTGCTGTCCGGCCTGCCGCGGGTCATGGTCGGCGTGCGCAGCGCGGTACGGGGCGCTGTGGCCGGCGCGGTCGGTTTCGAGGTGCTCAAGCAGGTCGGCAACGTCTACCTTCAGTTGATCAAAGGTTCGCCGGCGTTCTCGGTGCTGGGCACGGTGCTCGGGTTGCTGGTGTTCATCAACCTCGTGTCCAGACTCCTCGTCTTCGTCACGGCGTGGACCGCGACGGCACGGGAGAACGTGGCACGATCCGCCGACCCGGCCGACGAGCCGCCGCGGGTGGTGGCCCAGGCCGCGACGCCTATCGGTTCCGCACCCGACATCAAGACGGCAGCCGGCCTTCTCGGCGTCGGCACCGTCATCGGCCTCGCCCTCGGCCGCCTCGGCCGACGCCTCTGATGGATCGGTTTTCCGTTTCCGCGTGCCCAAAGTTTTCAGTGCGGTATCGACGCACTCATCTTCGCTCTCGCGGCCCTGATCCTGCGCTTGCGCAGATACATGGCCAGTGCCACCAACACCACCACACCGGCCACGACCGTCAACGGCATGCCGACGTTGCCGAACGCGTCGAACATCGGGCCGCTTCCGGCCGCGTCATTGTGCGTGCTCCCGACCGCTTCCGTCCCCGTGGTGCTGGGCTTGGTGGGCCCCAGCGACTGCGGCGGCGCATTGTCAACGAGGTTGCCGACGGGGTGGACCGCAGCGCCGCTGAGGTCGAACCCGTAGTCGAGCAGCTTGGCGGCTTGCCGGTAGGACGCGTTCTGCTCCTGGTCCATCCGCAGCAGAACGGTGACCAGCCGCCGCCCGTTCCTCGTCGCCGCTGAGAGGTTCGTCCAGTGCGCGTTGGTGGTGTTGCTGGTGATGCCCGCGATGGCCCCCGGGAAACTGGTCATCAGCGGGTCACTGTTGCGGATGACCGTGCCGCCCAGCGTGACCGACTTGGCCGCCTGCGCCTCGGCGAAGGCCGGCAACTGGATGGCATGCCGATAGATCAACGCGAGGTCGTACGCTGACGTGCTCATCCCGGGCCCGTCCAACCCCGTCGGGGTGATGATCCTGGTATCCAGCGCCCCCATCTTCGCGGCGAGGTCGTTCATCTTCTGCAGAGCCTTCTGCACACCGCCTGTTGGCCCGCCCACCGCTCTTGCCAGCGCGTGAGGCACATCGTTTCCCGGGCGCATCAACATCGCCCGCACCAGCTGGTCGACGGTGTACTTGGCGCCAGGTGCTATGCCGATCTTCGCGGTGTTCCGCGCCGAGTCGACATCCTCCGCGACGGCCAGAACGGGTGTGCTCGGCTTGAGTTCGGTGAGCGCGACCATCGCGAGCAGCACCTTGACCAGCGCAGCCGGCCGCTGTCGGCCATGGGGATCCTTGGCTGCGAGGATCTGGCCGGTGTCGAGGTCGGCAAGCACCCAGGAGGCGGCGTTCACCTCCGAGGGCGGCAGCTTGGCGGTCGAGTCGGACGGCAGCACCCACCCGCAGCCGCCCAGTTGGCTTCCGCCGATGGGGTCGGTCGGAACCGGCAGCGGACTGGGCGCCGCGACACCGGGCGCCGGCTGCTCGGCACCGTCCTCGGCGGGCGGAGGGGATTGTTTGTACAGACAGGCACTGGAGTTGGTGCCAGTGCCGGAAGTTGAGGTGGCGGTCGGGCTGGTCGCACTGGTCGTGGTAGTCACCGGTGCTGCCGCGACTGTGCCGTTCATCGGCGCGAGCACGGCGGAAAGGGCGAGGACGCTCATGGTGAGGACCAGGGCAGCGATGGGCCGGCGAGCGGGAAGAGACACCCTGGCAGGCTAATGCCTCACTCGTGTGGTGGGCAGAGCAGAGGGGCTAGCCCCGGTGAAGAGTCCTCACCAGGACAGATGCCGTCGTCCGCCGCCGCCCGTGCGGGAAACTGGCCGCAGGTCGAGCTCCGGAGGTAGTGATGACCGCGGCGCTGGAACATCCGATCGGGCCGCACACGGTCGAGGACTGGTTGGCCGCCGACCAGTCCGCCGATGGCGGCCGACTGGAGCTCATCTGGGGGTACTGGGTCGCGAGCCCGACAGCATCGGGACCGCACCAGTATGCGAGTGATGAGCTTCGTATGGCCATCAAGGACGCGCTGCGCGCCGCTGGCCGGTCGGATCTGTACGCCGTGACCGCGATCGCCACGAAGATCAGCACCGCGCTACGTACTGGCTTGATTCCCGATGTCGCGGTCCTGAATTCCCGGCCGATCGGTGTTAGTTTCCCCCCGGAGGCGTTGGAGCTCGTGGTGGAGGTGTGGTCACCGGGCAACACCCGCAGCGAGCGCGACACGAAGATGGCCGCGTACGCGGGCGCCGGAGTGCCGTTCCTGTGGACGGTGGACCAGGCGGAGACCAGTGTCGTGCTCACCACCTATCGACTGGAGTCCGGCCGGTACGTGCGGGATCTGCGAGCCGGCACCGGCGAGCGGGTCCGCATCACCGCGGCACCGGTGCCGGTCGAGGTCGGCCTGGACGACCTGCTGCCCTGAACACGTCGAACGATTCGCTGGTATCCATGACGACACCGGAACCCGTCAGGACGATACTGTCGCGATGACGCTGTCCCGCGGTGCCTCCCTGTTCCTGCTCGGCTTCGGGGCCTGGACCTGGGTGATCTGGGTAACACTCATGGTCAATGTGGCCAACGATCCGCGGTCCTTCTCCGCCGGTTCACCCACCGGCTTTCTCGTGGTGCACTGGGTGCTCGCGGTGATCTCACTGGCGCTGGGCACCGGCATCGCCGTGCTCGGGTGGCGTGGTCTCGCGGCCGCGAGACGGCGGTCAGCCAGCGCGGCCGACGAGTGAACCGGCAAGGGCCTGATCGAGGTCGGCCCACAGGTCGTCGACGTGCTCGAGGCCGACGGAGACACGCAGCAGCTGATCACTGATGCCGGCATCGCGGCGGTCCTCGGCGGACATGATGTGATGGCTGATCGACGCCGGATGCTGTATCAGCGTGTCCACGCTGCCGAGACTGACCGCAGGCGAGACGAGGCGGACCGACCCGATCACCGCGTGGGGGTCGCCGAGAACGTCGAAGGACAGCAGTGGCCCCCCGAAACCCGGGCGATACACCCTGCGCACCGAGGGATGCGCGGCCAACCTGGACGCCAGTTCGGCGGCGGTGGCCGAGGCGGCGGCGACCCGAACCGGCAGCGTGGCCAGACCGCGCAGCAGGAGGTAACCGGCGAGCGGATGCAGCACACCGCCGGTGGCGAACCGGATCTGCCGCAGCGTCCTGGTGAACTCCTCGTCGCAGGCCACGATCCCGCCCATCACGTCGCCGTGGCCGCCGAGGAACTTGGTGGCGCTGTGCAGCACGATCCGTGCGCCGAACTCGACCGGCCGCTGCAACACCGGCGTGGCGAAGGTGTTGTCCACCACCAGCGCCGCGTCGCCGCAGCGGCCGGCGAGCGCGTCGAGGTCGACCTCGGACATCGTGGGGTTGGCCGGGGACTCGACGATGACCAGTCCAGTGCCCGGACGCACCGCGTCACCAACGCCCTCCGGTGTCGACCAGGTGACCTCGGTGCCGAGTAGACCGGAGGCGAGCAGGTGGTCGGTGGTCCCGTACAGCGGCCGGACCGCGACCACGTGTCGGCGGCCAGCGGCCACCGCGGCGAGTAGGCACGCCGACAGCGCCGCCATACCGCTGGCGAAGGCGACCGCGGACGCGCAGTGCTCTAGATCGGCAACGGCCGCCTCGAAGCGGCTCACGGTCGGGTTCCCCAGCCGCCCGTAAACCGGACGCGCACCCAACTGCACACCGATGGCCGCCTCGTCGAGGCGAGCGGCCTCGTCACGGCTGTCACGCGACGGATAGGTCGTTGACAGGTCTATCGGGACGGCGTGCAAACCGAGGTCGACAAGATCGTCACGACCGGCGTGCACGGCCCTCGTACGGAGACTCGTCATGCCTACAGCCTGGACGTTTCCCGACCCATCGGCCAAAGTCCCGCACTAAATTCGACTGATGACCACTTCGGCCCAACTCGACCCGGTCGACCTGCTGATTCTGCGAGAGCTGCAGAACAATGCCCGGATCACCAACCGGGCACTGGCGGCCATCGTCGGCGTCGCGCCGTCGACCTGCCTTGACCGCGTCGCCAGGCTGCGGTCCGCCGGCGTCATCACCGGCGCCGCCCTGAAGGTCGAGCCGGCCGCTCTTGGGCGCCCGTTGCAGGCACTGCTTTTCATCCGGGTGCAGCCACACCGCCGGGAACTCGTCGACCCCTTCGTGCGGCACACCCTGGCCCTGCCGGAAACCCGCGCACTGTTCCACCTGACCGGGCCCGACGACTTCCTCGTCCAGGTGGCGGCCGCCGGCGCCGCGGACCTGCAGCGGCTCGTCCTCGACGAGTTCACCGCACGACCCGAGGTCGCGCTGGTCCACACCACCCTGATCTTCCAGTGGGACGGCGGTCCGCTGCTTCCTCCCGATGGCGACGGCTGACGGCCGCAACGTTCGCGGTGGCCGACAATCGCCTGGTCCGGTGGGCCAACGATTCGATTACACGCCTCGCGGCATAGTGTCGACGGGAGAACAGCGGGAAGGTACCGTTTCGCCCGCACAGGCTCATCCGTGAGGCTCATCGGTACGCACTGCTCGACGAGCAGGGAGGAGACGGCAACCGTGCGTCGTATGCGTGGAGTAGCGGTGGTCGCCATCGCGCTCACCAGCGTTGTCTCGCTGGCCGCCTGCGCCAAGGACAGCGCCGGCTCGGGTGGCGGCGGCTCGACCACCAGCCAGGGTGCTGGCGGCTGCAAGTACACCGACCCGCCCAAAGCCACGGCCGCTTCGACGACCACGACCAGCGACAAGAAGGTCGACGCGAGCGGGCTCAAGGTCGGCCTCGCCTACGACATCGGCGGCCGCGGTGACGCCTCGTTCAACGACGCGGCCGCGCACGGGCTGGACAGGGCCAAGGCGGAGCTCGGAGTCAAGGACGTCAGGGAGACCACCGCGACTCCCAACGAGTCTGACGCGGCCAAGGAGGCCCGCCTCCGCCAGCTCGCGCAGGACGGCTACAACCCGATCGTCACGGTTGGCTACGCCTACGGCCTGCCACTGGCCAATGTCGCCAAGGACTTTCCCGGCACCAGGTTCGCGATCGTGGATTCCACCGTGGACAACGCGCCGAACGTGACTCCGCTGACCTTCACCGAGGAGCAGGGCTCCTTCCTCGTCGGCGTGATCGCGGCCTATAAGAGCAAGGCGTGCCATGTCGGCTTCGTCGGCGGCGTCCAGGTGCCGCTGATCCAGAAGTTCCAGGCCGGCTTTGACCTCGGCGCCAAGACCGCGGCTCCCGGCATCAAGATCGAGGACCAGTACATCACCCCGGCCGGTGACCCAGGGGGCTACCAGGACCCGCCCAAGGGCCGCCTGAAGGCACAGGGCGAGCTGAGTGCCGGTGCGGACGTGATCTACCAGGCCGCCGGCAACTCGGGCAAGGGCATCTTCCAGGCCGTCAAGGAGAAGGGGAACGCCTACGCCATCGGCGTCGACTCCGATCAGTACAAGCAGCCGACGCTCGCCGACTACAGGGATGTCATCATCTCGTCAATGATCAAGAGTGTCGACCTCGCCGTGTTCGACTACCTGCGCGCCGTGGCCGGCGGTGACCTCGCCACCCTGCCGAAGGTGTTCGACCTCGCGGTCGGCGGCGTCGGCTACGCCACCTCCGGCGGCAGGATCGACGACATCCGCGACATCGTCGAGGCCTACAAGGCGGAGATCATCAGCGGTGGGATCAAGGTGCCGACCACACCGGCCGCGGGCTGAGGAGTGGTGAGTACCCGGACCGACACGATGGACGACACGTCGGCACCGCCGGCGGTGGTGCTCACCGGGATCACCAAGCGGTTTCCTGGTGTCGTGGCCAATCACGACATCCGGCTGACCGTGCTGGCCGGCGAGGTGCACGCCCTGTGCGGTGAGAACGGCGCGGGCAAGTCCACCCTGATGAAGATCCTCTACGGCATGCAGCAACCGGACGAGGGCACCATCGAAGTCGACGGGAAGCCGGTCAGGTTCCGGTCGCCGTCGGACGCCATCAGGGCTGGCATTGGCATGGTTCATCAGCACTTCATGCTGGCGGACAACCTGACGGTGCTGGAAAACGTGGTGCTCGGCGCCGAGGCACTGCACGGCATCGGGGGCAGGGCCCGCGCCAGGATCGCCGAACTGGCCGGTCGCACCGGGCTGTCGGTCGACCCGGACGTGCTCGTCGAGCGACTCGGGGTGGCCGACAGACAGCGGGTGGAGATCCTCAAGGTGCTCTACCGCGGAGCACGGACGGTGATCCTGGACGAACCGACGGCGGTGCTCGTCCCGCAGGAGGTCGACGAGCTGTTCGCGACCCTGCGGAGTATGCGCGACCAGGGTTTCACCTTCCTGTTCATCTCGCACAAGCTCGACGAGGTGCGGGCGATCGCCGACCGGGTGACGGTGATCCGCAGGGGAACCACGGTCGGCACCACCGACCCCACCACGGTGACCTCCCGCCAGCTCGCCGAGATGATGGTCGGCAGCGAACTGCCGAGTCCCCAGGTCAAGCACACCGACGTCACCACCCGAACCGTGTTGGCTGTCACGGGACTGCGGCTGTGCGCAGCCGGGGATTCGAGCCGGCCGCTGCTCGACGATATCGACCTCGCCGTGCATGCCGGCGAGATCATGGGGATAGCCGGCGTCGAAGGCAACGGTCAGACCGAGCTCGTCGAGACGATCATGGGCATCCGGCGCGCCGACTCCGGAACGGTCCGGCTCACCGGCTCCGGCGGAGCGACCCGGGACCTGACCGGACTCGGCACCCTGCGGCGTCGGGAAGCCGGCATCGGCTACGTCCCCGAGGACCGGCATCGGCACGGCCTGTTGTTAACCCAGTCCCTGTGGTTCAACAGAATCCTTGGGTTCCAGACCCGAAAGCCGGTCGCGAGGGGGCGCTGGCTCGATGTCCCCGGTGCCAGGGACGACACCAGCCGTATCGTGGCCCAGTTCGATGTGCGCACTCCTGGCATCGACGTGCCCGCCGCCGCACTGTCCGGTGGCAACCAGCAGAAGTTCATCGTCGGCAGGGAGCTGTCCGGCGATCCGGCACTGTTGATCGCCTCGCACCCGACGCGGGGTGTCGACGTCGGAGCGCAGGCCATGATCTGGGAGCAGATCAAGCAGGCCCGCGCCGACGGTCTGGCGGTCCTGCTCGTCTCGGCCGACCTCGACGAGCTGATCGGGCTGTCGGACACCATCAAGGTGATGTTGCGCGGAAGGCTGGTCGCCGACGCCGATCCGGCCACCGTGACAACGGAGGAGTTGGGCTGCGCGATGACCGGGACAGGCGCTGGCGGAGGTGGGTCCTGATGCCGGGGCGGCTCCCGCGGGTTCTTCGGGGCAAGCTGCTCCCGCCGGCCATGGCGATCGTGTTCTCGGCGCTGCTGTGCACGGTCGCGCTGCTGATCTCCGCCGGCAGCCCGGGCACCGCCTTGGCCGCCATGGTGTCCCAGGTTGGCAAGGGCACCACGGCGGTGGACATCCTGAACAGCGCGACCATCTATTACCTGATCGGCGTCGCGGTGGCGATCGGGTTCAAGATGAACCTGTTCAACATCGGGGTCGAGGGCCAGTACCGGATCGGCGCTGTCACCGGCGCGATCGTGGGCGGCGCCACGAATCTGCCCCCGGTCCTGGAGCCGCTGCTCGTCATCCTGAGCGCCGTCGCCGCGGGAGCGCTCTACGCGGCGCTGCCGGCGATCCTCAAGGTCACCCGCGGAGTCAGCGAGGTGATCACCACCATCATGCTCAACGCGGTGTCCATCGGCATCCTCGCCTTGCTGATCAACGAGAAGACCTTCGGCGTTCTGGTGAACAACAACATCGCCACCAAGCCGATTCCCCAGAGCGGCTGGATTCCCGGCGTTTCCTTCGGCTCGCACGGCACACTATTCGGCTTCGTAGTTGTCGCGATCGCGGTCGGCATCGCCTACTGGGTGATGCTCAACCGCAGCCGGTTCGGCTTCGAACTGAGGGCCTCCGGCGAATCACCGACCGCGGCGATGGCCGGTGGGGTCAACGCCAAGCGGATGATCGTGGTCGCGATGCTGCTCTCCGGTGCCACAGCCGGCCTCACCGCGCTGCCCGAGCTGCTCGGTAGGGACCACGTCTACACGCAGCTCTCCCCACAGGGCTACGGATTCACCGGCATCGCGGTCGCGCTGCTCGGCCGCAACAACCCTGGCGGCATCGCCTTTGGCGCGCTGCTGTGGGCCTTCCTCGACCAGTCGGCCGTGTCGCTGGACAACGTCGGCGTGCCGAAGGAGATCGTGACGATCATGCAGGGTGCCATCGTGCTTTCGGTGGTCGTGTCCTACGAGGTCATCCGCCGGTTCGAGCTGGCGGCCGAACAGCGCAGGGTCGGCGCCCAGCTGGGCACGGCCACCGTGGCGGCAGCCGGGGGTGCGTCATGAGCCTGCTGACCAACAGCACCATCGCGCCTTCGGGCTCATCGGCGACGACACGGCACCGTCGCCTGCCCAGTTGGGGTCGTGGCCTGCTGTGGACCCTGTTGGCCGTGGCACTGTTGACGGCCACCGCGGACCTGACTGGACTGGCCGCGATCACCGCGTCCCCCACCGTGCGCGCCGGCGTCCAGCTCGCCATCCCGATCCTGCTCGCCGGCCTCGGCGGCCTGTGGGCCGAGCGGGCCGGCGTGGTCAACATCGGCCTCGAAGGCATGATGATCCTCGGTACCTGGGGAGCGGCCTTCGCCGGAATCCACTGGGGCCCATGGGCCGCTATCGTCGGCGGCGCCGTGTTCGGCGCTCTCGGCGGCCTGATCCACGCGATCGCCACGGTGAGTTTCGGAGTGAACCACATCGTCTCTGGCGTCGCACTCAACCTGCTGGGTGCCGGAATCGCGAAATACCTTTCGTCGCTGGTGTTCGCCCCGATCACGCACAACCCGAAGCAGTCGCCGCCCGTCGAGCAGCTGGACACCTACTCGGCGCAGCCGCTGGCCGCCTGGCTCAAGGGTCTCGAGGAGGATCACCCGCGCTATGTGCTCTCCGATGTGGCGGGAATCCTCCGGGGTCTGGTCAGCGGAGTGTCACCACTGACCATGATCACGGTCGCGCTGTTGGTGCTGAGCTACTTCGTGCTGTGGCACACGCGGTTCGGCCTGCGCCTGCGCTCCTGCGGCGAGAACCCGGTCGCCGCTGAGTCTCTTGGCATCGACGTGTACCGGCAGAAGTACCTCGCCGTCGTAATCTCCGGTGGATTCGCCGGACTCGGTGGCGCCGCGCTCGTGTTGGCCCCCGGTCTGAACATCTACCTGGAAGGCCAGACGAATGGGCGGGGCTACATCGGCCTCGCCGCGATGATCTTCGGTAACTGGCGGCCGGGTGGGCTGCTCGGCGGCGCGGCGCTGTTCGGCTATGCCGACGGCCTTGCGACATTGACCAACGGCACGACCGTGCTAGGTCTTTTCTACGGCGTCACCCTGCTGTGCGTGGCGATCGCGCTTGTCCAGCTCTACCACCGACGTTGGACTGCGGCGGGTGTCGCGGTGGCCAGCTCCGCGGTTCTCTATCTCGTGTACCTGTCCATCGACGCGCTGCCGTCGGAGTTGACCAGCTACCTGCCACACATCGTCACGATCGTGGTGCTGGCCGCGTCGGCGCAGCGGCTGCGCATGCCGGCCGCGGATGGACTGATATACCGGCGCGGGCAGGCAGGCTAGCTGTCCGTGATGGACAATTCGGCAGTGAACGATTCTGGAGTGGACTGGGCCAGGTTGCGTTCCGCCGCCGTCGAGGCGGCCGCTAGCGCGTACTGCCCGTACTCCGGGCTTCGGGTCGGCGCCGCCGGTCTCTGCTCCGATGGGCGGATCGTCATCGGCTGCAACGTCGAGAACGCCGCCTACGGCGTCGCGCTGTGCGCGGAGTGCACGATGGCCGGCCAGCTCCTGCTGACCGGCGGCGGTCGGTTGGCGGCCGTCGCCTGTCGCGGCGGTGACGGCCAGCTGCTCATGCCATGCGGACGGTGTCGTCAGATCCTCTTCGAGCTCGGCGGCCCTGACTGCCTCGTCGACACCCCGGACGGTGCGCTCAGCATGCGTGAGTTGCTGCCATTTGCGTTCGGGCCCGATGACCTCTGACGGAGGGCTCATGAACCACTTCAGCGCGATCGACGTCATCCGCGCCAAACGGGACCGCGCGACACTGACCGGTGAGCAGATCGACTGGGTCGTCGACGCGTACACCCGCGGCGAGGTCGCCGACGAGCAGATGTCGGCCCTTGCCATGGCGATCCTGCTCAACGGCATGGACTCCGCCGAAACCGCGCGCTGGACACGGGCGATGGTCGACTCGGGGGAACGGCTGTCCTTGCGGGCTGATCGGCCGACCGTCGACAAGCACTCGACGGGCGGCGTCGGTGACAAGATCACGCTTCCGTTGGCGCCGTTGGTGGCCGCGTGTGGGGCCGCCGTTCCGCAGCTGTCCGGCCGCGGCCTCGGCCACACCGGCGGCACGCTCGACAAGCTGGAGTCGATCCCCGGCTGGCGCGCCCGGCTTTCCGTCGAGGAGATTCGCGCGCAGTTGGATTCGGTCGGCGCCGTGGTGTGCGCGGCCACCGACGGACTCGCGCCAGCTGACCGCAAGCTGTACGCGCTGCGGGATGTGACGGGGACGGTCGAGTCCGTTCCACTGATCGCCAGCTCGATCATGAGCAAGAAGATCGCGGAGGGCGCGCGGGCACTGGTGCTCGACGTGAAGGTCGGCTCCGGCGCGTTCATGAAGAACCTGGACACGGCCACCGAGTTGGCACACTCGCTCGTGGGGATCGGTGTCGAACACGGGCTGCGGACCAGTGCCGTGCTCACGGACATGTCGGTTCCGCTCGGGCGGGCGGTCGGCAACGCTGTGGAGGTCGCCGAGTCGGTCGAGGTGCTTCGCGGCGGCGGCCCTTCCGACGTGGTCGAGCTAACCCTCTCACTCGCCGTCGAGATGCTCTCACTCGCCGGACTGTCTGAAGTGGACCCGGCAAGGGTGCTCGCCTCCGGTGAGGCGTACGAGACCTGGTGTCGGATGATCAGGGCCCAGGGCGGGGATCCGGATGCACCGCTGCCCACCGCCGATCATGTCGACATGGTGCTGGCTCCGGAGGATGGCACGTTGACACGCCTTGATGCCTACGCGGTCGGTATGGCGGCGTGGCGCCTCGGCGCCGGGCGAGCCCGCAAGGAGGACCCGGTGCGACACGCCGCCGGAGTGATCTGTCTGGCGAAACCCGGAGAGCGCGTGGTGAAGGGGCAGCCCCTGTTGGAGTTGCACGCCGAATCACCCGACGTGGTCCCCGGTGCGCTGGCAGCCCTGCGGGGCGGGATCACTGTCAGCGACTCGGATACCGGCAGGGGAGCGCTTGTGCTCGACGTGATCCATGCCACCACACCGTGACGCGGTCGATCGGCGTCCTTAGTTGGTACGCCAGTCAAGACGCCCGTCAGTGGTTGTCTCCGGATAACTGTGCCGGACCTTGGTCCGTCCTTCCAACGCCGCGGTCGCGGGGGCGTGAGACGACAGCCAGCGCATGATCCGTCCCCACGCAGCGGCCACCGCCATCAATCCATGATCGACTATTCCGGTCGCAGGTGGTACCCCCCAACGGGGCAGTGCTCGGCATGGACGAGCGACCCCGTAGGCTTCGCTCGTTGCTGCCGACGACACCTGTCGTGACCGGGAGGTCTCCAGATGGCTCAGGACATCATCCCGATCGAGCTCGGGTTGCCCCAGGGGGACCTGGTCACCCTCTGGGCTCCACGGTGGCGGGAGGATGGCGAGGAGTGGGAGGCCTTCCTCGGCCATGACGAGGACCTGTACGCCTTCGGCGACGTGGCCAGCCTTGCCGCTTTCGTCCGCGGCCAGACAGAGCACGACCTCACCGATCACCCGGCGTGGCACGTGTTGCCCGCGCTGTCGGCGGTCGAGCTGACTCCCGGCGAGAACCACCAGTTCGACCTCGTCGGCGTGCCCGAGCTGGTGTCGGAGGATCCGGACACCTGGACCATCGGCGAGCTGGCCGACGTGGTGTCCATCCTGCGTTCGCTCGCCGACGTGTGCGAGCTGGACAAGGTCACCGAAGTCCTCGACGCGGCCGACGGCTTCGCGCTGCTGCCACAGGGCACCTTCCCGTTCACCGGTCGCGACGGCGAGCGCCGGTGGACCGAACTGGCCAAGGTCGTGGCCGAGCGCTGGGACGAGGTGCTCGACGCCGTCGACGCCGTCGTGTCGACGCCGGATGTCGACGGTTCGGCGGTGGCGGCCGCGGCGAAGGAGTTGGCCGCCCACGAGGAACTGGAGGGGGCCGAATCCGATTCGGCCAAGGACACCGACGCCGAGGATCAGTCCGCGGAGCGGACTGACTTCTGGGGCCAGGTCGGCATCGATCCCATCAAGATCATTACGAGTGACCGCGAGTACTACACGCTGCGCTGCTACCTTGACGACGAACCAATCTTCCTAGGTTCCGACGGCGAGATCGACGTCTTCACCTCGACAAAGGCGCTCACGCGCTTCCTTGCCAGCGAAGGAGCGGAGCTCGCCGGCAACGACCTGGCGGAGGTGTCCACCTGGAGCGAGGTCACCGTCAAGGCCACCGCCGGCGAACTCGATGTCGCCGTGCGGGATGACAACGTCTACGTGCTCAACGGTGTCGCCGACGACATCGGCGACGGGCCAGACTCGGTCGATCCCGTTCAGTTGGAACTGGCCGTCGAGCTACTCGAGGACGCCGCGGACTGGGTCGGTGACGAATCGGTCAAGCAGGCCCTCGCATCCTCGGAGAGCCTCGGCTGGATGGTGTCCTTCGTGTTGCGGCCCGACCCGACCCGACTCGCTCCCAGTGCACCGTTCGACGCCGAGGTGAAGATCTGGCGGGGCCTGGTCGAGGATTTCGAGGGCCGTCTCCGGCTGCACTGAGCCGAGACCGGTCAGTCGAACCATTCCGACGAGCGGCGCGGCGCGGGGATGGCCGCGAACGCTTCGCGCTCCCGCGACCGGGGGTGCGGCATGACGGAGTACCCGCTCTCGCCATATCGTGGATCATCAGCGACTTCGTCGGCCTGGTACTCGGACCTGTCAGCCACGCCCAACCCCTTCCACCCCCTGTCACGCGCCGCGGCGCGTGGCACTGCGTTCACGCGTTCTAACGACGGATTGCGGAGATCCGTTACGGCTCGGCGGAAATTCCCTGGTCAGAGCCCTGCTAACGGACGACCCAACGACGCGGCCGGTGGTGGCGAACCCGCGCATCACCACCACGGCCGCGCCGCCGGCCATCTCACCGCCTACCGCCGGCCATTCGAGGTCGACTCGATGACCTGCTCACGAGACTTCTCCAAGAAGACCTCATCCGAAGCACGGGGCCCCTATGAGCGAGAACACCGACGCCGCTGCCGACCCAGCCGGCACCTCCTCCCGGATGATCGCGCGCACCCATGAAACGCGATCCGCCATGGACACGGCGGCGGTTCCGAAGCGGCCAGCCCCCGAGCCAACCGCTCTGCCTTTCGAACATATATTCGAACGACGGGCTCAAGTAGACACCATGTCTGGGCACGCCGTCAAGCCACTCGAACGACGGAAAGCCACTCAGTGGGCGAAGTGCCGGGTGCCCGTCAGATAGAGCGAGACGCCTGCCGCCTCCGCGGCCGCGACGACCTCGGCGTCCCGGACCGAGCCGCCCGGCTGGGCCACCGCGCACACCCCGGCATCCATCAGTACCCGCAGACCGTCCGGGAACGGGAAGAACGCATCGGACGCGGCGACTGAGCCACGAGCCCGGTCGCCGGCTCTGGTCACCGCCAGCCTGGCGGCGTCGACCCGGTTGACCTGGCCC
>Ga0213875_10000562_pt1 | contig 30263 bp, 25 predicted proteins | sample BarmaccomBMRX_R8_FD_160105 | JGI IMG/M metagenome (GOLD analysis project Ga0213875, IMG submission 160105) | Root-associated microbial communities from Barbacenia macrantha in rupestrian grasslands, the National Park of Serra do Cipo, Brazil - RX_R8 | ecosystem: Host-associated > Plants > Roots... | reverse complement strand
GCCCGGTGCAGTACGAAGGCGAGGAAAGCTCGAACAACGTCTTCTACACCGGCGCCGCGCCGAACCAGCAGGCGATACCGGCCGTCGAGTATTTGATGAGCGAGGAAGGCGGCGCGGTGAAGCGCTGGGTCCTCGCCGGCACCGACTACGTCTATCCGCGCACCACAAACAAGATCCTCGAGGCCTTCCTGAAGTCGAAGGGAGTGGCGCAGGAGGACATCATGATCAACTACACGCCGTTCGGGCATTCCGACTGGCAGACCATCGTCGCGGATATCAAGAAATTCGCCTCGGCCGGCAAGAAGACCGCCGTGGTCTCGACCATCAACGGCGACGCCAACGTCCCGTTCTACAAGGAGCTCGCCAATGCCGGCATCAAGGCGTCCGACATCCCGGTCGTTGCCTTTTCGGTCGGCGAGGAAGAGCTGGCCGGCATCGACACCAGGAATCTGGTCGGCCATCTCGCCGCGTGGAACTACTTCGAGTCGGTGAAGAACCCGACCAACGACGCGTTCATCAAGGAATGGCACGACTTCATCAAAAACCCGAAGCGCGTGACCAACGACCCGATGGAGGCGACCTATATCGGCTTCAAGATGTGGACGCATGCGGTCGAGCAGGCCGGCACCACCGATGTCGACGCGGTGCGCCAGGCGATGTACGGCCAGAAGGTGCAGGCGCCGAGCGGTCCGGTCGAGGTGATGAACACCAATCACCACCTGTCGAAGCCCGTCATGATCGGCGAGATCCAGGCCAACGGGCAGTTCGACGTGGTGTGGCAGACCAAGCAGGTCATCAAGGCCGATGCCTGGAGCCCGTATCTGGCCGAGGACAAGGGTAAGGTCGCCGACTGGTCCTTCCCGTGGGTGTGCGGCAACTGCACCGCGGCCAAATATCAGGATTGAGGAGCCCCGAACCGGGGGTCCGACCGGCCCCCCGGTTCTGTGGCTTACGGCGGGTTCCGCTTTGACCGCTCCCCATCGAGTTGGGCGAAATCTGTTTTAGCAAACCCGACCCGCCTTCGTCGTTCCGGCGAAAGCCGGAACCCATGGAACCATGGACCCCGGCCTGCGCGGGGTGACGAGACGTTGACAAGGAGGCGCGAGATGAACCCGGCGCGAACGGCTCGATGATGCGCCGCCTTTGCTTTCTCGCCGCCCTCGGTGTGGCCGTGATGGCTTTCGCCATACCGGCCTACGCCGACGAGTTTTCCACAATCGTCGCACAGCTCGGGGCGGACAGCTTCTCCGACAAGGAGCGCGCGGTTGCGGGGCTGGCAAAGCTCGGCGACCCGCGCGCCGTGCCGGTCTTGACCGCATTGCAGGACGGCCGGCTGGTCAAGGCGCCGGACGGCCGTGTGCTGATCGTCGAGGGGACGGGACAAGCCGCCCGGCTGATCGACCCCGTTGCGGGAGCGCCGGCGACGGATCTGGCCCTCGACGATCTCGACCGATTGCGGGTCAACAACCGGCTGCGCAGCGCGATCGAGGGGGCGCTCGGATCGCTGACCCTATTCAGCCCCGACCCGGCGGCGCGGCTCGCCGCCGCGCAGGAGGCGATGCGCCATCGCTCGCCCGACAGCGTGCCGCTGCTCGAAAAGGCGATCGCCGCGGAGCAAATTCCCGAGGTGAAGGCAGCGATGCAGCAGGCGCTGCGCGCCGCCCAGCTCTTCGCCGGAAGCAAAGAGGAACGGCTCGCTGCGATCCGGACCCTGGGCGGCGCAACGGATCCGCAGATCAAGAACCTGCTCGACGAGGTGCGGGCCGATCCGAAGCTCGATCCCGAATTGCGCGAGGCGGCCGACAAGGCCGCCGCGTCGATCGATCGCCGGCTGCAGCTGGTCGGGATCGTCGCCAATCTGTTCCAGGGCATCAGCCTCGGCAGCGTGCTGCTGCTTGCGGCGATCGGGCTCGCCATCACCTTCGGCGTGATGGGCGTCATCAACATGGCGCATGGCGAGATGATCATGCTCGGCGCCTACACGGCCTTTGTCTGCCAGGAGGTATTCCGCGCCGTCCTGCCGCCAGGCTGGTTCGATGCCTACCTCGCGGCCGCCGTGCCGATCGCCTTCATCGTTGCGGGCGGGCTCGGGGTGGTGCTCGAACGCACCTTGATCCGGTTCCTTTATGGCCGGCCGCTCGAAACCCTGCTCGCGACCTGGGGCGTCAGCCTGATCCTGCAGCAGGCGGTGCGCTCGGTGTTCGGCGCGTCGAACCGGGAAGTCTCCAACCCGAACTGGATGACCGGCGGCTTCGACCCGGCCGGCGGCTTTACCGTCACATGGAACCGGCTGGTCATCATCGTCTTCTGCTTTGCCGTGCTCGGGGTCATCGCCTTGATTCTGAACCGAACCCGGTTCGGCCTGCAGATGCGCGCGGTGACGCAGAACCGCGACATGGCGGCAGTGATGGGCATTCGCACCGCGCGCGTCGATGCGCTGACCTTCGGGCTCGGCTCGGGGATCGCCGGAATGGCCGGGGTCGCGCTGAGCCAGATCGGCAATGTCAGCCCCAATCTCGGCACCTTCTACATCGTCGACAGCTTCCTCGTCGTCGTGTTCGGCGGGGTCGGCAATCTGATGGGGACATTGGTCGGCGCGCTGACGCTCGGCATCGTCAACAAGTTCCTCGAGCCCGTTGCGGGCGCCGTTCTCGGCAAGATCGTCGTGCTGGCGGCGATCATTCTGTTCATCCAGAGACGGCCGCGCGGGCTGTTCGCGCTTAAGGGCCGCACCGTGGAGGCTTGAGCCGTGCGCGCCCGCGCCGCGGGATACGAGCCGCGCCGCTGGGGCGCTGCGTTCTGGACCCGCTTTCTGTTGTGCGGCGCCGCGCTGGTGCTCGCGGTGCCGATCCTGAACCAGGCGGTGGCTCCCGATTCGCCCTTGGCGATCCCCGATTACCTGGTCCCGCTGCTCGGTAAATATGTCTGCTACGCGCTGCTGGCTGTGAGCCTCGACCTGATCTGGGGCTATGCCGGGATTCTGAGCCTCGGCCAGGGCGCCTTTTTCGCGCTCGGCGGGTACTGCATGGGCATGTACCTGATGCGCCAGATCGGCTCGCGCGGCGTCTACGGCAACGCCGAACTCCCCGATTTCATGGTGTTCCTGAACTGGAAGGAGTTGCCCTGGTTCTGGTGGGGCTTCGATCACTTCGCCTATGCCGCGCTGATGGCGCTGCTCGTGCCGGGGCTGCTCGCCTTCGTCTTCGGCTGGCTCGCCTTCCGGTCGCGGGTGACGGGGGTCTATCTGTCGATCATCACGCAGGCGATGACCTACGCGCTGCTGCTCGCCTTCTTCCGCAACGATATGGGCTTCGGCGGCAATAACGGGCTGACCGACTACAAGGACATCCTCGGCTGGGATGTGCACCGGCCGGAAACGCGCCTCGCGCTCTATGTCGCATCGGTGGCGGCGCTGGGTCTCGGCTTCTTGGTGAGCCGCTTCATCACGACCTCGAAGCTCGGCCGCGTGCTGCTGGCGGTGCGCGACGCCGAGAGCCGGGTGCGCTTCCTCGGCTACTCGGTGACCGGCGTCAAGGCGTTCGTGTTCACGGTTGCGGCCGTGCTCGCCGGCATCGCGGGAGCGCTTTACGTGCCGCAGATCGGCATCATCAATCCGAGCGAATTCTCGCCCGCGAACTCGATCGAGGTGGCGATCTGGGTGTCGGTCGGCGGCCGCGGAACGCTGGTCGGCGCGATGGTGGGCGCGGTGCTCGTCAATTTCTTCAAGACGTGGCTGACCAGCGCCGCGCCGGAGATTTGGCTGTTCTTCCTCGGGCTGCTGTTCGTGCTCTCGACGCTGGTCTTTCCGCGCGGGCTGGTCGGCCTGCTGGCGCGGCTCGGCTGGAAGCGGCCGCCGCGGGCCGCGGCGACGATCCCCGCGGGGAAAGAGGCATGAAGACCGCCGCGGCGCCCGCTGCGGCCGGGAACGTGCTTCTGTACCTGAACAACGTGACCGTCAGCTTCGACGGGTTCAAGGCCCTCGACGGCCTGTCGTTGCTCGTCGAGCAAGGCGAATTGCGCACCATCATCGGCCCGAACGGCGCCGGCAAGACGACGATGATGGATGTCGTGACCGGCAAGACCCGCCCCGATATGGGCGAGGTTTATTTCCGCGGCACGGCCGATCTGAGCCGCCTCGACGAGACCGCCATCGCCAATCTCGGGATCGGCCGCAAATTCCAGCGCCCGACCGTGTTCGAGAACCTGACCGTGTTCGAGAACCTCGAACTCGCGCTCGATGACAGCCGCGGCACCTGGCGCACTCTGGTCTCGCGGCTCACCCCGGACCGGCGCGACCGGATCGCCGCCATCCTCGCGCGCATCGGGCTCGGCCCCCATAGCCGCCAGCTCGCCGGGACCTTGAGCCATGGCCAGAAGCAATGGCTGGAGATCGGCATGCTGCTGATCCACGACCGCAGCCTGCTGCTGCTCGACGAGCCCGTCGCCGGCATGACCGACCGCGAGACCGAGGAGACCGCGGCGCTGATCCTCGACCTCGCGCGCCACCGCACGATCGTCGTCGTCGAGCACGACATGGCCTTCGTGCGCAGCCTCGGGGCCAAGGTGACGGTACTGCACGAGGGTTCGGTCCTGGCGGAAGGCTCGATCGACCATGTGCAGAACAATCCGCGCGTCGTCGAAGTCTATCTCGGGCGCTGAGCGATGCTGTCCGTCGACACGGTCGATCTGTACTACGGCGCGAGCCACGCGCTGCGCCGCGTCAGCCTCGATGCGCGCAAGGGCGAGGTGACCTGCATCCTCGGCCGCAACGGGGTCGGCAAGACCAGCCTGCTGCGCGCGATCTTCGGGCTCCACCCGGTGCGTTCCGGCGCGATCCGCTGGGAGGACCGCGCGATCACCGGATTGCCGCCGCACGACCGCGCCCGAGCCGGGCTGGCGCTGGTGCCGCAGGGACGCGAGATCTTCCCGCGACTGACGGTGCGCGAAAATCTGGAGACCGGCTTTGCCGTCCTGCCGCGCGCATTGCGCCATCTGCCGGAGGAGATCTTCGCGCTGTTCCCGGTGCTCCGAGACATGCTGCATCGCCGCGGCGGCGACCTCTCGGGCGGACAGCAGCAGCAATTGGCGATCGCCCGCGCCCTGGTGACGCGGCCGCGCTGCCTCGTCCTGGACGAGCCGACCGAAGGCATCCAGCCCTCGATCATCAAGGAGATCGGCCGGGTCATCGCGGCGCTCGCGGCGCGCGGCGACATGGCGGTCCTGCTGGTCGAGCAATATTTCGAATTCGCCCGCGACCTCGCCTCGGCCTATGCCGTCATGCAGCGCGGCGAAATCGTGCTGTCCGGCCGGCGCGACGAGATGGACGAAACCGCCGTCCGCAGCTACCTGACGGTTTGAGCCCCGGGGGACTACTCGGCCGCGCCCCAACCCCGGTCGAGCAGCGCGCGGATCTCCTCGCGGATCGCCTCATGCGGGCGCGTGAAGCCGATCCGCTCCATCGCGGCATCCCATTGCGCCGCCGCCACGCGGATGGTTGGCGCGAACGGCACGTCTTCGAGCCGCTCGGTCCAGCTCGGCAGGTCCCGCGAGGCGAACAGCCCGAGGACAAGCGTGCCGATGACCGTCAGCGCCAGCACCTGGCCGGGCGACGCGCCGGCGCGCCTCGCCGCCGCGGGTATCGCGTCGGCATTGGTTGCGCCGGCCGCCGCTAACTCGCTTCCCACAAGGCTGCGGTCGATCGCGACCATGGCTCAGAACCGGAAATAGATGAACGGCGCGACCCCTTCCGGGCCCAGCGCGTTGATGAGCGCGACGACGATCCCGGCCATTGCGCCCATTCCCCAATACGGCAGGCGGCCGATGATGGCCGAGGCGCGTTCCAGCCAATCCGGCGGCGTGAACTGGGTCGCGAGCCCGAGCGCGATCAGCATCACGGCGAACGGCCCGACCTGCTGCAAGCCGTTCTGCCACCCCGATCCGAGCCCCCCGAGATAGACCCAGGCGATGTCGAAATCCTCGGCGCGGAAAAAGACCCAGGCGAGGCAGACGAAATGAAAAACGAGGATCGTCGACAGCGCCTTGCCCGCGGAGGTTCTCGGGCGGCGCCCGATCCACGGCTCGACAATGCGCTCGGCCGCCAAGCCGCCGCCATGCAGGGCGCCCCACATCACGAACTTCCACCCGGCGCCGTGCCAGATCCCGCCAAGCAGCATCGTGATCATCAGGTTGCGGTAGGTCTTGGCGCGGCCGTGACGGTTGCCGCCGAGCGGCTTGTACAGATAGTCACGCAGCCATGACGACAGCGAGATGTGCCAGCGCTGCCAGAATTCGCGCAGCCGCTGCGCCCGGTAGGGCTGGTTGAAATTGCGCGGAAAGCGAAACCCGAGCAGAGCGGCGACCGCGATCGCGATGTCGGTATAGGCGCTGAAATCGCAATAAATCTGCACAGCGTAGCCATAGACCCCGAGCAGCAGATCAGGCCCGGAATAGCCGGTCGGCGCGGCGAACACCGGATCGACCAAGCCGGTCGCCAGGTAATTCGCCAGCACCACCTTCTTGAACAGCCCGCCGAGGATAAGCACGAGCGCTGCCGCGACCGGGATCGGCTCGCGCGATTCGCGCTGCAATTGCGGCAGGAAATACGCGGCGCGCACGATCGGGCCGGCCACCAGCTGCGGGAAAAACGACATGTACAGCGCCATATCGACCGGCTGCCGGCACACCTCGACATCGCCCCGATACACATCCGTGACGTAGGAAATGCCGTGAAAGGTGAAAAAGGAGATCCCGACCGGCAGGATCACTTCGAGAAACGGCAGCTCGTGCTGCAACCCCAGCAGATGCGCGAACTGGTTGGTCGAGAGCACGAAAAAGTCGAAATATTTGAAGGCGCCGAGCAGCAGCAGATGGACCGTCACCGCGGCGGTCAGAACGGCGCGGCGCCGGCGCGCGCCGGGGGCGGCCGCAATCGCCCGTCCGGCGCCGTAGCTGACGGCGGTGCTGAAGGCGAGCAGGAAGCAGAAACGCCAATCCCACTGCGCATAGAAGAAATAGCTCGCGATGACGAGCACGATTTTTTTGGCCAGGAAGCGCCCGTCGAGCGCGGTCATCGCGGCGGCCACCGCGACGAAGAAGAGCAGGAAGTCGAAGGTCGGAAACAGCATAGGGCGGGCGCGGCGGCTCAGCCGATCGGGCGGGCGCGGTAGCGCCGATATTCGCCCATCAGCGCCTCGAACAGCCGCTCGGCAGTCAGACGGTACCCGGCGGCGCGCAGATGGATGTGGTCGTCCGCGCCAAGCGGCGGGTCGGCCCGCGTCCAGCGATCCATCCCGCACGGCCCGCCCATCGCCTCCGACCAGTCCCAGAAATACCAGCCATTGCGCTCGGCCGCCTGCCGCTGCGCGGCGCGAACCCGCACCAGCCCCGGCGGCGGTGCCCAGACCGGGGGCTTCGCCGCCCGCGCCCGCGCGGTGCGGGAACGCGGCTTCGTCGCCGACTCAGCAGCCGCCGCGCCGCAAGCCCCGCTGGTGCCGGCGGGATAACGGCGGTTCACGTCGGGGGGCCCGAGGATCAGGATCGCCGATTGCGGCGCCGCATCCGCCAGCTCGGAGACCCGCGCGGCGAAGGTCTCGCCATATCCGTCGAGCGCCGCCTCGCGCGCGACGCTCTCATTGGTGCCGAACGCGACGATGATCAGAGCGGGGCCGCGCCGCGCGAGCTCCTCGGCCAGCACCGCCCGGTCCCAATGCCCGATGATGCCGACCCGCGCCCCGATGATGCCGAAATTCTCGTACAGAACGCCGGGATGGCGGCGCTGCACGCCCCAGGAGAGCACGGTGACGGAGCCATCCCCGGCGGCGGTAAGCGACAGCTCATGGCTGTGCGCCGGCGCGTCGAATTCGACCCATTCGACGCCGTCCTGCGCCGCCGCCGTCGCGATTTGCCGGACCGGCCGGCCGTCGATCTCGACCGCGACATTGCCGCCGCCCGGCGCACGCGCGACCTCGACAAAGCCCCGGTCGAAGCCGGCCGCCTCGGTCGAGCCAAGGGTCATGCGTTCGCCCGCCCGCCCGGTCCGCTGCACCAGACCGGCGAGGCCGAACGGCCCCACCGCGTCGCGATCGGCACTGCTCGAAGGCTGCCACCCATCGGATTGCGCCACCTCGACGAGGTGCGGCCGATAGTATCGGTAGGGGATGCCGGGCGGCAGCATGCCGCGTCCGGCCGCGCCGAAACGCTGCTGCAACAGCTCGCGCAGCCGGCCCGACAGCAGATCGGCCGCGGTATGGCTGTCGCCGATCTGCAGGATCGAAACCGGCGCCTCGATAAGCCCGGTCTCGATCCCTTCGAGCGCGGCGAGGAACGGCAGCAGCGATGCTTGCGGCCCAAGCTGGCGCCCCTCCGCGGCGTTCGGCCGCTTCGGCCACGGCCTGGCAAGCCCGGCATTCGAAGCTGCGCGCGGTCCATTGGCGGTCGGGACGGCGGAATCGCAGGCCGGGAGCAGCAGCGCGCAGAGAGCGAGCGCGACGCGCCATGCCGCTCCTAACACCGATCGGGCCTCACCTCGCCCGGCTGGTCAAAGCCGGGGCGTCCCGGAGGACAGCATCGCGTGATGCGCCTCGATCAGCGGACGCAGCCGGCTCGCGACGAGGTCGTATCCCGCCGCGGTAAAATGGACGCCGTCATCGGCGCGCATGCGCCGGCTCTCGCCATCCTCGGACTTGCCGAAGGCGGTGTAGCCGCCCGACGCGTCCGCGACGAGGTCCCACAAGGGCAGCCAGCGGGCGCCCTCCTCGCTCGCCGCCTGCTCGTAAATACCGTTCAGGAACGCCATGTCGGCCGTGTAATTGCTGTCGCGCACGATCGGGTGACCGAGCCATATGACATCGATCGCGGCGTCCCGTAACGCGCGAATGATCTCGCGCACGCGCTTGCCGTAGAGCTTGCGGAACTGGTCGATCAGAGCCGGCTCGACCCGATCGACGTGAAAGGGCGGCCGGTCGTTCGCGCCGAACATGACGATCGCGATCTCGCCGCGGTGCGCGGCGGCGATCTCGCGCGCCACCGCCGGCCAATCGTAGCCGGCCCGCGTCACGATCCCAGTGCCGATCTTGGAGCGGTCGACGATTCGGTAGCGCGGGTCGCGCAAATAGAGCCGCTGCAATGCCCCGGCCACGCCTTGCGCCTGCGAATCGCCGATCACGACGACGGTGCCGCTGGGCTCCGAAGGCGGCGAGGCGCTCGCCGCCTGCGACCACAGCAACGCACCGATAAAGCCGATTGCGAGCCGCCGCGACGGGCGGGCGCAGCGGCGCCGTTGCGCAGGGACCGACTGGCTCATTCGTCAGCGTTTCCGGCACGGTTGCGAGGCGGCTTCTAACGTTTGAGCAAACCATCGGGGGCCGCCGGGAGCAAGCGCGAACGATGGGGGTCGGATGTGACCTGCGGTCGCCCAGGCGCGGACGGCGGCGAATGTTGCGTTGCGGCCGTGCTGCCGGCAGAATCGTAGGATTACAGGGGGCATCGGGGGCACAGGCGCGATGCGGGAGTTTGGCCGCGACATTGCCGGCAGGGGCCGGCTTTCGTTTTTCTGCGCCTTTGTCCTGTCGAGCGTGCTGGCGGGCTTGCTGGCGCCGCTCGCGGCAGCGGCGGCCGAGGAAACGGCCGGTCCGCGATTTACCATCGCCGTGTTCGGCGACAGCCAGGCCCAGGGGATTGCCGGCGCCTTGCAGCGCTTGCTGCTGGAAGACAGCCGCTACCGGGTGCTCAACCGGACGCATCCCGGCGCGGCGCTGGTGCATGGGGCATCGGAGTGGCTGGCACCGGTTCAGTCGTTCGCGGCGCACGAGAAGGCCGATATCGCGGTCGTCATGTTCGGCGCCAACGATCGGCTCGACATTCCGGCCGGCGCCGATGGCCCCTATGTCCGGTTCCGGACCGATGCGTGGCGCGACGTCTATACGCATCGGGTGGACAAGATCCTCTCGGCTCTCGCCGATGCCGGGCCGAAAATCATCTGGTGCGGCAACCCGATCGCGCGAAGCGACGTCTATTCGAACGACATGACCTACATCAACGCGATCTTTTCGGCCGAGGCGGAACGCTACGGCGCGCAGTATTTTCCGCTATGGAACATCGCGGCCGACGATGACGGGAAATATTCGGCCCATGGTCGCGACCGCGATGGGGTGACCCGACGCTTGCGGGCGGATGACGGGATCCACTTCACCGCGGCCGGGTATGAGCTGATCGCGGATAAGATCCTGAACCTGTTCCCGCCGATAGAGGCGAACGCCGCTGCGCCGACGCCTTGATCTTCGCCGCCTTGGGTTGATCCTCGCCTCGGCCGCGCTTGCGGCCGCATCGGCCGGCCTGCTGGATCGCGCCGCCGCGGAAGAGGGCCTGCCGGCAACGCCGGGGCGCGACGCCGAGCAGCGCTTGGCCCAGCCGGCGGGGCTCGGCGCTTTCTTCGCGGCACTCGACGCGCTGGAGCGCAAGCAGGCGACTCGCCCGCTGCGAATTCTGCAGATCGGCGACAGCCACACCGCAAACGACGCGTTCAGCAGCGCCATGCGGGAGCGCCTGCAAGCCCGGTTCGGCGCGGCCGGGCGCGGCTGGCTGCCGGCGGGCGTGCCGTACAAGTACTTTCAGCCTCGCCAGGTCAGCGTTGCGGAGACGGGTTGGCGCCATGTCGGCCCGGCCGAGGCGGCGCAGGCGATGCCGCTCGGCCTCGACGCCACGGTCGCGGAGAGCCTCGGCGCCGGTTCGCGGATGAGTCTCGCGAGCACCGAGCCGGAGGGCTTCAACCGCTTCGGGATCGAGTTCCTGACCCAGCCGAAAGGCGCCTCGCTGACGATCCGCATCGACCAGCGCCGGCCGGTTTCCGTCCCGACCGAAGCGCCCGAAATGCACATAAAACGAGTCGAAATGAGCCTCCCGGGCGTGGCGCATCAGGTGGAGCTCGCGACCCATGACCGGCAGCCCGCGGCGATCCTCGGCTGGACCGTCGAGCGCCGTCGTCCGGGGGTGATCTACGAGAACCACGGCACCGTCGGCGCCACGATCGGCCTGATCGGCAAGATGAACCCGTCCGCCGTCGCTTTCGAGCTGGCCGAGCGCCGCCCGGCGCTGATCGTCGTCGCCTTCGGCACCAATGAGGGCTTCGACGACTCGCTCGACCCGAAGCAATACGCGGAGACATTCGCCGAGGCGGTCGGCGCCTTGCACGAGCGGGCGCCGGAGGCGGCCATCCTGCTGCTCGGCCCGCCCGATGGCGACCGCCTCGACAAAGCCTGCGCGCAAAGCGCGGATGCGGCGAAGCCCGCCACCCCCGCCTTGTCCCCTGCCGCCGCGCCGGAGTGCGTCGCCGACGGCAGTGCCGCGAACAGCTGCGCCTGGCGCCCGCCGCGCAACCTGGCGGTCGTCCGCCAGGCGCAGAAGCGGCTTGCGGCGCAGCGCGGCTGGGCCTTTTGGGACTGGTCGCAGGCGCTGGGCGGGGCCTGCGGCATGCACCGGCTGGTCGGCCGCGATCCGCCGCTGGCGGCGCCCGATCACGTGCACATGACAAAGGCCGGGTATACCGCCGCCGCCGAGGTGCTGTTCGGGGACCTGATGGCCGAGTACGAAAAATGGAAACACGGACGGGTGGCGCGGCGCTGAGGGCGTCGCTCGGGTAGTATGGGTGCATCGCACGCGCAGGAGACGCCAGCATGCAGAAACCGGTCGGCTTTTACAGCGAGGGCGTCAAGCTCGCCGGCGACCTGTTCCTGCCGGACGATCTGCGTGCCGGCGAGCGGCGCGCCGGCATCGTCCTCTGTCACGGCTATACCGGGGTGCGCAATTTGTACCTGCCGGACAATGCGCGGGAGCTGAACCGCGCCGGATACGTCGTCCTGACCTTCGACTACAAGGGCTGGGGCGACAGCGAGGGGCCGCGCAGCCGCCTCGCGCCCTATGGCCGCGTCGCCGATGTGCAGGCCGCGCTGAGCTTCCTCGCCGCCCAACCGGAAACCGCACCGGAGCGGCTCGGCATTTACGGGACGAGCTATGGCGGCGCGACGGTCGTATGGGTCGCGGCCATCGACCCGCGCGTCAAATGCGTCGTCTCGGTCGTCGGGATCGGCGACGGCCGGCGCTGGATGCGCAGCGTGCGCCGGCCCGACGAATACCAGGATCTGCTCGAGCGCAGCGCGGCCGACCGCGCGCGCCGCGCGCTGACCGGCGTCTCGGAATTGGTCGACCGCAACGAGATCCTGCTGCCGGACCGGCAATCGGCCGAATTGGCTGCCGCCGCCCGCCGCGGCAAACCCGGCGCGGTCGGCGAGATCCCGCTCGAATATGTCGATGACACGCTCGGCTTCAATCCGGAATGGGTGGTCGACAAGATCGCGCCGCGACCGGTGCTGTTCATCACCAGCGATGATGACCGGCTGGTGCCTCCCGCCGAGAGCGAAGCGCTCTACGCCCGTGCCGGCGAGCCGAAGAAGCTCGTCGTCTTGCGCGGCTTCGGCCACTACGAGGTCTATGCCGGCGAGGCGTTCCGCCAGGTCATGGACGCGACTCTCGCGTGGTACCGCGAACACCTGCCGCCGGGATGAGCCGCGATGCGCTTCCGGGTGCCTCGTCCGGAGCGGAGAGGCTCGACCCGCGGCTCAACGCCTTCCGCCCCGACCTCGCGGACCGGCGGCTTGCCGGGATCGTCTCGGCGCCGCACTACGCCGCCGGCCGCCTCGCGCGGGTAACGGCCGGCTGCGCCGCGGTCCGGCGCGCACCCGAGGCGGGCGCCCCGGTCGACACCTACTATCATTACGGCGAGCAGGTGCGCGTGTTCGATGAAGCCGGCGACTGGGCTTGGTGCCAGTCGCTGGCGGACGGCTATGTGGGGTATGTCGAGCGCGACCGGCTCGCCGAACCGTGCCGCACCGCACCGACCCATTACGTCGCAACCTGCGGCTCTTACCTCTACGAGGGGCCGGACCTGCGCGGGCACCCGCTCGATTTTCTGCCGCGGCACAGCAGCGTTGCGGTTGCCGAGACGGGCCTCGTGACCCGCGGCACCGAATATGCGGCGCTCGATACCGGCGGCTGCCTGCCGCTCGCCTGCTTGTCGCCAACGCCGTCGCGTTCGGCCGATCTCGTCGCCGCGGCGCGCCTCTATCTCGGCTGTCCCTATCTGTGGGCGGGCCGCAGCTTTCTCGGACTGGACTGCTCCGGGCTCGTGCAGAGCGCGTTCCGAGATATCGGGATCGCGGTCCTGCGCGATACCGACATGCAGCGCGACACGATCGGCGCCGAGATTTCGGTGCGGTCGGAGACCGAGCTGAGGCCCGGCGATCTGCTCTATTTGCCGGGTCACGTGCTGATCTGTGCCGGAGCCGGCGCCGTCATCCATGCCGACGGTCTCAGTATGTCGGTCCGGGAAGCAAGCCTGTCGGGGCTGCTCGCCGCGCGCGGGCTCGCGCTTCACGATTTCGTCGTGCGGCGGCCTTCGGCCGAGCCGGATTAGCGCGGCGGCGGAAAACGCGCCATCCAATGGCGCGCGATATCCTCGCGCAGGCAAATCCAGACCTGCGGTTGCGCCTGGATGTGCTCGATGAAGCGGATCAGCGCCTTGGCGCGTCCGGGGTGGCCGGCGAGGCGCATATGCAGCCCGACCGACATCATGCGCGGCCGCTCCGCTCCCTCGTCGTACAGCAGGTCGAAGCTGTCGCGCAGATAGGCGAAGAAATCGTCACCGGGGCCGAAGATGCCGCGGCCGAATTTCACGTCGTTGGTAGCGAGCGAATAGGGAATGACGAGCTGCGGCCGCTCGCCGACCCGGACCCAATACGGCAGTTCGTCGTTGTAGGAATCGCTGTCGTAGAGGAACCCGCCATGCTCGACCACCAGCCGGCGCGTGTTCTCCGACGGCGCCGTCCGGCAGTACCAGCCCAGGGTCGGCTTGCCCGTCGTCTCGCGGATCATGGCGACCGCCTTGGCGATCTGGTCGCGTTCCTCCGCTTCGGACAATTCGAAATGCTTGATCCAGCGGTAGCCGTGGCCGCAGATGTCCCAGTCGCAGGCGGCGATCGCCGCGGCTGCCGGCGGGTTGGCCTCGAGCGCGCGAGCGCAGGCGAACACCGTCACCGGCACGTTGAACCGAGTGAAAATACGGTGCAGCCGCCAGAAGCCGACGCGGGCGCCGTATTCGAACATGCTCTCCGCGCCGAGGTCGCGGCCTGCCGGGGCGGTGCTGGCGGTCTCGGTCAGAGCCGTCTCGGAGACGCCGTCGCCGGCGGGGTAGGACAGCTCCGACCCCTCCTCGAAATTGATCACGAAATTGACGGCGATGCGGGCGCCGCCGGGCCACCCGGCATGCGGCGGCTCGGCCCCGTAGCCGACGAAGTCGCGGGTCATCGTCGTCGTCCCTCGCTCAGGTGGTGAGACCCGATATGCGGTCCCAGTTTCGTCGTCCCGGCGACGGCCGGGACCCATTCTGCCGCCGTTCAGCCGGGTGGGCGATGGATCCCGGCCTTCGCCCACTGCTGTCCGGTTTAGCGAACATGGTTGTCCTTGGACGCCGGATACAACCGGAGATCCCCTTGCCCGGGCTTGACCCGGGCACCCACGCAGCGGTCGGAGCCGAGTTTTCCAGCCCCCCGAAGTCGTGGATGGCCGGGTCAAGCCCGGCCAAGGCGAGTTTGAATGGGGGCAGCACCCGAAAACTTGAAGAAAACAGCTTCCCGCTCCTAAACCGGACAGCCATGGGCCTTCGCCGGGATGACGAGTATCTTATGCGAATTCAATTCTGTCTCTAAGACTAGAGAAGATTTCGCCGAATTTAAGCCGTCGCCCCCGTGAAAGTGGGGCCCAGGAGTAGCGAGGTGCGGGCTGCCCCTGCGCCCCGGCCTTTTCCCCTTTTCTCGTCATCCCGGACCAGCAAAGCCGCAGGATTTGCGCCGATCCGGGATCCATCCCTCAGCCGGCGCGGGCCGTGCCGTGGATCGGAAGAAACTCCGAGCCGTCCTCGACTCGCGCTGCGCAGGGGTGGCGCAATCAGTAGACCGCGCCGCGCGCGGTGATCGGCCACAGCGCTTCGACGCGCTCGCCGCGGATCGCGACGTACCAGTCGTAGAGGTTGACGGTCGGGTCGCAATGGCCGGGGACGAGGCGGATCTTGTCGCCGATGCGCAGCCGGTTGGTGGCGCCTTGCACAGCGAGGCGGCCGTGCTCGTCCGAGGCCCGCTCGTAGGTCGCGGCGGGCTCCTCCCAGACTGTCGGCGGACCCGAATCCATCGCCAGCGCCTTCAGCCCGGCATCGACGATCGCGCGGTCCTCGGCCGGGCGGCTCATCACGGTCGCCCAGACGAAGAGGCTCGGCTCGAAGGCGCGGGTCAGAGCGCCGTCGCGATCGAAATTGCGGCCGTAATCGGCATCCATGAAGATGTATGAACCGCATTGCAGCTCGGTGTAGACCCCGCTGCCGGCCTCGAATTCGAAGGTGCCGGTGCCGGCCCCGGTAACATTGGCGCAGGCGATGCCGTGCGCCGCCAGAAGATCGCGGGTCGCCCCCGCCTTCTCGACCGCGCCGGCGATGGCGCGGCGCCGCTCGTCCCATCCCCGCAGATGCTGCGCCGAACCGTGATAGGCCTGCAGCCCGACAAAGCTCAGATGCGGCGCCTCACCGACTCGGCGCGCCAGTTCCAGCGCCGGCCCGCCCGGCTCCACGCCGCAGCGGTTGCCGCCCATGTTGACCTCGACATGCACCGGCAAGACGATCCCCGCCTCGCGCGCCGCCTCCTCGAGCGCATCGACTTGCGTCACGTCGTCGACGCAGGTCGCGACCCGCGCCATCCCGGCGAGCGCGGTCAAGCGGCGCAGTTTCTGGCGGCCGACGATCTCGTTCGTGACAAGCACGTCGCGCACGCCGCCGTAAACCATGGCCTCGGCCTCGGCGACCTTCTGGACGCACACGCCGACGGCCCCGAGTTCGACCTGCTTCAACGCGATGACCGGGCATTTATGCGTCTTCGCATGCGGCCGCAGCCGCACCGGCCGGTCCTCGATACGCTGCGGCAGCCGCCGCAGGTTGCGCTCGAAAGCGTCGAGGTCCACGATCAAGGCAGGCGTATCGACCTCGTCGAGCGGCATGCCGATCTCGGCGGGCGGGCGAGTGACCATCGAGGAGCCTCCACGGGCGCTGAGGACGGGGCGGCCGGAGCAACCCGGACGAGGCTCGCGCAGCGCCCGCGGAAATGCAACACGCCCGGGCGCAGCCGGGCAGGGAGGAAGGATGGCGCAAGCTTCTTATTCGAGCCCCGAGCTGGCGCTCGAAAACCAGCGCGTCGGCGGCTTGCAGATCCGCGTCGCGCTGCTCTGCGCGGCGATACAGGCGCTCGACGGCTACGACATCAACGCGATCGGTATGGCCGTGCCGTCGCTGTCGCACGCCTGGAACCTGCCAGGAGCCTCGTTTTCCCGTACCTTTGTCATGTCAAGCGTCGGCATCCTCGTCGGCGCGCTCGCCTCCGGGCCGGCCGGCGACCGCTTCGGGCGCAAGCCCGTCTTGCTGGTCAGCACCGCCTTTATCGGCCTCTTCTCGCTGCTCTGCGCCTTTGCCGGCTCGCTCGACCAATTGACGCTTTACCGCTTCCTGACCGGGATCGGGATCGGCGGCATCATGGCCGCGACCGTCGCGCTGACCTCGGACTACACGTCGCAGCGCAACCGCGCCACCGTCATCATGATGATGTTCTGCGGCAATCCGCTGGGCGGCTTTATCGGCGGCCAGATCGTGGCGCAACTGCTGCCGCTCTACGGCTGGCAGGTGATCTTCTGGCTGGGCGGCGGCTTGCCGCTGCTGCTGCTCCCGATCCTGACGGTCTGGCTGCCGGAATCGCCGCGTTTTCTGCTGGCGCGCGGGGCCGGCTCGGCGCGCCGGGCAGCGCTTCTGCAGCGCCTGAATCTGGGGCCGGCGGAGGAGGGGGCGCAGCGGGTCGACGTCGCCGCCGGCAATACCGTGGCGATGCTGTTCGCCGACGGCTTCGCGCCGCGCACGGTCCTGGTGTGGGCCCTCTATTTCGCCAACCTTCTCGACATCTACCTGATCAGCTACTGGATGCCGGAAGTGCTGCATCTCGGCGGCCTGACCCCCGCCAGCGCCGTTTTCGCGGCGAGCCTGCAAGGGCTGGGCGGGGTCCTCAGCACGATCTGGCTCGGGCCGCTGATCCGGCGCTACGGGTCCGACCGGGTGCTCGCGATCAATCTCGCGAGCGGCGTCCTGTTCGTTGCCGCGATCGCTTTCGGCAATCTGCCTTATGCACTGGTGCTGGTCGCGATCCTCGGCGCCGGCGCGGCGACGATCGGCAGCATGCTCGGCATCAACGGCTTCTGCGCCACCGTGTATCCGGCGCGCATGCGGACGACCGGGGTCGGCTGGGCGCTCGGGATCGGGCGGCTCGGCGGCATCGGCGGGCCGGCGATCGGCGGCTTCCTGCTGTCGCTCGGCTGGCCGCCGCCGCAGATCTTTCTCAGCGCCTGCGTCATGGCATTGATCGCGGCGGGCGCGGTGATGCTGCTCGGTGTTCGGCTCGGACGCGATCGCGCGCTTGCCGTGGCGGTGGCGGAATGAAGGTCTTCGTCTTCGACCTGCTCGCTTACGACGCCAATCTCGACCACCTGAAGGCGGGCGGCGCGGAACTGCCCTACCCGCTGGCGAAACGGCATTTCGATGCCGCGACCGCGATGCGCACCTACGAGGAGCATCTCGAAGCCTGGGAATTGCTCGACCGGCTCGGCTATGACGGGGTCGGGTTCAACGAGCATCACTGCTCGCCCTACGGGCTGATGAACAGCCCCAACCTGATGGCGGCGGCCGCGGCGCAGCGCACGCAGCGGCTTAAATTGCTGATCTACGGCAATCTGTTGCCATTGCACGAGCCGCTGCGCCTCGCCGAGGAATTGGCGATGATCGACTGCCTGTCGAAGGGGCGGCTGATCTCGGGCTTTGCGCGCGGCATCCCGCGCGAATATCAGGTGCACAACGTAGCCCTCTCCGAGTCGCGGGCGCGCTTCGAGGAGGCGTACGACATCGTCACCCGCGCCTGGAGCGAGGAGGTGTTTTCCTACGAGGGCCGGTTCTGGTCGTACAAGGATGTCGCGCTATGGCCGCGCCCGGTGCAGCAGCCGCGCCCGCCGATCTGGATCCCGATCGTCGGCAGCCAGGAATCGATCGAATTCGCCGGAACGCACGACATCCCGATCACCCCCGGCCTCGGCCGCCATGCGGGGCTGCGCGACGACATCATCCGCCTCTACGCCGGCATCCTCGCGCGCCACGGCCACCGCATCACGCCCGACCATCTGTCGCTCGGCATCACCGCCTATGTCGCCGACAGCAAGGCGCAGGCGCTGCGCGAATACGGCCCGCACCTCCTCTATTTCAACCGCACCCTGTTCAGCCACGGCAATTTCACCGAGACCGAGCGGCAGCGCGAGACCGGCTACGCCAGCACCGCCTCGACCGATTACGTGCGCCCGGAAAACCGTCGCGCCGCCGCGAATTTGCGCGAGGATTTCCGCAACATGACGATGGCCGATCTCGAACGCCAGGCCGAGACGATGCCGCTCGGCACCGCCGACGAGGTCATCGGCCGCATCATCGACACCGCCGAAAGCGCCGGCGCCAACACGGTGCAGATCGCGATGAACCGCGGCGCCCTGCCGCACGAATTGTTCCTCGAACAGATCCGCCGCTTCGCCGCCGAGGTGCTGCCCGCCTTGCAGGCGCATCGGGTGACGCGCGTCCCGGCTGCCGCCGAGGTCGCCGCGTAATCCAGCCGGATGAACAAGGACGCGGCATGAAGATCACGGTATTCGGGGCCGGTGCCGTCGGCGGCCATCTCGCCGCTCGCCTCGCGGCGGGCGCGGAGGCGGCCGGGCTCGAAGTGTCGGCCGTCGCGCGCGGCGCGCATCTCGCGGCGATGCGCGAGCGCGGCATCACCTTGCTGATGGGCGAGGAGCGCATCTCCGCCCCGATCCGCGCGACCGACCGGCCGGAGACGCTCGGACCCCAGGACGTCGTGATCGCGACCCTCAAATCCTCGATATTGCCGGAAGCGGCGCCGGCGATGGCGCCGCTGATCGGGCCGCACACCAGCGTCGTCTTTGCGATGAACGGCATCCCGTGGTGGTACCGCCATGGGCTGGACGGCGGCGGACGGCCGCAGCCCGACCTCTCGCGCCTCGATCCCGGCGGGGTTTTGGCGCGCACGATCGGGGTCGAGCGGGTGATCGGGTGCGTGATCGCGTCGGCCAATGCGGTAATCGAGCCGGGGGTCGTCCGCAATTCGCCGATGACCCGCAACCGGTTCACGCTCGGCGAGCCGGACGGCACGCTGTCGTCGCGCCTGCGCGGCATTGCCAACGCCATGGAACGCACCGGCCTGACGGTGCCGCTGACGCAGCAGATTCGCGTCGAGATCTGGGACAAATTGCTGCGCAATCTGAGCACGAGCCCGATCTGCTCGCTGACCGGCGAGCCGATTGCCGTGCTCGGTCGGCATACCGAGATGCTGGCTCTCGCCAAGGCGCTGATGCGCGAAGGGCTCGCGGTCGCCGCGACACAAGGCATCGCGCTCGACATCGATGTCGAGCGCGCCTATGGCGAGCGCCCGAACTCGCCGCACAAATCCTCGATGCTGCAGGATTTCGAGCAGGGCCGCCCGCCCGAGATCGACGGCATCCTGGTCGCGGTGCAGGCCTTCGCGCGGGCCGGCGGGGTGGCGACCCCGCATCTCGACACGGTGACCGCCCTCGTCATCGAGAAGGCGCGCAAGGCGGGCCTTTACCCGGACTGACCGCAGGCCCGGCGAAGAATTCTTCGAACAGCGCCCGCGCCGCGGCGGCCGGCGTGCGAGCGCCGTTCGCGACCTCCCGCTCGACGGTTTCGAGACGGCCCGCGATCGCCGGGGCGGCGCGGAAGCGCTCTTCCAGAGCCGCCCCGATTTCGGCCCACAGCGCGGCGCGGGCCTGATCGGCCCGGCGCCGCGACCAGGCCCCGCTCGCTTCGAGCAGCGCGCGGAACCGCGCGACATCGTCCCACAACTCGGCGACGCCAGTGCCTTCCAGCGCCGAAACGGCGCGCACCGGGGTCTGCCAGCCGGGGATGGCCGGGCGGATCAGCCGCACCGCGCTGGCATATTCGGTCATCGTTCGGCGCGCCGGCTCGGCGAGCGGCCCGTCCGCCTTGTTGACGAGGATCATGTCGGCAAGCTCGACGATGCCGCGCTTGATGCCCTGCAATTCGTCCCCGGCCGCCGGCGGCAGCACCAGCATGAACAGATCGACCATCTCGGCCACCGCCGTCTCGGTCTGGCCGACGCCGATCGTCTCGACCAATACCGTGTCGAACCCCGCGGCCTCGCACACCAGGATCGCCTCGCGCGAGCGGCGCGCGACGCCGCCGGCGCGTTCGCCGCCAGGAGACGGGCGGATGAAGGCGTGCGGCGAGCGCCCAAGTTCGGCCATGCGCGTCTTGTCGCCGAGGATCGCCCCGCCGCCGCGCTTCGAAGCCGGGTCCACGGCGAGCACCGCGATCCCCCTGCCGTGCGCAACGCCGTCCAGCCCGAAACGCTCGATAAAGGTCGATTTGCCGGCCCCGGGGGGGCCGGTAATGCCGATGCGGGTAGCTTGCCCGCTGCGCGGCAGGAGGAGGTCGACCAGCCGCTCGGCCTCGACCCGATGATCGGCGCGGGTCGATTCGACGAGGGTCAGCGCGCGCGCCAGCGCCCGCCGCTCGCCTTGCACGACCCGTTCGGCGAGGTCGTCCGGCGAGTCCATGCCGGCCCCGGTCGACCGGTTCTTTACGGGCGCGTCGGAAAGAAGGACCCGTCGCGCCGCTTGCGCCGGACGCAGCGCGCGGCCGATTCCTTCAGCACCTGATCGACCAGTTCGACCAGACGCTGCACCTTGAACGGCTTGATCACATAATGCAGGCCGCTCGCCTGCAACCGCTCGAGGTGGCGGTGGTCGCCGGTCGTCAGCACGACCCCGCAGCCCTGCTGCCGCGCCACCTCGGCCAGCGCGAAGCCGTTCTCCCCGTCGCGCAGCGAGATGTCGATGATCACGATGTCGTAATCGTCGTCATCGAGCGCCTGACGCATTTCCGCAGCGCTCGCGACAAGCTCGAAGCGGTAGCCCTCGTCGTGAAAAATGTCGCCGAGCAGGGCGCGTACCCCGTCATGGTCCTCGACGATAAGCACCTTGCAGATGCGGGCCATCGCTCACCGGCATAGTTGCCTGCGCACTCGCTCTCCCCCCTGCGTCGCGCCGGGGCCGAGCCAACCCGAAACGACACCGGCGCTGACGGCCGGGCGGCAGGACCTTACCCGCAGCGCCGCGCGAACGCAGCCGATTTCGCGGCGCCTCCGGCATGCGGCCCGTGCAGCCCGCTCACTGCGCCGCAGCCATCGCCGCCTCGCGCCGCGCCGCCTCCTGCTGGCGCGCCCACATTGCTCCATAGACGCCGCCGCGCGCCAACAACTCGCGGTGGTGCCCGCGCTCGACGATCCGCCCGGCGTCGAGCACGAGGATTTCGTCGGCATCGACCACGGTCGAGAGACGATGCGCGATGACGACGGTCGTGCGGTTGGTCGCGACCTCGGCAAGGCTCGCCTGGATTTCCCGCTCGGTCTTGGTGTCGAGCGCCGAGGTCGCCTCGTCGAAGATCAGGATCTTCGGCGCCTTCAGGATAACCCGGGCGATCGCGACGCGCTGCTTCTCGCCGCCCGACAGTTTGAGGCCGCGCTCCCCGACCATCGTGTCGTAGCCGTCCGGCAATCCGGCAATGAAATCGTGGATGCGGGCGAGCCGGGCGGCGTCCTCGATCTCGGCCCGACTGGCGCCCGGCCGGCCGTAAGCGATGTTGTAAAGGATCGTGTCGTTGAACAGCACGGTGTCCTGCGGCACCACCCCGATCGCCCGGCGCAGGCTGTCTTGCGCGACCTCGCGCACATCCTGTCCGTCGATCTCGACCGCCCCGGCATCGACATCGAAAAACCGGAACAGCAGCCGTGCGATCGTCGATTTGCCGGCGCCGCTCGGCCCGACGATCGCGACCGTAGCGCCGGGCGCGACGCGGAAATCGACATCCGCGAGGATCGGCCGCCGCGGGTCGTAGCGGAAATCGACGCGGCGAAACGCGACCTCGCCGTGCGGCACGGATACGGCCGGAGCGCCGGGCAGGTCCACCACCTCGGGCTTCACCGCGAGCAGCGCCATCATCTGTTCGAGGTCGGTCAGCGACTGCTTGATGTTGCGATACACCATGCCGAGGAAGTTGAGCGGCATGTAGAGCTGGATCAGATACGTGTTCACCAGCACGAAATCGCCGACCGTCATACGCCCGGCGGCAACCCCGTACCCGGCCAGCAGCATGACCCCGACGAGGCCCGAGGCGATGATCGCGCCCTGCCCGACATTGAGCAGCGCGAGCGTCGTCTCGCTTTTGACAGCGGCGCGCTCATAGGCCTGCAGGGAGCGGTCGTAGCGCCGCGCCTCGTGCTCCTCATTGGCGAAGTATTTCACCGTCTCGAAATTCAGCAGGCTGTCGACCGCGCGGGTGTTGGCCTCGCTGTCGCGGGCGTTCATCTCGCGGCGGAAGCGCACCCGCCAATCGGTCACCGAAAAGGTGAAAACGATGTAGATGAAGATCGTCGTGAAGGTGACGGCCGCAAAGCTCCAATTGTAGAGCCGCCACAGGATCCCGCACACGACCAGGATCTCCAGCAGGGTCGGGATCACGTTGAACAGGATGAAGGAGAGCAGGAAATCGATGCCCTGCGTCCCCCGCTCGATCGCCCGCGACAGCCCGCCGGTGCGCCGTTCGAGGTGAAAGCGCAATGACAGCGCATGCAGATGGCGGAAGGCGGACAGCGCGACTCGGCGCACCGCGCGCTGCTCAACCTTGGCGAAAACCGCGTCGCGCAGCTCGTTCGAACCCTGCGACAGAACTCGCGCGAGCCCATAGGCCAGCACGAAGCCGACCGGCACGACGATGACGGTCCGCGCCGCGCCGGCGCCGGACAGCGCGTCCACCGCATGCTTGTAGAGCAGCGGGATGAAGATGTTGACGACCTTGCCGCCGGCCAGCAGCGCCATCGCGGCGACAATGCGCACGCGCATTTCGACCGAGTCGCGCGGCCACAGGTAAGGGCCGAGCAGCTTCAGCGCGCGCAAACCGTCGATCAACCGCCCGCCCGGCTGCGGCACTCCGGGCGTGACCGAACCCCCGACCATCCGGCCGCGCGGGCTCACGCGGCCGGACCCAGCGGCGGTTCGGCGCCGGAGAATGCGGCGCCGCCGGTCTCGCGCAGCAACGGCCACGCAAGCGACAGCGCGACCGCGACCAGCAGCGCGCCCCAAAAGAACGGGCTGGCGCGGCCGAGCGCGGCGAAAAGCAGCCCGGCGATGGCCGGCCCGAGCACGCGCGACAGGCTGCCGACCGACTGCGCCACCCCCATGACCTCGCCCTGTTCCTCGCGCCCGGCGCGGCGCGAAATGAGGCTGTTCAGCGAGGGCTGCATCATGCCCATGCCCAAGGCGAGCATGCTGACCGAGGCGACCAGCAGCAGCAGGGCGGCCGCCAACGGAAGCACGACGAGGCCGGCGCCGATCAGCGCGAGGCCGCAGGCCATCAGCCTCTCTTCGCCGAAGCGGCGGGTCAGCGGTCCGATCAGCCCGCCTTGCAACACCGCCGACAGCACGCCGACATAGGTGAAGACATAGCCAACCTGTGCCGGCCCCCAGCCATATTGGCGCATCGCCCACAACGCGAAGGTGCTCTCCATCCCGGCAAAGGCGAGGATCACCAGGAAGAAGATCAGGATCAGGCGGGACAGAACCGGGCGGCCGATCGCATCGAGAAAGCTGGCGACCCGGCCTCGGTCGCGGCGCTGGCCGCGCTGCTCGGGCGGCAGGCTTTCCTTCAGCAGCAGCACGACCCCGGCCAGCGCCGTCACCGACAGCGCCGCCGCGATCAGCGCCGGCGTTTTCAGATCCGCCGTCGCGACATTGTTGCCGGCGACGAGCCCCCCGAGCGCCGGGCCGATGATAAAGCCCAGCCCGAACGCGGCGCCGATCATGCCCATGCCGCGGGCGCGTTTCTCGGGCGGCGTCACGTCGGCAACATAGGCCTGCGCCGCCCCGATATTGCCGGCGCAGACCCCGGCCAGCGCGCGCGCCGCGAACAGCATCCAGAGCGCGTTCGCCACGCCGAGCCAGAGATAGGCCGCCGCCGCGGCAACCATGCTGACCATCAGCACGGGCCGCCGGCCGACGCGGTCGCTGAGGCGCCCCCATAACGGCGCCGCGAGCAACGTCATCAGCGAAAAGACCGCGAGCAGAAGCGTGACTTGCTGCGGCGAGGCGCCGTACCGCTCGGCGTAAAACGGCAATAACGGGATCACGAGGCCGAACCCGATCAGATCGACCACGACGATGAGGAACAGAATCGGCATGAGCGCGATGTTGATATCCGGGCGCGCCGCCCCGGGCAAGCGGACTCGATTGGCGAGGGCCGTCCGGCCCGGTGCGATGCACCATAGAAACGCCACCTTCTCGGCATAGGCTCGTCCGCGTGAGGGGAGGACCTGCGATGGCGACTGCCGCTGCTGGATCGACTGTTCGGTACTCGTCATCCCGGCGCAGGCCGGGATCCATCGCCCAACCGGCTGGACGGCGGAAGAATGAGTCCTGGCCGTCGCCCACGGCTGTCCGGTTCGGCGGGAATAGCATTTTCCCGGCTTTTCTGGTCCTCAGCACGCAAACTCGCCTTGGCCGGGCTTGACCCGGCCATCCACGAAGCGGTGCGGGATGAATTCGGTCCTGGAACGGTGCGTCGGTGCCTGGGCCAAGCCCGGGCAAGGCGGATTTCTGGTTATGTTTAATCATCCATCTACAACCATCCCGCTGAACCGGACAATCCTGGGCTTGGCCCGGGCATCCACGCACCGTTTAGGACTGAATCTATCTCCCGGCGCTCCGTGGATGGCCGGGTCAAGCCCGGCCAAGGGGAGTTTGCGTGCTGCTGAGGAAAAGAAAAGCCGGGCAATCAGCCTCGGACTTCTAAACCGGACAGCCGTGACCTTCGGCGGGACGACGAGATCGGGGGCCAAATGTCGGGTCCCGCCATTACGACCGATTGCGCTGGGACGTGCCGTGCGATCTACAACCCTAGCGGGAAATTTTGCTGCTGATTTGCTGCAGGTGCAGCAAACGGGCAATCCCTTGACAACCGAGGATTGTGCCTAGAGTGGTGCGACGGAACTCGTTCGAATGCGGCGGCTGCCAGCCGCGGCTATTTTTTTGCGACCAGCGGGCAGTTGCCTGCCGACAGCGGCCGGAAGGCCTTGTCGGCCGGCACAGTCTCGACCAGCTTCGCGACATCCCATTCGGAATGCGACTCGGCAGGGGTTTTGACCTGGAACAGGTACATCGGGTGCAATTTGCGCCCATCCTCGCGGATCGAGCCCTTGCCGAACAGGACGTCGTCGGTCGGCAGCGCCTTCATCTGGTCCACCAGCTTTCTGCCGTCATGCGTTCGCGCCGCCTCCGCCGCCTTCAGAAAGTGGATCGTCGCGCTGTAATTCGCGGCCTGGTTCGAGGTCGGCTCGGCGTGGTGACGCTCGAAAAAGCGCTTGCTCCAGGCGCGGGTTGAATCGTTGAGGTCCCAGTAGAAGGCCTGGGTGTACAGCAGACCCTGCGCGGTCGGCAGGCCGAGGCTGTGGATATCGGTCACGAAAGCGAGGAGCGCCGCCACCTTCTGCCGGGCGGTAATGCCGAACTCGACGGCCTGCTTGATCGAATTGATCGTGTCGCCGCCGGCATTGGCCAGCGCGATGACATGCGCGCCGGAGGCTTGCGCCTGCAACAGGAAGGAGGAGAAGTCGGAGGTGTTCAGCGGATGGCGCACGGCGCCGAGCACCTTGCCGCCCATCTCCTTGACGACCGTCTCGGTCTGCGCTTCGAGGTCGTGCCCGAACGCATAATCCGCGGTGACGAAGAACCAGGTGTCGCCGCCGGTCTGCACGATCGCGCGGCCCGTCACGTTGGCGAGCGCGTAGTTGTCGAAATTCCAGTGGATGGTGTTGGCGTTGCACAAATCGCCGGTCAGCCGCGCCGTCCCGGCCGAGGTATTGATGTACGCCTTATTGGCCTGGACGACGACGTCGGCGATCGCCAGGGCGACCGAGGAGGTCGGTACGTCGAGCACCAGATCCACCCCTTCGCGGTCGAACCACTCGCGCGCGATGCTGACCGCGGTATCGGGCTTGTTCTGATGATCGGCGCTGAGCACGACGGGTTTCAGCTTCGTGTTCGGGTTTGCCGCGAGGTAATCCTCGACCGCCATATTCGTCGCAAGCAGCGATCCCGGTCCCGTGGACGCCTGGTAAAGCGACGACATGTCATTGAGCACGCCGATCTTGACCGTGCCGTCGAAGGCGTCTTCGGCATACGAGATGCACGGCAGCAGGCCGAGCAGAACGGCAATCCCCCAAAGCGACGCCACGCGCCCTAAATTCATGTTCCCCTCCCGCGATCGATCTCGCCACGCGACGGCCATTTTTGTCCGTATCGTGATAGGTCTCGCTCCGGCCCGACGCAAGGGTCGTCAATGCCTTGCGCCGGGCGGGCTATTGCGTCGTGTGCCGATCGGCCTTGGGGAGTTCGGCCTGGGGGAGTTGGGTTGATGCCGGACAGTTTGCCGCGCCGGGGGCGCGATGCGCCGAACCGCGCGCCCTCGCTGGACGAGCGCTTTCTCGCGCCGGCCGGCTTCCGGTGGGGCCGCTTTCCGCTGGCGGATGGGGCGGTGTTGCGATTCGGTCACCTCGCCGCCGCATCGCCGCGCGCAGAATGCGTGCTGGTCGGCGGCTTCGGGGAATTTATCGAAAAGCATTTCGAGACGGTGCGCGATCTGGTCGCCCGCGGGCTCTCGGTGTGGTGCCTCGACTGGCGAGGCCAGGGCGGCTCGTCGCGGCCGCGGCTCGGCCCGAGCCGACCGCGCGCCCGGCGCTTCGACCGCGATGCCGCCGAACTGGCGCAATTCACCGCCGCGCGACTGAGCTCCGGTCTGCCGCGCTTTCTGTTCGCGCACTCGATGGGCGGGGCGATCGCGCTGTTGTGCCTGCATGAGCATGCCAAATTGTTTGCCGGGGCGGTCCTGTCGGCGCCGATGCTCGGCCTGCCGACCGGCAAGGTGCCGCCCGCACTGATCCGCTGCATCACCGGCCCGGTGCGGATCAGCGGCCTCGGCGCCTGCTTCATTCCGGGCGCGCGGCGCTGGCGCCCCGATCGCATCCCCTCGCCGGAGCGCAGCCGGATTACCAGCGACGCCGCGCGTTGCCGCCTACGCCATGCGTGGTTTTCCGTCGAGCCCTCGCTGCGGGTGGACGAACCGACCTACGGCTGGGTCGATTCGGCCTTGGCGGTGGTGGCGAGGATCGGTCGGCCGGACTTCCTCGCCCGGATCTCCACCCCGATCCTGCTCGGCAGCGCCGGGCGCGAGACGCTGGTCTCCCCCGCCGCGCAGCGCCGGGCCGCGGCGCTGCTGCCCCATTGCACCCTGGTCGAGCTCGCCGAATCGAAGCACGAGCCGCTGCTCGAAGCGGACCCGATCCGCGAGGCCTGGCTCGGGCATATCGAACGCTTCATTGCGGCGCGGCTCGACGGCCCGCCGCGATGAGGTCGGTCGCCGCGTGGTGGCAAACCGGCGTCATCTACCAGATTTACCCACGCTCTTTTCAGGATTCGAACGGCGACGGCATCGGCGATCTGCCGGGCGTGCTCGCCCGGCTCGATTATCTCAGTGGGCTCGGAATCGACGCGATCTGGCTGTCGCCGATCTACCCGTCGCCGATGGCGGATTTCGGTTATGACGTATCCGATTATACCGGGATCGACCCGATCTTCGGGCATCTCGCCGATTTCGAGCGGCTGGTCGCCGAGGCGCACCGGCGCAGCCTCAAGGTGATCCTCGATTTCGTGCCGAACCACACCTCGGATCGGCACCCCTGGTTTCTCGAGAGCCGGCGATCGCGGACGAGCCCAAAGCGGGACTGGTTCGTGTGGCGCGACCCAGGCCTCGATGGCGGTCCGCCGAACAATTGGCTCAGCGAATTCGGCGGGCCGGCCTGGACCTTCGATCCGACGACCGGTCAGTACTACTACCACGCCTACCTCGCTGCTCAGCCGGACTTGAACTGGCGCAACGCGGACGTCCGCGCGGCGATGCACGACGTCATGCGCTTCTGGCTCGACCGCGGCGTCGACGGCTTCCGCATCGATACCGTGCATCATCTCGTCGAGGATGCGGCATTCCGCGGCAATCCGCCGAACCCGGCCTGGCATCCCGGGTTGCCGCCGACCCTGGCGCTCGAACGCCGCCATACGATCGACCAGCCGGAGGTGCACGAAATCCTGGCCGGCTTCCGTCGTCTCGCCGACGCCTATGACGCGCGCGTGCTGATCGGCGAAGCCTATCTGCCGCTCGATCGGTTGATGGCCTATTACGGCGCCGAACTCGCCGGCGTGCAGCTGCCCTTCAACTTCCACCTGATCGGCGCGGTATGGCGCGCGCCGGTCCTTGCCGAGCTGATCCGCCGTTACGAAGCATTATTGCCGGCCGGCGCTTGGCCGAATTGGGTGCTCGGCAATCACGACCGATCGCGCGTCGCAAGCCGGCTCGGGCCGGCGCAGGCGCGCGCAGCCGCGATGCTGCTGCTGAGCTTGCGGGGCACGCCGACCCTCTATTACGGGGACGAAATCGGGCTCTCCGACGTGCCGATCCCGCCCGAGCGCGTGCAGGACCCGTGGGGAAAGAACGTGCCCGGTTTCGGGCTCGGCCGCGACCCGGTGCGCACGCCGATGCCGTGGGACGGCACGGTGAATGCCGGGTTTTCGGCAGGGGAGCCGTGGCTGCCGCTGAACCCGGACTGGCCGACCCGCAACATCGCCGCGCAGGAGCGCGAGCCCGGCTCGATGCTGGCGCTCTACCGAAAGCTGATTGCGCTTCGCCGCAGCGAGCCCGCCCTCTCGGTCGGCGATTACGGCGCCATCGAAGCGGAGGGCTCAGCGCTGCGCTACGAGCGTGTCGCCGAGGGCGCGCGCGTCGAGATCTGCCTAAACCTTGGGGACGAGCCCATAGAGCTGGTTCGGCCGCGCGACGCGACGCACATCGTCCTTTCGACCTTTCTCGACAGGAACGGCGAGTCGGTCGCGGGGCCGCTGCGGTTGCGGCCGGCCGAAGGGGTCGTGCTCGCCTGCGCCCGCCAGCCATGACGCGGCGGCTCGGCCAGCGCCGGCTCGCGGTTCTCGCATCGGTGTACCTGGCCTTTGCGCTGCAGGCCGCCGCCGCCGACCTGCCGCTTCTGCCCGGCATCGGCAGCGCCGATCGACGGATCGCCGTCGATCCGACCGAGCGACCGTGGAATGCGATCGCCAAGGTGCAGACGAATATCGGGACGCGCTGCACCGGCGCGCTGATCGCGCCCGACACCGTGCTGACCGCGGCGCATTGCCTCTACAACCGGCGCACCCGCGCGATGCTGCAAGCCGGTTCGTTGCATGTGCTGTTCGGGTACGAGCGCGGCGCGTACCGGTGGCACCGCACCGTGACCCGATACACCGTCGGCGCCGGCTTCGAAGGCGGTGCGGCGCGACCGCAAGCCTCCGATTGGGCGCGTCTGCAACTGTCCGAGCCGATCCCCGCCTCGGTCGCCCCGTTGCCGGTCGTCGCCGCGATCCCTCCTCCCGGAACCCCGATCGCGCTGCCCGGATACAACCAGGATCGCGCGCAGATCCTGATGGCGGATGTTTCCTGTCGGGTTCTCGGCAATACCGAGCTGTTAGGCCAGCCTTTCCTCGCGCATGATTGCGCCGCAACGCGCGGCACGAGCGGCGGGCCGTTGCTGTTCGACCGCTCCGGCGGCTGGGCCGTTATCGGGCTGAACATCGGCGCCGGCCGCGCCAGCAACGTCGCGCTGCCGGCGACAGCCTTTGCCTCCGCGACTTCGGCGGGGTCGTAAATGGGCCGCGGGACCGCGCGCGGCGCCCCGGCCTCCGCGCCGCCGCTATCGTTCTCGGCCGGTGTGCTTGCGGATGAAGGTTTTCATCGCCTCGATTGCCCGTGCCGCGTAAGGCGCATCCGGCTTGCCGGTCATGAAGCCGTGATCGGCGCCTTCATACAATACGAGGTCGATCTCGCCGCCCGCCTCGCGCCAATTCGCGGCAAACCGCGTCATGACCTCTTTCGGGACCCACTCGTCGGC
>Ga0213875_10000561_pt1 | contig 30265 bp, 28 predicted proteins | sample BarmaccomBMRX_R8_FD_160105 | JGI IMG/M metagenome (GOLD analysis project Ga0213875, IMG submission 160105) | Root-associated microbial communities from Barbacenia macrantha in rupestrian grasslands, the National Park of Serra do Cipo, Brazil - RX_R8 | ecosystem: Host-associated > Plants > Roots... | reverse complement strand
GGCATGGGCCTATTGGCGGTCCCAGGCGCTCTGGAGCTATCCGATGCAGCTCCTGCTGGCGCTCGCCACATGGCGCCATCACGCGCGGCTGAGGAGGACGCGGCGGCCGCGGCAGCGCGCCCGACGGTCGACGCGTGATGCGCTACCCGACGCGGTTTCCGGCCGAGCTGCACGTGCGGACGGAGCGGCTGCCGGTGACGGTGCGCGACATCTCCGAGGCGGGCGCGATGGTCGAGGGCGCCAAGCTACCCGGGGCGGGCAAGCATATCCTCTTCGTAGCGCGCGAGATCGAGGTCGAGGCGCGTGTCATCTGGCAGCAGGACATGATCGCCGGGATCGAGTTCCTGTTGCCGGTCAACCCGCTGGCGGTGGTTCGTCACAACGTGCCCGACATGGTGCGAAGACGTCACCCGCCGCGAACCGGGGTTTAGCGGCGCCGCTCGACGCGCAGCACGGCATCCAGTGGTAGCGTTGCGTACAGATGCGGGAACAGCGCGCCGCCGCGCGACGGCTCCAAGCGGACGGCATCGCCGAAGCGTTGGAGGTCGATCTCGGCGATCACGAGGTCATGCTGGTCTGCGAAGTGCGCGGCCAGCGTGCCCTCCAGCTGTTCGGCAGTCGAAAGGTGGATGAAGCCGTCCGCGAGGTCGATCGGCGCGCCGGCAAAGCTGCCTTCCGCCTCGAACCGGCGCCACTGGTCGGCGGTGAGGATCTTGAACGCGGTCGCGCTCACTGTCCCTCGTCACCGTCGGCGAGATCCTCGCCCGTGTCGGCACCGTCGTCGGGCGCGGTCTTGGGCGCGATCGCATCGTCGGCGAGATCGACCTCCGCCTCGTCCTCGCTCTCCTCGATCCGCGCGGCCGAGACGACATGCTCGTTGTCGGCGACGTTGAACAGGCGCACGCCGGCCGAGCCGCGCCCGATCACGCGGGTATCGCCGACCGACATGCGGATCAGCTTGGCCTGATCGGTGACGAGCATGAGCTGCTCGCCATTATGCGCGGGGAAGCTCGCGACGACCGGGCCGTTGCGCTCGAGATTATCGATGTTGGAGATACCCTGGCCGCCGCGCCCGATACGGCGATACTCGTAGGCCGACGAGCGCTTGCCGTAGCCGTTCGCGCAAACGGTCATGACGAACTCCTCCGCTGCCGCCATCGCCTGCATCGTCGCCTCGTCGAGCGCCGGCTCGCGGTCGCCCTCCTTCCAGGGTGCGGCGCGGAGATAGGCTTCGCGCTTCTCGGTATCCTGATCCCACTCGGTGCCCTTGAGGATCGAGAGCGAGATGACCGCGTCGTCGCCGAGCAGACGCGCGCCGCGCACGCCAGCCGACGTCCGGCTCTGGAACTCGCGCACGTCGGTGGCGCGGAAGCGGATCGCCTTGCCGTTGCGCGTCGCCAGCAGGACGTCGTCTTCCTCGGTGAGCAGGGTGACGCCGATCAGCCGGTCGGTGGTCGGCTCGATCGTGTCGTCGTCATCGCCGCCGTCGCTTTCGGAGCCGCCTTCGGAGAAGCGCATCGCGATCTTGCCGGCGGTCGGCACGCGCGTGAACTGGTCCATGCTGTTGCGGCGCACGAGCCCCTTGGCGGTCGCGAACAGGATGTGGAGCTTGCCCCATTCGCCCTCGTCCTCGGGCAGCGGCAGCACCGTCGAGATCGTCTCGCCTTCCGCCAGCGGCAGCAGGTTGACCATCGGCCGGCCGCGCGCCTGCGGGGCACCTTCGGGCAGCTTCCAGACCTTGAGGCGATAGACCTTGCCGGCGGTCGAGAAGAACAGCACCGGCGTGTGCGTCGAGGTGACGAACAGCTTGGTGACGGCATCCTCGTCCTTGGTGCCCATGCCGGCGCGGCCCTTGCCCCCGCGCGCCTGAGTGCGGAAGGTCGCTAACGGCGTGCGCTTGATGTAGCCGCCGAGCGTCACGGTCACGACCATGTCCTCGCGCTCGATCAGGTCCTCGTCGTCGATGTCGTCGGCGGCGGCGATGATCGTGGTGCGGCGCGGCGTCGCGAAGTCCCGCTCGACCGCGTCGAACTCCTCGCGCATCACCTCGTAAAGCCGGGCGCGGTTGCCGAGGATCTCGAGCAGCTCGGCGATCGTCTCGGCGAGCTTGGCGAGCTCGGCGCCGATCTCGTCGCGGCCGAGCGCGGTGAGGCGATGCAGGCGCAGATCGAGGATCGCGCGGACCTGCGTATCGGAGAGCCTGTAGGTTGCGCCGAGCGCCGCCTCGTCGATCGCCTCGACGAGACGGAGATAGGTCGCGACCTGATCGATCGGCCATTCGCGCGCGAGCAGCGCGGTGCGCGCCTCGGCCGGAGAGGCGGATGCGCGGATCGTCCGCACCACCTCGTCCAGGTTCGATACCGCAACGACGAGCCCGAGCAGGATGTGGGCGCGTTCGCGCGCGCGATTGAGCTCGAACTTCGCGCGGCGGGTGATGACCTCCTCGCGGAACTTGACGAACGCCTCGATGATGTCGCGCAGGTTGAGCGTCTCCGGCCGGCCGCCGCGCAGCGCGAGCATGTTGGCCGGGAAGCTGGTCTGCGCCGGGGTGTGTCGCCAGAGCTGGTTGAGCACGACGTCGGGCGTCGCGTCGCGCTTGAGGTCGATGACGATGCGTACGCCCTCGCGGTTGCTCTCGTCGCGGATGTCGCTGACGCCCTCGACGCGCTTGTCCTTGGCGGCCTCGGCGATCTTTTCGACAAGCCCGTTCTTGCCGACCTGATAGGGGATTTCGGTGAGCACGATCGAGCGGCCGCCGCGATTGGCGCCGCGCCCTTCCTCGATCTCGTGGCGCGAGCGCATGATGATGCTGCCCCGCCCGGTGTGATAGGCGGAGCGGGCGCCGGCGAGGCCGAGGATCAGGCCACCCGTCGGGAAGTCCGGACCGGGGACGATCTCGTTGAGCCGTTCCACGCTGATCCCGCCGTCGTCCATATAGGCACGGCAGGCGGCGAGCACCTCGCCGAGATTGTGCGGCGGGATATTGGTCGCCATGCCGACCGCGATGCCACCGGCGCCGTTGACGAGCAGGTTCGGGAAGCGGGCGGGGAGCACCTGCGGCTCGCGCTCGGACGCGTCGTAGTTCGGCTGGAAGTCGACCGTGTCGAGATCGATGTCGTCGAGCAGCGCGCTCGCTGCCTTGGCGAGCCGCGCCTCGGTGTAGCGCATTGCCGCCGGCGGATCGGGATCCATCGAGCCGAAATTGCCCTGGCCGTCGATCAGCGGCAGCCGCATCGACCAGTCCTGCGTCATTCGTGCGAGGGCGTCGTAGATCGAGCTGTCGCCGTGAGGATGATATTTACCCATCACGTCGCCGACGAGACGGGCGGACTTGCGATAGGGCCGATTGGCGGTGAAGCCGGCGTCCTGCGCGCCGTAGAGAATGCGGCGGTGGACCGGTTTCAGGCCGTCGCGCACGTCCGGCAAGGCACGCGCGACGATCACGCTCATCGCATAGTCGAGATAGCTCGACTTCATCTCGTCGACGATGGAAACGGGGGAAATGTCGCTGCTGTCGAGCGGCGGCGGGGCGCTTGCCACTGGGAATTCCGGTCGAATGTTTAGGGTAGGGCTACTGCCCTAGCGGCATCGACCGGCGCCTGCAAACCCGCGCCGCCGGACGGCTTCGAAGGCGCGGAATTTCGGTGGATAAGCGGGACGGGCCGCGCGCCCGGCAGAGGATCGGCATCGCATAAGGGGACGTGCGCAACTCGGCTATCGCGACCCCGAGGCCAGCCTAGCTCAGCGCTCTTCGTCGTCGCCTGGCACGGCCGATATCCAGGACGCGTCACATTGCGCCAATCTGGCGTGGCGGAGGTCTTTGGATCCCGACCTCCGCCGGGTGAGGATCGATGGTCCGGCGCAGGAGCCGGACCGGCGGAATGCGCTGGCTCAATGCTTACAGGCGGCCTTGTTCTTGTTGCCGGCCTTGCTGCAATCATAGGTGATCGTCTTGCCGGTCTTCGTCTTGGTGGTGACGAGATGGCCGTTGACGTTGGCGGTCGCAGTCGTCGTCGCGGTGGTGGTCTTGGCGACCTGCTTCGCACCGACGGCCGGCTTGCTGGCGGTGGTGGCGGTGGTGACGTGGGTCTGCGTCTGGACGTGGCCGGGCGCGGGTGGCGTCTGCGCGAACGCCGGAGCGGCGGCGACGGCGGCAAGCGTGATAACGATCCTGTACATGGCAATCCCCCTCATCCACGGACGCGGTGGCACGGTCGTGCTGTCGCCGTTCCGACCGTTGAAGCTCTATCATGGGTTAATGGTTCCTGTCTCACCCCTCGCCCGGTGCCCGGGCGACGATCGCCAGCGCGTGGACGCGCTCGCGCAACAGCTCGGCGAGTGCAGTGTTGACGAGCCGCTGGCGCGCCACGCGGCTCTGTCCGGCGAACGCCGCGCTCTCGATGCGCACGGTGAAGTGGGATTCGCCGCGCGCGTCGTGGCCGGCGTGGCCGCGATGCTTCTCGCTGTCGTCGATGACCTCAAGGCAAATCGGCGAGAGGGCGGCGGTCAGTCGCGCCGCGATTTCGGCCGCGACCGGGCCTTGGGAAGCGTTCGTCATGCGCCCATATACGCGTTTTGCTTGAGAGGTGTCGGGGTTTTGGCGGACGGCGAACGGGCAAGGGGGCCGCGGTTTCACGGGCGATTGCCCAGCGGCCAATGCTGCTCGGAACCGGGCTGCACCGCAGCGGGCGAGTTTCGCGCGCCCGCGGCCAACGGCCGCCGTCCCGGCTTCGACGGGCCTGGCGACTGGCGCTGGCTCTGTCTCGATCATGTCCGCGCGTTCAATGGCCGCTACAACTTCTTCGAGGGCATGAGCACCGAGGAGATCGAGGAGCAGCAGCGCCCCTATGCCGGTTGGGAGCGTGAGACCCGCGCCTTCGCGAGCGCCGATCGGCCGCCGCGCTGGGCCGATTTCACCGATCCGCTCGAGGCGATCTCGGGCCGCTTCGGCCGGCTGCGTGAGGAGGCGGTGCCACGCGCGGACGGCAAGCCGCTGAGCGAGGGCGATCGCAACGCGCTCAAGATCCTGGGGCTCGGGCAGAACGCCGATCGCCGCGCGCTGCGCACGCGCTATGCCGAGCTGCTCCGCCGCTACCATCCCGATCGCAACGGCGGCGACCGCAGCCACGAACGCGCGCTGCAGGCGGTGATCGACGCCTATGCGCAGCTGCGGAAAGCGCCGGCATTTGCTTAATGCTTAAGCCCCTCCCTGGAAAGGAGGGGTTTGGGGTGGGTCGCGAGGCGAGGTGCGCTGCCGATGGCAACCCACCCCCGGCCCCTCTCTTCCAGGGAGGGGAGAGAACTATGCAAGCCCTTCCGCGATCGCCTTGAACTGGTCCGCGACCACGTTCCAGCCCTGGTCGAAGCCCATCGCCAGGTGCTGCCTGTAGGCCTCCTCGGTCCAGTGGCGGGCGGCGGCGGTATAGCGCGTGCCGCTGCCTTCGTCGGCGAAGCCGAACAGGCCGATCATGAAGGGATCCTGCGGTATCCAGCCCGCTTTGAACGCATTGGTGAAGACGACGCGGCGCGCGGGATCGACCTCGAGGAAGACGCCCTCCATCGCCGACTCGCTCGCGTTGCCGTTAGCATCGGGGCCACGCATCACCAGCGCCGAGCGGCCACCCGGGCGCATATCATGCTCGACGATCTCGGTCGTCCAAGGCTTGGGCGCCCACCAGTCGGTCAGTCGATCGATCCAGGCGCGCCATGCCTGTTCGCGCGGCGCATCGATATAACGGGTGACGGAGAGTTCGAGGGGTTCGCTCATCGTCACTCTCCTCGCCCGGCGCGCCCGAGCGCCGCGATGTCGAACTTCACCATCTTGAGCATCGCCTCGGCGACGCGCTTGCCAGCGGCCTGATCGCTCGACTGCATCAGTGCTTCGAGCCGGCTCGGGACGATCTGCCAAGCGACGCCCCAACGGTCGCGCAGCCAGCCGCATCGCTCGGCCTGTCCGCCCTCGAGCAGGCCATCCCAGATACGGTCGAGCTCCTCCTGCGTGTCGCAAGCGATCACGAACGAGACGGCGTGGTTGAACGGGTCGAGCGGCCCGGCCTGCATCGCCTGGAAGTGCGTGCCGGCAAGCGTGAACTCGACGATGATGACGCTGCCGGCAGGCCCGCTCGGGCTATCGGCCGGCATCCGCATCGTCCGCTCGATCCGCGAGTTGGGCACGAGCGAGACGTAGCAGGCGACCGCCGCCTCGACGTCCTTCTCGAACCAAAGACTTGGAAACACCTTCATTTCGCGCGCTCCCGCTCAGGCGTCCGAGACGAGTTCGAAGCCGCCGAAGATCATGCGCCTGCCATCGAACGGCATCTGCATGTCCTTCATGCGCTCGTCGGCCATCAGCTTAGCCCAAGCGGTGTCGCGCGTCGGCTTGTCGGGCCATTCGACCCAGCCGAAGGTGACGACCTCGCCGGGTTCGGCGGCGACGGCGCGCTTCATGTCGGTCTGTTTGCCGTCGGGAACGTCGCTGCCCCAGCCGTCGGCCACGCGCGTCGCGCCATATTCGCGGAACAGCGCCGCCATCTTGCGCGCGGCGGCGATGAAGGCGTCACGGTCGCCTTCCTTGGTGGGCGTCATGACGCCATCGATATAAGCCATGGTCATTTCTCCTGCGGGTGAGCGCTCAGGCGGACTCGGGCTGCGACGCGGCTGCCGCGATGTCCATCCAGAGCGGCCCCCAGCTGTGACCATCGAGATCCTCGAAGGCGCGGCTGTACATGAAGCCCTCGTCCTCGGCGCCGTGCAGTTCGCGGCCGCCGGCGGCGACCGCCGCCTCGCTGATCGCGTCGACCTCGGCGCGGCTGTCGAACGACAGAGCGAAGGCACAGGCGGATACCGCGCGCGCGTCGGCGATTGGCTTGGCGACGAGCGTCGCATAGAATTCGTGGGTGGTCAGCATGACGCTGATCGTGTCCGACCAGGCCATCATCGTGGCGTGCGGTCCGCTGAACCGCTCGTTCTGAACGAAGCCGACAGCCTTGTAGAAGGCGGTCGACGCGGCGAGGTCGGCAACCGGCAGGTTCACGAAGATCATCTTGGCCATCGTCCATCTCCTCACGACTCGATGCTTGAAGCTTGTGCCGGATCAGATTATCTAAAGCAACTATGGAGTCACAAAAAGTAACTATGGAGCGCAAGCGTTGGTACGAGGACGCCTGCGGTGCCGCGCACGCGCTCGACATTGTCGGCGAGCGGTGGGCGCTGCTCGTCATCCGCGAACTCATGTTCGGACCGCGCCGCTTCGGCGAGCTGCGCGCCAATCTGCCCGGGATCAGTGCCAATATTCTGACACAGCGGCTCGAGGGGCTGGAGCGCGAGGGCGTAGTCGTGCGCCGCAAGCTGCCGCCGCCGGCTTCCGTGCAGGTCTACGAGCTGACGCCCTGGGGCTATGAGGCCGAGCCGATCTTCCAGACGCTCGGCCGCTGGGCGACGCGTTCGCCGACGCACGATCCGACGCTGCCGATCAGCAACGCCTCGCTGCTGCTCTCCTTCCGAACCATGATCGATGCCGCGAAGGCGCGCGGTCTCGGCGCCACGATCGCGCTGCGGCTCGGCAACGAGGACTATGTCGCGCGGCTTGCGGATGGCGCGATCGCGATCGCGCGCGGCGAGGCGGAAGCCGCGGACTTGCGCATCGCGGCTACGGCGGCGGCGCTGGGCGCGGCGATCTATGGGGGTGCGGCCTTCGAGACGCTCGAAGCGCAGGGCGTGCTGGCGCTCGAGGGGGATCGCGCGTTGGCGCGGCGTTTCGCGACGCTTTTCCCGCTGCCGGAAAAGGCAGACGCTCCGCCACCCCCGGCTTGATCCGGGTCCCGCCGTTTTGAACCGATGGAGAGAGAAGCGGGGCCCCCGCCCGGAGGCCGGGGCGAGGTGGTCTTTTGATCGAACCGCATTGGGCACCGCAGCGCAGCATGAGCGTTGCGGCACAGGCCGGTAGGCTTTACCGGCTTGGCACCGAGCGCCATCGCGCGAGCAGGAATCCCTTCATGACCGACCTTCCCAACGTCCAGCCCGATTCGCGGAGCGCCACGGTGCTCGACGCGCCCGACCGCAAGCTGAGCGTGCGCGACATCTTCGGGATCGACGTCGACATGCAGGTGCCCGCCTTTTCCGAGGCCGACGAGCGCGTGCCGGACCTCGATCCGGCCTATGTCTTCGACAAGGAGACGACGCTCGCGATCCTCGCCGGCTTCGCGCACAATCGCCGCGTGATGGTCCAGGGCTATCACGGCACCGGTAAGTCGACGCATATCGAACAGGTCGCGGCGCGGCTCAACTGGCCGTGCATCCGCATCAACCTCGACGCGCACGTCTCCCGCATCGATCTGATCGGCCGCGACGCGATCGTGCTGCGCGACGGCCAGCAGGTCACCGAGTTCCGCGAGGGCCTGCTGCCGTGGGCGCTGCAGACGCCGACCGCGCTCGTCTTCGACGAATATGACGCCGGGCGGCCCGACGTGATGTTCGTGATCCAGCGCGTGCTCGAGGCCGAGGGCAAGCTCACGCTGCTCGATCAGAACCGCGTGATCCGCGCCAATCCGTGGTTCCGCCTGTTCTCGACCGCCAACACCGTCGGCCTCGGCGATACCAGCGGGCTCTACCATGGCACCCAGCAGATCAACCAGGGCCAGATGGACCGCTGGAACATCGTCGTCACGCTCAACTATCTGCCCGCCGCGGTCGAGGCGCAGATCGTGCTCGCCAAGTCGGGCGAATATGACAAGCCGGACGGCAAGCGGGTCGTCGACCAGATGGTGAAGGTCGCCGATCTCACGCGCCAGGGCTTCGTCAACGGCGACATCTCGACGGTGATGAGCCCGCGCACGGTGATCAGCTGGGCGCAGAACGCGCTGATCTTCGGCGACGTCGGTTTCGCGTTCCGACTGACCTTCCTCAACAAGTGCGACGAGGCCGAGCGCACGATGGTCGCAGAATATTATCAGCGCGTTTTCGGCAAGGATCTGCCGGAAAGCGTGGCGGGGAAGAAGTGACCGGTCTCTCGTCATGCCAGCCAAAGCTGGCATCTCGGGCTGTAGGCTGCGCGCTCGCCGCACGAGACCGCAGCTCTCGCTGGGGTGACGGATACTAGCCGATGGCCGAAACTCCTCCCCTCGAAGCCTTCCGCGTCGCGCTCGGCGGGGCTGCGCGCGCCTTGGCGCGCGAGCCCGAGCTCGAGCTCGCCTGGACGGCGGACGCGCCGCTCGCGAGCGGCAAGTCGCTCAAGGTGCCGATGCCGGGGCGTGGGCTTCCGGCCGATCAGGTCGCCGAGGCGCGCGGCGCCGCCGACGGCTTCGCGCTGCGGCTGCGGCATCACAACGCCGCGCTCCACGCCAGGGGTGCGCCGGCCGAGGCGACCGCGCGCGCGGTGTTCGACGCGGTCGAGCAGGCGCGCGTCGAGGCGCTGGGTTCGCGCGCGATGGCGGGCGTGCGCGACAATCTCACGAGCGCCCTCACCGCACGCTTCCGCTCCGATCCGCTGACGCGGGCGCGCAACGCCGACGAGGTGCCGCTCGCCTCGGCGCTCGGCCTGATCGTGCGCGAGCGGCTGACCGGCGAGGTGCCGCCCGCCGCCGCCGCCGCCGGCCTCGCGATGGTGCGCGAGTGGATCGAGGACAAGGCCGGCGCAGACCTCGACGCGCTGTCGCTGCTCGTCGATGACCAGCAGTCCTTCGCCAAGCTCGCGACGCGGCTGCTCGAGGATCTCGAGCTCGTGCAGGCGGAGTCGGCGCCGGAGACCGACCCTGACGAGGGCGACGAGCCCGAAGGCGAAGATCAGGACAGCGGCGACGACAGCGACCAGGAAGGCGAGGAGGGCGCCGCCAGCGACTCCGACGTCGAGGTGCGCTCGGACAGCAGCTCCGGCGAGGAGGAAGAGGGCGAAACGCGCGAGCGCGAGATGGAGTCCGACCCCGACAGCGAGGAGGGCATGGGCGACGACGGCGAGGAGGGCATGATGCCGGTTCGCCCGAACCGGCCGTCTGCCGACCTCGGGCCGATCGTCGACTACAAGTCGTTCACCGCCAGGTTCGACGAGGTCGTCGAGGCGACCGAGCTCTGCGACGAGGACGAGCTCACCCGGCTGCGGGCCTATCTCGATCAGCAGCTCACCCATCTTCAGGGCGTCGTCACCAAGCTGGCCAACCGCCTGCAGCGCCGGCTGATGGCGCAGCAGAGCCGGAGCTGGGACTTCGATCAGGAGGAAGGGCTGCTCGATGCCGCGCGGCTGGCGCGCGTGGTCGTCAGCCCCGGCCAGTCGCTGAGCTACAAGATCGAGCGCGACACCGACTTCCGCGACACAGTGGTGACGCTGCTCATCGACAATTCGGGTTCGATGCGCGGGCGCCCGATCTCGATCGCGGCGATTTCCGCCGACATCCTCGCGCGCACGCTCGAGCGTTGCGGCGTCAAGACCGAGATCCTCGGCTTCACGACGCGCGCCTGGAAGGGCGGGCAGAGCCGGGAAGCCTGGCTGCAAGCTGGGCGACCACCGCTGCCGGGCCGCCTCAACGACCTGCGGCACATCGTCTACAAGAAGGCCGACGAACCGTGGCGGCGCGCGCGCAAGAATCTCGGGCTGATGATGCGCGAGGGGCTGCTCAAGGAGAATATCGACGGCGAGGCGCTCTTGTGGGCCCACAACCGGCTGATCGGCCGTCCCGAGGAGCGTCGCATCCTGATGGTGATCTCGGACGGTGCGCCGGTCGACGATTCGACGCTGTCGGTGAATTCGGGGAGTTATCTGGAGCGGCATCTGAGGCAGGTGATCGGCTGGATCGAGAACCGCTCGCCGGTTGAACTCGTCGCGATCGGCATCGGCCACGACGTCACGCGCTATTATGCGCGCGCGGTGACGATCATGGACGTCGAGCAGCTTGGCGGCACGATGGTCGAGCAGCTCGCGGACCTGTTCGACGAGAAGGGCTGAAGGACGAGTGCCCCTGCGAAAGCAGGAACTCGAACACAGCCGTAGCGCTTGCGGCTCCCGCGTCCTGCGTTCGCAGGAGCACCGCGGAGTTTGATTGAGCCGGTTTGACGCTCCCTATCTGTGATCTTAATTTGCGCCGAGCAGGCTAAGCGAGGTGATGGCGTGGGTTCGGGCAGCGGGCGGGGCGGGCCGATCACCCGGCGCGATTTCGTCAACGGCGTCGCGGTCGGCGCCGCGGGCGTAGCGGCCTCCGCGTGGCTGCCGGGCATGGCCGCTGCCGACACCGTCCAGCAGCCGCCTGGCGCCGCCTCCTACCCGCCGTTGCGCACCGGTCTGCGGGGCTCCCATCCCGGTTCGTTCGAGATGGCACATGTGCTGCGCGACGGCGGTCATCCCGGGCGCGGGGCGCCGGCGGATACCGGCGAGCATTATGATCTCGTCGTCGTCGGGGGCGGCATCAGCGGGCTCGCCGCCGCCCACTTCTTTCGCGAAGCCAAGCCGCAGGCGAAGATCCTGATCCTCGACAATCATGACGATTTCGGCGGCCATGCCAAGCGCAACGAGTTCCACCCGGTGCGCGGGGCGACACTGCTCTGCAACGGCGGCACGCTCGGCATCGACAGTCCCTATCCCTACAGCCCCCAGGCGGACGGCCTCCTCAAGGCGATCGGCATCGACGCGGCGGCGCTCAAGCCGATCGAGAAGGAGGATGTCTACGCGGCGCGGGGCCTCGGCCGCGCGATCTTCTTCGACAAGGCGACGTTCGGGCGCGATCATCTCGCCGTCGGTGCCGGCACGCGGCCGTTCGAGCAGCTGCTGGCGGGCGCACCGCTGAGCGACAAGGCCAAGCAGGACATCGCCACGATCGAGAGCGGCGGCGGCGACTATCTTCCCGGGCTCGGCTCGGCCGAGAAGAAGGACCGGCTCAGCCGGATGAGCTACAAGGCCTATCTCGCCGATCATGCCAAGGCGGATGCGCAAGCGCTCGCCTATTTCCAGCCGCGCTCGCAGGGCTGGTGGGGCGTCGGCATCGACGCCATCACCGCGCTCGACGCCTGGGGCATGGGCTTCCCCGGTTTCGAAGGGCTGAAGCTCGACAAGGGCGGCATTCCGCGCATGGGCTTCACGCCGCGCGGCTATGCCGACACCGGCGGCAGCTACACGCTGCATCTGCCGGACGGCAACGCGACGATCGCGCGGCGGCTGGTCGGAGCCTTGGTCCCGGGCGCGCTACCCGCCGGCGGCGTCGCGGACACGATGCTGGCGCCGGTCGACTACACCATGCTCGATCGGCCGGGTCAGCGCGTGCGCATCCGGCTCTCGAGCATTGTCGTCGCGGTCCACCACGAGGCCGACCCGCGCACCGCGAAGGGCGTCGACATCACCTATGTTGCGGGCAGCGATCTTCGGAAGGTCCATGCCGGACAGGTGATCATGGCCTCGTGGAACATGATGATCCCCTATGTCGTGCCCGAGCTGCCGGAGCCTCAGAAGGCGGCGTTGCACGCGCTGGTCAAGGCGCCGCTGGTCTACACCTCGGTCGCACTCGCCGGCTGGCAGGCGTTCGATCGGCTGAAGGTGGCGCAGGTCTATGCGCCCGGCTGTTTCTTCACCGACTATCGGCTGAACGAGATGGTGGATATCGGCGGCTATGCGACGCCGCGGGATCCCACGATGCCGACGGTGGTGCGGATGGAGCATGTTCCTTGCATGCCCGGTCTACCCGAATTCGATCAGAACCGGGCCGGTCGCGCCGAGCTGCTGGCGACGCCGTTCGAGACGTTCGAGCATCATGTCCGCGACGAGCTCGGCCGGGCGCTCGGGCAGGGCGGCTTCGATCCCGACCGCGACGTCACGGCGATCACGGTGAACCGCTGGCCGCACGGCTACGCGCCGGAGTACAACCCGTTGTGGGAGGAACTGCTACCCGACGCGCAGCAGCCCACCGTGATCGCACGCGCGCGCTTCGGCCGGATCGCGATCGCCAATGCCGATAGCGGCCGCGGCGCCTACACCAACGTCGCGATCGACCAGGCGCATCGCGCGGTGGCGGAGCTGCTCGGCTGAACGCGCGTGCGCCCGATCCGGACGCGGGCGAAGCGACGCTCCGCGCCGGCGTCTATGCCGAGCTTCGACATCGTCTCATCACCGGCCGCATCGCGCCGGGCGTCGGGCTTTCGACACGCGGCCTCGCGCAGCAGCTCGGCGTCAGCCAGATGCCGGTGCGCGATGCGCTCTCACGGCTGGCGTCGGAAGGTGCGGTCGAGATCCGCTCCAAGCGCCGGATCGTCGTGCCGGTGATGGCACCCGCGCGGATCGCCGAGGTGATGCATTGCCGCCGCCTTCTCGAGCCCGAGGCGGCGGCGCTGGCGCTTTCCGCGATCGACGCGCGGCTGCTCCGCCGGCTGCGCGACGCCGACGCCGCGATCGACCGCGCACTCGAGGGCGGTGACATCAACGCCTATATGGAGAACAACTACGCCTTCCACTTCCTGATCTACCGCGCGCCCGGCGAGGGCGTGCTGACGCGGATGATCGAGATGCTGTGGATGCGGTTCGGACCGCTGATGCGGGTGGTCTACGGCCGCGTCGGCACCGCCCGGCTGATCGACCAGCACCAGCAGGCATTGGACGCGATCGTCCGCGGCGATGCCGGTACCCTCCGCGCTGCGATCGCCGGCGACATCGCCGACGGCGAACGGCTCATCGCAGAGGGAGAGGGGTAGGCATCGCAATCCGTTCGCAATGAGCCTGTCGAAGTGCTGTTCTTTCCGACCGCAGCGGGAAGAGGAACAGTATTTCGACAAGCTCAGCACGAACGGAGTATAGCGGTTCCTACCGCTTCGCGTCGGCGAAGATCTGGTCGAACACGCCGCCGTCAGCGAAATGCGTCGCCTGCACGCGCTGCCAGCCGCCGAAATTCTTGTCGATCTGGAAAAGCGGGATCTTCGGGAACTGGCCGGTATATTTGGCCGCCGCGGCGGCACCGGTCGGACGGTAGTAGTTCCTGCCGATGATGTCCTGCGCCTGCGGCGTGTAGAGGAAGCGCAGATAGGCCTCGGCCACCTTGCGCGTGCCCTTGGCGTCGACGACCTTGTCGACCACCGCGACCGGCGGCTCGGCGCGGATCGAAACCGACGGCACGACGATGTCGAACTTGTCCTTGCCGAACTCGTTCTGCGCGAGGAACGCTTCGTTCTCCCAGGCGAGCAGCACGTCGCCCTGGCCGCGCTGCACGAAGGTCGTGGTGGCGCCGCGCGAGCCGCTGTCCAGCACCGGCACGTTGTGGAACAGCTTGGTCATGTAGTCACGGGCCTTGGCATCGGAGCCATAGGTCTTGCGCGCATAACCCCACGCCGCCAGGTAGTTCCAGCGCGCGCCGCCGCTCGTCTTCGGGTTGGGCGTGATGACCTTCACGTCCGGCTTGATCAGGTCGCCCCAATCGTGGATCCCCTTGGGATTGCCCTTGCGGACGAGGAACACGATCGTCGAGAAATAGGGCGTGGACTTGTTCGGCAGCCGCGTCTGCCAATTGGCCGGCAGCAGCTGCGCCTTCGAGGCGAGCGCATCGATGTCGTAGGCGAGCGCGAGTGTGACGACGTCGGCCTGGAGACCTTCGATCACCGCGCGGCTCTGCGCGCCGGAGCCGCCGTGGCTCTGGTTGATGACGACATCCTGGCCGGTCTTTGCCTTCCACTCTTTCGCAAACGCGACGTTGACGTCGCGATAGAGTTCGCGTGTCGGATCATAGGAGACGTTGAGCAGCTGGACCGGCTCGGCCGCCACGAGCGCGCTAGGCGCTACCAGCGCGGCGGCGAGCGTGCCGGCCAACGCCTTCAGAAACAATCGACGCATATCGTTCCCCCTGGAATTGATGAGCTGCCGGGATATTCACGAGTCGACCCGTAGGGAACAAGAGAAATCTATACTTCTCGCAAGCGACGCTTCAGAGCGTTGCATGGATGGCAATCGTGCACCCGTCGGAACGACGCATCCGGCCCGCCGTTCATGCCGCTTCCCGAGGAGATACCCATGCCCGCGCCAGTCCCCTATTCTCCCGGTGTTGAGACAATCGAACCCGACGAGGCGGAGACGCAGGAGGGGATCAACGCCGTGCTGCGCGCGATCCTCGACGTGACGTCGAAGGACTACGGGCACGCCGTACGCTCGGTACATGCCAAGGGGCATGGCATTGCCGAAGGCGTTCTCGAGATCGTCGACGGACTGTCGCCCGAGCTCGCACAGGGACTGTTCGCGCGAGGTGGCCGCTATGACGCGATCCTGCGCATTTCGACGAACCCCGGCGACATCCTCGATGACAGCATTTCGGTGCCGCGCGGCGCTGCGCTCAAGGTGATTGGCGTCGACAGCGGTAGCGGCAGCCAGGATTTCGTGCTGGTTGACGAGCCGGCGTTTTTCGCGCCGAACCCGAAGATGTTCCTCCAGAACCTCAAACTGCTCGCCAGGACGACGGACAAGGCGGAAGGCTTCAAAAGGGGTCTGTCCGCGGTGCTGCGTGCGGCGGAAGGGGCGCTCGAGCTGGTCGGGCTTCAGAGCAGCGCGCTGCAATCGCTAGGCGGCGCGGCGAACAGCCATCCGCTCGGCCGCACCTACTTCAGCCAGACCGCGTTCCGCTACGGCGACCACATCGCCAAGTTCCAGCTCGCCCCCGTCTCGCCCAACCTCGTCGAGCTTGCCGGTGCGACCGTCCATACCCACGACCGCCCCGACGCGCTGCGCGAGGATGTGAGGGAGGTGCTCGCGGAGCAGGAAACGGTGTGGGAGCTGCGCGTCCAGCTCTGCACCGATCTGGAGGCGATGCCGATCGAGGATGCGAGCGTCGCCTGGGACGAGAAGCAGAGCCCGTTCCGCACCGTGGCGCGCCTGATCGTGGAACCGCAGGCGGCGTGGGAACCAGGCATCAGCGAGAAGCGCGAGGACGAGCTCGCCTTCACGCCTTGGCACTGCCTCGAGGCGCACCGGCCGCTCGGTGGAGTCAATCGCGCGCGCAAGCCGGCTTACGAAATGTCGTCGGGCTTCCGTGGCCGCTTCAACGGTTGCCCGGTACACGAGCCGCGCGCGCTCGCCGCCGGTCGGGCGCCGCAACTCTGAGGCTTAGACGCGGAACCGGTACGTGTCGCCCGGCTTGCGATCGATATCGGGCGGGAAGCTCGCACGTTTGTCGGCGAAATAGCGGCCGCGCTGATCGCCGTCCGCGGCGCGATTATAGGTCACGTAGAGAATGCGTCGCTGCTGTGCGGTGAGGTTGGGCTTGGAGGCATGCGGCGCGTAGCTGTCGAAGAAAAGCACGTCGCCGGGCGCCGTCGGAACCGGCTCGAGCGGCGCAGCACTGAGCTCGCCCGGCGTCAGCGGCTTCCACTCGGCGCCGATCAGCGAGGTGACGCGCGGCCCGCCCGCCATTTCGAGGCAGCCATTCTCGATCGTCGCCGGATCGATCGTGACGAGCGCCGTCACGAACCAGGGCGCGTAGGTCGACCATCCGGCCTGCTGGTCCTGATGCGCTTCGAAGCCGGCGCCGCCGGGCATCTTGAAGTTGATCTTGTCCTTGAACAGCAGCGCCGGCTCGCCGATCAGCCGCTCCACCGCTTGCTGCAGCGGGCCACCGCGCATCAGCGCATCGAAGCCATCATGATGCGGGCAGAAATCCTCGATCCGCTGCACCACCTTGGCGTCCGCGTCGAGCAGGCTCGGCTCGCGATAGAGCATTTGCGCGCCCGACCGTTCGGGCAGGTCGGTTACCTCGCCGGTCCAGCGTGCGATCTCGGCGATCTCGTCGGCCGAGAAGAAGCCGGGCGCTGCCGCCCAGCCGCGCTCGCGAAACGCCTCGACCATCTCCGCGGTCACGCCGGAAGCGGCTTCGATGTCGACGGTCATGCTTGCAGCCTCGGCAGAATCTCGTCGCGTGCCCGTGCGACGTCTTCGGGGAAGTCGATCTCGGTCCACGGCAGATCGGTTACGTCGACGGCCGCGAACCGTTCGGGCTCGGCGAGCAGAAAATCGCGGATCACCTCCTCATACTCCAGGCTCGCGCGCGTGTCCGCCGCATAGGCTTGCGCGCGCTCGGCGATCGCCGCCGACATGGCCGGCGAGAATCGGAAGAAGCCGACGGATTCGCCGTGGCGGACATGCGGATGCTCCGGCCGCTTGCGGAAGTCGACGATGCGATCCGCCGCGTCGAAGCAAATCTTCACGGGTTCGTCGCCGGGTTCGATCTCATGATCGAGCAGCATGATGTTCTCGCCCGCGCCGGCGAGCAGCCGCGCGTGCATGCGGTCATCGTAAAGCACGTCGCCATCCATCAGCACGGTAGCGGTGCCGTCGCGGAGTGTCTCGCTCGCGGTCGCCAGCGAGACGCTGCTGCCTTCGCGGAACCGAGGATTGTGGACGAAGCGCACGTCGAACGGCGGCGCGATCGCGGCGATCGCACGCTCGATCTGCGCGGCCTCGAAGCCGGTGACGATCGTCACCGAGGATGCGCCGTTCTTCGCCAGCGCGGCGCAATGGCGCTCGAGCAGGCTGCGTCCTCCGAATTCGAGCAGCACCTTGGGCGCGGCGATGTCGCGATCTAGTCGCTTGCCAACGCCGGCGGCCAACAAGATTACCGAAAAGTTAGGGAGACTTGACTGCGACAATGTGTCAACCCGATGACGAACCTGAAACACGCTGATGACGCGATCGGCGCTTCGGGACAAGTGAGGGCGGGTAAAGCGTGAACGAGCAAAGACGCATTGTCGCGGGCGCCCTCGTGCGTGGCGCGTTGGAGAGCCGTACCATCAAGCTGCGGCGGCTGCTGACGACACGGCCGCTGTCCTTCCTCATGGAAGCGCACAACGGCCTCTCCGCCAAGATCGCGGAAGAGGCGTGCTTCGAAGGCATTTGGGCATCGGGGCTGACTATTTCCGCGAGCCTCGGCCTACGCGATTCCAACGAAGCCTCGTGGACGCAGGTGCTCGAGGTGCTCGAATATATGGCGGATGCCGCTTCGATCCCGATCCTCGTCGATGGCGATACCGGCTACGGCAATTTCAACAGCGTGCGCCGGCTCGTGCGCAAGCTCGGCGAGCGTGGCATCGCCGGCGTCTGCATCGAAGACAAGCTGTTCCCGAAGACCAACAGCTTCATCGGCGAGGCGCAGCCGCTCGCCGACATCGAGGAATTCTGCGGCCGGATCCGCGCGGGCAAGGACAGCCAGACCGACGACGACTTCACGCTGGTCGCGCGCGTCGAGGCATTGATCTCGGGGCGCAGCATGGCCGAGGCGCTGCAACGCGCCGAGGCCTATCGCCAGGCGGGTGCGGATGCGATCCTGATCCATTCCAAACAGTCGACCGCCGCCGAGATCCTGACCTTCACGCGCGAATGGGCGGATCGTGCGCCGCTCGTGATCGTGCCCACGACCTATTACGCCACGCCGACCGACGTCTTCCGCAACGCCGGCATCAGCGCGGTGATCTGGGCCAATCATCTGCTGCGCGCATCGATCACGGCGATGCAGGAGACCGCGCGCGCGATCGTGGCCGAGGAATCGCTCAACAGCATCGAAGGCCGCGTCGCGAGCGTGAAGGACATCTTCCATCTCGCCGCGAACGGCGAGCTCGAAGCGGCCGAGCGCCGCTATCTGCCAGCGACCCAGCAGACGCGCGCGGTGATCCTCGCGGCCTCGCGCGGCGATCTCGGGTCGCTCTCCGCCGATACGCCAAAGTGCCTGGCCGACGTGCGCGGCCGCTCGGTGCTGCAGCGGCTGCTCGACGGTTTCGGCGCCGCCGGCGTGCGCCAGAATGTCGTGGTGCGCGGCTTCGGGCGGGACAAGGTGTCGGCGCAGGGCGTCGCCTTCGTCGACAATGAGCGCTTTGCGGAGACCGGCGAGGCCTTCTCGCTGGCGCAGGCGGAGGAGTGGCTCGATGGCGAACTGCTCGTCTCCTATGGCGACATCCTGTTCCGCGACTTCATCCTGCGCGGGCTGCTCGGCACCGCGGGCGAGATCGTGATCGCGGTCGATATCGCGGGGCGAAACGGCAAGGGCGATCGGGCGCGCGATCTCGTCGCGGCCGACCGGCCGCTGCATGACGATTATGACGAGGCGCCGGCGCATCTCACGCGGGTGGCAGCCGATATCGGTGCGGAGGTGGCCGGCGGTGAGTGGATCGGGCTCGCCCGCTTCAGCCCGATCGGCGTCGCGTGGCTGCGCGAGGAGATCGATGCGCTGCGACAGGACGGGTTGCTCGAAACCGCCGACATGCCGCTGCTGCTGACGCGGATCGCCGCGAAACACCCCGTCGCCCTCCACGTCTTCTCCGGGCACTGGATGGACGTGGATACGCTGGCCGATCTCGCTGCGGCGCGGAATTTCACCTAGGCCGCTGCGGGTATGGCAAAGGCTACCGCTCACCCTGAGTCCGTCGGTGGGCTGTTCTTCTCTTCGCGCGAAGAAGGGCAGTGCGTCGACAAGCTCAGCACGAACGGGCTGCTTCAAGCCGATCGGCAATCGCTCTAAGACGTCTCCATGATCACCGCAGAGGATTTTCTGGCCGCGGCCGCGCGCGCCGGCTTTAATTTCTACACGGGCGTGCCGTGCAGCTTCCTGACACCGCTCATCAACGGCGTCCTCTCCGACGCCCGCGCGCGCTATGTCGGCGCGGCCAGCGAGGGCGAGGCGGTGGCGATCGCGGCCGGCGCGTGGCTGGCAGGCCGGCGCACGATCGTGATGTGCCAGAACTCGGGCCTTGGCAACGCGGTCAACCCGCTCACCTCGCTCAACGCGCCATTCCGCATCCCAACGCTGTTCGTGACCACCTGGCGTGGCCAGCCCGGCCTCGCCGACGAGCCGCAGCACGAGCTGATGGGGCGGATCACGCAGGATCTGCTGCGGCTGATCGAACTCGATCTGCAGAACTTCCCGTCAACAGCCGACGCGCTCGACGATGCCTTTCGAAAAGCGGTGGAGACGATCGAACGCCGCACCACCGTCGGCTGGGTAATGGCGAAGGGAGACGTCGCCGAGACCCCGCTGGAGCAGCCGCCGCTTGCGCTGCCGGTTCCCGGCATCCGCGAGCGGTTCGAGACGCGCGGGCAACGACCGACGCGCGAAGCGGCGCTGGCGGCATTCCTCGAGCTCGCTGGCGACGACGCCGCCGTGATCGCCACGACCGGCAAATCCGGGCGCGAGCTGTTCACGCTCGCTGATCGTCCGCAGCATCTCTATCAGGTCGGTTCGATGGGCGGGGCTTCGGGCATGGCGCTCGGCGTCGCGCTGAACACGCGCCGCCGCGTCTTCGTGCTGGATGGCGACGGCGCCGCGCTGATGAAGCTCGGCAGCTTCGCGACGATCGGCGCCTATGCGCCCGACAACCTCGTCCACATCCTGCTCGATAACGGCGTCCATGATTCGACGGGCGGGCAGGCGACGGTCAGCGCCAGCGTCGATTTCGCGGGCGTCGCGCTCGCCTGCGGCTACGCCTTCGCCGCCTCATGCGACGATCTCGCCGGCTTCCGCGCCGCGCTGGCGGCGGTGGAGGAGGGGCCGGCGCTCATCCACTTCCGGATCGCGCCGGGATCGATGGCGAAGCTCGGCCGGCCGACGATCGGCCCAGCCGACGTCGCGGATCGCTTCCGCGCCTTCCTCGCGGCATGAAGCAGCGGCTGTTCACGCCGGGACCGCTGACCACCGACCCGCGCGTCCGTGACGCAATGCTCCGCGACTGGGGCTCGCGCGACCGTGACTTCATCGCGCTGACTGCTGAGCTGCGGGAGCGGCTGCTGGCGGTCGCCGCGGGCGAGGCGAGCCATGTCGCGGTGCCGCTGCAGGGAAGCGGCACCTACATCCTCGAAGCTGCCGTGGCGACGCTGATCGGCGGCGCGCACAAGCTGCTCGTGCTCGTGAACGGCGCCTATGGCCGCCGCATGGTGACGATCGCTCAACGGCTCGGGCGGTCGGTCGAGGCGATCGACTGGCCCGAGAACCATCCCGTCGATCCGGATGCCGTCGGCGCACGCCTCGCCGCCGATCCCGCGATCAGCCACGTCGCGTTCGTCCACTGCGAAACGACCACGGGCATCCTCAACCCGCTGGAGTCCGTCGCTGAGGTGGTGGCACGCGCCGGCCGGCACCTGCTGGTCGATGCGATGGCGAGCTTCGGCGCGCTGCCGATCGATCTCGCGGCCACGCCGATCACGGCCGTCCTCGCCTCCAGCAACAAGTGCATCGAGGGCCCGCCGGGTATCGCCTTCGCACTCGTTGCGCGGCCGCTCTTGCAAGAGGCTGCCGGGCGCAGCCCCTCGCTGTCGCTCGATCTCCACGCGCAATGGCGGGGCTTCGAGAAGGACGGCCAGTGGCGTTTCACGCCGCCGGTGCAGGTCGTCGCCGGCACCGTCGAGGCACTGCGGCTGCTGGAGTACGAGGGCGGCCCGCCGGTCCGGGAGGCGCGCTATCGCGGCAATCTCACGATCCTTCGCAGCGGGCTCGAGCCGCTCGGCCATCGCCTCTATCTCGATCCGGCGGTGCAGGGGCCGACGATCGCCACCTTCGCGCCGGCGGCGGATCGTCCATTCGATTTCGCCGGACTGTACGAGCGGCTGGCGGATCGCGGCCTCGTCATCTATCCCGGCAAGCTCACGCAGGCGGAGACGTTTCGCATCGGCTGCATCGGCGCGCTTTCGGAAGCGGATTTCCGTGAGCTCGTCGCGGCGTTCGCCGAGGATGCCGCCGCGCCCACCTGAAGGATCGTCTTGCCGACCCGCCTTCTCATTTCGCTCGTGCGCTTCGCGTGCCGCCAGCCGTGGCCGATGCTCGGCGTGGCGCTGCTGCTCGCGCTGCTGTCACTCGGCTATGTCGCGGGCAACATCCAAATGTCGAGCGATGCCTCCGCGCTGATCTCGGTGAAGGTGCCGTGGCGTGCCGCCGAGCACCGCATGGACGCTGCCTTCCCCGGCAACGGTGACAGCACGCTGGTGGTGATCGACGGACAGACGCCCGAGCTTGCCGAAGCCGCCGCCGCCACGCTCGCGCAGGCGCTCGCGACCGATCACGCCCATGTCCGCGCGGTCTCCCGGCCGGATGGCGGACCGTTCTTCGCCAAGGAAGGCCTGCTGTTCGCTTCGGCCGCAGAGGTCCAGGCGACGACCGCGCGGATGATCGAGGCGCAGCCATTTCTCGGGCCACTGGCTGCCGATCCTTCGCTGCGTGGCATCGCCGGCGCGCTCGGCACGATGCTGCAAGGGGTCGCGCGCGGCGACGCCAAGCTCGACAAGATCGACGCGCCGATGGCGCACCTCGCCGCCGCGCTCGAGGCGCAGGGGGCGGGTCGACCGGCTTATTTCTCGTGGCAGAGTTTGCTGCAGAGCGGGCGGGGGACACTCGCCTTGCCGACGCGGCGCCTGCTGCTCGTCCGCCCGGTGCTCGATTACGGCGCGCTGATGCCCGGCGAGGCGTCGAGCGACGCGATCCGCGCCACGGCGGCACGGCTGCATCTCGATCCGGGCCATGGCATCACGGTGCGGCTGACCGGATCGGTCGCGCTCTCGGATGAGGAGTTCGCTTCGCTCGCCGATCATTGGTGGATCGTCGCGGGCGCGATGGCGGTGGCGATGATCGGCACGCTCTGGCTCGCGACGCGATCGCTGCGCGTCACCGGCGCGATCCTCGGCAGCACGATCATGGGGCTGGTCGTCACCACCGCGCTCGGGCTGCTGGCGGTGGGGCGGCTCAACCTCATATCGGTCGCCTTCATCCCGCTGTTCGTGGGGCTCGGCGTCGATTTTGGTATCCAGCTCGCCGTCCGCTTTCAGGCGGAGCGCCATCGCGGCGCGGCGGCCGCGGCGGCGTTCGAGGATGCGGCGGTGCGGCTCGGGCCGGCGCTGCTGCTCGCCGCCGGCGCGGTCTGCCTCGGCTTCCTCGCCTTCCTGCCGACCGACTATCGCGGCATCGCCGAACTCGGCATGATCGCGAGCATCGGCATGATCGTCGCGCTGCTGTTCAGCGCCACCGCGCTGCCTGCGTTGCTGATGATCCTGCGCCCTGGCCGGCCGCGCGATGAGGTCGAGAATATGGCGCTCGCGCCGGCCGACGCCTTCCTGCTGCGTCGCCGCCGGCTGGTGCTCGGCTCCTTCGTGGTCGCGCTCGTCGCGAGTATCGCGCTCCTACCGTTCGTCCGCTTCGACTTCGACCCGCTGCATCTGCGCGCACGCACGGGCGAGGCGGTCGCGACGATCTACGATCTGATGCGCGATCCCGATCGCACGCCCAACACGATCGACATCCTGACGCCGAACCTCGCCGCCGCGCAGGCGCTTGCCGCGCGTCTCGAGAAGCTTCCGGAGGTCGGCCGCGTCATCACCGCGGCGAGTTTCGTGCCCGACGACCAGCCTGCCAAGCTCGCGATCATCGCCGATGCGCAGACGCTGCTCGATCTCACGCTGGATCCGGTAGCCACGCTGCCGCCGCCGAACGACGGCGACGCTGTCAAGTCGTTGGCGGGCACTGCGACGGCGCTGCGCTTGGCCGCCGCAGGCGAGCCGGGCAAGGCCGCCGATGACGCACGCGGGCTCGCGGTGCAGTTCGAGCGGCTCGCGCGTGGCGCACCCGCTGTGCGCGCCGCGGCCGCCGCGCTGCTCGTGCCGCCGCTGCAGACGATGCTCGGCGAGCTGCGCGACTCGCTTGCCGCGCAGCCTGTCGCGATCGGCGATCTGCCCGCGGACGTGCGCGGCGACTGGCTGGCGAAGGACGGGCAGGCGCGCGTCAACGTAGTACCGAAGGCGGCCTATGCTGGCGGTGCCGGCCTCACGAGCTTCACCAAAGCCGTGCTCGCGGTCGCGCCGGACGCGACCGGGCCGGCGGTCTCGATGCAGGGTGCGGCGCGCACCATCGCCGGCGCCTTCGTCGAGGCGGGCGTGCTCGCCTTCGCGATCGTCACCGCGCTGCTGTTCGTGGCGTTGCGCTCCTCACGCGAGGTGGTGCTGACGCTGGCGCCGGTGGTGCTCTCGATCTTCCTGACGCTCGGCACCTGCGTGCTGATCGGTCAGCCGATCAACTTCGCCAACATCATCGCCTTTCCGCTGCTGTTCGGGATCGGCGTCGCCTTCCACATCTACTTCGTGATGGCGTGGCGGGCGGGTGCGACCAACTTGCTGCAATCGAGCTTGGCACGCGCCATCTTCTTCTCCGCGCTCGCCACCGGCACCGCATTCGGCAGCCTGTGGTTCTCGCACCATCCCGGCACCGCGAGCATGGGCAAGGTGCTGATGCTGTCGCTCATATGGACGCTGGTCTGCGCGCTGATCTTCGAGCCGGCGCTGCTCGGCCCGCCACTGCCGCGCCAGGGCGAGCGCGCATGAGCCGGCTGGGGTGGGCGACGATCGCCGCCACCGCAGCCGGACTTGCGCTCGCGTTGTGGATGCTCGGCATCGTCGGCGCGCGGCAGACCTTCCATGCGATGGCGCAGATCGGTGCGCCCGGCTTCGTGCTGTTCCTCGCGAGCTACGGCCTGGTGCTCGTCGCGCTCGGCGGCGCTTGGGCGGTCTCGGGGCGTTTCGCGATCAGGCAGATACCGGCGTTCGTCGTCGGCCGCGCGGTGCGCGAGGCGGCGAACGACCTGCTGCCCTTCTCGCAGATCGGCGGCCTGGTGCTCGGCCTCAAGGTGGTGGCGAGCGCCGGGATCGCACCGGCACGTGCCTATGCCGCGACCGTGATCGATCTCACCACCGAGATCGTTTCGCAGCTGATGCTCGTGCTGCTGGGCGTTGCGATCGCGCTCGGCCTCGCGCGCGGGATCGCCGCCGATGCCCGGCTCCAGACCGCGATCTGGAGCGGCACGGCGCTGCTTTGCGCATTCGCAGCCGGCGTGCTGCTGCTGCGCCGGCCGGCGCTCAACCTCATCGCGCGTATGGCGAACCGGGTCGTGCCGGCCGCCGCGGCGACGATGGACGCGGTGCGCGACGAGCTCGCCGCGCTCGAGCGTGGGCGTTTCTCGCTGCTGCCGTCGCTCGCGTGGAATCTCGCCGCCTGGCTGTTGTCGGTCTTCTCGATCTGGCTGGCGCTTCGCCTGCTCGGCCATCCGCTGGTCTTTTCACGCGTGCTCGCGCTGGAGGCGCTGATCTCGGTGGTGCGCTCGAGCGCGTTCCTGCTGCCCGGTGCGCTCGGCGCGCAGGAGGCTGGCTACGTGCTGCTGGGCGCGCTGGTGGGGCTCGATCGCGAGACGGCGCTGGCGCTGTCGCTGCTCAAGCGCGCGCGCGATCTCGCAATCGGCGTGCCGACCCTGCTCGTCTGGCAGGGCGCCCTGGTCCGCCGCGCCGCTATCCTTTCGGGGGTGGGGGAGCCGAGATGAGCGGATCATGGAGCCATCGGCTCGTGCGGCCGCTCGTGCCGCCGCTGCTGCGCGTCGGGGTGCGGCCCAACTATGTCACCACCGCGCATCTGATCGTCGGAGCGGCGTCGCTGGCGACGATTGCACTCGGCGACGATCGCGCGCGCCTGTGGGCCGGCATCGCGTGGCTTTTCTCCTGCCTGCTCGATCGCCTCGACGGCGAGCTCGCGCGGATCGGCGACATGTGCTCGGCCACCGGCCATCGTTACGACTATCTAGTCGACATGTGGTTGAGCGCCCTGTTCTTCCTCGCGATCGGCTTGAGCGTGCCCGGCTCCTATCATCTTCTCGCGACCGGATGCGGCGCGATCGCCTGCCTGAGCCAGCTGCTCAACTGCCAGGTCGCCGAGCGCTATGATCGCCTTTCCGGCGAGGCGGGGCGCGTGCTCGCGAGCCGCTGGGGCTTCGACGCCGACGACGCGCTGTACATCCTCGGCCCGCTGGGCTGGCTGCCGGCGCCCTATCGGCTTGCGGTTGCCGTGCTGGCGGCGGTGGGGACGGCGCTGTTCCTCATCCTGTTTGTCCATCGCTACACCAGGTTGAAGTCCGAGAAGCCGGCCTGAACGCAGATGTCAGCGCGCGGCGCGATATGTCCGATCTCGTAACAAACTGACATCGCCGGCTCATCTGCGGGGCGCACGCCGGCCATATGAGCCGCAAGACCAGATCGCAGGCCGCGAGCGATCGCTTCGTTCAGGCCATTCTGTGGGCGAGCGCCGCCGGCGCGATCGGGCTCGCCATCCTGATCATCTGCGTGCTCGGTCGAGACGCGTTCATGCTGGCACTATGGATGGCGACGCGCTGAGCCGCGCATAGCTAGGCCGCGATCCGCGCATCATAAGCGAGCGGCAGCCGCAACTCGGCGGTGAAGCCGTCGGCGCGGCGGACGAGGCGGACGTCACCGCCATGCGCGCGGGCGATTGATCGGCAGACGGCGAGGCCGAGACCGGTTCCGGTCTTGCCCGATGCCGCCGCGTTCGATGCGCGATAGAAGGGCTCGAACGCACGCTCGAGCTCGGCTTCCGGAATGCCCGGACCATCGTCGATCACCGCCGCGACGGCGTCGTCCTCATCGACGCTGAGCCGGATCCGGGCGCGGTCGCCATATTTCACCGCATTCTCGATCAAGTTGGCGAGCAGGCGGCGCATGCCGAGCACGTCGACCTCGACCGGCGCGCTGCCCCCGCGTTCGACGGTGACGTCGCCGCCGACCATCGACGCATCCTCGGCGACATCCTCGATAAGAAGGCCGAGATCGAGCCGCTCGCGCGCGCCCGGCGTCGAGGCGTCGCGGATAAAGCTGAGCACCGAGGTGATCATCGCCTCCATCTCCTCCACCTCCTGCGTCATGCCGTCGCGGACATCCTCGTCGTCGACCTCCTCGATGCGGAAGCGCAGCCGGGTGAGCGGTGTCCGCAGATCGTGGCTGATCGCGCCGACCATCGCGGTGCGATCGTCGACGAAGCTGCGCAGCCGGTTCAGCATGACGTTGAAAGCATGCGCGGCGCGGCCGATCTCGGCTGGCCCTTCGAGCGCGACGAGCGCCGCCGACGGATCGCGTCCAAGCTGTTCGGCGGCGTCGGTGAAACGCGCAAGCGGGCGTACGATGTGCCGCGCGAACAGCCAGCCAAGCGGCGCAACGATCGCGAAGGCGATCACGAACCACAGGATGACGCGCTGCTGCCACGCGTTCGGGAAACTCTGAGGTGCCGGCTGCACCACGATCCAGCGGCCGTCCGGCCGTCGGAGCGCCGCAACGAAATCGCCCTCGACGAACGGCGCCGGGGCCAGTCCGAACAGCGCGCGCGGGCGCGGCGCGATTGGAAGCGGGCGGGCGGTCGCGTCGCGTGCAGGCGTAGCGGCGGGTGCGGTGTGAAAGAGCGCCCCTGTATCTGTCGTGGCTGGAGCGATTTGCGAAGCGAACTGCGGTGCGGCTGTCGCGGTTTCGCGCGGGGGTGTCGCGCGGCTCGCGACGGGCGGCTCGGCGGCGACAGGCGCTTCGCTCTCCGGCGCCGGGCTCACTTCCCGCGGCGGCTCGGAGGGGAGCGTCAGCCGCAGCGGCGTCTCCGGGCCGACATGAGCATGGTCAGCCTCGGGTCTAAACGCGGGGCGGGAATCCTCGCGCGACGGTGCGGTGGGTTGGCGGTCGAGATCGGCCGACGAGGGCGGCGGTGCCGGGGATCGCTGATCCTGCCGCAGAGTGTCCTCCGCGTGCGGCTGGCTGCCGTCCGGTCTGCGGCCCGGCCCGCCGCCTGGATGGCCGCGATCGGAACGCTCTCCGGGGAAGCCGTCGCCGCTCGGGAAGCGGCCGGCACTGCCGGGAAAGCCGCCGCCGAAGCCACCGCCGAGTCCGCCGCCCGGTGGCGCGGGCTGATCGGCGAGCAGCAAGCCGACCGGCAGGAGGCCGGCGATCGTGAGCCGTGGCCGCGATCGCGGCGCCATGAAGCTCGCAGGATGGACCGGGATCGGCGGACGCGTCGGCGGCGCGGTGATCCCAGCAAATGGTAACGGCGAGTAGAAGGCCAGCCGCACGTCGCCGTCGCCGGCTCCGAGCAGTGCGGCGAGCGTGTGCCGCGGTGGATCGAGCGTCAGCCAGCCGGGGCCGCCGACATCCGGTGGACCTGACTGCGTCGCGCGCGCGAGCTTGCCGCCGGTCCGCTCGGTGTGCGTCTCGCCGCGCAGCGCCGCCGCGATGTCGTCGAGGCTGTGCTGCGCCGGTGGCGCCGGCGGGAACACCAGCGTCAGCAGCAGGGTGACGAGTTGCGCGACGATCAGGCCGCCGACGAGCAGGACGAGGATCTGCAGCAGGATCGGCGGCTCGCGCAGCCGCTCGGCGCGGGTGAGGATGGTCATCGCGCCAGTCTATGCGATGCGCGCGCATGCGACCACGCATCGCAACCGGCATCTGGCTGATGGGACATCGCGGAACCGTCCGCCGCTGGCATGTCGCCGATATGTCGCCAGGTTGCAGCGGGTTGCGACGCGTTGCGGGCCACGGAGATGCTGCGATCCGCCGGCAAAGTTCGGCTGGCATCGGGCGGCCATGCACGCCAATCTGCTCCATATGGACCTCGCCACGCGCATCCTGATCGTCGACGACGATGCCGGCATCCGTACGCTCATCTCCTCGTTCCTCGACAAGCATGGCTACCGGACCGAGACTGCCGGAAACCCGGCCGAGATGCGCGGCATGCTGGCACGCGGGCGCTACGATCTGATCGTGCTCGACGTGATGATGCCGGGGGAGGACGGGCTCTCGGCGCTCCGCCAACTCCTGCGCAATGGCGGCCCGCCGGTGATCATGCTTTCCGCTGTGGGCACCGATATCGACCGAATCGTCGGGCTCGAGCTTGGCGCCGAAGATTATCTCGCGAAGCCCTGCAACCCGCGCGAGCTGCTGGCGCGAATCCGTACCGTGCTCCGCCGGCGCGAGGCGCATGCGGCCGAGACCGGTGCCGCGCCCGCGCCCGCCGATGACGCGCCTCGCGAGGGGCTATGGCTGTTTGCGGGGTGGTCGATCGATCTGATCGGTCGCACGCTGGTCGATCCCGGGGGCGAGCTGGCGCCGCTCTCGGACAGCGAGTTTCGCCTGATCCGCGCGTTCGTCCAGCATCCGCGCCGCGTGCTGACGCGCGATCAGCTGCTCGATTACGCCGCGGGACAGGAGAGCGAGCTCTACGACCGCGCGATCGACGTGCAGGTCAGCCGCCTGCGGCGCAAGCTCGCGCGCCACGAAAGCGGCGCCGATCTGATCCGCACGGTGCGCAACGAAGGCTATATGTTCGTGCCGGTCGTCACCAAGGGCTGAGAGGAGCGGCGCTATATGCCGACATGCGCGCGCAAATCGGCGCGCGGACTCTCCTGCATCGAGCAGGAGGAAATCAGGATGAGCAGCATCGATGACCATGATCATGGTCTCGTTCACGACCTCGAGATCATCGGCCGCAGGATCGAGCGGCGCCGGGCGCTTGCCTGGCTGGCCGGCACCGGTGCGGCGTTCGCGCTGGCGGGCTGCGGCGGCGGCGCGAACGAGAGTGCATCGTCGTCTTCCACCAGCGGCACCACGACGACGACCACGGCATCGAGCGGCAGCACCAGCACGAGCTCGGGAAGCACAAGCGGCAGCACATCGAGCGGCGCGAGCTGCATCGCCGATCCTAGCGAGACGGCCGGACCCTATCCGGCCGACGGCACCAACACGTCGAGCGGCGCGACCTCGAACGTGCTCACCGCGAGCGGCATCGTGCGCAGCGACATCCGTTCGAGTTTCATCAGCTCTACCACCACCGCGCCCGGCGTGCAGGTGACGCTGACACTCACGCTCGTGAACGCATCCGATGGCTGCACGCCGCTTGCCGGCTACGCGATCTACTTCTGGCAATGCGACCGCAGCGGGAACTACTCGCTTTATGGCGCGCCGTCCGAAAGTTATCTGCGTGGCGTGCAGGTCACCGACGGCAATGGCCAGGTAACGTTCGTCACCATCTTCCCGGCCTGCTATTCCGGCCGCTATCCGCACCAGCATTTCGAGATCTATGAGAGTCTCTCGGCTGCGAGCGCGGGGCGAAATGCCGTGCTCACCTCGCAGCTGGCGATGCCGGCGGCGATCTGTTCCGCGGTATACAATGATGCGAGCGGCTATTCCGAGAGCGTCACCAATTTCGCGCGGGTCAGCCTCGACACCGATTTGGTGTTCGGCGACAACAGCGCCGCGCAGCTGGCGCAACAGACACCGGCGATGACCGGCAGCGTCGATGCCGGCTATGTCGCGACGAACGCGATCGCCGTCGCCGCCTAGACCCGGCAGCCTCGTCGCGCGGCACGGGATGCGATCACTTATGTAAAGGCGACTCGCGGCGAATGGGCGCACATGTTCGCGGTGGGCAGCAGCCATATGCTCACAGCCCCTGCGCTCCTCGCCCCGCCGGTTAACACCCCCCCCTTGCAGCCGGCG
>Ga0213875_10000560_pt1 | contig 30272 bp, 26 predicted proteins | sample BarmaccomBMRX_R8_FD_160105 | JGI IMG/M metagenome (GOLD analysis project Ga0213875, IMG submission 160105) | Root-associated microbial communities from Barbacenia macrantha in rupestrian grasslands, the National Park of Serra do Cipo, Brazil - RX_R8 | ecosystem: Host-associated > Plants > Roots... | reverse complement strand
AGCATGGGGAGGGTTCCGATGGATCGCTTCATCGCACGCGAAAACCTGCACATATTTCGACTGCGCCTCAAGACGGAGAGATCTCCCGATGTGCGAGCGCTTCTGATGAGGCTGGTAGCCACGGAAGAGGCAAAACTCTCGAAGCTTGAAGAACGGAAAAAACAAGAGAGGCCAGAAGAGGATCCGGACCGGACACAAGCCGCTGAATAGCGGTTCCGCCAATCCGACTGTGGTGGGCTGCATGCGAATTGCGGGCGCCACGCAAAAACGGTCCCACCAGGAAAAAGGGTCCGCGTATCCACATCCGCAATGATCAGATGCCAAGCGTGCGTTTATTCTGTCTCCACATACCATCTGCCGAGCTCGGCGAGCTCGCAGGAATTTTCATCTCCGAGCCGCCCCATCAAGCTCTTACTTCAGGCTCCGCCAGAGGTTGCTGTAGTCGTCTGTCCAGGCGCGGATCGTGTCGGGCGTGTCGATCGGCGTTGCATTCGCCAAGGGCCGGCCAGAGAACAGGCCTGGGCGACGGCTGACGAGCACCCACTGGGCAGTATTGCGGCCGGATTCCGCATCGGCCGTGTTGGTGACGAGCCGCGCTGGCGTCTCAATGGCGTCTGCAGCGCGCGCCACGACCGGAGCAAGATCGAGAAATTGGTTCGATACGTGGACGGCGATCACGCCACCTCGCGCAAGACGGCGCTGATATAATCGAAACGCCTCGACTGTGAGGAGATGGACCGGGATGGCATCGCCCGAAAAGGCATCGATCACCAAAAGGTCGTATTGCCGATCCGGTTCGGCTTCGAGTCCGAGGCGGCCATCGCCGAGCCGCAGGCTCCACGGGGCGCCGCAGGCATCGAGGTAACCGAAATACTGGGACGCGATTGCCGGAACCAAGGGATTGATCTCGTAGAAGCGAATCGAGTCCTGCGGCCGCGCATAGGCGGCGAGCGTCCCGGCTCCGAGGCCGATCACGCCGATCCGGATAGCGCCTGCCGCTTCGAGCGACGCGAGCGCGAGACCCACACCGGATTGCGGCGAGTAGTAGGTCGTCGGAATGCAGCGCCGCAGAGGATCTTGGAATTGCTCGCCATGTATGATCGTGCCGTGCATGAGGCGCCTGACTGCGCCTCGCCCGTCGGCCGGGGCCACCTCCACGACCTTGAGCGCCCCGTAGAAATTGCGGACGCGGGCGAGCGCGCTGCTGGAATCCATATATTCCCACTGTGCCCCCAAGCCGACCGTCAGGACCCACAAAAGAATTGCCCCGAGATAAGTGAGCGATTGCACCCGACCTCGGGGTGGTCGGGCCCGGTGGACCGCGAGGATGGCGACGATCCCGGTCAGTCCCAGCGCGATCGGCAGATCGTAGAGGGCATCGAGCACCGCGGGAGCGACAGCGGCCGTCAGCAGCGCGCCGGCGGCGCCGCCGGCCGCAACGGTGAGGTAGAAGCTCGTGAGATGTGAAGTTCGTGGCCGTACCCGCGCAAGCTCCCCGTGGCACAACATGCAGGCGGTGAACAAGCCGGCTGAGTAGAAGCCGACCAGCAGACGTGGATCGCTGTTGGCGTGGCTCCCCACTCCGACGTACATCATGGCGGGAAGGAATTCGGCGAGGGCGATGCAGAAGAGCGCAGGTTTGTACCAGCGGCTGCTTTCGAAACACAGGATCAAGGTCAGCAGGTAGATCGCCAGCGGCCCCACCCACAAAAGCGGGATCGCCGCCACATTCTGCGTAATGTGGCCCGTGACGGCGAGAAGCAGCATCGAGGGCGCGGCCGAGAGCACGAACCACAGGATTCTTTCGACCGAAGGGACCCGACCTTCGGCACGCGCGGCATCCGGAGCGCGATTGGTCGACACGGGCAATGACGTCACCCAAGCCGTCCCGGTGCAGGCGAACGCAAAGACGACGTAGGCGGCTGACCAGAGACGCGCCTGAAGCCCCGTACCGAAGAGCGGTTCCACGACGATCGGATAGGCGAGCAGCGCCAGGAACGAGCCGAAATTCGAGAGGGCGAACAGACGATAGGGATTGGCGGCAAGGCCTCTGGCTTCGTCATCATGCCAGGACAGCCACGTCTGCATCAGAGGGCCGGTCGCCGACAACAGAATGAACGGCAGCCCGATTGTCACGGCGAGGAGCATCAGGACGCGAAGGGCCGGCGCCTCCTCGCCCATCGGCTTCCATCCCGGCGAAGGAGTGAGGGGGAGGAGCAGGAAGCTCGCCGCCAGCAGGCCCACATGCAGGAGGCGCTGCGCCGCCGGCGTGAGCAGCCGCGCCGATGCATGGGCGTAGATGTAGCCGATACAGAGCGTGACCTGGAAGAAGAGCAGGCAGATGGTCCAGACGCCCGCCGTCCCGCCGAACCAAGGCAGGATCATCTTGGCGATCATCGGTTCTACAAGGAACAGCAGCACCGATCCGAGCAGGATCGAGACCGGGATCGTCACTGTCGCGGCAAAGCCCGCCAGGGTTGCCCGACGGGCTGCTTGATCATTCAGAGCCGCGCGTATCGAGAGCGGGAACACGGCAAGGCTTGTGCCACCGGAAAAGTAAAGAACTTGTTCCGGCAGTCGATACGAGCTCGCTCAGCAGCGACCAGGATGCTGTGTGCACCAAATGATCTGCATACGTCTGTCGTGCGCGCTCATGCCCCCGTAGCCGGGCGCAACATAGACAGGGGGGCCACCGTAGACGGGAGGCCCGTATCCCCAATGGTGGTGGTGGTGGTGATGGTGGTGATGATGATGATGGTGGTGATGGTAATAAGGATAGTAATATTGGGCCACCTGCGTGTTCTCTTTCGCAGCTTGAACTTCATCCACTGCCCTGAGAAGTGCCAGCGCGTTGGGAACCGGTTCGAGCAACTCTGCGAATGAGTTTGGCTTCAGAAATTCACTAGCATCCGATGTTTTCGGGGACGCTGCTTGAGCGCAGTCCATTGCGGCAAACGCCGAAACCACCCCGACCACCCCCGCGATTTTCCTCTGCATTATTTTCCTCCTCACAACGGCTCGCCAAAAGCACACTCATTGGGCAAATCGGTGAGCTGCACTACCGGTTCCGCCGAATTCATCCGCAAGCGATGCTTCTTGAGTAAAAATGCTTCTTGCCAAGTCACCAACCGCCGGAACGTGGAGGTATCTCACTTCGATTTTTTTGAAGTGCGCTTTGCTGGAAATGTTCGACGGCGCCGGCAATCTGAACCCAACCGTGTTTCGACTGCTCAAAGACCGATATGTTGGGGGCCGGAAAATCAGGGTCAGTCAGCGAGCCGACGGCTACGCCGATCAGCGATGGCACAACGTCAGCCTTCCAATAGACTGTCGAGCCGCAGGTAGGACAGAAATACGTGTGGACCTTCTCGCCGCTTGCCCCATGACGGACGAACTCTTTCGCGGCGCCAGAAATGTCGACAGATTCGACCAAAAAAAGGCACCTACACCGAATGGCGCGCCCGTTCTTCGCTGGCAATCCAGACAATGGCAGGCGACCACCAGTTTCGGAGACCCTCGTAGTTCAAGCGTGAGAGCACCGCATGCGCATCGAGCATTGGTCATGGAAACCTACATCTGTCAGCTGGATGTGACCTCAATTCCTTATGCCGAGGTCAGTCGTTTGGGAACAGCTTCACGCAGATGAACGCGGAAGCGGAGTTGTTATTCTCCAACCGATCTTCGTGTCGGGGCCGCGAGAAACGCAGCCGTTCTGGCCACAATCTTGGTCGCCAGGATGCTTTTAACCAGCGGCGAAGTTTCGATCGGCGCGACGTTGATGGAATATGCCTTGCCGAAGTGACCTTCGACGTTCCTGAATTTTGAGAACAGCCGATGCAGACAAGATGAGGAACCAATCGCATGCCAAAGATAAGCTCGATCGAACCGGGATTCTATCGTATTCCGTTGCCGGAAGTGCTCACCGACAGCACGCATGGCGAGATGCGAGCCTTCGAACTCAACAGCGTCCGCGTACGGGATGACGACGGAGCGTCGGGCGTGGGCTACACCTACACGGTCGGGCGGAACGGCTCCGCCATCGACGCCCTTCTTCGAGGTGAATTCGTCGAGATTTTCGCTGGCGAGGAAGCCGACCATGTCGAGCGGCTCTGGCACAAAGCATGGTGGGCACTTCACTATGGCGGGAGGGGCGGCCCGACCGTGCTTGCCCTTTCCGCATTCGACATGGCGCTCTGGGATCTCAAGGCGAGGCGGGCAGGTGTGCCGCTCTGGAACTACCTCGGAGGTTTCGACCCCAAAGTGCCCTGCTATGCCGGCGGCATCGATCTCGAGCTCACGCCGGACCAGTTGCTGCGGCAAACGGAACGTAATCTCGCCTCCGGGTTTCGTGCCATCAAGATGAAGGTCGGTCGTGCGCGCCTCTCCGAGGACGTCGCAAAGGTTCGCGCGATGCGCGAATTCCTGGGTGACGATTTTCCGCTGATGGCCGATGCCAACATGAAATGGACCGTAGATGAAGCGATCCGAGCCGCGCGCGCGTTCCAGCCGTACGATCTCACATGGCTCGAGGAGCCGACCGTCCCGGACGACCCGGCCGGACATGCCCGCATCGTCCACGAGGGCGGACTTCCGGTCGCCGCCGGCGAGAACCTGCGCACATTATGGGAGTTCAAGCAGTTCATCGCGGCGGCCGGCGTCACCTATCCCGAACCAGACGTGACGAACTGCGGCGGCGTCACGCAATTCATGAAGATCGCCCATCTTGCGGAGGCCTTCAATCTTCCGGTTACCAGCCACGGCGCGCATGATGTGACGGTTCATCTCCTGAGCGCCTGTCCGAACCGCAGCTTCCTCGAGGCGCACGGGTTCGGCCTCGATCGCTTCATCGCCGATTCTCTTCACATCAAGGATGGTTTCGCCATCGCACCCGAGCGCCCGGGCCATGGCATCGAATTCGACTGGGAGGGTCTCGAAAAGGTTCGGGCCTGAACTTGATGCAGCGGGGGAAGATCGGGATGAAAGAGCGATTTGATCATATTGTGGTGGGAGGCGGCTCGTCCGGTTGCGTTGCCGCAGCGCGTCTCGTCAGCGCGGGCGCAAGGGTGCTGGTGCTGGAGGCGGGCTACTCTCACCGCCATCCCCTGCTCGACATGCCGCCGGGCATCTTCAAGATGATCAACGGCAGCAAGTATATGCGGTACCACAAGACGGTTCCCCAGCCGCATCTCGACGGTCGTCAACACGACATTCCGCAGGCCAACGTGTTGGGCGGGGGCTCCTCCGTTAACGCTCAAGTCTACATGCGTGGCCGGCCTTCGGATTACGATGAGTGGGATGCGAAGCTGCGGGGCGAGAATGACGACCCGGGTTGGGGTTGGAAGGACGTTCTACCGCATTTCCGCAGCATGGAAGGCAACAACCGGCTGCTCAACGAGCTTCACAATTCGGAAGGCCCGCTTCTGGTCTCGGATCCGGGCCATGTGAACGACGTGTCACGCTGGTTCGTGCAGGCGGTTCAGGCGATGGGCGAGCCGTACAACAGCGACTTCAACGGCTCGAGCCAGCGCGGCGTCGGTTTTTACCAGTTCATGAACCGGAGCGGAAAGCGCAGTAGCGCCGCTTATGCCTTCATAGCACCGCTGCAAAAGGACCCGCGTCTCGAGGTACGGCTACACGCCCGCGTGCAGCGCATCAACATTGAGAACGCGCGAGCCGTCGGCGTGACTTACCGTGACGAAAAAAACAACGAGCGCACGGCCTTCGCCGATGGCGAAGTCATCGTCGCCGCGGGCGCGCTCGTCACGCCGCAGCTGCTGATGCTGTCAGGCATCGGGCCGGCCGCCCAACTTCGTCGGTATGGCATCAAGTGCATTGTCGATCTGCCCGGTGTCGGTGAGAACCTCATCGACCACCCTGAAGTGCCGTTGGTGTCCGTTACAAACGGGCGCTACGGCTACTTCAAGCAGGGCGAGGGCTGGCGCATGCTTCGCAACGGGCTCCATTTCAAACTGTTCGGGACCGGCCCCATTCTGTCGGCCGGCGTCGAGGCGGGAGCCTTTGTCAATCCGATGGACAGGAGCGCCGAGCCGACAATCCAGGCGTTCTGCGTGCCCACAGTCTATCTCGATCGTGACGCGCTCGATCTTCTCCCGAACACCTATGGCCTGACGATCACCACGGTCGTCGTCAAGCCGAAGTCGCGCGGTTTCGTGCGGCTTGCCTCGGCGGATCCCGCCGACATGCCTCTAGTCTCGCCCAACCTGCTTTCCGACCCATCCGACGTGCGCACCATGATCGAAAGTCAGCGTTTCTTCCTCAGGACATTCCAAACCAGCCCGCTGAAGGAGCGCGTGCGAGAGATCCTCGTCCCCGATCCCACAAACCTCAGTGACGAGGCCATCGTCAAGCATTGCAAGCGCTTCGTGAAAACCAACTATCATCCGAGCGGCACGTGCCGAATGGGCGCGAGCCATGACCAGATGGCGGTTCTTGACGCGCGTTTGCGCGTCCGCGGTGTTGAAGCGCTGCGCATCTGCGACCTCTCGGCCATGCCGAACATCAATGCCGGCAATACCAACGCGCCGGCCATGATGATGGGAAGCCGGTGCGCCGAGTTCCTGTCGGGGCAAGTGCCTGAAACGACCGGCCGCAATTGACCGGGCGAGAAACTCTCCGCTCAAATTGAGTGCCGCAATACCCGCATGCAATGGCCATGAGGGATGGCGCCTTGACCCCTCAGGCCTTGTTTTAGAGCCTCGCCGTCTTACGCGTGCGACGTGCGATCAAGTGGAAACCTCTACGCTCGCCGGAAAGAGCGCGTTTCACAGGTCGGGCAGGGAGGAACGAAACAGCGTAACAGGTGGGATTGGCGAGGGAAAGAGCGTCGGGTCAAGGCGGATGAATGCTGAGGGTCGCAAGGCTTCTCGTCCGCAGAGCCCGAGCAAGGTTGGTGCTCTCTCGTGGAACCCTTAAGCTCCCGCTAACCGGCTGAGTAGATACTGGCGCGCATCGACGATCGGTCCTCCCGGCGTCGTGGCGAGGGGCTGATTGCGTTGAGTTGATAAGGACCAGCCCTTCGCCCCTTCAGTTCCATTGTCAGACCCGATCACGTGGAGAGGATGTGATGTCCCGGCTGCTTGTCGCGCTGGTGTCATCCATGTTCGCGGTCGGCGCTGGCACCAGCTTTGTTATTCAGCAGGCGGTGAATGCTGATCTGCGGGCTTCATTCGGTTCGGCCGCTTGGGCAGGCTTCGTGAGCTATCTCGGCGGGACCTTGTGCATGCTGGCCCTTGCGTCTCTCCTAAGAGAAACCGTTCCTGCGGCGACACTCATTCAAAGTAGCCACTGGTGGGCCTGGAGCGGCGGCATCTTCGGCGCCATCTACATCGCGATTTCGATTGTCTTGGTGCCACGCCTCGGCGCCGCGACTTTCATCGCGCTACTGGTCGCCGGGCAGATGCTCTCCTCTCTGATCTTCGACCACTATGGAATACTTGGTCTCGAACGTCACCCTATCGATATCTCGCGCCTCGTCGGGGCCGCACTTCTGGTCGCAGGAGTCATTCTTCTCCGTATCTAGTTGGGATGGCCAACCAATTCTCGTAGGAATGAACCAGTTGCGTACGCAGTTGTATCCACTGTGGAATGACATCTGAAGGGTCGAAGCCCCCAATTCAGCGATTTGGAGTGAATTGATTAGGCCGTTAAGAGGTCTGTAAGGCCGCGCCCGTCGCATACCGAGTGTGAGCGGCACCCTTACCCTTCACCTCGCAATGAACTGACGGAAGCGCTTCGACCGGCTACCACCGAACATCTCAGCAGGCGTGCCCTCTTCCTCGATCTCACCTTTGCGCAGGAGGACAACGCGGCTGGATACCTCGCGCGCAAATTCCATCTCGTGTGTGACGACCAACATGGTTCGCCCCTCCTCTGCGAGGCCGCGTATCACTCGCAACACCTCTCCAACGAGTTCGGGATCGAGCGCTGATGTCGGCTCGTCGAAGAGCATCAAGGCCGGCCGCATGGCCAGCGCGCGCGCTATCGCGGCGCGTTGTTGCTGGCCGCCGGAAAGATAGGACGGATATTCATTGCGTTTGTCAGCAATGCCAACTTTGACGAGCAATTCCTCTGCCTCCCTGACGCAGTCGGCCCTTGGCCGCTTCTGTACGTGCACGGGAGCTTCGATGACATTCTCTAGAATCGACATGTGCGACCAGAGATTGAAGGTCTGGAAAACCATACCGACCCGCGAGCGTAAGCGATCCACCTGGGCTCGATCGGCAGCTTCGCTGCGGCCGTGGCGACCTTTTCGCATGAGTACTTTTTCACCGGCCACGACGACGTCACCGGAATCTGGAATCTCCAGCATATTGATGCAGCGCAAGAGGGTCGATTTCCCGGAACCGGAGGCGCCAAGGATCGAGACTACCTCCCCTTCCAGGGCCCGCAAGGAAACGCCTTTGAGAACCTCGAGAGCACCGAAGCTTTTGCGCAGCTCGGTCACGGCAACAGCGGGGAGCCTCTCCGTTTCGATGGTTGCGAGTGTCGTCACACTGCGGCTCCGTCCGTCTGCCGAGCCGGGAGCATCTCCCGGTCAGCCCGGTTACGCAAATGCGGGGTCAGGCGGTAGTCCGCGACCTGCACGACACGCGTCAGAACGTAGTTGATCGCAAGATAAATCGCCCCGGCTACGATCAAGACTTCGATTGCCCGATAGGTATCGGAGATGATTTTGGCCGCAAGGCCCGTGATCTCCATAAGCGTGATGATCGAAGCAAGAGATGTGGCTTTGATCATCAAGATCATTTCCGTGCCATAAGCTGGGAGCGCCTGCCTTGCGGCGATCGGAATTACGATGCGCCGCAGGAGAAGCGAGCGCGACATGCCGCAGGCGCGCGCCGCCTCGATTTGCCCGCTCGGAACGGATAGCAATCCACCGCGGATGATCTCGCTTGAGTAGGAGGCGGTATTCAAGGTGAGGGCGAGCACTGCACACCAGAAGGGTTCCCGCAAAAACGGCCATAGCACGCTCGTCCTGATCCAGGCGAATTGACCGAGGCCGTAATAGATCAGGAAGATCTGCACGAGAAGCGGCGTACCGCGGAAGACGAACACGTAAAATCGGGCGGTCCAATCGATCGAGGCGATACCGGAGAGGCGCATCAAAGCGAGGCCCAAGGCGAGGACCGCGCCCAAAGTCACTGACAGGAATGCGAGTTTCAAGGTGAGGGGCACGCCAGTTAACAAAATAAGAAAAGTATCCGCCAGGAACGGAAGGTCCATCAAACTCTCCTGATGCCGCGGTCGAGGCGGCGTTCGACGCGCGTGAGGGCGACGCTCGAAAAGCTGGTGATCGCTAGATAAAGCAGGGCGGCTGCAATGAAGAAATCGAAGGGCTGGCGAGTCGAACCCGCTCCAATTTGCGCTTGGCGCAGGAGCTCGACAACGCCAGTCACGGAGACGAGCGCCGACTCTTTGAGCACGAGCTGCCAGATATTACCGAGCCCGGGCAGAGCGTGGCGCAGCGTCAAAGGTGCCAGAATGCGCCTAAATTTTAGCAATCCCGACATGCCCACGGCCTCCGCAGCCTCGAGCTCGCCGCGGCTCACGGCGCGATAGGCGCCGCGGAACACTTCAGTGTGATAGGCGCCTGAGACCACGCCCATTGCTAACGATCCGGCGAGAAAACCCGGTAAGGTGATAAAGCCGGAAGCCCCAAGCAAATGCCCAATCGGGGTCAAAACCGAGCTCCCGCCGAAATACAACAGGTAAATGATGAGAAGGTCTGGAATGCCACGCAGCACGGTCGTGTAAACATCGGCAATGCGACATGCGATTCGCCCGCCGCCGATCTTCGCCCAGGCTGCGAATATGCCCATGACCGCACCTACGACGAAGCCGCAGGCGGCAACCGCAAGCGTCATCAACGCGCCCGCGAGCATCGCCGCACCCCAGCCTCGTACGCCAAGGCCTAGGAGATTCGACAAGCCGGGCGGTGTCAGTGTCATGACCTATTGACCCGCCGCTCGGAATGAACACGAGATCGTTTAGTTTCCGGGCGAGGGGCTGAGGTCGACCTTGGTCCATTTAAGCGACAACTCGCGGATAGTTCCATCCTCAGTCGCCTCTCGGATGGCCTTGTCGAAAATCGCCTTGAGCTCAGGCTCATTCTTGCGCATTCCGATTGCTACCTCGGTCGCCAACATCGCGCCTTTGAGAAGCGGCCCGGTCATCGCGAGATCCTGATTCTCCGGCTTATCCAGGATGGAGTTCATGTAGACAGCGCTGTCGAAACTCACATCGAGCCGCCCAGCCCTGAGATCGAGATCGCGCTCCGGGGAGCTTTTGTACGTGCGCACCGTGACATCGTCATCGAAATAAGCATGGACTAGCTGCTCATGACTGGAGGACTGGATCACGCCGACGATCTTGCCCTTCAAGATTTGCCGGATCTGCGACATGACAGGATCGGCCTTGGCCTTCTCGTTGAGGTTCAACGGCTGACCGGTCATCGGGAATTGCGGCACGGAGCCGCCCTTCAGGATCGAGAAGGTCGCAAAGCCGCTCGCGTACGGAATGGTGAAATCGACGATTTTCTTGCGGGCCTCGTTGATGCCTAGCCCGAGGATCAGATCGAATTTGCCGGCATTGAGACTCGGAATTAGACTCGTCCACTCGCCGGCACCGATCGAGCATTCGAGCTTAGCGCGACGGCACAGATCATGGGCAAGGTCGATTTCATAGCCAGCCAGCTGGCCATCGGGCCCGATCATGTTCCAGGGAGGGAAGGCGCCCTCGCTTCCGAGATTAACGTGAGTCCAATCCTTGGCCATGCCTGGGATGGTCGCGAAAGTGACCATGGAAGTAAAAAGCGCTACAATGGCCAGTCTCAGCAAGTTCATAAGTTTCCTCCCTTTGCAATCGCGGCGAGTACGCGGTTCGCTTCCCGCAAGGTGTGCGCGACCCGGTTGCGGGTTTGGCGGGCGTGTACGTGATAGAATGGAAGATCTGGCGAGCCCTCATCAAGCCTCGCCATCTCGCGCAATCCCTCCAGCGCGGGCCATGGGGGATGGATGACTGCCGGATCGTGGCGAAAACGGTCACCAAATGTGTAGTTCAGCGGCACCAGGAAGCGTGACACGCGCATCAGCACCGCGTCGATGCTGCAAGCTTCGGCATTGGACGCGGCCGCCGCCCGCGCCCTGACCGCGGCGGCATTCTGCTTGAGCTCTGCCGTGGCGGCTGAAAGCTCGGCGATATCGAAGCGTCCACCCAAGGCGATGCTGATGTGGTCGAGTTCGCAAGCAAGTGCATCGGCATAGGTGGCATAGTCGAGCGGCAGCACCTGGTCCGTGAGGAGCCGGGCCAGCACACGCACGACAATCCGTGTGTCGCGCTTGTGATTCTCCGGATCAATGTTGTCGAGGAGGTCTTCTGGCGTGTGCCACCACCAACCGAGCGCACCGGGTGGCCGCTCCACCTCGCCTTCCGGATGATGGCTGAGGCTGCCAAACATCGAAGGCACGCCGACGCCCCAAAACGAATGGTCGGCCACTCGGCCGTGCCGCCGGCCGAGATGTTGTTGCCCGCTAACCGCGCGAATCTCGTCAGCGGCGAGTGCTTTCAGTTCGTCTGTGACGCCGGAATTTGTGAGGAGGGCGGCGCCCTTGCCACCAGTCGAGTCAATGTTAACGTGTGCGGCGCAGCGGCGGTCAAGCTCGTCAAAATGCGTGTCCGCATACCAAGCCGAACCCGAATAACGTCCATGCGAATGGCCCGACCAGAAGCAGACACGAAGACCACGCCTCCAGGTCGTCCGGCGCTCCGCTAGGAGCCGCGCCGCTTCGAGCATCGTGGCATTCGCGGTGCCATTGTCCATGACCCCATAATGCCAGCAATCATGATGCCCGGAGAACAGCACGAAGGGCGCAGTGGTACTTCTTTCCGGCATCAGCTCGGCGCTAAGCAAGGGTGTCTTACGCCAACCGGTGTCCACCTCCGCAACCAGCACTACTGGAACCCGCTCGCCGCGGCCGAGGCGCAGGCGCAGAGCTTCGCCCTCGCTACGAGGGATGGTGCAGAGTACGGTCGTCGGCAATAGATCCGTCGTGTGCTGTGACGGGCTGCCCCAGACCGGTGACACGCACATCTCGTAGAGATGCTCGTTGCTGCTGACGTGGATCTGACCGACCGCGCCACCGGCGGAAGCGCGTGCCGCTACTTCCTCGCTGGCAATCCCGTCAACCAGGACGATCTTTCCGCGCACATCCCGGCAGGCGAAGGTCGCGAGGTCGCCCCTGCCAACGTCAATAATTTCGCCCGAAACACCCTCTCTCGGCGTCGCGCGCGACATCGAGTGAGTAATGCAGCGTATGTCGCGATCGCCAACTGTGACGCGGGCAGGACCCGGAAGACTAATATAGGCGTCGTGAAACATCAGCGTCGTGCCGTAGCCAAACGCCGCCATTGTCTTTTCGAGATAGCGGAAGCTGGCGAGTTCCTCAGAAGTGCCGGAAAGCTTCAGCCGTCGAGCGAACTCGTGGTTGTGGGCCATTAGGTGTTCGCCATTGATGGCGGCGGCAAGGTCGCTCAACATCGTTTCGCGTTCTCTACTTGTGATCGGCTGCGGCGGGTTGATCCTCACGAAATCGCATTGGCCGGTGGAGGCAGTTTGGGATGGCACACAACACGCTCGAGATCAAAAGCTTCACCACGGGGACGATCCGCACTGCCTTCCAGCAGCCCATGCGTTCAAGTGTTAATCGGATCCTGCAGCATACGCGCATTGAACCGATCACGGCCAAGCTTCCCGGCGCTCGCCAGCATGCCCCACCAGGGCGTCAACTTGCAAAGCGGCGACTTTAACTATTGTCGTGGCCTCCCCTCGCCTTCAGGGGAGAAATATGCCAGACGGGTTGGCACCACGCGGCTTCGTGCCCGCGGAACGGACCTGAGAAGCTCAAGCCAAATGCCCACGCACCCGCCGCCCAGTGACCGGCCAAAAAATTCGCACCCGGGAGGACTTCCAGCATGGTAGATCCTGGCCGCGAAACGCCCGAGGAGACACAGCAGCAAGTTAACGATCTATTTGATGCGCTGGCACTGAATCAGTCGACACAGACTGAAGAGTTCCGGACCTTTCTTGATCACATCCCGATTGCGATTGCGATCTCTAAACTCGTCCGGGCTGAACAGCGAGTTGTTTACGCCAACAAGACTTTTGAAGCCCTGACGGGGGAGCCATCTGCGGAAATCAGGGACAAGGGATGGTCGTTATTGGATGATTTCAAGCTCGAGGATGAGCCGCACCTCACGTTTAGCGATGCACTCTCCAAATCGGACGATTTCGTTGGGACATTTGCGAAGGCGACGCCCAAGCCATGTGTCGTGGAAGCCTATTCGGGGATCGTCGAGAACGAGGATAGCGAGAAGACTTACCTCATCGTCGCGCTGATCGATGTTACCGAGCGGGCGAAGGCGCAGCGCGAGGAGTTTACGCGGCAGCTCCGCGACAGAGATATGCTGCTTAGGGAGCTTCAGCATAGGGTCAAGAATAACTTGCAGCTCATCACCGCACTTATCCGTTTGGATGCGCGGAACCAGCGAAACGGCGATGTCGCCAATCTGGACAGGCTTGCCGGTCGAATTGAGGCTCTGAAATTCCTCTACCAGGACCTCTTGGCGGAAGGGCTGGGACAAGTCGTGGACCTTGGGCACTACGTCGGCCAAATCGCGACGGGGGTGATGCAGATCTATGCAGTCGATGGAATTAGGCTGGATCTAAAGGTCGATTATGCTCCCGTGTCGGTCAATGTCGCGATGCCCGTTGGACTTCTCGTAAACGAGCTTATGACAAACGCATTCAAGCATGCCTTCAATGGGCGGAACGGCGGCAACATCATGGTTCGATGCCTGCACGAAGTCGAGAACCGTTATCAAGTTGTCGTGGCGGATGACGGGATCGGTTTGCTCGAGGGCGCGACGTGGCCACTTCCTGGCAAACTGGCTGCGCTCATCCTTCAGTCGTTGCGAGAGAACGCACCAACCGAGGTTAGGGTTGAGACGGCAGCCGGAACGGGAACGCGAGTGACGATGGACCTTACGCATAAGGTCCTGGCCCCCAAAGCGCAATGATCGCGACGCGTAGGGCCGCCGTCTCTTGAAGGTGCCCCGTTCCGACAGGTTGGCGGACCGCGCCTGCTAGGCCGCAGCTTGTGCGCTATCCTGATGGATGCTGTCCCCCTTGCCATTCCTGGCGCGATTTTTTGTGCTCGGGCAACCAGCAGGACAACCCAGGACATTGATGCTTCACGTCAATTCCCGAGGCGGTTGACTAGGACGCCCCACTTTGCAGCGCCTATACCGGCTCGAGGATACGGTGGGTTTGCGCGACCCGGGACCAAAATCGCGGCTTGACCTGGCCAGATCCTGATGAGCAATACGCTGATCCTCACTGGACAAATCAAGGAGAACCGTGCTGCCGGTCTTGACGACTATCACGCTGCCATCGAGGCCACGGTGCAATGCACGAGGCCCGTCCTCCTGACCGCACTTGCCGCCGTGCTGGCCTTCATCCTCTCACGCACTCCGTCCTGTGGGCATCGATGGCCTATACGCCAATCGGCGGAACGGCGCCGGCACGGTGCTGATCCTGTTTTTTCTTCCGGCGCTCTATGCCGCGTCGTTCCCGGATCAAGCCAGCAGACGACGTCCATGCGCCCTCGTCTTTGGATGAGCGAATAGATCTGCGAACAGCAACGGCTGGCGAATATCTCTCTGTTGTCGGAGAAAACGGTTCACGTTCTCGTCCGCTGCTATTGATTTCCGCTGAAAAGTGACCCGGGATCCGGCGCGGCCGATTTGAATATCGGCCAAGCCCCTCACGGTATTTCTTGGGCCTGTCCGCTTCCTTGACCTGACGAAGGATTTCGTGGCTGCCGCGAGCGTTGTCGGCGAGAGCCGGTTTCGATTCTTCCATCAATTCCACACATGCTCACCCCACGGAAGTGCATCCACTGATGATTCAATCTCCATCAACATCTCATGACAATCTCTCTCGGCAACACGGGCCTGCCGTTCTCGTTACGGAAGAACGCGGCGGAGGGTCGTCGGCCGGTGGGGCGCGCAAGCCCAGGATGGATTTGGCAAGACATACTGTACAAATGATATGCATGCACGTCCTGAAAACCAGATCGTTGCGCAGCAGGCTTTTCGTCATACTGGCGTTGCTCATCGCGGCGGCCGTGGCTTCAGGCGCACTCATGGTCGGATTGTTCCAGCAATCCACTCTGGCTCGTATTGGGCAGGCGGAAGCGCTACTTGGTCGGTCATGCGATGCGATCGTGGACGCTTACCGCTTCTATGCTTCGGATTGGCCTGGACCCCGCGTGGGTCTCGATGATCCCGCATTGCGTCGCGACCTGAATGCAGTCGTTCAGACCGCGCTGCGTAACCGCGCGGGCGTCGAGGGTGGCATTTGGCAACGCGAAGCAGGATCACAGGCTTACGCGTTTCCAACCTATGAAGGCTCGGGTCCGAAGACCGATGTCCCGGAGGCTGAAGTGCCTCGGATCAAGGCAATCAACGAAGCGGCTGCCTCCGAAGATCGTCCACAATCCATCCGGCTTAATGCGGGATCACAGACGCTCCTCTTATCCGCTTGTCCGCTGCCCGGCCCCATCCAGGGACTGACGGCTTGGTCAATGACGCGGGTGCACGCGTTCGCGGGACGAAGCTATTTTCAGCTGATGGCCGGAGTAGCGGTTTTGCTCGGGTCAGTGCTCGCAGCTGGGGCTCTCTCGATTCGCTTGGCCATGACGTGGTCTCGCCATGTTATGAGAATTGAGAAGGCGCTCAATGCACATGACATTGCCGACCTGCCAGTCTTGCCTCCGACCAACGAGCGTGAGCTTGATCGCATTGTTGTCGCGCTAAACGAAGCCGGACAGCGCCTTGCAGTCGCCCGAGAACGGGCCGCAGATCTCTCCCGCCAAGTCGCCTCGGGAGAACGTCTAGCTGCAATCGGGCGGGTCACGGCAGGTCTCGCTCACGAGATTCGTAATCCGATCGCGGCAATGCGGTTGAAAGTGGAGACTGCCATTGCGGACGGGTCCGCACGAGAGGCAAAGATCCTTCCGTTTGTGCTCGAACAGGTGGCCCGTCTTGATTCTGTCCTTCGCCGGCTCCTGAATAGCACCGAACGCATCGAAGTCTGCCCTGCCGAGATATCTGTGCAACCGTTCCTTGAGAGCTGCGCAGTACCATACGCCGAGCTGGCCAAGTCGAAGTCGGTAGAGATCGTTTTCTTCACACCGCTGAAGGCGGCGCGCTTTGACCCCGATCAGATGCGCCAGGCACTCGACAATTTGATCCTTAACGCGATGCAGGCTGCTCCCCTTAATAGTCGGGTCGCTGCCAGCGCGCGTCGCGAAAACGACAATTTGGTCTTCTCGGTGAGCGATCAAGGCCAAGGGCCGCCCGAGAATATCAGCGAGCAGCTGTTCGAGCCCTTTGTTACCGGACGGCCGGACGGAACCGGACTTGGTCTATCGATCGTGCGCGAGGTCGCTCAGTCTCACGGAGGAACTGTCCGCTTCGCGTCGACCGGCTACGTTACCACATTTGAGATCGTGATCCCGTGGCAGCAATCCTGATCATCGACGATGACGCGGCCATGCGCGAGGCGCTCGCCGAGACTGTTCGCGGCTTAGGCTATACCGCTCAAACAGCCGCGGATGGCACTCACGCTCTCGCGATGCTTGATGATTCGATAGGCGCGGTCCTCCTCGATCTTCGAATGCCGAGAATGGACGGGATCGAGGTGCTTCGCCGCATCCGTTCTCGTCCCCACCCACCTGCCGTGACGGTGCTAACGGCGCACGCAACGGCCGATAACACCATTGAGGCCATGCGTCTCGGCGCGTTCGATCACCTGACGAAACCGATTGGCCGTGTGGATTTGGGACGCGTACTCCAAGACATGCTGGCAAGCGCCGCCTCCCGCCATGTTGCATCAGCGGACGTTCGGGATGAGGGGCTGATCGGTTCGAGCGAGGCCATGCGCGCCGTGCAAAAGGCGATCGGCATGCTCGCTGATAACAACGTCACGGTCTTGATCACCGGGGAGACTGGCACGGGCAAAGAGCTTGTCGCACGTGCCATCCACGACCATGGGCGACGCAAGGGGCAGCCTTTTATCGCTGTGAATTGTGCGGCGATCCCCGCCGAGCTTTTGGAGAGCGAGCTATTCGGCCATGTGCGCGGTGCCTTCACTGGTGCGGTTAGTGATCGCATAGGCGCATTTCGTCAGGCGGAGCGCGGGACGCTTTTCCTCGACGAAATCGGGGACATGGACATCGCCATGCAGGCCAAAATTCTGCGCGTCTTGCAGGAACGGATCGTGACGCCGGTCGGGGGCAAACCGACGCAAGTCGATGTCCGCATCATCGCGGCGACCCATCGCAATCTGGCGCAAAGGGTTCGCGAACATCTTTTCCGGGAAGACCTTTACTACCGCCTGCATGTGGTGCCCGTTCACCTGCCGCCGCTTCGTGAACGTATCGCTGACATCATTCCTCTCGCCGAACATTTCCTGCGAGCCGTGGGTAACAAGCGCCTCACGTCCGACGCCGCGGCACGTTTAATCGGCCACTCTTGGCCTGGCAACGTGCGCGAGTTGAGGAATGCCCTGGAGCGCGCGGCCGTATTGGTCCGCAGCGACCAGCTCACCGCCAGCGATCTGGCATTTCTCGACGAAACCGAACGTGCTGACGAGGCGCTCCAGTGGCCCGATGAAGACCTGCCTTCCGCCATCTCCCGGTTGGAGGAAATGCTGATCCGAAGGGCTCTGCAGCGAAGCTCTGGCAGCCGCACCGAGGCGGCGCGCGTGCTCAATATCCGCCGCCAACTACTTTATGCGAAGATCAAGCAATACGGGCTGGAGGTGTCCGCCGAACGGACGGCCGATGTCCACTCAAAGGACAAGTCGACGGCCGAAGAGATATAATATCCCAATGGAATCAAGAGAATAGTCTTGGCATATTGATTGCGGTGGCTTCGTCAAGGGTGATTCAGATGCTCTTGAGGAGTGCCGCACATGATACGCGATTTGAGATTGACCCTGTTCGGCGCATCCGTGCTCGTCGCCATCAGCAGCAATGTCTTCGCACAGAGTGATCCCCCTATTCCCCCGCCCGCGCCGTCACCGACGCCCGCGACGAATGGACAGGTGCCACTCTATGACCCCCAGCAGCTCCCGGCTTATGGCGGCCTGGTTCTGCAATTCACGCTGACGCCGCGCGGCGACATTGACGGACTGATCCTGACGGATGGCACCGAGGTCAAGACGCCACCGCACTTGTCAACGGCGCTCGCTTTCACGGTGAAGCCCGGAGACAAGGTCACTGTTCATGGGCTGAAGGCGGCTGCACTACCCCTCGTTCAAGCAGCTTCGGTGACCGACGAAGCGAACGGACGAACTGTTGTCGATGCCGGTCCGCCGGGTCCGGGCGAGAAGCGACGCCGGCCCCCGCCTGAATTCGGCGCCTCGGTCCCAGACGCGGATCCGGTAACGCGGATGAGCGAAGTTCAAGGGCGCATCCGCATGGTGTTACATGGACCCCGCGGCGATGTGAACGGCGCCCTGCTCGAGGACGGGACGATCCTGCGGCTTCCGCCACCCGAAGCCTATCGCCTCGCTGCCCTGCTCCAGGCGGGACGAGATGTGGTCGCTGAGGGGTTCGAGTTTACAAGCCCGATTGGCAAGATGCTCGATGTCCGCGAACTTGGCCCGTCGCGCGACCAGCTCAGCGTCGTCGAACCGGGAAAAGGCGGAAAGAAAGGACACCGTCCACCTCCTCCCGCCGAAGGCTTCGTCTCCCCTGTGATGGGCTTCGCCGCGTCGCCACGGCAGCCGCCTCCAGGCCCGTCTTCGACACCACTCGATCAGGGTGCCACTCCTCAGCCGCCGTCGCCACGGCCGTGAGCGGCCTCTCGGCCTCACACCTGTCAGGGGGAGTTGCGAACTCCTGCCGCTTCAAATTTGCCCGCTGACAAAGGAGACAAACAATGCATTGGCTCGATCCCGATTATCTACCCGAACTTAATGGAACTATCGACCGATTCCTGCCCAATCCGCACGGCGGCGCGGATGGGATGATCCTGACCGACGGCACCGAAGTACATTTCCCGCCGCATATGTGGGGCGAGATCCACACATCCATGCGACCGGGCGCACGCGTCAAGGTGCGCGGCGTGCGTCCGCGATCTGCCACCCTTGTCGCGGCTGTCGCGATCGAGACGGCTAACGGCGCGCGCATCATCGACCGTGGTCCGCCTAGCGATCGCGAGCAGGAAAAGGCGTCCGAGCTTGCAGACGTCTCGGATCGAAAGCCGATGCAGGCCGAGGGTGTTGTGCAACGCGCGCTGCACGGTCCGAAAGGAGAGGTGCGGGGCGTTCTGCTCGAGGATGGCCGCCTCATTCGCTTGCCACCTCAGGAAGCCCAGAGATTTGCCGCTCTCATTGTGACTGGCGAGCACCTTGTGGTTCGGGGCGAGGGTCTGACCATGCCAGCTGGCACGGTTATCGAGGCCCGAGAGATCGGCGCCTCGGTGGAGAGCTTGCGCCGGATCGCCGGCAAGAAGCCAAAACACAACGAGCCCAAGCGCGAGAAACGAGTGCCGCACGGCGACGACGCTCATGCTTGATCGCTGGAAGCCCGCGGTGGGCGGCCGCCGCGGGCGCTCCTGCTCGAAACGGGAACTTAGCCATGTCAATCACTCGGAATGGCTTTGCTGTGAGCTGGATTCATTTCGGCGACCTGCATGTCACCGGCGAGCACGAGCAGAACTACCGAGATTTCCTGACCCTGATTGATCAGGTCAACTTCAATCTCGCCGGACGAGTCGATTTCGCCGTGCTGCCTGGCGACAACGCCGAGGACGGCGCACCCGATCAGTTTCGTCTGGTACGAAGGGCGCTCGACCGCCTGCAGGTCCCCGTCCACATCCTCCCCGGGGACCATGACTGCAAACCCGGTTGCCTCGAGGGATTTCACCAGTTTCTGGGAGCCGAACGCTTACCGAAGGCCATTACGATTTCAGGTCGACGATGCCTGTTCTTGGATGTCGTATCGAAAGGTGGCGGAGGTTCGGATTTTCGGCTCGGGAGCGAGCAGCTGAAATGGCTCCGAAATGAACTCGTGCGGGCTGGTGATTGGCGTGAACGATGCCTGATCTTCATGCATTGCTACCCCGCCGACCTGACCGTTGAATGTGAAGAGGTCGCTGACCTCTTTCACCGTCATCGGGTCGGGCTCGTGGACACTGGCCACACGCACTACAACGAGCTCGTGAACGACGGCAGCGTGATCTATGCCGCCACCCGCTCGACAGGCCAGATCGAGGAGGGGCCGCCCGGTTTCTCCATAGTCACCAGCGCCGGCGATGTCGTGAGCTGGAAATTCAAAGAGCTCAATGCGGCTTGGCCCTTCGTGCAGGTGACCGCGCCATCGGACTACCGGTTGATCACCGATCCATCCTCCCCAAACCATATAGTGCGCGAAACGTGTTTCGTGTGTGCGAAGGTCTGGAGCAAAAGCGAGGTGGTTTCGGCCGAATGCCGCATCGACAGCGGCTCGACATTGGTGATGGACCATCCTCACGGTGAGCCTCACAACTGGCGTTGCGCCTCACCAACACTCGATGATGGTCTGCATCGCGTAACCGTTCGGGTTCGTGACGCCTCAGGCGCCACTGCGGAAGATACCATCACAATTTTTGTCAGCCGATCGGGTCGATACGACCCACCCAAACGGATCGCCGATGGCAGCGACGCCGACAGCATCGGCCCCTGGCCTGAGAAGGGCATTCTCGGGACGCAGCTCGGCCCGAATAAGAATGGGAGGAAGTGGTGAACGCCCCCCGGGTGGATGACACCGGCGGGGTCGCCGAACACGCAGCTCCCGGGCAAGTCGCGCGACAGCCGTCAACGCAAAGCCTGCGCGGCCTCGATTGGCTTAATTTTCTCATGGCCGACGTCCGAGACGGCCTTGGACCGTACCTCTCCGTGTTTCTTAAGGGGTCACAGCATTGGCAAGCCGCCGAAATCGGCATCGCAATGGCGACGAGCAGCATCGCAGCCGCGCTGTGCCAGATCCCAGCGGGCCTTATGGTCGACAGCCTCAAGATCAAGCGGCTGCTGGTGGCTGGCTCCGGTCTACTGGTCGCGGCTGGATGCGTGATCATCGCCTACTTTCCGAAGCTCGTGCCCGTCATCGCCGCCCAGATCATGCTCGGCGCAGCCTCAGCCGTCATTCCTCCGGCCCTCGCCGCTCTTTCGCTCGGTATAGTTGGTCGTCGACAGCTCGACGCCCGAATCAGCCGCAATGAGAGCTTCAATCACGGCGGCAACTTCATCGCGGCGGGCCTCGTCGGCGTGTTGGGGATGTACTTCGGTTACGACTGGATCTTTTATCTTATTTGCATCTTCGCAGTCGCCAGTGCGTTGGTGGTGCTTCTAATCAGACCCTCTGAGATCGACCATGACCTAGCACGCGGTGGGGAGAAGTCGCGCCCCGATGGCAAGCCCATCCCGATCCGCGAATTGTTGAAGCTGCGTGATCTCAAGATCTTTCTGGTCTCAGTCGTGCTTTTTCACTTCGGCAACGCCGCGATGTTGCCGATGGCGGGTCAGGTGCTCGCGCAGAAGCATCCAGGCGAAGACACGATCGCGCTTAGCGCCTGCATCATAGCCGCCCAGCTTGTCATGGTGGGTATCGCCTGGCTCGTCGGAAAAGCTATGGCGAATGGAGTCGGCCGCAAAACCATCTTTCTCGTCGCTCTCGCCGTCCTTCCGGTACGGGGCGTGCTGTTCTCACTCATCGATTTTCCCATCGGTGTCGTGGCTATCCAGCTTTTGGACGGTGTTGCCGCGGGCATCTTCGGGGTCATCGCGATCGTCATCGCTTCCGACCTCATGCATGGAACCGGCAGGTTCAACCTGGCCCAGGGTCTGACGGCGCTGTGCGTGGGGGTCGGGGCCGGCCTGTCGAATCTCGTTTTGGGCTTTATCGTCCAGGCATTCGGCTACTCGGTTGGTTTTCTCTCGCTGGCCGTTATTGCCGCTTGTGCCTTGGTGTTCTTCGCGGTGTTCATGCCGGAGACGAAAGGGGGCCGATGCGCGGCTGAGGAACCGAGCTCCAGCCCCAATCGGCCGATCGACGCCAAACTGGGGGCACAGGCGTAGCATGTTGTCCTTGGCCCTCCCCAACGTCGCCACTTGGTCGATTGCGTTCGTCGCGACGCTCGGGGTCATCGCACGTCCCTACCGGGTGCCGGAGGCCATCTGGGCGGTGCTTGGTGCAGCTGCCCTGGTCGCCGCCGGACTGCTGGCCTGGCCAGATGCGCTAGCTGCGGTTGGCAAAGGTACAGATGTCTATCTGTTCCTCACAGGCATGATGCTGCTCGCCGCAATGGCGCGCGAGGAAGGATTGTTCGCCCACATTGCGGCCCGTGCTGCGAATGCCGCGGACGGATCGCAGCCGCGGCTATTCGCGCTTGTCTATGGGATCGGCACCGTGGTGACGATCCTCTTGTCCAACGACGCAACCGCAGTGGTGCTAACCCCAGCGGTATTCGCCATGGTCAAGGCTGCGAAGGCCGAGAAGGCTTTGCCCTACCTGTTCATCTGCGCCTTCATCGCCAACGCGGCAAGCTTCGTCCTGCCCATCTCGAACCCTGCCAACCTTGTTGTGTTCCGCGAGCACATGCCGCTTTTGCTTAACTGGCTTACGCGTTTCGGCGCAGCATCGCTTCTCTCCATCGTCGCAACTTATGTCGTGCTGCGCTTCACTCAACGTGGATCCTTGAAGAGCAAGATTGAACGAAAGATTGATGTCCCGGAGCTCTCGAGCGCTGGCTCTCTCGTCGCCTGGGGCATTGCTGGAACCGGGGTCGCGCTGCTCGTCGCATCTGGTGTGGGCATTGATCTCGGCTTTCCAACCTGCCTCGCGGCCGCAATCACGCTGGCCGCTGTCTCCGTATCCAAGAAGGCGATGTTATGGAGCACCATCAAGAGCGTTTCGTGGGGGGTGCTGCCGCTGGTCGCCGGACTATTCGTGCTCGTCGAGGGGCTGGAACACACTGGGATCTTGAGAGCGCTCGCCGATCTTCTGCACATCGCCGCCGCCCGTTCTGAGATTGCAACCGCCTGGGGAGCAGGCGTCATCGTGGCGTTGGCCACCAACCTGTTGAACAATCTTCCAGCCGGCTTGCTGACCGGCGCGGCCGTGAACATGGCCCAAGTGCCGGATAAGGTGGCCGGGGCACTTTTAATCGGCATCGATCTTGGGCCCAACCTGTCGGTTACGGGCTCGCTGGCGACCATCCTATGGCTTGTTGCGCTACGCCGCGAAGGGCTGGACGTGAGCGCTTGGCGGTTCCTCAAGCTCGGCGCCCTTGTCATGCCGCCTGCCCTGTTGCTCGCGCTCGGCGCTCTGGCACTCGTCGGGTGAGGAACGACAACCCTACATTCCAGAGGAGAGATGCCATGACAACGGCCTGGCTCTATCCCGTTATCATCGTCGCGGGCATGCTGCAGGCGCTGGGGCCGCCGATGAACGGGCAGCTCCGGCAATCGCTCATCAATCCCTGGCTCGCGACCTTGGTCTCCTTCGGGCTTGTCTTTGCCGTTTTTATCATCGTGGCCGCAATGTTTCCTCGCCCTCTGCCGTCAACGCAGGGCTTTGCCACTATGCCCTGGTGGGCCCCGCTTGGCGGCATCATAGGCGCGGTCGCAGTTATCACCGGGCTGCTGTTCGTCGACAGAGTCGGCGCCGGTCCCTTCGCCGCCATGACGGTGAGCGCCAATCTCATCATGTCGGTCATCATCGACCAGTTCGGACTCGTCAATATGCCGGTTCACACACTGAGTTTCTTTCGGGCACTCGGTGTGGCGTTGCTGATAGGCGGCGTCGTCCTGATCACCCGCTGGTGAGGCCACGGCTGCTGCCCACTGCGAAATCGGCACGGAGGTGACGACCATGAGGATAGTTGAAACGCTGCTCATTTCTGCGACCTTAGGCTGCTCTTTCCTCGGGCCGGTCCAAGCTGGTCCATGCTCCACCGAGATCGCACTCGCCCAGGCGTCTCTCGACCGTCGCATCGAGGCGGCAGCGGCAGCCGGCCCTTCCAGGCCTGAGTCGCGCCAGGCTCGGCTTCACCATCAGCCGACACCTGAATCTATTGCCCAAGCGGTGCAGCCAACAGGGAGCGCAAAGGACAATGAACATGCCTTGGCGGCGCTGGCAAAGGCCAGAGAGGCCGATGAGCATGGAGATCTCGGAACGTGTTCGACCATCTTGGAGGAACTACGTCACTCGCTCGAATGGTGAGAGAGGATGCGTTGATGGAAGCGCCGGTTTTAGGGAGGGGTGAGGGACGTGCTGCGAGGGCCGGCTTCCGTCCGGTTTCGCTAGACGCCACCAATTTCTTATTGGCCGACGTACGTGGCGCCCTTGGCCCGTACCTCAACGTCTTCCTGGTCACGCAGCAGCACTGGACGCAGGCATCCGTTGGTCTCGTCACGACCATTGGCGGCTTGCTCGGCCTCGCTGCTCAGACGCCGATCGGCGCGACTATCGATGCTACTCGCTATAAGCGAAGCCTGATCGTGATAGCGCTTGCGGTTCTGGCCGTCGGAGCCGTCGTCATCTGGAGCGCACCCAGCTTCTGGCCGGTTATGGTCGCGAATGCGCTCATGCATATCGTGGGCGACGTCTTCGGGCCTGCAATTGCCGCCCTCACTTTGGGGCTTTACCGGCGCGAACAGCTGGCGCGCCGCATGGGTCGCAACTCCGCCTTTGACCATGCTGGTAATGTTGCGATCGCCGCGCTCGCGGGCGCGGTGGGCTGGGCATTCTCCCAGCAGGCCGTATTTTTGCTTGTGCCTTTCTTCTGCGCCTTGGCCGCGGGAGCCGTCCTTTCAATCCCGAGCAACGCCATCGACCATGATCGCGCGCGCGGAGCAACCCCAGGGCTGGAGCAAACTGCGCAAGAGCATGAAAGCGCGGGCTTGAGGGTACTGCTCACCTGCCGCCCGCTGCTCATTTTTGCCTGCTGCGCGCTTTTGTTTCATTTCGCCAATGCGCCGCTGCTGCCGTTGGTCGGCCAAAAGCTGGCGACAGCCCACAAGGAGTGGGCGACTGCCATGATGTCCTCTTGCATCATCGCCGCCCAAGCGGTGATGCTACCCATCGCTCTCCTGGTCGGTCGCACCGCGGATAGCTGGGGCCGCAAGCCGCTTTTTCTCGTTGGTTTTGGCATCCTGCCGATCCGCGCCGTGCTCTATACGCTGTCCGACAACAGTGCTTGGCTAATCGGCATTCAGTTGCTCGATGGCGTAGGGGCCGGCATCTTTGGCGCCTTGACTCCTCTGGTCATCGCTGACCTCGTGCGCGGGACTGGACGATACAACGTCGCGCAAGGTGCGGTGGCCACTCTTCAGGGCATTGGCGCATCGTCCAGCAGCTTGATAGTTGGAATCATCGTCGATCATTTCGGCTACGGTCCGGCTTTCCTGACCTCGGGTGCAGCAGCTGCCGTGGCATTTGGAGTATTCTCTGTTTTTATGCCTGAGACGTCACCTGAGCAGGAATCGGCTAGTACGCATGAGACAGCGCCGGGGTCGGATCCGAGCTTTGCTCCCTGACCATCCGGGATGAGGCTAATTCAATTCCCGTCTGTCCAATGAGGAACGTCGCAGCACGGCAATCATTGCTCACGGATCGCAGTAGAGGATTGGCAGTGTCGCCGGCAGAGTCGGATGCCTAAGGGCGTTCAATTCACTAATGGGTTTACTGAACGTGAACACCTCGATAGGCTCGTTACGCGCGCAACGACCGCTCGCCAAGGCTTCGCCAGCTCGCATGGCCGTGCTCTGGCTCGATTGAGAACAATGCGTGGAGCCAGAAGTGTCGCATCAATTTTCTTGGCCATTGCTTCCAATCGCGCGGCAACATTGATCGTATCGCCGGATCTCCTCGGCCTCTCGCTACTGTTCAGGCGCTTGCTTCAGCTGGCTGTCAATTTCAATGCTGCTAGGCGCAGCGACTCACCATCCCGCCATCGATCTAAGCCAAGGCGAACCATAGCTAAGCCGTCGAGACGAGGAGGGAGGTGTGCAGAACACTCAGCGGAGCCGTTTCTGAGCCGCCTGCAAGCGAGCCTTCAGCGTCGGGCGCGTCGGCGCGAAGAACGTCGTTCCGGTAAGTGGTGTCGAAAAATCGAGGAGCCGGTCATACGCGCCTGGCGGTTCGCCGACGTACATGCGCTCAAGCATCTTTTCGATCACCCAGAGGTGCCTCGTGTACCCTATGAAGTAAGTGCCGAACTCTTTTCGCCCTGGCCGACCAAACGGCATGTTGTCACGCAAGATGTCATGCTCATTTCCATTTTCGTCGACGATGGTCGCGAGTGACTTGTGCGATCGCCTCGGCGCGTCATCGTCGTCAATTTCAATATTGTCGATCTTGGTGCGGCCGATGATCTGCTCCTGCACCGCCGTCGGTACGTGTCTCCATGCCTCCATATCGTGCAGATATTTCTGTACGACCACATAGCTGCCGCCGGCGAACTCCGCGTCTTCCGCTCCAACCAGGGCCGAGGCGGGAAGGTCCAGGCCGGTTGGATTTGATGTACCGTCAACGAAACCGAGCAGATCGCGCGCATCGAAGTAGCGGAAGCCAGCCACTTCATCGATCACCGTCGCGCTGTCGCCCAAACCATCGAGGAGGAGACGCTCAAACTCGAAGCACAGATCGGGCCGTTCGGCCCGAATGTGGAAAAGTAGATCGCCTGGAGTTGAGGGAGCCGAGTGGACCTGGCCCTTGATTGAGGCGAAAGGCCTCAGCTCTTTCGGCCGTCCATCGAATTGAAGTCGGTCCCAAAGACCCCGTCCGATGCCAACAACGCACGAGAGCCGGCCACCGAGATCGCGAAATCCCACTGTCTTGAGCAGTTCATCGAGCTCATCCAGCGTCGCGCAGATCTTCGTCAGATTCGCATCTTCACCGGGAACGCCGAGCACGAGAAAAACCGCGGCCCTTGAGAGAGGCGCGTCGATACTTTGTGGGTCGATCGGTACTCTATCCCAAGCTTTTTCTGACATGGACATTTGCTCCCCGCCCAGTTGAATTATTACCTAGGCAGCCGGCCGCGCAAGCGGTTCCAGCCCTTTGATGCCATCGGTGCGCCCTGACGGGCTCGCACGCCCCAGCGCCCGTTGCCGCCGCCCCGGAGCGCGATGCTGAGCCCTGCCGCCGTGATCGCGATTGCGAGGAGCGGCGCGGCGCATCGGCCCTCATCGCCGAATAGCGTCGTCGAAACGTGCGATTGAAGTGGGAAAGGTCACCGAATCCCATATCCAACGCCACTGAGCTGATGTTGCGAGCCGTAGAGTATGGATCGCTTAGGATACAATGAACGCGCGAGAGGTGCTGGCCGAGCACGAACCATGAGAATGTGAGACCTTCATTCTCGAAGAGATTGTGAAAATAACTTGGGGTGGTGCGGTGATGTTTTGCGATTTTAGCAACTGATAGATCGCCATCGCCCAGATGCATAACTGACGAGCAGGCTCAGGGCCTTGGTGCGGGCCGGAATGAGTTGTATCGATGCGTCGCCGAGTCGCCCAAGAAGTAATGCGATCGGCTGACGCGGCACCCGGCTATCCGATACAACGCACTGGCGTCGGGCGCGTGACGATGATCCTGGATCGCACGTTTTTTCTCCTCCCATGCAATTCAGCCACGGTCAGAAGATGCTGTATCGCTGCGCCAATGGCAGCCTGATCGCCGGCTCGCAGATCAATTCTTCCTCGTCTGCCGTAACACGGTAGCTCTTCGGGTCAACGGCGATTTTCGGTAGTGCGTCGTTCAGCTTCATATCCTTTTTTTCCAACCCACGGCATTTAACAACCGGCTCTAGCCGCTTGCCCAGGCCGTAGCTGGCGACGACGCCTTCCGCGATCGAGGCCTCGCTGACGAACAGCACCGAGGTTGGTCCGACCGCCTTGCCAATTGCGGCGAACATGGGCCGCATGACCAGCGGTTGCGGCGTCGGGATCGAGGCGTTCGCGTCGCCGATCTGCGCGAAGGCAATGAAGCCGCTCTTCAGCACCATTTCGGGCCTCGCTCCGAAGAAGGCCGGCTTCCACAACACGAGGTCGGCGAGCTTGCCCTTCTCGATTGAACCAAGAAGATGGCTCATACCATGCGCGATGGCGGCGTTGATCGTGTATTTGGCAATGTAGCGCTTCACGCGGAAGTTGTCGTTGCCAGGCGCCTCCTCCGGCAACTTGCCGCGCTGGCGTTTCATTTGATCGGCGATCTGCCAGGTGCGGGTAATGACCTCGCCGGCGCGGCCCATGGCCTGACTATCGGACGTCATCATGGAGATGGCACCGATATCATGCAGCAGCCCTTCGGCCATGATGGTCTCGGCTCGGATGCGGCTTGCGGCGAAGGCTACATCCTCAGGAATGTTCTTATCGAGGTGATGGCACACCATCAACATGTCGAGATGCTCGGCGACCGTGTTGATCGTATAGGGATTGGTCGGACTGGTCGAGGATGGCAGAACATTGGGCTCGGAGCAGACCCGCATTAGGTCAGGGGCATGTCCCCCGCCCGCGCCCTCGGAATGATAGGTGTGAATCGTGCGGCCGCCGAAGGCCTTGATCGAATCCTCGACCGTGCAGCTCTCGTTGATCGTGTCGGTATGAATCGTGACCTGCACATCATAGGAGTCTGCCATGGCAAGGCAGGTGTGGATCGCGGCCGGCGTCGTGCCCCAATCCTCATGCAGTTTCAGGCCGCCCGCCCCGGCAAGAATCTGCTCCTTCATACCGTCCGGTTTTGAGGAGTTGCCGCGTCCCGTGAATACGAAGTTGACCGGAATGGAATCCGTGGCCTGCATCATCAGGCGCAGATAGTTGGGATTGGGCGTGCAGGTCGTGGCGAGCGAGCCGGTTGCCGGCCCTGTGCCGCCGCCGACCAGTGTCGTGATTCCGCTCGCGATGGCGCTGTAGGGCTGCGGCGGGCATATGTAGTGAAAATGCGTGTCGATGCCACCGGCCGTCAGGATCAGCCCTTCGCCCGCGATCACCTCAGTGTTGACTCCAATGACGAGATCAGCATCGACGCCCGCCATCACGTCCGGATTGCCGGCTTTGCCAATGCCCGCGATATTGCCGTTCTTGATCCCGACATCTGCCTTGACGATCCCCTTCCAGTCAATGATCAGGGCGTTGGTGATGACCGCGTCGAGCGCGATCGTGCTGTCAACGCCCGTGGTTTGTCCCATGCCGTCGCGGATCACCTTGCCGGCGCCGAAAACGCATTCGTCACCGTATGAGGTAAAGTCCTTCTCGACCTCGATTTCGAGGCAGGTGTCTCCGAGCTGAACCTTGTCGCCGGTCGTCGGCCCGAACAGAATCGCATAGGCGCTGCGGGCGATGTCGTATGCCATGCTCGTCTCCTCAGGCCTGGTGCGCAAACGCGCGTCTCTTCACCTGCACTAGCGTCGATTGTTTGTTAGCCGTGCCGATTGCGCCGTCCGCGAGGTTGTTGCCGCCGCGGATCACCTTGTTGCCGGCGATCTCGACGAGTGTGACCTGCTTGCTCTCGCCTGGCTCGAAGCGCATGGCAGTGCCGGCCGGGATATCGAGGCGCTTCCCGTAAGCCTCCTCGCGGTCGAACTTCAGGCGCGGATTGGCTTCGACGAAATGGAAATGGCTGCCGATCTGGATCGGCCGCACGTCGGTATTAGTGACCTGGATCTTCACCGTGGTGCGACCCTCGTTGAGCTTGAGGCTACCCTTCGCCGCGGTCACATGGCCAGCCGTGGTATCCTCCGCCTTGCCGAACAATGAGGCAGCGGGAACGGGAAGGAAGCTGCCATAGAGGGCAAGTTTCAAGTCCCCCTTGGTGCGCGTGATGGGCTGGCGGACGGCGACGAGCTTCGTGCCATCAGGGAAGGTGCCCTCGACATGCACCTCGCCGACCATCTCCGGCACGCCCGGAAGCACCTCGCGCCTGCCGAGCAGCTTGCCTCCCATGTCCATGAGATCCGGGACTGAATGCTTTCCGTCTCGAATACGCTCCAGCAGCACCGTCGAGATCAGCGCAACGGCTTCGGGATAGCCGAGCCGCAGGCCGCGCGCGAGGCGGCGTTGGGCGAGGAGGCCGGTCGCGACAAGCGTCAGCTTGTCGACCTCATGAGGCGCGAGATGCACAGTGATAGTCTCCAGGGCACGT
>Ga0213875_10000559_pt1 | contig 30277 bp, 24 predicted proteins | sample BarmaccomBMRX_R8_FD_160105 | JGI IMG/M metagenome (GOLD analysis project Ga0213875, IMG submission 160105) | Root-associated microbial communities from Barbacenia macrantha in rupestrian grasslands, the National Park of Serra do Cipo, Brazil - RX_R8 | ecosystem: Host-associated > Plants > Roots... | reverse complement strand
GCTTTCCGTAGCGTACGGGCGGCTTTCCGTAGCGTACGGGGGCGTTCCGTAGCGTACGGGCGGCGACGATGCTCCGCGCCGCTTTCGGCCGCCGCGCGCGCTTCCCTCTAAGCTGAACGCATGTTCGGTTTCAGAGAGAAGTCCAAGATGGTCGACCCCGCCCGCGCTCTGCCAGGGCGCGAGTCAGAGATGCCGGTCGCCGACCGGCACACGGTTCTGGGGACGCCGCTGCGCCCGCCGTTCCCCGAGGGCTACGAGCAGATCGTCGTCGGGATGGGGTGCTTCTGGGGCGCCGAGCGCGTCTTCTGGACGGCGCCGGGCGTGTACACGACTGCGGTGGGCTACGCGGGCGGCTACACGCCGAACCCCACCTACGAGGAGGTGTGCAGCGCCAGCACCGGGCACACCGAGGTGGTGCTCGTCGTCTTTGACCCCGTCAGGACCTCCTATGAGGAGATGCTGCGGCTGTTCTGGGAGAACCACGATCCGACGCAGGGCATGCGCCAGGGCAACGACCGGGGCACCCAGTACCGCTCGGCGATCTACTACGACACCGAGGCTCACGGAGAGCTGGCGCGCGCGTCGCGTGACGCCTACCACGCGCGCCTGCAGGCGCAGGGATATCCCGAGATCACGACGGAGATCGCCCCCTCCGTCCCCTTCTACTACGCCGAGAACTACCACCAGCAGTACCTCGACAAGAACCCGTGGGGCTACTGCGGGCTCGGCGGCACCGGCGTCAGCTGCCCGATTGGGGCGGGCGCCTCGACGGCTCAGTGATTCGCGGCGTCGCGGGCGGTGATCAACCGCCCGCGACGGCCGGGAGGATCGTCACCTCATCGCCGTCCTTGACCTGCGTGTCGAGGCCGTCGAGGAAGCGGATGTCCTCCCCGTCGACGTAGACGTTGACGAACCGGCGCAGCCCGCCGTCCTCGGCGATCCGGCTGCGCAGCTCGCCGTAGCGCGCGTAGAGAGCGTCGAGCACCTCGCCGACGGTCGCGCCCTCGACGTCGGCCTGAGCCTCGCCCTCGGTGGCCGCCCGCAGCTGGGTGGGGATCTTCACGCTGACCGACATCGCGGCTCGGAATCTTATGCGAGCGCGCCGACGCGTTCCGCCGCGGCGTCGAAGGAGTCGACCGTTGGCTCGATCTCCCAGGTCTCGAAGGAGCCGCGCACCGCGTCGAGCGTCTTGAGTCCCTCGCCGGTGATGTAGGCCACGACCCGCTCGCCGGGGTCGATGTCCCCGCGGCGGGCGAGCTTGGCCAGCACCGCGGTGGTCACCCCGCCGGCGGTCTCGGTGAAGATGCCGGTCGTGCGGGCCAGCAGGCGGATCCCGGCCCGGATCTCGTCATCGGACACCGAGTCGATGCTCCCGCCGGAGCGGTGCGCGAGGTCGAGCGCATAGGGCCCGTCGGCCGGGTTGCCTATCGCCAGCGACTTGGCGATCGTGTCGGGCTTGACCGGGCGGCAGACGTCGCGCCCGTCGGCGAACGCCGTGGCCACCGGAGAGCAGCCGTCGGCCTGGGCGCCGTTGAACGTCGGCAGCTCGCCCTCAAGCAGCCCGACGTCGAGCCATTCCTGAAAGCCGGTGGCGATCTTTACGAACAGCGAGCCCGAGGCGATCGGCGCGACGACCCGGTCGGGCAGCTCGAAGCCGAGCTGCTCGGCGGTCTCGAACGCCAGCGTCTTGGACCCCTCGGCGTAGTAGGGGCGCATGTTGATGTTCACGAACGCCCACTCGTGCTCCCCCGACAGCTCGGTACACAGCCGGTTGACGTCGTCGTAGTTGCCGCGCACGGCGACGACGTTGGCCCCGTAGACGCCGGTGGCGAGCACCTTCTGCTCCTCGAGGTCGTGCGGGATGAAGACGTAGGACTGCAGCCCCGCGGCCGCCGAGTGGGCGGCGACCGCGTTGGCGAGGTTACCGGTCGAGGCGCACGCGATCGTCGCAAAGCCGAGCTCACGAGCGCGGGCGAGCGCCATCGAGACGACCCGGTCCTTGAACGAGTGCGTCGGGTTGGCGGCGTCGTTCTTGATCCAGACCTCGCGCAGCCCAAGCTCGGCGGCGAGGCGGTCGGCACGCAGCAGCGGCGTGAAGCCGGCGGGCAGCGCGCCCTTCGGCGGGGTCGCGACGGGCAGGAAGTCGCCGTAGCGCCACAGCGAGTGCGGACCCGCCTGGATCCGCCGCTGCAGGCTCGCGGGATCGGGGTCCTCGCGGGCCGCGTAGGCGACCTCGAGCGGACCGAAGCAGCGCTCGCACACGTAGCTGGCGTCGAGCGCGTAGCTGGTCTGGCATTCCTTGCAGCGAAGAGACTCTGGCGGCATATGTGAAAAACCTCCGCCGGGGTCTGTGGTCGGAGGTCCTGTGAAACCGCCTTGCCACATCTCCCAGGCCTTGTCGTTGGAGCCTGATGGATTTGGCACCGTGCCCTTGCGGGAGGTTGCCGGGGTTTCATAGGGCCATATCCCTCCACCCCTCTGGATGCGTACTGCTATGTGGGCGGGCACTATATCGGCTGCCCCTCGCGATGGCCAGTCGGCCGGCGTAACGAGCCCGTGGGGGCGGTGTTTGACCTGTGGCGATGGCGACCGGCTCGACCGATCCGCTCGACCGTCTACGGACGCTGCTCGAGCTTCAGGACGCCGCTCCGCCCAGCCGGCGGATGCTCGTCATCGTCAATCCGTACGCGACGACCGTCTCCGATCGACTGAAGAACCTCGTCCTCTACGCGCTGCGGGGACGCTACGAGGTCCACGCCGTCGACACCGAGCGTCCCAACCACGCGACCGTGCTCTGCCGCGAGGCCGCCCAGGAGGGCTATGACGTGGTCGTCGCCTTCGGCGGCGACGGCACCGTCAACGAGGCCGCCAACGGGCTCGTCGGCTCCGACACCCCGCTGTGCTGCCTGCCGGGCGGCCGCACCAACGTCTACTGCCGGATCCTCGGCATGCCGGTCGACGTCGTCGACGCCACCGAGCACCTGCTCGGTCTCGCCCACGACTTCAGGCCACAGCGCGTCGACCTCGGACGCGTCAACGACCGCCATTTCCTCTTCTCTGCCGGGCTCGGCCTCGACGCCTCGGTGGTCCAGCGCGTCGACGCGCACCCGCGGCTCAAGGCGCGGGTCGGCGAGTACTACTACGCGTGGACGGCGGCGCGGACGCTGACTCGCAACTACCTGCGCCGACCCCCGCGGCTACGCGTCGAGCTCGACGGCGAGACCGTCGCCGGCGTGACCGTGATCGTCCAGAACGCCGCCCTCTACACCTACTTCGGGGACCGGCCGGTGCACCTGGGCGAGGGGGCGAGCCTGACCAGCGGCGACCTCGCCGGCGTCATCCTGCAACGGGCGAGTCCGCTCGACGTGCCGACGATCACCTGGCGCGCGCTCTCGCGCCGCGCGCGGGTCGCCGGGCACCGGCGCGTGCACGGGTTCGACGGCGTTCGGTCGATGCGCGTGCGCTCGGCCGACGAGCGGGCGCTGCCGCTGCAGGTCGACGGGGACCACGTCGGCGACGTCGCCGAGGCCGAGGTCGCGGTCGTCGCCGGCGGCCTGATGGTCGTCGCCTGACCGCGCTGCAGCGGCGGGGTAGTCCGACGACCGCCGCCGGCACGAGCGCCCGGATCGGCCTTCCGCGTGCGGTCAACCGGGGGTCATGGGAATCCGTCCGGGTTTGACGAGGGCGGTTTCGTAGGCGAGGACGACGGCCTGCACGCGGTCGCGCAGGCCGAGCTTCGTGAGGATGCGCGTGACGTGGGTCTTGACCGTCGCGCTTGAGAGCACGAGCTGGTCGGCGATCTCGGCGTTGGAGAGCCCGCGCGCGACCAGCCCGAATATCTCGAGCTCGCGCGGCGTGAGCTCATCGATCGCCGGCGGGATCGGGGCGTGGTCCTTGGCCTGCACCACGGTCTGGATCAGTCTGGTCGTGATCGACGGGGCGAGCAGGGAGTCGCCGCGCGCGACCGTGCGGATGCCGTCGATGAGCTGCTCGGGCCCGACGTCCTTGAGCAGGAAGCCGCTGGCCCCGGCCTGGAGCGCCCCGTAGACGTACTCGTCGAGGTCGAAGGTGGTCAGCATCACGATGCGTGGGGCCCGCGTGAGGCCGGCGCTGATCTGTCGCGTTGCCTCGATCCCGTCGAGCACGGGCATGCGAATGTCCATGAGCATCAGGTCCGGACGCACGCGGCGGGCGACGTCGACCGCTTGGCGGCCATCTGGAGCCTCGGCCACGAGTCGCATGTCGGCGGCGGCGTCGATGATCATCCGAAGTCCGGCGCGGACGAGCGGTTGGTCATCGGCGATCGCGATCGTGATCGTCATCGTCGCGGCAGCCGTGCGGAGATGGCGAAGTCCTTCACGTCCAGGGGTGTCACTGTGAGCGTCCCGTTGTAGAGCGCGATTCGCTGCGAGATGCCCTGAAGCTGGCGATCGAGACCGGCGACCGACCCGTGGCCGCGGATCTCGATCGCCAGCCGCGCGCGACCGTATCTCACCGTCACGTCGGTCGGCCGCCGGTCACCGTTGCACGCGTCCAGGGCAGCCTCGATCACGCGGTAGCCGAGCAGATCGAGGCCTGCGGGCAGCCCGCGCGGGTCGCCCAGCGTACGCAGGTGGCAGTCAACGCCGCGCCCGCGGGCCGTGTCCAGCAAGCTGCCGAGCTGGTCGAGGCAGGGCTGCGGCTTGAGCTCGCGTGGATCGTCATCGGACCGGAGCAGCCCGAGCGTTCGCCGTAGGTCCGCGAGGGCTTCTCGTCCGGCCTGCTCGACCGCCAGGATCGCCTGCGAAGCACCCGCGGGATCGGCGTGTACCAGCTGCCGCGCGCCGCCCGCCTGGATGATGACCGCGCTGACGTTCTGGGCGATGATGTCGTGCAGCTCACGCCCGATCCTGATCCGCTCCTGCACGACCGCCGCCTGCTCGTGGCGCTCGCGCTCGCTCTTCAGGCGGGACGCAAGTTCCACGAAGGCGACGACCCGTCGGCTGCGTTCGCGCCACATCCAGCCGAACGCCCAGAGGAGCAGCGGCAGTCCCATCGCCGAGATCAGCTCCGAGCCGAGGCTGAAGCCGGTCGGCGCGCCGGTCGTCGACCATGCCGCGCCGGCGGCGAGCAGCGTGGCCGCGGCGACCGCGGCCGCCAGTCCGTGGCGCGCGTCGAGATGTGCGCCGGCGACGAAGGCCACCACCAGCAGCGGCAGGATCGAGCCCGTCATGCCGTTGAACACATCGCCCAGCGGCGGCCCCTGGAGCACCCCGGCCACGACGGCGCACGCCACCAGCGCGCCACCTGGCCAGCGGCGCATGACCGCGACGGGGGCGACCAGCAGCACCGAGCCGAGTGCGGCGCCGAGGCGGTGAGGTCCGGGCACGACCGTGTCGAGCCACGCCTCGAGCTCGAGCTCGACGAGCAGCACGAGCGCGATCAGCCCGTCGATCAGCTCGGGCCGCATCCGGCGGACCCGTGCCGGCAGCGAGCTCATCCGCCGCCCCTCCTGACCAGGGGCAGCAACGCCCGCACGCGGTAGCCGCCGTCACGACCACAGCCGGCGTCAACGGAGCCGTGATGAAGCGCCGCGCGCTCGCGCATACCGACCAGACCGTGCCCGCGCCCGTTGGAGTCCGCGCGTGGGCCGCCGCCGTCATCGGCGATCTCGAGCTCGAGCAGGCCGTCGTCCCACGACATCCGGACGCTGGCTCGGGCGGGGCCAGCGTGCTTGATCGTGTTGGTCAGCCCCTCCTGGACGATCCGGTAGACGCACAGCGCCAGCGCCGGTGAGACCTCGCGGGGTTCGCCGTGGACCGTGAGGTCGATCTGGAGTCCGGCCGCCCGCGTGCGCTCCACGAGCTCCTCGATGCTCGCCAGACCCGGCTGGGGGTGTCGATCGCGCTCGTCGTGCTCGGGGGCGAGCACGCCGAGGAGGTGGCGCATCTCGGCAAGCGCGTCGTGACCTGCCCGCTCGACCACGCGCAGCGCTTCACGAGCCCGCCCGGGATCGGTCTCGACAACCATGCGTGCGCCGCCGGCCTGGAGCACGATCACCGACAGGCAGTGACCGATCACGTCGTGCAGCTCGCGCGCGATCCGCATCCGCTCGCGATCAGCGGCAGTGCTCGACCGCAGCTCGCGCTCGGCGTCGAGCTGCTCGGACAGCTCACGGAAGCGGTGAGCGCGCTGCGCGCGATCCCGCAACCAGCGTCCGACCAACCACGGCACGAACGCGAGGATCGCGGGCTCGAAGAACAGGTCCGAGACGACGTGCGGGGTCAGCACGATCTGCGCCACCAGCACGGCGATGCCGGCGCCCAGGGCAAGCCGCGCGCGACGCCGGGCCAGGAATGCGCCGGCGCCGTAGAAACAGAGGACGCCGGCTGGCAGCGACGCCAGCACCACGCGCACGAGCGCGCCCCCGAACGCGGCCTCGACCGACACGGCGCCGCACCCGGCGAGCAGCGCCGCCAGCGGCCAGCGGCGGCGGACGGCGACCGCGCCGCACAGGACCGCGCCCGCGACGGCCGCCGCCGGGCGGTCGTGCACCCCGCGACCGAGCCACACCTGAAGCTCGGTCGCGAGCACCAGCACCGCGGCCACCACGGCATCGATCCGGGCGCGATCGAGATCGCGCACGGATCGCCGCAGGTCCCACGCACGCTTCACGGCGTGGCCAACGCTAGCGCCGTTCACCGCGCGCCGCTCGGCACCCCTGGAGCCGTGGCCGTCCGGGAGACGGGCGAAGTCTGGCGCCCGCGGATGAACAGCACGATGCTGACGATCAAGTTCCAGATCCCGGCCGGGATCGGCCCGACGTTCCTGACCGGCACCAGCGCCGCCACGCCGAACACCAAGCCGAGCCACGCGATCCACTCGGGCAGCTGCCGGCCGCGCAAGATCGCGAGGCTCGCGGCGATCAGGAGGGCCGCCGCTCCGGCGGCGACAGCGATCGTGGCCACGTAATCGTTGACCAGGTTCAACGCGTGCGCCGTCGCGAGGCTCAGACGGGCCGGATCGTCGGCCAGTGCGAGCTCGACCCCCGAGCCGACCGCGCCGCTGACCGCGAACAGGATCGCGCCCCCGAACGCAGTCGCCGCGAGGCCCCGCGAGCCTTCGGCCAGCCTGTCACGCAGGTAGCCGTAGAACAGAAGGCCCAGCACCAACACCACCGCGAACAGGTACTCCGAGATGCGTACGCGGCTGCGGTGAGCGCCGTACCACGAGATCACCTTCGCCGCCGAGGCGCCCGGGCCGGGCTCGTTGCCCCCGACCGCGAAATCAATCCCCAGCAGGACGACGAAGACGACTCCGAGCAACGGAGCCAAACGAGTCCATCGAGTTTCCATCACCCCTCCGATGCGTTGACAATCGACCTGAGGAAGGTCGCAGCCGCCGCCCCGCTCGTCGTCGGCCGCCAGTACGGTCTCAGGTCAACCGAAGTGCGTATCCGCAGCCCGGTCGGGTCAGCCTCGAGCGCTACATCGGGTCAACCCCGGGAACGAGCGGGGTAGCGATCGAGCATGAAGCTCGAGCCGAGACTGCTTGAGGTCGTCGTTCCCGCCGATCCCGCCGGGGCAGTGCTCGTCCTGCACGGCGGCGCGAGCCGGCGAGCGAACATGATGGTCAGCCCGGCTCAGCTGTCGGTCCTGCGGATGGTGCCGGTGGCCCGGCGGATCGCGCGTCTGTCCCGCCATCGGCTCGCGGTGTTCCGGGTGTTGAACTCCCGGCGCGGCTGGGACGCCCACCACACGCCCGTCCAGGACGTCGAGTGGGCGCTGGAGCGCGTCAGCGAGCGTCTGGGACGGCCGCTGCCGGCCTGTCTGGTCGGACATTCGCTGGGTGGCCGCGCGGCGTTGCTCGCGGCCGGCCGGCGGGAGGTCCGCAGCATCGTGGCACTCGCCCCCTGGGTGTATCCGACCGATGTGGCTCGGGGCATCGCCGGCAAGCGGATCGTGATCGTTCACGGGTCCGCTCCTGGACACGCCCGAGGGCAAGACGATCGCGCGCATCCAGGCCGGGGAACGTCGTATCCAGATCTGAGGGCGCCGTGGCCGGGGGGTGAACCCGACCCGGCCGCAGGCTCTCACCGATGTGAGCGACGTGCGGGCGATGCGGCTGACCACGCTCGATCGGGCGCTGCTCACGTTCGCGGCCGAGCACCGCTTCGTCCTTGCCGGCCACATCGCCGCCGCGCTGCAGACGAGCGCAAGCGCCGCGGGACGACGGCTGTCACGGCTGGCGGCCGGCGGCTACCTGCAGCGCGACCAGCGGCTGGCCGGCGAGCCCCCGCTCTTCCAGGTCACGCGCGCCGGGCTCGGAGCGATCGAGAGCGACCTGCCGCCGCCGCCGAGGGTCGACCTCGGCGAGTATCGACACGACGCCGGCGTCGCCTGGCTCGCCGCCGGAGCGCGGCGCGGCCTGTTCGGCCCCGTGACCGAGATCCTCGGCGACCGCCGGATGCAGTCGCTCGACCGCCGGCGCGAGCCCCACGAGCGACCGCTCGCCGTGTCGCTGTCGCCGGGCATCGGCTCCGTGCCACAGTGGCACCGTCCCGACCTCGTACTGCGGACGGCCAGCGGGCACCGGGTCGCCTTCGAGCTCGAGCTGACCACGAAGTCGCGGCACCGGCGCGAGCGCATCCTCTCCGCCTACGCAGCGGATCGCAGCATCGACGCCGTCGTCTACCTCGTCGACAGGCCCGCGGTGGGCCGGGCGCTTGAGGAGTCGATCCGGCGGCTGCACATCGCCGATCGCGTCCGCGTCGAGAACGTGCGCTTCGACGGCGCGGGCCGACGCTCCTCGCCGGCGGACCGCGTCGTCCAGCGTCGGACCGAGCGGGAAACCGCGGCGGCGGCGCAGCGATGAGCGCCCCCGATCCGGCGGCCCGGTGGCGGTGGGGCCTGTGGGCCGCGGTGATCGTCGCGGCGCTGCTCGTGCCGCTCTCCGCCGCGATCGCGCTGCTCGCCGGCGCGGGCGTGCTCCGGCTCGGGCTCGCCGTCCGGCGGCGGTGGCGCCGACGCCGCGCGGTCGGCGCCCGCGACGGCGGCGTCGTGCTCGGACGCGACCGCGCGGGCCGACCGGTGCGCTGCGCCGACGAGCAGCTGGCCGCCCACGCGCTGATCGTCGGCGCGAGCGGATCGGGCAAGTCGACGACGCTGCTGGCGATCCTCGCCGACCACGTCCGCCGCGGTCGCCCGGTGGTGGCGATCGACATGAAGGGCTCCCCCGGCTTCGCCGCCGAGCTCGGGCGCGCCGCCGCGGCGGCGGGTCGAGAGCTGCGCGTGTGGACCCCCGACGGGCCCTCGTTCTGGAACCCGCTCGCCCACGGCAACCCGACCGCGCTCAAGGACAAGCTCATCTCCACCGAGCGGTTCTCCGAGCCGCACTACCAACGCGCCGCCGAGCGCTATCTCCAGCTCGCCTTCACCGTGCTCGCGGCCGTCGAGCCGAACCGATCGACCGACCTGTCGGAGCTCGTCGCGGTCATGGAGCCCCCGCGCCTGGCCCGCGCGCTGCGTCGGGCGCCGCCCGAGCTCGCCCTCCGGGTCGGCGATTACCTGCAGTCGCTGACCCCCGACCAGCAGAGCGCGGTGCGCGGCCTCGGCACGCGGCTGGCGCTGGTCAGCGAGTCGAGCGCCGGGCCCTACCTCGGGCGCGGGCCCGCCGACCGGACCGTCGACCTCGCCGAGGCGCTGCGCGGCGGCGACGTCGTGCTCATGAGCGTCAACTCGAGCGTCTACGGCAAGCTCGGCGCCCAGCTCGGCGCGCTCGCGATCCAGGACCTGACCGCCGCCGCGGGATACCGCCTCGGCGGCCCCGGTCGGCCGCCGCCGGCGACGGTCGCGATCGACGAGTTCTCGGCCCTCGGGGCCGACAACGTGCTCGCGCTGCTGGCCCGGGGCCGCGAGGCCGGGGTGGCGGTGCTCGTGGCCACGCAGGAGCTGACCGACCTCGAGCGCGCCGGGCCGGGCTTCCGCGATCAGGTGCTCGGCATCGTCGGCACCAAGCTCGCCCACCGCCAGGACGTCCACGGCTCGGCGGTCATGTTCGCACAGCTCGCGGGGACCGAGCGGGTCTGGGAGGTGACGCGGACGATCCGGCCGGCGTTCGCGCGACGGGGTCAGAGCCTGGGCACGCGGCGTCAGGTCGACCGCCTCATCGTTCACCCGACCGAGATCCAGACGCTCGCTCCGGGAGAGGCGGTCGTCGTGGTCAAGACGCCGCGCTCGCAGGCCGAGCGGGTGCGCGTGGCGCCGCCCGCCACCTGGAGCGGATCGGTGCGGAGCACCGCGACGGTCGTACGCGGCGAGCGCGCTCAGCCCGCGCCGGGGGTGACGCGGTAGGCGTCGAACACCGCGTCGATGTTGCGCAGCCGGTTGATCGCCTGATCGAGCGTGCGCGTATCGCCGACCTCGACGACGAACCGGTTCTTGACCATCGGGTGGTTGACCGTGCAGTGCGCGTCGAGGATGTTGATCCCCGCCTCGGCGAAGGTCCGGGTCATGTCCTCGAGCAGGCGGTGGCGGTCCCAGCCGTCGACTTGGATCTCGACCCGGAAGGCGGTCTCGGCATCGCCGTCCCAGGAGACCGGCGTGAAGCGCTCGGGGTCCTTCTTGAGCACCGCGACGTTCGGGCAGTCGTCGCGGTGGATGGTGATCCCGCGACCGAGCGAGATGTAGCCGACGATCGGGTCGCCCGGGACCGGCCGGCAGCACTTGGCCAGGCGCAGCATGACCTCGTCGATGCCCTCGACCGCGATCCCGAAGCGCGACGAGGAGGTCGTCGGGCGCGCGCGCCGGCGCGTGGTCGCCAGCAGGTCGTCGGCGGCGGTGGGCTCGGACTCGGCGGCCTCGCCCTGCTTGAGGCGCTGCATGACCTTGTTGACGACGACCTTCGGCGAGATCTTGGCCCCGCCGAGCGCGATGTAGAAGTCGTCGCCCTTCTGGAAGCCGAGCTCGCGGATCACGTCGGCGAGCAGCGGGGAGCCGACGAGCTTCTGCGCGGGCAGGCCCTGCTTACGCAGGTGCTCCTGGAGCAGCTCGCGGCCGCGGTGCTCGGTGTCGCGGCGCGACTCAGCCTTGAACCACGCCTTGATCTTGTTGCGCGCGCGGGTCGTCTTGACGAGCGCGAGCCAGTCGCGCGACGGGCCGCGCTCGCGCTTGGAGGTCAGCACCTCGACGATGTCGCCCGAGCGCAGCTGATAGGAGAGCGGGACGATCTTGCCGTTGACCTTGGCGCCGACGCAGCGATGGCCGACGTCGGTGTGGATCTCGTAGGCGAAGTCGAGCGGCGTCGCGCCCGCCGCGAGCGACTTGACCTCGCCCTTGGGCGTGAACACGAACACCTCGTCCTCGAACAGGTCGACCTTGAGGTTCTCCATGAACTCCTTGGGGTCGGCCATGTCCTGCTGCCAGTCGAGCAGCGAGCGCAGCCACTTGAGCTTGCCGTCGGGGCCGGTGCCGGCGCCCTCGCGGCGACTCGCCTTGTACATCCAGTGCGCGGCGATCCCGAACTCGGCGAGATCGTGCATGTCCCGGGTGCGAATCTGGATCTCCAGCGGCCGACCCTCGGGTCCGATCACCGTCGTGTGCAGCGACTGGTACATGTTGAACTTCGGCATCGCGATGAAGTCCTTGAAGCGGCCCGGCAGCGGCTTCCAGAGGGAATGGATGACCCCGACCGCGCCGTAGGTGTCCTTGACCGAGTCGACGATCACCCGCATCGCGGTCAGGTCGTAGATCTCGTTGAACTCGCGCCCCTTCTTGGTCATCTTCGAGTAGATCGAGTAGAAGTGCTTGGCGCGGCCGCTGATGTCGGAGTGGATGCCGAGCTCGGCGAGCTCGGACGCGACGTACTCGCCCGCCTCTGCGACGTAGCGCTCGCGCTCCTCGCGCTGCTGGGCGACGAGGCCCTTGATCTCGTTGTACTTGCGGGGGTGCAGGGTCTGGAAGGCGAGGTCCTCGAGCTCCCACTTGATCGCGTGGATGCCGAGGCGATGGGCGATCGGGGCGTAGATGTCGAGCGTCTCGCGCGCCTTGTCGATCTGCTTGTGCTTGGGCATGGCGCCGATCGTGCGCATGTTGTGCAGGCGGTCGGCGAGCTTGATGAGGATGACCCGGATGTCGGTGGCCATCGCCACGACCATCTTGCGGTAGTTCTCGGCCTGGGCCTCATCGCGCGACTGGAAGGTCAGGCCGGTCAGCTTGGTGACGCCGTCGACGAGCCCGGCGACCTCGTCACCGAAGCGCTCGCTGACGTCGGGCAGCGACGCGCCGGTGTCCTCGACGGTGTCGTGCAGCAGCGCGGCGCACAGCGTCTCGGTGTCGAGGCGCATTCCGGCGCAGATCTTGGCCACGCCCACCGGATGGGTGATGAACTCCTCGCCCGACAGCCGGCGCTGGTCGCCGTGGCGATCGCAGGCGTAGCGGAACGCCGCCTCGACGCGGCCGCGATCGATCGGCTGGGCGGCATGGTCGGCGTGCTCCTCGACGATCGCGAACAGGTCGCCGAGCAGCCGCCGACGCCCGGGACTGAGATCGTCGCCGCGCTCGGCGGGCGCGGCGCCAGCGGCGGCGTCGCCCGGCGGGGCGCTGGCGCCATGGGACGCCGAGGGGCCGACCCGCGCCGGCGTATCGCCGATCCGCGCCGCTGGGTCGCCGACCCGCGCGGTCGCGTCACCGGCCACCGTCGACGCGGCGTGGCCGCGAGACGAGGCCGGGATCTCGTCGATCACGGGCCGCTCCTCGGGCACCATCGCCATCCGCGGCTCTGTGATCGTCGACGGGGGCACCGAAGGCTGGCCCTCCGGGCTGCGCCCGTCGCCGCTCTCGCCGCGGCCGATGGCCCGGCTCAGCCGGCTCGCCGCTGGTCTGCGCTGCTCAGGAATCGCTTGCCGTCCTCGTATCGCTGGTCGTACACCCGGAACGACGGCGATCGCTCCAGCTCGGTGGGTGCCCGACTGGCGATCGCCAGCTCCGGCAGATCCCGATCGAGGCTGACGAGCCCCAGCTCCGCGAGCACTCGGATCAACCGGCCGGCCAGAGGGGCCGAGCGACCGTGCGATCCGCCGCCGCGAAGCAGGCGCTCGAGCTCCTCGCCGGTCGCCCGCTCCCGCTCCCGCAGGGCTCGGTAGAAGGCGGCGAGCGGAGCACGCAGACCGTACTCGAGCTCGTGCATCTGCTCAGCAAAGCGTAGCTCAGCCGGACCCCATGCTACGTGGGTGACGCCCTCGCCGGCGTGCAGGAGCGCCTGAGCGCCGGGCCCGGCGGGCGGATCGAGCGCGACGAGCTGTCCGTAGCCGGCGCTCAGCTCGGGCCGACGCTCGAGCTCGGCGTAGCCCGCCAGCGCGAAGCCGCCGACGCGGGCGCTCAGCCCGGCCAGCCGGCGGGGCACGTCGGCGCAGATCGCCAGCACGCGCGGACCGCCGGCCATGGCGTCGACGAGCACCGTCAAAGGGCTGTGGCCGCGGCGATCGATGATCGTCCGTGCCGCGAGGCGGATCGCGGCCGGATCCGGCGGCGCGGGCACCGCTGCATCGAGCTCGTGCAGGACGGCCTCGAGGTACGGGGGGTCGCCGCCGACGAGCTCGATCTCCCCCGGGCGGCACGGTCGCGCGTGGCGCAGGACGAGCCGCGGCTCGACCGCTCCCCGGTACGCGTTGCGCTGCAGCCGGAACGTCGCGTCGTGGGGCAGCTCGGGATCGTCGACGACGCGGCCGTCGCAGCCAAAGGCGATCGCGCGAGCCCGCCCCCCGCCCGAGATGACCGTGAAGCGGGCGTGGCGCCCCTCCCCCATCGAGCGCACGCCGGCGAGGCGCGCGCCGGGCACGAGCAGGCGGGGCGCCGGGTTGCCCGCTCCGCACGGCTCGAGGCGCTCGAGCTCCTCGGCGAGCTCGAGACCGAGCTCGCCCCCCGAGACGACCGCGTCGACCCGCTCGCGGGGCTCGAGCTGCTCGGGCGTCAGCACCGCGGCGGCGTGGGCCTGCAACGCGGCCCGGAACCCGGGCAGCGCGTCGGCGGCGAGCGACAGTCCCGCCGCAGCCCGATGGCCGCCGTAGCGGCCGAGATGGTCGGCGGTCGCGTGCAGCGCGCCGAGGAGATCGAACCCGGGGATGCTCCGGCCCGAGCCGATGCCGGTCTCGCCGTGCAGCGCCACGAGCACGGCCGGACGATGATGGTGCTCGACGATGCGTGAGGCGACGATCCCGACGACCCCGGGATGCCAATCCTCGCCGGCGAGCACATAGGCGCTACGGGAGCCGAGCGCGCGCACCTGGGCCTCGGCCTCCCAGAGGATCCGCTCCTCGACGGCGCGGCGCTCGGCGTTGATCTGGTCGAGCTCGCGGGCGATCGCGCCCGCCCGCGCGGGATCCTCGCACAGCAGCAGCTCGAGTCCGGCGTCGGCGCGGCGCAGGCGTCCGGCGGCGTTGATCCGCGGCGCCAGGCGGAAACCGAGCGCCGCCGCGTCGAGCGCGCCGGGATCGAGGCGGGACACCGCCATCAGAGCCCGCAGCCCCGGCTTGCCGGTGGCCGCGAGCGCCCGCAGGCCCTCGCGGACGAGCCGGCGGTTCTCGCCGACGAGCGGGACTAGATCGGCGACCGTGGCCAGCGCCACCAGCTCGAGATCGTCGTCGGCGGTCGGCGCCCCGAGCGCCTCGGCAAGCTTGTGCGCCACCGCGGCGCCGCACAGGTCCGGGCACGGATACCCGCCGAGCGCGGGGTGGACGATCGTCGCGTCGGGGAGCCGGCCGTCGGCGCGCGGCGCGTGGTGGTCGGTCACGATCACGTCGATGCCGGCGGCGCGGGCCATCGCGACCTCGTGGACCGCGGTGATCGCGCAGTCGACGCAGACCAGGAGCCGGGTGCCGCGCTCGGCGAGCCGCCGGACCGTCGACGCGGCGAGGCCATAGCCGTCGCCCAGCCGATCGGGCAGGTACCACCCGACGTCGGCGCCGAGCGCGCGCAACGCCCGGACCATGATCGCGGTCGCGCACACGCCGTCGACGTCGTAGTCGCCGTGCACGACGATTCGCCCACCGTCGACGACCCGCTTGCGGATGACCGCGACCGCGGACTGCATGCCTCCGAAGACGGCCGGCTCGTGGCGCTCCTGCGCGGCGAGGAACGCCGCGGCCTCCGCGGGATCACCGAGCCCGCGGCGGACGAGCACCTGGGCGAGGACGTGGCTGACGCCGAGCGCGTCGGCGACCGCGCGCGCCCGCGCGAGGTCGTAGGCGGGAACCTCGATCCGCCGCGGCTCGCGCTTGGCGGCGAACGGCTCGTGGGCGACCGGCTCGTGGGCGACCGGCTCGTGGGCCACCGGCTCGCGGTCGGTAGGCCGGACGCCCGACGGCTGCAGCAGCGGGGCCAGCGACGCCATCGCGCCAATGTAGGCCTCGGTTCAGACGGATCTTCGGGCGCGCGACCGGCGTTTGTCGCCGACGAACCGAGGCCACGCGCCGACCATTAGCGCCGCGTGTAGCCGAGCCGCACGAGCAGCCGCTGCAACTGGGCGAGGAACGTCGCCGCGCTGGTCACCGACACCCCCGCGGGGCCGTCGAGGTGTCCCGCGTGAAGCTCGTGCAACAGCGTCCGGGCGACGAGTCGCTCGTGCCCGAGCCGGTCCTCGTCGGCCGCCCAGGCGGAGATGTATCCCCGCCCGTTGTGCAGATGGCGGCGAAATGCGGCCCGCCACCGGGTCGCATCGGCGCGGATGAGCGCCGGATAGCGATCGGTCACGTCGTGGAAGCTGTCGTCGGAGACGGCGAGCAGCTGGATCGGCGCCGCCGCATGGGCGACGTCGGTGAAGCCGGCCTGCAGAAAGCGAGCGTCGGCGCAATGCAGTTCGTCGTGCCCGTCGTGGCGCAGGTCGACCGGCCGCGGGCGGACGTCGAGGAAGTCGCGCTCGGTGCGCACCACCCGGTCCTGCGGCCCCTCCAGGCTGAACACCTGGTCGATGAAGCAGCAGTTGGCTCCGCCGTTGGCCAATCCGAGCAGAACCTGAGGGGGTCCGCCGGGTTCGAGGTTCAGGACGCGCACCGGGGCGCCGGCGCCCGGCACCTCGACGGGGACGCAGCCCTGCGGGCACCACCGAGAGTGGATGAGCGCTTGGTACTCGGTGACGCCGTCGAGCTGGATCGTCAGCTCGATCCGAGGCCGGAGGCGGTGGTGGCCCTCGACGAGGAGCCTGGCGTGCACGTCGTAGATCTGGCCGCCGGTCGAGCGCCGCACGATCGGTGCCACGCCGGCCGCGACCGCGCGCTCCAACGTCCGCGTCCTCGAGGCGATCGACCTCGGGGCCGCGGACCGGGCCGGCCCCGCGCTCGCCATCAGCGCGAAGGCCAGCGTGACCGCAAGCAGCGCGCCCGCGGCGGCGGTGGCCCGGCGCGGGCTCACAGCTGGACGGGTCCGGCGGCGCCGGCGCGCTCGCGACGCAGGCCCTGAAGGTAGACGAGGGCGATGCCGATCAGCGTGCCGGGGATCGCCTCCAGCGCCGTCGTCAGATGAGTGTCATGGCGGCCCGGGATGTGCAGGCCGTTGACGAGGAAGCCGAACAGCGCCGCTCCGATGACGGCGGCCAGGAACGCCCCGACGATCCCGCCCCAGGACCGATCGGGCAGCCAGATCGTGAAATGCCAGAGGGCCAGGCCCATCATCACCCAGGCGAGCATGCCCATCAGCGATGTCTCCCATGCCGGCGCCCACGCGAGCGGCTCTTGCCCGAGCGAGCGGGCTTGTGCGCGCGGGCCACGCCCTCGTTCTCGGGCTCGTCGGGCGCCGGGCGATACCCGCCCGCGGGCTGGGTGTCCTCGCCGGCGCTCGTTTCGGGCGCCGGACCCGCGTCGGCGGTCGACGTCTCCTCGGGCTCGACCACGGGGTCCTCGGACGAGAGCACCGTCTCGTCGGGCGGGGCCGCAGTCTCGTCGGGCGGGGCCGCCGGGGTGCCGCGCTCGTCGCCTCTCGAGCGCTGCTTCCCGTCGCCCGGCCGCTGCTTCCCGTCGCCCGCGCGCTGCTTCCCATCTCCCGGGCGCTGCTTCCCGTCGCCCGCGCGCGGCGTGGCACCGCCCGAGCGCGTGGCGCCGTCACCGCCCGGCCGCGTCTGAGGCGGCTGCGTCCGTCGCCGCGTCAGCGTCGACGTGCGCCGCGCGGGCTCGCGCTCGATGTCGAGATCGCGCTTCATCGCCTCGAACTCGGCCGGCGTGACGCCCTCGGGCTCGGGCTCGGTGATCCGGGCCGCGCGCCGGCGCAGGCGCTCGCGCTGGGGCTCGACGTCGGCGCCGGCGCCGGCGTAGGCGGGCACCGTGCCGTGGTCGGCGATGATGCGCTCGCGCCGATGGCGGTAGGTCGCCTCGCGCTCCTTCCAGTGCGTCAGCACCGGCGAGGCGATGAAGATCGACGAGTACGCGCCCGAGGCCACCCCGATCAGCAGCGCGAAGGCGAAGTCGCGCAACGTCGAGCCGCCGAACAGCAGCAGCGCCACGATCGGCAACAGCGTGCAGGTCGTCGTGGCCAGCGACCGGGTCAGCACCTCTGACATCGACCGGTTGACGATCTGCGAGAACGCGGCCCGCGGCATCCGCGGGATGTTCTCGCGCACGCGGTCGAAGACGATGATCGTGTCGTAGAGCGAGTAACCGAGGATCGTCAGCAGCGCCGCCACCGTGTCGACGGTCACCTCCCGCCCGACGAGCGCGTAGACGCCGCTCGTGATCAGCAGGTCGTGCATGAGCGCGATCAGCACCGGGATCGCGAACTTCCAGGTGAACCGCAGTGCCACGTAAGCGGAGATGACGAGCAGCGAGGCGATGATCGCGATCACCGCGCTGTGGGCGATCGTGCGACCGAACGTCGGGCCGACCGAGCTCGAGTCCAGGGCATGGCGCAGGCCGAACTTCGACTGCAGCGCGTCCCGGACGCGCGGAACGCCGTCGGGTCCGAGCTTCTTCGAGGAGATCTCGAACACGCTCGAGCCCAGCGCCCGGTCGGAGAGCTTCTGCACCTCGGCCCCGGCGGCGCCCGCCGAGGCGACCACCGAGCGCACCTGCGACTCCGACGCCGACCTGTCCAGCGACGCGACGATCCGGGTCCCCGACGTGAAGTCGATGCCGAGGTTCAGCCCCTTGCCGCCGATCGCCAGCGCGCCGATCAGCAGGATCACGCCCGACATCGAGAAGAAGTACCTCGACGCGCCCATGAAGTCAAAACGCCAGACCCGCTTGGGCTTAGCGGCGCCGAGCGCCGAGGGCCGCGCGAGCGTGCGCGAGTCGCCCATCGTCATGAGGATCGCCTGGGTGGCGAGCACCGCGGTGAACAGCGAGACGATCGTGCCGATCCCGAGCGTGAACGCGAAGCCCTGGACCTCGGCGGTCGCGAGCACGAAGAGGATGAACGCGGTCATGATCGTGACCACGTTGGCGTCGATGATCGCCGTCAGGCCCTTGCGATAGCCGGTGGCGATGCCGGTGCGGATCGATCTCCCGGCGCGGATCTCCTCCTTGACGCGCTCGAAGATGACGATGTTGGCGTCGGCCGCCACGCCGATGGTCAGGATCAGGCCGGCGATCCCGGGGAGCGTGAGCGTGATCGGGATCAGCTTGATCAGCGCGTAGAAGTACAGGGCGTAGGCCCCGAGCGCCGCGGTCGCGATCATCCCCAGCACCCGGTAGTAGACGAGCAGGAACAGCGCGACGACGGCGAGCCCGGCGAGGCCGGCGATCAGCCCCTGGTGCAGCGCCTGGGCGCCGAGCGTCGCCGACACCTGGTTCTCGGAGATCCGTCGCAGGTTGATCGGCAGGGCGCCGAGGCGCAACTGGCTGGCGAGATCCGACGCGGTCTGGGAGGTGAAGCCGCCGGTGATGTCCGCCCCGCCCCCGCCCGTGATGCCGTCGGGGTACTGGCTGTAGTCGATCTGGGGGACCGACAGGATCTGCGTCGTAGCCCCGGCGCCGCCGAGCGCGGTGGCGAAGTGCTGGTTCTGGTGGGCCTGGCCGATCGGGCTGGCGACCGAGGCGCGATGGGCGATCCGCGCGGTCACGTTCTGGAACTCGGTGGAGCCCGTGGAGTTCAGGCCGAACTGGACGTCCGGCGAGCCCTGGTCGGTGCTCGCCTGCGGGTTGGTGACGTCGGCGCCGGTCAGGGCGACGTCGTCGCGGAGCACGAAGAACTGCGCCGACGGGCTGTTGGGCGAGATCGGGTGCGCGGAGCTCGGGTTGGCCGCCTGCAGGATCACCCACCCCTGCGGGATCGCGAGCTTGAGGCCGGCGGCGACGCCGACCCCGGCGGGCAGGTCGGCGGCGAGGCTCTGCGGATCTGACTCGGGCCCGGCGAGCAGGCAGTGCTGGCCCTGGATGGGGGTCGTGCCGTTCGCCCTGGCGACCGTCGCGCACGCGGATGAGCCGGGCGCCCCGAACAGGTAGTAGAGCGCGCCCGACCGCGACAGGTGCACCTGCGAGGAGCTCAGCGCCGGCTGCTGGGAGGCGAGCTTGACCGCCTGGTAGATCGGCACTCCGCCGGCGCCGGGCACCCCCGGCCCCCCGCCGAGGCCCTGGCTGAGCGTCACCGCCTGCGGGTCCTGGGCCTCCATCTGGCTGGCCACGGACTTCCCGTTGGGGGTGATCACGTTGGCTTCCCAGTCATAGAAGTACAGACGGGCGGTCGAGCCGACCTGCTGCTCGGCGCGCGCGACGTTGCGCACGTCGGGCAGCCCGACCGAGATCTGGTTGCCGCCCGAGGTCTGGATGACCGGCTCGGAGACGCCGAGCTGATCCACGCGCTGGCGCATGATGTCGACCGCGCGGTTCAGCGAGCTCTGGTTGACCGGGCTCTGCGGCGTCGGCTCGGCCTGGTAGACGAGCTGGACCCCGCCGCGCAGATCGAGTCCGAGCAGGGTCCTCTGCGTCGTGATCACGACCACCGAGGCGATGATCAGTCCGACCACGACGAGCAGGACGAACCCGTGGCGCTGGCGATCTGACATCAGGAGGGGGCCATGCTAGAGGTCTGGGTCGCGGGCGACAGCATCAGCTCGCCCGCCGCCCGGCACCGCTACGAGCGGTGATTGTCCGGGGTGAGGACGACGAGCAGACCGCCCTCGTCGTCGTCGTAGGCGGGAAAGAGGTCGGCGACCGCGCGAGCGGGCAGGTCGTGCTCGGCGTTGACCGCGACCGCCTTGTTCCGGACGCGGACCTCCCACTCCAGGGCGGTGCCGACGTGATCGGAGCCGTCGTCGAAGCGCAGGCCGAGCACATCGCGCAGCGGGCGGCCGATCGCCTGCTCGGTCTTCAGACCCGTCAGCTCGAACGAGCCCCGGCCGCAGTCGACGATCCGCCCGTCGGAGTCGCAGGCGAAGAACGCCGCATTCGGAGCCGGATAGTAGTCGTCGAGCAGCTCGAACAGGTACGCGAAGCCGCACTTGTCACAGCCCCGCGCCTCGCGGCGAAAGCCGGCATTGCGGTCGGCCCCCATCGACCGGTTGCCGCAGTGCGGGCAGATGAAATAGCGCTCGCGAGCCATGGCGATCAGAGGATAGAGACGACTCCTTACGCTCAGATTCAGATCAGATGAGGGTCCGCTGCCCGGGCGCCTCGAGGGCGAGATGCGCGAACGCGCGCGCCGTGGCGGCCCGCCCGCGGGGGGTGCGCTCGAGCAGCCCGCGCTGGAGCAGATAGGGCTCGTAGACGTCCTCGATCGTGTCGGGCTCCTCGCCGACGGCGACCGCGAGCGTCGAGAGGCCGACGGGGCCGCCGGCGAACTTCTCGCACACCGCGCGCAGGATCTCCCGGTCGAGGCGGTCGAGACCCTCCTCGTCGACCTCGAGCTGATCGAGCGCCGTGCCGGCGACGGCCTCGGTGACCGTCCCGCCATGGCGCACCTCGGCGTAGTCGCGCACGCGGCGCAGCAGGCGGTTGGCCACTCGCGGGGTCCCGCGGCTGCGGCGAGCGATCGCGACGGCGCCGCCGGGCTCGATGTCGACGTCGAGCAGTCGCGCGGACCGCGTCACGATCCGCGCGAGGTCGTCGGCGCCGTAGTGCTCGAGCCGGTGCTGGATCCCGAAGCGGTCGCGCAGCGGTGTGGTCAGCAATCCCGATCGGGTGGTCGCTCCGATGAGCGTGAACGGCGGCAGCGGGAGGGTGACGATCCGGGCGCCGGCCCCCTGGCCGACGGTGATCGGCAGCTCGGCGTCCTCCATCGCCGGATAGAAGGTCTCCTCCAGCGCGCGGGGAAGGCGGTGGATCTCGTCGACGAAGAAGACCGCGCGCGGCTCCAGCGCGGTCAGGAACGACGCGATGTCGCCCTTGCGCTCGAGCGCGGGTCCGGCGGTCTGCACGAACGCCACCTCGAGCTCGGCGGCGACGATCTGGGCCAGCGAGGTCTTCCCGAGGCCCGGCGGGCCGGCGAGCAGGACGTGGTCCATCGCCTCGCCGCGGCTGACGGCGGCGGCGATCGAAACCGCAAGCTGATCGCGGACGCTCTCCTGGCCGACGAAGTCCTGCAGCCGGCGCGGGCGCAGCGAGCGCTCGAGCTCGTCGCCCTCGACCTGCTCCGGGTCGCCGAGACGATTCATCGTCGCGCGCTTCGCAGCGCGTGGGCGACCCGTTCCTCGGTCGTCTCGCCGGTCGCGCCGTCGAGCAGCTCGTCGATCTCGGCCGCGCCATAGCCGAGGGCGAGCAGCGCGTCGCGCGCCTGGAGCGTCGGATCATCGCCGCGCGCGACGGTGATCTCATCGACCGCCCACTCGGCTCCGACCTTCTCGCGCAGCTCGACGATGATCCGCTCCGCGGTGCGCTTGCCGACCCCCGGGGCCCGCAGTCGTGCGACGTCGCCCGCCGCCACCGCCGACAGCAGCTCGCGCGGCGGGGCACCCGAGAGGACCGCGAGCGCCAGCTTCGGGCCCACCGTCTGGACCGCCACCAGCATCAGGAACAGGTCGCGCTCGGGCTGGGTGGCGAAGCCGTAGAGGGCGAGCGCATCGTCGCGGACGACGAGATGGGTGTGCAGGCGGGCCGGCTCGCCGACCGCCGGGACGCGACGCAGCGTCTCGGCCGAGACCGCGAGCCGATAGCCGACGCCGTGGCAGTCGATGACGACGTGGTCGGCCCCGCGGACCGCGACCGTCCCGGAGATGAGCGCGATCACGCCGGCACCGATCGCATGACGTCGGCGAGCGGCGCGCGGTTGAGGTCGCAGATCGCGACCGCGAGCGCGTCGGCGGCGTGGTCGGTCGCGGGCATCGCGCGCAGGCCGAGCAGCCGCACCACCATCCGACCCACCTGCTCCTTGGCCGCCCGTCCGTTCCCGCACACGGCGGACTTGACCTGCTGCGGGGTGTAGGAGCGACAGTCGGTGCCGCGCTGGCCGGCGGCGAGCAGCACGACGCCGCGGGCCTGGCCGACCGCGAGCGCCGTGCGGACGTTGATCCCGAAGTACAGCTCCTCGATCGCGAGCGCATCCGGGCGGTGCTCGTCGAGCAGCGCGCCGACCTCGGCGTGGATGTCCGCGAGACGGCGTTCGAGCGCTCCCCCGGCTCGCGTCGCGATGACGCCGGCGGCCACCGCCGCCAGGCGCGTCCCCTCGGCGCGCACGAGGCCATACCCCGTGCTCGCGGTGCCCGGATCGATGCCCAGAACCACCATCGTCAGACATTCTCGGCCGCCCGGCGGACGCCTCCCGGCACGATCGCTCACAAGATCGCTGTCAGCGGCGCAACCTTTGACCGCGTGTGCTGTTCTGATTGACGTCAGCCCTCAGAACTCATCTCCGCGGACCGGGGACGTGGGCGCTGCGCGCTGGGCGCCGCGCCGCCGATGGCTGCCGCCGGTCTGGCTGGCGGTCGCCATCGCCTGCCTGGCGGCGGCGCCGGGCGCGGGAGCGAAGATCCGGCGCACGCCGACGCTCGTGCCCTCCAACGTCGTCGTCGACGGTCCCACGCCGAACATCGTCGGTCTGGAGGGGATGTCGATCGCCCGGGACGGCGACGGCGGCCTCGTGTACACCGAGACCGTCGGCGGGGTCCCCCACGTGTTCGTGTCCCGGCTGACCGATGGCTTCTTCCACGGTCCCGTGCAGGTCGACGCGGGCCTCGCGAACCCCTCGACCCAACCGGTCATCGCCGCTGGACCGGGCGGCCTGCTGATCGTGGCCTTCATCAACGACGGCACGCTCTACGTCGCCTCGACGGCCTCCACCCAGTCGCCGATCGGCGCCCCGACCTCGCTCGTTGGCGGGGCGGTCAACCCGGCGCTCTCGGTCTCCACCTACGGCAAGGCCTATCTCGCGTTCACCTCGACGCAGGGATCGACGTCGGCCGTCCGGGCGGCCTTCTACGACGGCGGCCAGTGGTCGTTGGAACCGACGGCGCTGAACGATGAGCCCGACGAGAGCGCGGGGACGGGGACCGGCCGACCGTCGGTCGTCGCCTGCGGAGACGGCGTCGGGATCGTGGCCTGGGGCGAGGCCGGCCACGTGTTCACGCGCCGGGTCAGCGGGACGGTGCCGAGCGTCGTCGACGAGCAGGCCGACCCCTCGAGCCAGGACGGCGGCACCGAGATCAGCTCGGGCGATCCCGAGATCTCGTCGGGAGGCGACTCCAGCTACGCCTCGGTGGCCTTCCAGGAGGAGTTCCAGGTCGGCGCCGGCGAGCAGTCGCGAGTGCTGATGAACCACCTGCACGGATCCCAGTACGACGGGGTGCTGCGCGCCGACGGCCTGGCGATGGGCGGCCCCGAGGGAGCGCTCGACCCCCAGACCGCCGTCACCGAGTTCGGCGCCGGCTGGGTGACCTCGCAGCGCGACCAGTCCAACGAGCTGTTCGCCGCGCAGCTCGGGCAGAACGAGGGCGGTCAGGCGGTGCAACGGATCGACTCCTCGTCGAACCTGGCCGCCGCCGACGCCGTTCCGGCGACCGCGGGCACCATCTCGACGCTCATCGCCTGGCAGCAGACGCCGGGGGTCAGCGGGCCGGCCGAGATCCGCGTCCGCTACGCCCCCGACGGCTCGGACCTCGGTCCCGAGCAGGTCGTCTCCGAGCCGGCGCTCGGGCCCGTCGATGCTGACCTCGGCCTCGCCGCGGGCGGTGATCTGGCCGGCGACGCCGCGATCGCGTGGGTGCAGGGCGACGACGCCGACCGCAGGATCGTCACCGCCCAACTGTTCCAGACGCCGGGGCCCTTCGTCCCCGGGCAGAGCTTGACCTATGCCACCAGCGCTGAGCCGCTGCTCAGCTGGTCGCCGTCGTCGGAGCTGTGGGGGCCGCCGCGATACACCGTCGAGCTCGACGGAGCCCCGATCACGCAGACCTACTCGATCACGACGCGCACCCCGTCGCCGATCGCCAACGGCCCCCACACCTGGGAGGTGACCGCGACCAATCAGGGCGGGCTCGCGACCGCGGCGCGGGCCGCGACGGTGTTCGTCGATACGGTGGCGCCGCGGGCCACCGTGCGCGTGACCGGCGCTCGGCGCGTCGGCGCGCGGCTGGAGATCCGGCTGACCGACTCCGATCCCGGCGGCAGGCGGGCCTCGGGCATCGACGGTCCGGCGCAGCTGCGCTGGGGCGACGGCACGCGGGGCAGCCTCGGGCGCAGCGCCGCGCACACCTACCGCCGCGCCGGCACCTACACGGTGACCGTGATCGTCACCGATCGCGCGGGGAACCGGACGGTGGTCAAGCGCCGGATCAGGATCGCCGCCAAGCCCAGGCCCGGGCGCGCGACCACGAAGCGCCATCGCCCCGCGCGCGGCGGACGGAGCCGGCGATGAGCGCGGCGCTCGGAGCCTCAGCGGCCGACGCAGCCGCCGGCGGGCAGGCGCGGGTCCGACAGCTGCACCAGGCGCCACTGGCCGGCCTGCCCGAGCGGCCGAGCCCGGGTCAGCCGCGGATCGACCGCCGCCACCTCGCCGTTGGCGCCCGAGTGGGGACCGAGGAAATCGACGCCGGGCGCGCGCATCACGGTGCCGACGCGCTCGAGCGTGACGTGGAGCTTCCATGCCAGCGCCGTCTGCATCCCGTGGTTGACGGCGGCCAAGCTGCTGGCGCAGGGGAACACCGCGCGATGGCCGCCGGCCAACCGCACCGCGTCGCTGAGCTCGCGCTGCGCGGCCGCATCGGCGGAGTTGGCCGGGAAGGACTCACGGACGGCGGTGATCGCCGTGCTGCAGGACGGGATCGCGATCGCCGTCAGGACGACCCCGGCCGCGACGGCAACCGCCGGTGCGGCCGCGGATCCGCGGGCGAGCGCGCCGGCGAGCTGCGCGAGGCGCGCCACCCCGACGCCGCCGAGCACGCACGTGACGGCTGCCGCCGGCAGGAAGAAGCGCTCGAGGCCCGGATAGCCCTCGAGGGTCATCGCCACCACGACGACCCACCAGACGGCCACGCCGACGGCGAGGCCGACGAGCCTCCAGTCGCGATCGCGCAGCCAGCCGATCGCCACGCCGAGGGCGGCCGCGATCAGCGCGGGCAGCACCTGGAGATCGACGCCGCGCGCGACCACGGTCGCAAACGGGTCGGATCCGAGGTGTCCGTTGTACTGGGCGGCATGCGACGCGGCCAGGAACGGCTGCCCCGAGCCCACCCACGGCGGCCCGAACCAGAGCACGGGGATGAGCGCGAGCCCGCCGAGCAGGCCGAGGCGCCGCGTGCGGCCGCCGAAGGCCGGCACGCGCCACCACAGCCAGGCGGCGTACAGGACGATGAACGGCCACCACTCGGGCCGGATGAGCGACGCGGCGACGCCGAGCGCGAACGCCTGCCCGTGGCGGCCGTCGAGCAACCGGTCGATCGCCCACAGGGTCGCTGCGATGAGCACGACCTCCGAGGTCCCGTGCAGGAAGTAGTACGTCCAGTCCTGGGTCAGCAGCACCCCGACAGCGGCGAGGACGCCGCCGCCGGCCCCGGCCCATCCACCGCCGGTCAGCCGGCTGGCCAGGCGCCAGGCGCCGACGAGGCCGAGCAGGCCTCCCCAGCGCGCGGTCGTCACCCACAGGATCGGCGCGGCGCCGCCGAAGAACCCCCACGCGGTCGTGAACAGGAGCGGCAGCGGCTTCCACGAGGGCCCGCCGCTGACCACGAAGCTCAGATGGGGGTCGGAGACCTCGCGGCCCCAGATGATCCACGACCACGGGTCGTAGCTGGGGACGGTCGGCAGCACGGCGGCCGACAGCGCCGCCGCCAGCAGGCAGACTGCCACCCACACGATCGCCGACGGCCCCCCGGAGCTGACGCGGCGCAACGGCGATGAGGCTGCACCCGACGATCCAAGACCGCCGGCGCCGGCCGTGGGCGGCCGCTGCTGCGGCGGGTGGAGCACTGACATCGGGCGGCGATGTTACTGGTGGGTCCACCCGCCCCCCGGACGGCCTCATCGGTCGCCCGGCGGTCCGGCGGCTCGCCGCGCTGCTGGCGCTGCTGGCGCCCCTCGCGCTGGTCTCAGCGCTGGCCCCCGCGGCGCGGGCCGCCGCCCGCCCACATGCCACGCCGGCCGCCGCGCCGCCCACCTACGGCGCGCTCTACCACGACGGCCCGACCGACCGCTGGCTGCTCGGCGGCCAGTGGCTATACCGTGCCGACCCCAGCGACGTCGGGATCGCGGCGGGCTTTGAGTCCAATCCGTCGACCACCGGCTGGATCCCGGTGACCGTCCCGAACTCGTTCAACGCCGGCGACTTGACGACCGCGAGCATGAACGGCTCCGTCGGCTGGTATCGCCGTGACTTCACCCTCCCCGCCGACGCGTTCGCCCGCTACGTCCCGGCGCGCTTTCGCAGCTGGATCGTGCGCTTGGAGTCGGTCAACTACGAGGCGACGGTGTGGTGCAACGGCCGCGAGCTCGGGTCCCACGCCGGCGCCTACCTGCCGTTCGAGTTCGCGCTCCGCGGCCTGCACGGTGGGGTCAATCATCTCGTCATCCGCGTCGACGACCGGCGCACGCCCGCCGACCTGCCCGCCGGGCCGAGCGGCGGCTGGTGGAACTTCGGGGGCCTGCAGCGCGAGATCTACCTGCGCTCGGTGCAGCGCGTCGACATGACCCCGGTGACCATCCGCCCCATCCTCCCCTGCCCGACGTGCGCGGCGACGATCCAGGAGCAGGTCACCGTCGTCAACCCCACCGCCAGCCCGCAGACGGTGTCCCTGCACGGGAGCTACGGCGCCGCGCGACTGAGCTTCGGCGGTCAGACGATCGCCCCGCACGGCACGTGGGTCGCCCACGCGCAGGTCACGATCTCAAAGCCCCACCTGTGGGCTCCCGGCGACCCCTACCTGTACCCGGCGACGGTCGTCGCCGACGACCAGAACGGCCGCCCGCTGCAGACGTATGAGACCGACAGCGGCGTGCGCAGCATCCAGGTCACCTCCCAGGGACAGCTGCTGCTCAACGGCCGAGTGCTGCACCTCCGCGGCTTCAGCATCCATGAGCAGAACCTGCAGACCGGCGCCGCGCTCAGCCCGGCCCAGCTCTCGAACCTCGTCACCTGGGACCGCGAGCTCGGCGGCGGCATCATCCGCGCCCACTACCCGCTCAACCCCGAGATCGAGGAGCAGGCCGACCACGACGGGATCCTGCTCTGGTCCGAGATCCCGGTCTGGCAGACCGCGACGTCGTTCCTCACCCAGCCGAGCTGGCTGACCGCGGCGCACGACTTCCTGCGCTCGAACATCCTCACCAACGAGAACCATCCCTCGGTGCTGCTGTGGAGCATCGCCAACGAGCTCGCCACCCCGCCCAACGACGCCGAGGCGCGCTACATCGCCGGCGCCACACAGCTCGCGCATCAGCTCGACCCGACTCGACCGGTCGGCATGGCAATCGAGGACTGGCCGGGCGTCAGCTGCCAGCGGGCCTACGCTCCCCTCGACGTCATCGGCTACAACGACTACTTCGGCTGGTTTGACTCGGGCGGCGGGACCGACGAGGACCCCGACGCGCTCGGCCCCTTCCTGGACAGCCTCCACGCGTGCTACCCGTCCAAGGCGCTGATGATCACCGAGTTCGGGTTCGAGGGCAACCGCGACGGACCGGTCGAGGAGCGCGGGACGTTCGCCTATCAGGCGGCCACCGCGGCCTTCCATCTCGGGGTGTTCGCGTCCAAGCCCTACATCTCGGCGGCGATGTGGTTCGCTCTGCAGGACTTCGCGGCCCGGCCGGGCTGGGGCGGCGGCGACCCGTTCCCCGACCCGCCGTTCGTGCAGAAGGGCCCGATCGACATCAACGGCAACCCGCGCCAGCCGCTGTTCTCGACCCTGCAGTCGATCTACACCCACACCGTCCAGATCGGACCGCCGGTCGCCGCGTCGGCTCGGCGCCTCGGACGTCGCCGGCGCTAGGCGCCGTTCGCCAGGCGCCGGTCGTTAGGCGTCCGACACGCGGCAGCGCAGGAGCGTCGCCAGCACCCGCACCCCGTCGCGGGCGGTCAGCTTCTTGCCCTCCTCGTTGGAGCGCGCGCGATAGTGCACCGGCACTTCGAAGATGCGCTCGTCGCGCTGCACGAGCCGGGCGGTGATCTCGGGCTCGATCGAGAACCCGGCCGCCTGGAGGGGCAGCGAGCGAAACAGCTGGGTCCGGATCATCTTGTGGCAGGTCATGATGTCGTGCAGGTAGACGTTGAAGAGGATGTTGCAGGCGAGGGTCACGCCCTTGTTGCCGAGCACGAACATGAACGAGTGGCTCGTGTAGCCGTCGAACGCGCGCACCCCGAAGCACGCGTTGGCCCGGCCGTCGAGCAGCGGCGGGAGCAGGAGGCCGAGGTCCTCGGCGTCGTACTCGAGGTCGGCGTCGAAGATCGCCGAGAACTCGCCGCGCGCCTCGCGCAGCGCGGTCTGGATCGCGGCGCCCTTGCCCTGGTTGCGCTCGTGCTCGAACCGCCGCACGCGCTCGCCCCAGTCGCCCTCGCGCAGGATCTCTCGCGTCCCGTCGGTGGACCCGTCGTCGACGATGATCAGCTCGATGTCGGTCGGCAGCTCGGTGGCCAGTACCTCGGAGATCGCCTGCGCAACGCGCTCGCGTTCGTTGTAGACCGGCATGAGGATGGAGAGCATGGGCGACGCGGACGGTTCGGTTCTGGAAGGCAGGGCAGGCTAGCGCCCGCCCCAGTCACGCGCCGTGCCGCGCTAGGAGACCTTGAGCAGGTCGATGACGAAGACGAGGGTCGCGTTCGGCGGGATCGGGCCGGCGCCCTGTGACTTGTAGGCGAGGTTCGGCGGGATGATCAGCTCGCGGCGGCCGCCGACCTTCATCCCTGGGATGCCCTTGACCCACCCGTCGATGACCGCGCCCGAGGACAGCGGCGTGGTGAAGGTCATGTGGCGGTTCCAGGACGCGTCGAAGGTCTTGCCGTTCTTGTAGAGCTTGCCGACGTAGTTGACGGCGACCGTGCTGCCGGCCTTGGCGACCGCGCCGGTGCCCTTGATCAGATCCTTGATCTGCAGTGTCTTCGGCGGGCTGCCCTTCGGGATCAGCACCGCCGGCTCGGTCGACAGCGGTCCCGACTTCGGGGTCGGCACGCTCGCCGCCGGCGTCGTCGAGGTCGTCGACGTCGGGGCGGCGGCGGTCGACGAGTCGGCGGTCGCGCCGCCCGAGGGTGCGAGCACGACGCCGGGGGCGCTCGAGCTGCCGCAGCCCGCGGCGGCGAGCGCGAGCACGACGACGATCATCGGGCAGGCCTTGCGCATCGACGTGGCCGAGGGTAGCGAGAGCGCTCAGCCGGCGATGCGCTGCAGGACGTCGGCGTCCACGTCGAAGTTGGCGTGGACCTCGTTGACGTCGTCGGACTCCTCGAGCGCGTCGATCAGCGCCAGCAGGCGTGCCGCGTCGGCCTCCTCGAGCGGGACGCGGACCTTCGGGCGCTGGGTGACGTCGGCGCTCTCGATCTGGACCTCGGCCTCGGCCAGCGCCGCGCGAACAGCGGTCAGGTCGGCGGGCGCGCAGACGATCTCGAACACGTCGTCGTCGAGCGAGATGTCCTGTGCGCCGGCGTCGATCGCGACCATCAGGTCGTCCTCGTCATAGCGCGAGCCGTCGACGACGACGACCCCGGACTTGTCGAACAGGTAGGAGACCGAACCGGGCTCGCCGAGACTGCCGCCGTGCTTGACCAGCGCGTGGCGGACGTCGGCCCCGGTTCGGTTGCGATTGTCGGTCAGCGCCTCGATCAGCAGGGCGACGCCGCCGGGACCGTAGCCCTCGTAGACGACGGTCTGGATCTGGTCGACGTCGACGCCCTCGCCCGTCCCCTTGGCGATCGCGCGCTCGATGTTGTCCTTGGGCATCGAGGCGTCGCGGGCCTTCTGGACGGCG
>Ga0213875_10000558_pt1 | contig 30352 bp, 25 predicted proteins | sample BarmaccomBMRX_R8_FD_160105 | JGI IMG/M metagenome (GOLD analysis project Ga0213875, IMG submission 160105) | Root-associated microbial communities from Barbacenia macrantha in rupestrian grasslands, the National Park of Serra do Cipo, Brazil - RX_R8 | ecosystem: Host-associated > Plants > Roots... | reverse complement strand
GGCACTCGAGATGGGCAAGGGCGCCCTCGAGCAACGGCTCCCCGTGCTGTCCCGGGGTCAGGGTGATCCCGTCGAACTTATCGGGATCCTTGCGCGCGAACCGCACGGCAAGATGGTCCTGGTCCTCGGCCAGGATGTTGACGACAAACCGGCCGACCCGAGCGATCGCCTGCCCGGTGCTCGACTCCCGGTTCATGCAAATCAAGAGCATCGGCGGCTCGAGCGACAGCGAGCTCACGGCGCTGGCGGTGGTGCCGTATCGCTGTCGCTCATCGCTCGTGGTGATCACGGTGACCCCCGTCGCGAAGCGGCCGATCACGTCGCGGAACTGCTGTGGTGTGATGGCTCCGGGCGCCGAGGCTGATTCGGTCATGGCTGTACCTCAGGGGCGGGATCGGCGCCCACCGCCGAGAGCCTCTCAGCCCTGGCGGCGGGCGTGGATCGCTGTCAGATCAGCGGGGTGATGTTCTCCTCGTAGGGGATGCCAAGCAGTGCCTTGCCGTAGACCTCCTGGTTGACCAGCGGGTCGGCGACCGCGTGTCGCCCGGCGGTGCTCGAGTCGCGCCAGATCCGCTGCAGCGGGCTGATGAGCGCAAAGCTCGAAGCGCCGTGGGCCGAGAGCAGCAGGTCGATCGCCTCACGGATCTTGGTGATCGTGTAGGCGGTGTCGGCCCTGACGCGCGCTCGCTGGACATAGGTGAGCTTCTCGCCGCGGGCGGCGGCATCGTCGATGTCGGCGGCGGCCCGGAACGCGTGCAGGTGCGCGGTGTCGATCAGCATCGAGGCCTGCGCGACCTGCAGCTGGAACGCCGTGGAGTCGACCTGATGCTCGAACTTCGTGTAGCTGATCCCTCGGCGGGGGGCCTTCTCCTTGACGAAGTTCAGCGCGGCGCGACCGAGCCCGAGTTGCGCCCCGGCCAGGATCAGCGTCAGCACCGGGATGAACGACGAGCGGTACAGCGCCTCGTCGGTGTGCTCGGTGGGGTACTCGTTGTCGATCGCCCGCGGGGTGGACGCCAACCGATACTCGGGCACGAACACGTTCTCGACCACGATCGTGTTCGAGCCGGTGCCCTTCATCCCGGCCACGAACCACGTGTCCTCGATGGCGTAGTCGCTCTTGGGCAGGAACGCCAGCGCCTGATCGACCTCGCGGCCGGACTCGTCGGGCACGACGATCCCCACCAGGGCCCAGTCGGCGTGCAGGCTGCCCGACGCCCACGGCCATTTGCCGGTGATCTCATACCCCCCGTCGACCTTCCGGACATCGGAGGATGGGTTGAGCACGCCGGCGACCCTCGCGTCGGGATTGGCGCCCCAGATGTCCTGTTGCGCTTGGTCGGCAAGCGTGCCCGCCATCCAGTTGCACACGTTGGTCAAGGCCACCACCCAGGCCGTCGACCCGCACGATTCGGCCACTGCCGCCGAGACCTCGAGCTTCTCGCGGATCGTCATCTCATAGCCGCCGAAGCGACGCGGGGTCATCACCCGGAACGCGCCCGCGGCGCTCAAGGCGTCGATGTTCTCCTGCGGGATCCGACGCTCCGCCTCGGTCTGGTCGACGTTGCGCTCCAGGATCGGTCGCGTCTCATCGATCCGGGCCAGCAGCTCCTGCAGGGTGGGCACCGCTGCGGTGGTCGCGGTGGTGGTCATGATGCACTCCTCTGCTCGGGGGACGCCGGCACCGCGGTCGCCACGTCGTCGTAGTCGACGGAGATCACCGTGTCGGCGTATGGGTGTACGTGGCGCTCGACGAAGTCGCCGTGCGCCGGATGATTGGCGAACGCCTCGAAACCCGCCGCGTTCTCGAAGGAGAAGCCGTATGCATCTCAGCACCTGCTCCATGCTTCTTCGCGGCGCGTCTGGGCGATCTGGCTGATCGCGACGAGCGGGATCTGCAGCTGCTCGGCCGCCGCGAGCAGCTCGGTGCCGTTTGCCAGCTCTCCCTCGCGGTCGAGAACGTCGCACATCGCCGCGGCGGGCTCCAGCCCGGCCAGACGCATGACATCGACGGCCGCCTCCAATCGGCCGCAGCGCTCGTGCAGCCCGCCCGCGGCGGCGAGCAGCGGGAAGACGTGTCCAGGGCTGACGAGCTCGTCGGCTCGGTTCGCCGGCTCGGCCAGGATCGAGATCGTGCGGGCTCGGTCGGCAGCCGAGATTCCGGTCGACACCCCGCGGCGGGCTTCGACCGAAACCATCGTCGGTGTCCGCTCGCACAGTCGGCGTCCGCCGCTGCGGCGCACGGGAAGCGTCTGCAGGGCCAGCTGCCCAGCCCGCTCCGGCGTCAGCGCCACCGACACCAAGCCTCCTGCGCGGCGGACCATCGTGTTGACGATCGCGGGAGTCGTCAGCCGCGCCGCGGCGATCAGATCCCCCTCGTCTCGCTCGTCGTCGTAGAGAGCCACCAGCCCACCATCGCGCAGCTGTCCCAGCGCGTCTCGGACCGCGCCCGTCAGCTTGCGTTCGGCGGCGTCGACCTGCCAGGTCGAGCTCAGGCCCCGCAGGTCGACCGTCGTGTCACGGGTCCAGCGCGTCGCACGGTGGGCCAGGCCGGCACGCCTCTCACCGCCGACCTCCTCGCCATCCCACACCAGACTCGCGAGCCGATGACGGTCGAGCCTGCACTCAGCGACGGGCATGATCAGACCTCCTTGATCCCGGGGCGGTGACGGTTGCCTCGCTGCCGGCGAGCACGGCGCGCAGCGCGCCACGGATCATCGCCGGCTCGTGCTCGGGGGCGATCTGCGTCAGCGAGGTCAACGCGGTGCGCGACAGGTGCCGCGCCAGCTCCGCGGCCGCGCGCGCGGCGTCCCGCGCATGGCACGCTTCCACGATCGCCTCGTGCTCGGCCGCGCCGATCGACATCGCCCGCGGCTCGCTCGTCACATACAGCCGGCGGTAGCGCTCGGCGTGATCGGAGAACTCGGCGAGCATCCGACACAGCCGCGCTCCACCGCCCCGCACCAGGTGCGCGTGGAAGGCACGGTGATGCCGCTCCCAGGCATCGATATCACGCTCGGCCGCGTGGCCGGCCATCTGGCGCAGACCGTCCTCGAGGATCGCGTCGTCCTCGGAGATCATCCCGGGGACCGTCAGGCGGATGGCCAACGCCTCGTTGGTGATCCGCACGGCGTAGAGCTCTTCCACGTCCTCGGTGGAGAACGGAGCCACGCGCACCATCCGGTTGGCCTCCCCGGTGACCAATCCCTCTCGCTGGAGCATGCGCACCGCCTCGCGCAGCGGGGTCCGGCTCACGCCCAGCTGCAAGGCGAGCTGAACCTGCGAGACCACCGACCCGGGAGCGAGGTGGTTGTGGAGGATCGCTTCACGCAGGCGCGCGTAGACCAGATCCGCTCCGGTGCCGATGGGGCCGCCATCCGCAGACATGTCAACCGGACTCAGCTCCACGGCCCCGCCAATCGACCGCGGCGACCGCGTGACTGCGTGCAGGTATGGCCAAGTCGGTTGCCCTCCTGAGCCATCTCAATGGACTGCAAAGCGGACCTGTGGCCCCCGAGCGTGAGCTCTGTCGTCGCACAGGCCGGAATGAAGTCGTGAACAAGCATCGTGGGCACCAGAGACCTCCTCCATGCGGAGACTGTACACAGAACCAGGGGAGTCGTCAAGCATTCTGCATACAGATGCGAAACGGCGGGCCGCCACGGTTAGCGGTGATTCGTGATCGGGTAGGGGTGGCGTAATGGGCGACTCGAGCAACGCCGACGGTGGAAGTGTGCGGGGCTCGGGACCGGGGCGGGCGATGGTGGTCACGGCGGCGATCACGGCCCTGGGCGGACTGCTGTTCGGCTATGACACGGGGGTGGTGTCAGGGGCGCTGCTGTTCCTCAGCGACACCTTCCACCATCTTTCGTCGTTTCAGAAGGAGCTGGTGACGAGCTTGCTGCTGGTCGGAGCGGCGGTGGGCGCGATCGGCGCCGGCCGGGTGGCCGAGCGCATCGGGCGACGGCTGACGATCCTGATCACGGCGGCCATCTTCGTTGTGGGCGTGCTGCTGGCGGCGTTTGCGCCGGTGTTCGGCGTGCTGCTGGGCGCGCGGGTGGTCATCGGGCTGGCGGTGGGCTCGGCATCGATGACCGTGCCCATGTACATCGGGGAGGCGGCGCCCCCCCGGTACCGCGGAGCCCTGGTGAGCTTTAACCAACTGGCGATCACCTCGGGCATCCTGGTCTCGTATCTGGTCGACTACGGCCTGTCCTCCTCCCGGGACTGGCGGCTCATGTTCGGGCTGGCCGCCCTCCCGGCCATCTTGTTGTTCGTCGGCATGCTGACCCAGGCCGAGACCCCGGCGTGGCTGGTCACGCACGGTCGTGAGGATGATGCTCGACGCGTGCTTCACCGCCTGCGCCACGCGGACGACGTCGAGCCCGAGATCGACAGCATCAAGGAGGGAGCCAAGCGCCAGGAGGTCAGCGCTCGCGAGCTGTTCGGCCCTCGCCTGCGCGGAGTGGTCACCGTCGGGGTGCTGCTGGCCGTCTTTCAACAGATCACCGGCATCAATACGGTCATCTACTACGCCCCCACCTTGCTGAAGACCACCGGGTTCGGCTCGTCAGCCTCGCTTCTGGCCAACGTCATCAACGGGGTCGTCAACGTGGGGATGACCTGCGTGGCCATCTGGCTGCTGGATCGCGTCGGTCGCCGGCGCCTGTTGATTCCCGGCACCTGTGGCATGGCCACCGCCCTGGTGCTGATCGGGGCGATCTTCGCGCTCGAGGGCTCGCACCTCACCGGCGCCGCCGCCTACGTGGTCATCGTCGCGCTCTTCTTCTACACGGGCTCGTTCGCGATCGGCCTGGGGCCCGTGTTCTGGCTGTTGATCTCAGAGATCTACCCCGTGCGGGTCCGGGGTCCGGCGATGAGCGTGGCCACGTTCGCCAACTGGGCGGCCAACTTCGTGGTCACGATCTCCTTCCTGACCCTGCTGCACGCGATCACCAACACCGGAACGTTCTTCTTGTTCGGCTTCTTGACCGTGGTGGCGGTGGCCTACTTCACGGCTCGAGTGCCGGAGACCAAGGGGATGCGCCTCGAGGACATCAGCGCCCAGATCGAGGGACGCCGGGTTCAGCCGACCGGGCCGCAGCGCTCCACGCGTCCCGCCTAGATCGAGCGTTGGTAGGCGCGGAAGGAGCGGGTGGCCAGCCAGGCGCTGGTGAGCAGGAGTGCGAGGAGACATGCGGTTCGGGTGGCGACGAGGTTCCAGTCGGTGTGCTGGGTGGCGGCTGAGCGTCCGGCTTGGACGGCCCAGTTGACGGGGTTGAACCTCGCGATCACACGGATCCAGTGCGGGACCAGGGTTTGCTGCATGAACGCGGTCGAGAGGAAGGTGAGCGGGAGCGTCACCGAGGTGACGGCGCCGATCAGGCTCTCGCGTTGGCGAACGACGAGCGCCAGCGCGTTGGACAAGGACGCGAAGCTGGCGCCCAGCAGCGTGGCGACGCCGATGAGGATGGCCACGCCGCCGACCCCGTTGGGGAAACGCCCGCCGACGGTCAGCGAGAGCCCGGCTACGATGAGTGACTGCAGGGCGATGATGATGATCTGCTGGGTGACGCTGCCGGCGTTGAGGGCGCCGCGCCAGATCGGGGAGACCAGGAAGCGGTCCATGACCCCGAGGTTCATGTCCTCGATGTAGGCCATGCCGCTCCAGCCGGCGGAGGAGATGGCCAGCATCACGATCAGGCCCGGGGTCAGGAACTCGATGTAGGAGCCGCCGTGAAATCCGGGGATCCTGGCGATGCTCTTGAACAGCGCGCCGAACAGCAGCAGCCAGATCATCGGCTGCACGAGGGTGATCCCGATCCAGGCGGGTTGGCGAAACAGAGCTCGCAGGTAGCGCAGGGTGACCTGCCAGGTGTGGCGAAGCGGTGTCACGCAGCCTCCTTATTCGCGCTCGTCGTGCTTGGTGTAGAGATGGCCGGTGTGGCGCAGGTAGACGTCGTCGAGTGAAGGACGGGCGAGGGTCACCGAGGAGACCGCGAAGCCTTCGCGCTCGAGCGCGCCAAGAAGCCCAGGGATCGCGGAGGCGCCATGCTCAGCGCGCGCTCGGACGATCCGTCCGTCGGCGAGGATCTCGCTCAGACCCGGCAGGGCGAGCAGCGCCGCGGTGACGCGCCCGTCGCTCGGAGCGGCCTCCAGCTCGAGCTGGATCGCGTCGCCGCGCAGCTCGCGCTTGAGCGTCTCCGGCGGCCCCTGCGTGACGATCCGCCCGCGATCGACGATCGCCAGGTGATCTGCGAGACGATCGGCCTCGTCGAGGTAGTGCGTCGTCAAGAGGATCGTCATCGCCCCGTCGCCTGCGAGCCGCTCGATCTCGAGCCACAGCGACGCGCGAGCGTCTGGGTCCAGGCCGGTGGTGGGCTCATCGAGGAACAGCACCTGGGGCCGATGGACCAGACCGAGTGCGACGTCGAGGCGTCGGCGCATCCCTCCGGAAAACGTCTTCGTCGGACGATCGGCCGCTTCGCGGAGGTCGAACCGATCGAGCAGCTGGTTGACCCGCTGGCGCAGCGCGCGGCCGCTCAGTCCGTAGATCTCACCCTGCATCACGAGGTTCTCGGAACCCGTGGCCTCAGGCGTGGCGCCCGTCTTCTGACCGACCACGCCGATCGCCTGCCGTACTCGCTCGGGCTGGCGCAGGACATCGATTCCGGCCACCCGCGCGCTGCCGGTGTCCGGTCGGCTCAGCGTGGTCAGGATCTTGAACGTGGTCGACTTCCCGGCCCCGTTGGGGCCAGCCAGCGCGAAGATCATTCCCGAATCGGCGCTCAGGCTCAATCCGTCAAGCGCGCGCACTTCTCCGGGATAGGTCTTGACCAGCTCGTGCGCGATGATCGCTTGCGTCATGGGGGGAGATACCCTTCAACGGAGATGAGGTTTGGCGGCCAAGCATCTTAGGCGTTGAGAGATCAGAGTGTCAAGACGCAAACGCCAGCTGTGGGAACGGCTGCTGAACGAGGTTCGCGCCTCGCAGAACGCGACCGACCGCTTCGACCAGGCGGTCTCGGACGCGATGGGGATGAACCGCACGGACATGCGCCTGGTCGATCACCTCGAACGCGAAGGGCGCCTCACCGCCGGTGAGCTGGCCCAGAGGACGGGACTCACCACCGGGGCGATCACGACGGCCATCGATCGCCTCGAACGCGCCGGCTTCGCTCATCGCGTCCGCGACCTTGACGACCGCCGCCGCGTCTACGTCGAGCTCGATCACGCAGCGCTGTCCGCCGCAGGCGACTTCTACTCAGAACACGCCGAGATGGGAGAAGCGCTCTACCACCGCTACACCGAAGAGCAGGTCCAGCTCCTGCTCGAGTTCGTCTCGCGCGGCCGCGAGCTCAACGAGCGCAGAGCCGCCGAACTCGAAGCCGAACTCGCCGGGCGTGCTCGCAGAGATGCGGCCCGGTGATCAGAGGGGTATCGCTGCCCAGGTAGCCGATCCTGGGCTTCGTGTGCCGCTGCGCCACGAGAGCCTCACCGACGAGACGCGCCGCCGCGGTCCGCGCGAGCTCATAGCGACGCCCCACACCTGCGGGCATAGCCACGCCTCGCACCTGCGCGGCTTGCGCTCGTGCGTGCATCGGCAGCCGGAACACGAGCGCGAAGACGATCGCGAGGACCTGGGCTCCTTCGCTCGCGGCATGCGGACGATGACCCTGCGCCACCCGTGGATGCCGTTCCAGCGCGCCAGCCTCCGGGGTCTCGGACCGCGTACGGCCGAGCGTCACGAGCAGGTGAATGCTTCCCGAGTAGCCCATGCTCGGGCCTGTGGTGGGTCGTCGAGGCGGCACGCCCGCCGAGGCTTCGGGAGTGTCCGAGCGGCGAGCCCAGCGAGCAGGTTTCGTGGCGATCAGACCCCGGCCGGTCAGGGGAGCCTGAGGCGGCGTGTCAGAGGGTACCGCTGCAGGTCGCCTGTCCGACATGGACGGTGATGGTCTGCCCGGCGGCTGAGGCCGGCGCCTTCAGATAGATGTCGGCGTAGCCGTCAGAGTCGGTGTGATAGCTGGCAGTGGTCCCGGCGCTGTCGCTGACGGTCGCCGTCGTGTCGCCCTCGCCGGAGCGCACGTACACATCCCAGTCGTCATAGCGGCTCGAATGCGACGCGCTGACCGAGCAGGACGGCGATCGTCCGCCCGCCCCACCGCCTGGGTCGTGGCGACGGTGACTGTAGGGGGTGGCGTGGGCGTAGTCGTCGTCAAAGGTGCGCGCCAGCGACGTGCGGATGGGCGCGTCGTTGGTGATGAGCCCGAGCTCGCGGTTGTCGTTCATCGACACGGTGGAGAAGTTCTCGGACCCCACAAACGCCCTGGCCGGGGTGAGAATCATCTTGGCGTGGATGTACAGGGAGGCGTCGGCGGGGTAGGTGCGGACGTGCACGCCGGCGGCGGCGAGAGCGGCGAACGCGCTGTCCCATGAGCTGTCGGCGGTCATCGTGACGCGCACGTCGACGCCGCGGCGCGCGTCTGCCTCCAGCGCCTGCTCAACGGCCGTGGAGTCCATCTCCTCGTTGTAGATATCCAGCCGACCGGTCGCTTTTGAGAGGAGGTAGACCAGCGCGGCCTCGGAGCCGGGGCTCCACACCAGATCAGCGCCGGCTGGGGGGTCGATGCGCTGGTCCGCCCAGTCGGCGTCGAACGTTCTCTGAATGGCGGCGTCGTCAGCGGGCCGGGTGTCGATGATTCCGAAGTCGCGGCTTGTCGCATAGTACTGCGGGGTCAGGTTGAACGTCAGGATGTAGGCGCGACCGTCCACCACCAGGGTTTTCTGATGGGTGAGCGCAAAGGCATGCGGGGTGAAGCGGACCGGTACGCCTTGACCTTTGAGGTAGGTGTAGGCGGCCTGGTTTTGCGGGGACCCCTGGCCGTAGTAGCCGCCATTGAGCAGGACTCGGACACGGACGCCGCGATGCACGGCGGCGGCCAGGGCGGCGTTCACCTGCGTGTCTGAGTCCTCGTACATGACCATGTCGACCTGACGGCGGGCGCGCTGGACCGCCGTCAGGACCGGGGTGATGCCGTCGTGCGGTTCGGTGATGAGCGACAACGCTCCGTCTGAGGCGGTCGGCGTGCGATGCGCGCGGCGGGCGCGCCGGGCGTGGTGTACGGAGGCGGCCTTCGTGGTGTGCGAAGCCGCGGCGGAGCTCTGAGACGAGGTGGTGGTGGCGGCGCACCCGATGAGGGCCAGGGCAGCGGCGCACACGGCGAAGAGCGATCGGCTGGGCATGGGGGTCACGATGAGGGCAGGTGCGGGATGGGACTCTGACCGAGTCTGACGACGAGCCCGGCGCCACCGATGGGCCTCGGCCCGTAGCGCCGGTATCGTCTTCGGCGCGGTTCGGCCGCGACTTGAGCGTGTTTGCCGCACGCGCATTGCGGGACCGCGGCGCGGTCCACGAGAGATGCCCGTTCGACGGCCAAAGCAGGCAGGGCAGCGGGCGCTGTCACAGGGCTCGGCGACCTGTCTCGAGTGTGCCCGCCCAGGGAGCGGGTAGGTCGTGCTCGTCGGCCGTGACGTCTGCGGTAGCTGAGCGAGCAACCGCTCGAGCGCGGCGACGTCGGTCTCATCGATGCCTCCGCGGAGGCGTTCGTCAAATGCGGTTGCGGATCGCGCGAGCCGCTGGAAGAGCTTCTCGTCCAGCGCCGCGACCGATTCGCCGCCGCGGGGCGAGCCGCCGCGCCTGGTAGTGGTCGACGGCGGCGTCGGGGCCGGGAGAGGTTGGGCGCGAACGGGTCGAGGGCCCGTGGGACTCGGACGCCTCAAGGGGCGTTGGTGAATCGTTGCTCCCGCTGATGGATGCGAGGATGTTCGCGATGCGACTCGGTCTGCATGCGATCGGTATCGGTGCCGGCGCGCGCCGCGCGACGATCGAAGTGGTGGCGAGAACCGCCGAGACATGCGGTTTCACGACGCTCTGGGCGGGCGAGCACGTGGTGATGGTGGATCAGCCGCAGTCGCGATATCCATACTCGCGTGATGGGCAGATCGCGGTGCCGGCCACCGCCGATTGGCTTGATCCATTCGTGGCGCTCAGCTTCGCGGCCGCGGCCACCCAGCGGATACGCGTCGCTACCGGGGTGTTGCTGCTGGCCGAGCACAACCCGGTGATCGTCGCCAAGCAGGCCGCCAGCCTCGACGCTCTCAGTGATGGACGGCTGACCCTTGGGGTCGGCGTAGGGTGGTCGCGCGAAGAGTTCGATGCGCTTGGCGTCCCGTTCGCCGGGCGCGGGGCACGTATCGACGAGTACCTGCAGGCGATGCGCGTGCTGTGGCGCGAGGATGTCGCGTCCTTCGCCGGCGAGTTCGTCGCGTTCTCCGGTGTCCGTCTCAACCCCAAGCCAGTTCACGGTCGGCGGGTTCCGATCGTCATCGGCGGCAACAGCGATGCCGCGCTTCGGCGGGTGGCCCGACTGGGAGATGGCTGGTATGGCTTCAATCTCGTCGGCCTTGACGCGGTGCGCGAGCGGTTGGTGCGACTGCGGGAACTGTGCGAGCAGGCGAGTCGAGAGTTCGGCGAGCTCGACATCGCGGTCGCACTCCAGGACCCTCGCCCCGGTGACCTGGCTGCGCTGGCCCACCTCGGCGTCCGCGAGCTCGTTGTGGCGCAGGCGCCACCCGAGGATCCGCGCTCGGTCGAGGCGTGGGTAGCCGCACTCGCTCGCCGATGGGACCTCGCGACGGCCTGACGCGCCGGCGCCTCCGATCGGGTCGTTTGACTGGTTACGAGAGGCCGCGAACGGGATCAAGCGTCGCGCTCACGTCGACCACGAAGCGCTCGTCAGGCGCCGGATGAGGCCCGGCCGGCCTGGACGACGATCGTCACCGCCTCGAGGGCGGACGCATCGTCCATCGCGCTGATGTCGCCCACGGGAGCTCCCCGCACCACGATGTCGCGCAGCAGGCGGCGCATGATCTTGCCCGTCCGCGTCTTGGGCATCGCCGGGGTGACGTAGACCGCCTCGAGCTGCGCGTACCCGCCGATCTGAGCCGCGACCGTGCGTCGGGCCTCCGCGCTCACCGTGTCGGCGTCGGCCGAGGCTCGCACGGTGATGAAAGCAACGGGCACGGTGCCCTTCGTGGGGTGGGGGACCCCGACCACGGCGGCCTCGGTGACATCCGCGTGAGACGCGACCGACGCCTCGATCTCCATCGTCGAGATCCGGTGCGCGGCGATGTTGATCACGTCGTCGGCGCGGCCGAGGACCCAGAGGTGGCCATCGACGTCGACCACCGCCTCATCCCAGGTCGCATAGCAACCCGGGAAGCGCTCGAAGTACGTGCTCAGATAGCGCTGGTGGTCGCGCCAGACGGTGTAGGCAAGCGTCGGGAACGGCCGGGTCAGGACCAGGTTGCCCTTGACCCCGGGTGCCACCGGCTCACCGGCGTCGCTGAGGACCGCGTATTCGTGACCGGGGACCGGGGTGCCGACCGACCCGGCCTTCAGATCGTCGACTCCATAGATCGGATAGGTCCACGTCGACCCCGTCTCGGTCTGTCCATAGGCGTTGACCACCGGAACCCCGCCGCCGAGGTGCTCGGTCGCCCACGTGAACGTCTCGCCGTCCAGCGGCTCGCCCTGCACGGTCACCAGGCGCAGGTCGGGGAGCGGGTGGGCGGCGGCGAGATCATCGCCGAAGCCGCGCAGCATCCGCAGGACGGTCGGCGCGGCGAGCACCTTGGTCGCCCGGTGCCGCGCGCAGATCTCGTAGAACCGCGCCGGGCTCGGGACGTTCAGGGCACCCTCGTAGCAGACGAGCGTCATGCCCTGCGCGAGCCCGCCCACCGCCGCCTGGATCGGGAAGGTCAGCCAGCCGACATCGGCCGCCACCCAGTACACGTCGCCGGGCTCCGGACCGACCTGCCAGCGCACGTTCGCCCAGGTTCCCACGAGGAAGCCGCCGACGCTGTGCACGACGCCCTTGGGCTGGGACTCGGTGCCGCTCGTGAAGATGAGGAACGCGGGATCGCTCGAGGCCAGCGGCTCGAGCGGAGCGCTGCGCCCCTGCGCGTCGACCAGCTCGCGATAGGACGATTCGTCCTGACGCAACGCGACGCCCCGACCCGTCCGGTCGACGACGATCACGTGCTCGACGGTCGGCGCGCGGCGACGCGCCGCGCGCAGGATCTCGAGCAGCTCCACCGGCCGCTCGCGCCGGTAGCTGGCATCCGCGACGATCACCGCCTTGGCATCGGCCAGGCTCAGGCGGGAGGCGACGGCATCCTCGCCGAATCCGGAGAACAGCACCGTGTAGATCGCCCCGATCCGGTTGCACGCCTGGATGGAGGCGATGGCCTCGACGAGGTTGGGCATGTAGATGCCGACCACGTCGCCCCTCGCGATGCCGAGCTGCCGCAGGCCCGCGGCCAGCCGCCCGACCTCGTGCGCGAGCTCGGAGTAGGTGACGGTACGGATCTCGCCCGGCTCGCCCTCCCAGATGACCGCGGTCCGGCCCGCGCTCGCCGGATCCTCGGCCCAGCGATCCACGCAGTTGTCGGCGACGTTGATCTGACCGCCCTCGAAGTACCGGCAGTCGCCGAGCTCGCCGGTCCGCAGCGTCTGCCAGGGGCGGATCCACCGCTGCTGGCCGGCCGCCCACGCCCAGTACTCGTCCGGATCCTGGGCGTGCAGGGCCCGCGCCGCCGTCGCCGCCTCCGTGTGCACGGCGGACCTCCACCGTTCGGGCAGGGGCGAGATCGGCGCGGAGATGAACTCGGTGAGGCTGTCGGACACGGCGTGCTCCTTCGGAGGTGCGGCAGGGTGTCAGTCAGGTCGATCCGTCCCCCGCGCGGGCAACGACGTCACGGGCCGTCCGCAGCATCGGCTCGTCCACCATCGCACCGGCCACGACGATCGCGCCGCGCCCGTCCGCAGCGGCCCCTTCGGCCTCGGCGAGCAGCTCGCGCGCGGCGGCGACCTCCTCGTGCGACGGCGTGAACGCCTCCCGGGCGAGCGCCACCTGGGAGGGATGGATGCACAGCTTGCCCCGATAGCCCAGCGCTCGGCCTCGGGCGGCATCGGCGCGGAACGCATCCGCGTCGTGGATGTCCACCACGACCTGATCGAGGGCCAGCACGCCGGCCACCCGACAGGCCAGCGCGACGCGCGAGCGGGCGTAGAGGACCTCCTGCGCACCGGCGCTGCGCACTCCACCGAGATCGGCGATGTAGTCCTCGGCGCCGAAGTACGCGGCGGTGACCGGCCCGCCGAGCAGGTCGCGGACGTCGAGGATCCCGCGAGCGGTCTCCAGCCCCGCGATCACCGCCAGGCCGTCGCGACCGGCGCCGACGAGCGCGTCGGACACCTCGGTGAGCTGCTCGGGATGCTCCAGCTTGGGGACGACGATCCCCGCCAACCCCGCGGGCAGCGCCTCGACGTCGTCGGGAAACCACGAGGTGCCGGGGGCGTTGACCCGCACGTAGGTCGCGAGCCCCGGTGCATCGGCGAGAAGGTCGCCGACGAGCGACGCGAGCGCCGACCGAGCGTCCTCCTTGTGCGCTGGCGGGACGGCGTCCTCGAGGTCGATGATCGCGGCGTCCGGACGGCTGCGCGGGAGCTTGGCCACCAGGTCGGCGCGGCCCGCCGGAGCAAACAGGAGGCTGCGCATCACTGGGGACGACGACGCATGAGGGCGGTGCGCTCACAGCGGGCGGTGAGCTCGTCCCGCTGGTTGTAGCCCCGGTGCTCGAAGGTCACGATCCCCTGCCCGGGCCGCGAACTCGATGGCCGGGCCGAGAGCACGGTGCTCTCGACGCGCAGCGTGTCGCCGTGGAACATCGGCGTCGGAAAGGCGATCGCGCCGAACCCGAGATTCGCCACCGTCGTGCCGAGCGTGAGCTCGTAGACGCTGAGGCCGACGAGCATGGCGAGGGTCATCATGCTGTTGACCAGTCGCTGGCCGAACTCGCTCTCGGCCGCGAAGTGGGCGTCGAGGTGCAGCGGCTGCGGATTCATCGTCAGCGTCGAGAACAGGGTGTTGTCGCCCTCGGTGATCGTCCGCGTCACCGCGTGGCGGACGACGAGGCCCTCCGGGAGGTCCTCCAGCCATCGCCCGGTGACCGGGCGCTCGGTCATACCGGGAAAGCCCCGTGGTGGCGGCCGGGCGTCGCGCGCCGCCAGCCGTCGGCAGCCGCGAGGCGAGCGCACAGCTCGGCGCGCAGGTCGGCGGGATCCACGACCGCCTCGATCATCAGCTCTGAGGCGACGCGGATCGCGTCGAGCTCCTCGTCGATCTTGACCCGACGCTCCTCGATGAACGCCTCTCGCTCGCGCTCGTCCTCGAGCTCCTCGATCCGATTCGACCATACGGCGTTGATCGCGGCCTCGGCGGCCATCGCCCCGATGCGGGCTCCGGCGAGGGCGATCGTGGCCCGCGGCGCGAAACCCGGAGAGGACATCGCGTAGTACCCGGCGGCATATGCCTTGCGCAGGACCACGCAGAAGCGCGGGACCTCGGCACTTGACATCGCCGCGATCATCTTGGCCCCGTGGCGGATCATGCCGGCCCGTTCGACCCGTGAGCCGATCATGAACCCGGGAAGGTCGGCGAGGAACACGAGCGGGACGTTGAACGCGTCGCACAGGGAGATGAAGCGGGCGGCCTTGTCCGCGGAGTTGACGTGGATCGCGCCGGAGCCGACCTTGGGCTGGTTGGCGACCAGGCCGACGGCACGGCCGTCGATGCGGGCGAAGCCGACGAGCATCTCCGCCGCCCACAGCGGTTTGATCTCGAGCAGGCTGCCGGCGTCGACGATCCGGCGGATGACCTCGTGGACGTCGTAGGCCGAGCGGTGGCTGGCCGGCAGCACACCCTCCCAGTCCGTCGACTGCGGTGCCGCCGGCGCCGTGCGCCGCGGCCGCTCATCGTAGTGCGCGGGCAGATAGCCGAGGACCTCGCGGGCCCCGGCGATCGCGGCGGCGTCGTCGGCAAAGAGCGCGTCGCCGGACCCGGAGACTTCGCAGTGCATGCGAGCGCCACCCATCTCCTCGAGGGTGACCGTCTCGCCCGTCGCCTTGGCCGCGATGCGCGGGGAGGCGAGGAACATCGATGCGTTGCCCTCCACCATCCCCACCCAGTCGCAGAACGCCGGCATGTAGGCCCCGCCCGCGGCGGAGGGCCCGAACAGGCAACACACCTGCGGCACGCGACCGGAGAGGCGGACCTGGAGGTGGAAGATCCGGGCGGCTCCGCGCGGTCCGGGGTGAAAGCCCAAGGCGTCGGTCAGACGTCCGCCCGCCGAGTCGACCAGGAACACGACCGGCAGCAGGTCGCGGTCGGCCAGCTCGAGGATGCGGATCTGCTTCTCGACCGTGCGGCGTCCCCAGGAGCCGCCCTTGACCGACGGGTCATGGGCGATGATCGCGACCGAGCGGCCGTCGATCGTGCCCGTTCCGGTCAGCACGCCGTCGGCGCGGAGCCGCTCGTCGCAGGCGCTGGCCAGGACGCCGTCCTCACGGAACGAGTCGGGGTCGAGCAGGAGGGCGAGGCGCTCGCGGACCGGCAGCTTGGTTCCGAGACGCGCCGGGTCGCCGGGGGCGCGGGCCGCCTGCAGCTCGGCGACGAGGCGCTCGCGCTCGTCCGAGGCGGATGCGGACGTGCTGCTCACAGCCCCATCCGCTTGGCAAGGATCTCGAGCTGCACCTCGTCGGTCCCGCCGCCGATGCGCAGGATCCGGGCGTCGCGATAGTGCATCGCCACCCGCGTCTCCTCCATGAAGCCCATACCGCCGAAGATCTGGACCGCGCCGTCGACGACCGTGTTGGCCACCCGCGACGCCAGCAGCTTGGCCATCGCGACGGTCGTCGCGGCCTCAGGATGCCCGGAATCGCAGCGCTCGGCGGCCTGATAGGTCAGCAGGCGGGCCGCGGCGACCTCGGTGGCCATCTCGCCCAGCCGGTGGCTGATCGCCTGCCGACGGCTGATCGGCGCGCCGAAGGCGTTCCGATCCCGGGCGTACCGCACTGCATCGTCGAGCGCCGCTTGGGCCAGTCCGACTCCCATCCCGGCCAGCGACACCCGCTCGGCTTCGAAGCACTGCATGATCTGTTGGAAGGCCCGCCCCGGCTCTCCGAGGATCCGATCGGAGCCGACCCTGACCTCGTCGAGGACGATCTCCCGGGTGTCGGACGCGTGCCAGCCCATCTTCTGGAGCGGAGCCCCCAGCGACAGGCCCGGCGCCCCGCCGTCGACGATGAACGTGGTGATGCCCCGATGTCGGTCGGCGCCGTCCTCGGTGCGGGCCGCGACGACGAGCACGTCGGCGAGGCCCGCGTTGGTGATGAACATCTTCGCCCCGCTCAGCAGCCAGTCCTCGCCATCCGGTGCAGCGCGGGTCCGCAGGCCGGCCACGTCGGACCCCGCGCCGGACTCGGTGACGGCGATCGCCGCGACCGCCTCGCCGCGCAGGACAGGCTCCAGGAAGCGCCGGCGCTGCTCGGGAGTGCCGAAGCTCGCGAGATGCGGAGCGGCCATGTACGCGCTGACCAGCGGCGTGATCGCGACGCCGCCGGACGCGTGGGCGAGCGCCTCCGAGAGGATCGCGAGGGCGAGGACGCCGCCGCCGGTGCCGCCGTGCTCCTCGGGATGGCCCAGGCCGAGCAGTCCGGCGGCAGCGAGCTTGGGCCACAGCTCGACTGGGAAGGTACCCTCGCGCTCGGCGGCCGGGACGAGCGGCATCACCTCGCGCTCGACGAACGCCCGGCACACCTCGCTCAGCTCGCGGTGGTCGTCGTCGAGCTCGAAGCTCGACGCTGGCGTGTGGGTGGCGGTGACCGTCACTGCGGCGTTCTCTCCCGCTTTGAACCGACCGGACGGACGGATCCTAGACCGTAGGGGGCGCGGGACGAGCACGACGGCCGAGTCAGCGGGCGACCGGGACGACCTCGACGGCCCTCCCGGGCGGCGGGTGGTGCTCTCGCGATCGGTCTCGGCTCGGCCTCCGGCGAGCCGTGCCTAGGCGACGCCTGCTCGGACCGGCACTCGGGGCTGTCGGTGCCACGGCAGGGTGGCATGAAGAAGTCTCTCCGTCGAGCGCCCGTCTTGACTTCAGGGCAACAATGAAAGTGCGCTGCGATCCGTGTCCTGGATCGTGGCGGGACGATTGTCTGAAGGCTTGACGAGCCGGCGACGGCTGCGAGGAGAGATGACCACAGTCAGCACACCTGCCAGCACCACGGTCCACGCCGCATGTCCCCACGACTGCCCTGACACGTGCGCGATGCTCGTGACCGTCGAGGACGGGAAGGCCGTGAACCTCCGCGGCGACCCCGATCACCCCTACACCAACGGCGGGCTCTGCGTCAAGGTCAGTCGTTACCTCGATCGAGTGTACGATCCCGATCGCGTCCTTCACCCGCTGCGACGGACCGGACCGAAGGGCAGCGGGCGGTTCGAGCGGATCTCGTGGGAGGAGGCGGTGGAGGAGATCGCCTCGCGGTTTACCTCGATCAGCGACGAGTACGGTGGCGAGGCGATCATGCCGGTGAGCTACCTGGGAACCGAGGGGATTCTCAACGGGCTCAACGTGGGGGACCCGTTCTTCGCCAGGCTCGGCGGCACCATTGCGGAGCGGACGTACTGCGACTCCGGTTCGTGCACCGCGTACACGATGACGATCGGCGACACCGCGGGGGTCGATCCGGAGAGCCTCGTGCACTCGAAGTTCATCCTCGTGTGGGCGTGCAACATCGTCAGCACGAATCTGCACCTGTGGCCCTACGTCACCGAGGCGCGCAAGCGAGGCGCCAAGGTCGTCGTCGTCGACCCGGTGCGCACCCGCACGGCTGCCGCCGCCGACCAGCACATCCCCATCCGGCCCGGAACCGACGCCGCCCTCGCGCTGGCCATGGCGCACGTGATCATCGTCGAGGGGCTCACCGACCAGGACTACGTGGACGACCACTGCGTCGGCTACGCCGAATTCGCCGAGCGGGTCGAGCAGTACACCCCGGAGTGGGCGGAGGCCGAGACCGGCGTCCCGGCGCCGACGATCCGCGAGCTGGCTCGCGAGTACGCGGCCGGTCAGCCGTCGGTGATCCGCATCGGGGTCGCGGTGGAGCGCCACGCCGGAGGCGGGCAGACCGTGCGCGCGCTGTCGCTGCTGCCCGCCCTGGTCGGCGCGTGGCGCAAGCCCGGCGGTGGGATCCTGCAGTTGCCGCTGTGGGCGTTTCCGGTCAACTGGGGCGCGTTCATGCATCCGGAGCTGCTCACCCCGGGCAAGCGGGTGGTCAATCAGTTCCTGCTGGGCGAAGCCCTCACCGGCGGTCTGGGGCTGGACCCGCCACTGCGGGGCCTGATGGTCTACAACTCAAACCCGGTGGTGGTCTGCCCCGACCAGGCGAAGGTGATCGAGGGACTCCAGCGAGAGGACCTGTTCACCGTGGTGAGCGAGCAGTTCATGACCGACACCGCGGAGTACGCCGACATCGTGCTGCCCGCCACCACCCAGATCGAACAGGACGACATCATGTTCTCCTGGGGTCATCTCTACATCACCTACAACCAGCGGGCGATCGAGCCACTCGGAGAGGCGGTGCCCAACACGGAGATGTTCAGGCGGCTCGCCGCTCGGATGGGCTTCGACGATCCGGTGTTCCGGCGCACCGATGAGGAGATGATCGCCGAGGCGTTTGACTGGTCGCATCCTCACATGGAGGGGATCACCGTCGAGTCGCTCAAGCAACGGGGCTGGCAGCGACTGAACGTCCCACCCGCCGACGCCTACGCGCCGCACGCGGAGGGCAACTTCCGCACCCCCTCGGGCAAGACGGAGTTCGTCGCCGCCGCGGCGGCGGCCGGCAACTTCGTGGTGCCGCTGTTTCGCCAAGGGTCGAACGACTACCAGCCCGGCCAGGAGGTCGACCCGCTCCCGCACTACATCCCACCCCGAGAGTCCCCGCACACGAACCCCGAGATGGCCGCGCGCTATCCGCTCAATCTGCTCAGCCCCAAGTCGCACGCGTACATCAATTCCAGCTACGCCAACCATGCCCACCATCGCCAGGTGCAGGACGAGCCCACCGTCGTGATCCACCCCGACGACGCCGCCGAGCGCGGCCTCAGCGACGGCGAGTCGGCCCGCGTCTTCAACGATCGGGGCGAGTTCACGGTGCTCGCGAGGATCGATGCGGCCGTGCTGCCCGGGGTCGTGGTGTCGAGTCTGGGCGGATGGCGCAAGCACTCCCAGGCCGCCGCGACCCTGGCGGCGGTCAACTCGACGCGGTTCGCCGACCTCGGCAACGCGCCGACCTTCTCCGACACGCTGGTCGAGGTCGAGCGCGCGGAGACCGTCGCGCCATGAGGGGTCGTCCGCGGCCGCGCTGATCAGGTCCAGCCGGGGTTGTGAACCAACCTCGGCGCCGGCCGTCTCCCGATGGCTGGCTTCGTTCAGAGGGTCTGCGGCTTCGTTTTCGGGGCGGCGACGTCATCGAGTTCTTGTCAGGCTGCTCGTGTGTCCGAGCCGACGCCTGCCGCTCAGGACGGTTCTGGGCGCCGGTGGGTGCGCCGTGGCGTGCGGTTGCTCGACGTCGACCCGGACCTGGCCGCAGGGCTCGACGGAGAGGAGCTCGCCCATGCGCGTGAGCACGCGATCCTGCCCAAGCTGGTCTTCGAGCGGGCCCCCTGGCCCGCGAGCGGCTCTCCGACGCTCGTGTCGTCCGTGGCGATGCCCGCGGCTTCCTGCTGCTCACCGGAGCGGTGACGATCGACGTGTCGATGATGGGCCGGTCGTGCACGCGCCTGATGACTCCCGGCGAGCTCGTCCTGCTCGACGGCCGCGAGACCGACTCGATCCCGCTGCGCTGGGGCTGGTCGGTGCTCGAGCCGGCCACGGTCGCGGTGCTCGACGATCGGCTGCGGCGATCGGCCGTCGCTGGCCGACGCTGATGGCCGCGATCCTCAGGCGCGGCGCCCAGCAGCTGCGCCACGCCCTGCTCCAGCAGGCGATCTCACAGCTCCCGCACGTCGAGGACCGACTCCTGGCGTTGATGTGGTCGATCGCCGATCGCCAGGGCGTCGTCCGCGGGGACGGCATCTGGGTGCGTCTCCCGGTCACCCACGACGCGCTGGCGCAGATGATCGGCGCGCGCCGCCCGACCGTCAGCCTCGGGCTCGCCGAGCTGGCCGGCGCGGGTCTGCTGACCCCCGAGGGGCACGGCTGGCTGATCGACCGCAGCTCGCTGGACCGCTTCGCGGACCCCGGCGCCCGCGTGCTCCTCCCTCGGCGGCTCTCCGGCTGACGGGGAGACGTTGAAAAGCCACGCGACGGCCGGCGCTGGCGTTGGTTTGCAACCGGACACGGGCGGACGGCCGGACGGAGCCGTAGGCTGCGCGCATCGCAACTGTCGGGGATGATCTCTGACCCGCGGTTCGCGCTCTCCGTCGGCCGTGCCATTCGTCGCCCCCACGTCAGCGCGGTCGGCGGCGGAGCGCTCCCTTCGTAGCGGATCTCCCCGCGTGAGGCAGTACGGCCCGGTTCAGGCGACGCCGGCGAGCACGCAGACGTGCGGTTGCTTACCAACTCCCGCCGCGCTCGGCGGTTGGTTTCCAACTGAGCTCGCATTCCGCCGGTTCCCGGCGCCTCAGAATGCGCCCCCGGCCTCTCCGCCGAGCAGGCGGGGCGGCGAGTCACCCTCCTCCTCAGGACTCGCCGCCCCAGCTTGCGAAGGGTCACGCCCGAGCCAAGCCAGGGTTCCGTCCTGGCCGCACGAACGTCGTCAGGTTGTTGCCGGCGTCGACGATCGCGATGGTCCGGCGGTCGTTCGCCGACGCGCGTCGCGGCCGACCCAGCGATCGGAATCGAGAAGCGCCGGTGGCCAGCCGGACCTAGGATGCCGATGCATCGCGTACGGGGGTCGGTCTCGGCCGTCCCGTTCGTCCCCAGGCCCGATGAGGCACACTGACCCACGAACTCAGGAGTGACCATGACCGGCTCGTCCACCCAGGGAATCAAGATCGTTCTGCACCCGGTGTCCGACGTGGCGGCGGCCAAGCCCGTGTACGCCGCGCTGCTCGGCATCGCCCCCCAGACCGACTCGGAGTACTACGTCGGCTTCGACGCCGAGGGCCAGCACATCGGCCTGGTGCCGGGCGGCGGCCCGCAGGGCCTGACCTCCCCGGTGGCCTACTGGCACGTGTCGGACATCGAGGCCAAGCTGGCCGAGGTGACCGCTGCGGGCGCCACCGTCAAGGACGCGGTGCAGGACGTCGGGGGCGGTCGCCGGGTGGCGTCCTTCACCGACCCGGATGGCAACGTCCTCGGGCTCGTTCAGGACGGCTGACCACCGACGGGCATGGCCACGAGGACGAAGCAGTCAGCCAAGGCGCAGGCTGACGTCCACGACCTGATCCGCGTGCACGGCGCGCGCGTGAACAACCTGCGGGACATCAGCGTCGAGATCCCAAAGCGCCGACTGACGGTGTTCACCGGCGTTTCGGGGTCGGGCAAGAGCTCGCTCGTGTTCGGCACGATCGCCGCGGAGTCGCAGCGGCTCATCAACGAGACCTACAGTGCGTTCGTGCAGGGCTTCATGCCGACGATGGCGCGCCCCGACGTCGACGTCCTCGACGGGCTGACGACCGCGATCCTCGTCGACCAGCAGCGGATGGGCGGCGACGCTCGCTCCACCGTCGGCACCACCACCGACTCGGGCGCGATGCTGCGCATCCTGTTCAGCCGGATCGGCAAGCCGCGGATCGGCTCGCCGAACGCGTTCTCCTTCAACGTTCCCTCGGTGAAGGCGATCGGCAAGATCACCGTCGGCGACGGCAGGACGGTGAACCGGACGTTCACCCGCACCGGCGGGATGTGTCCGCATTGCGAGGGCCGGGGCACGGTTTCCGACATCGATCTCACCCAGCTCTTCGACGCCTCTCGGTCGCTCTCGGAGGGCGCGATCCTCGTTCCCGGCTACACGGGCGGCTGGAACGCCCGGCTGTACAGCGAGTCGGGCTTCGTCGACCCCGACAAGCCGATCAGCAGGTACACCAAGCAGCAGCGCCACGACTTCCTGCACCACGAGGCCGAGCGGATGAAGATCGCGGGGATCAACATGACCTACGAGGGTCTGATCCCGCGGGTGCAGCGATCGATCCTGTCCAAGGACGTCGAGTCGCTGCAGCCGCACGTGCGCGAGTTCGTCGACCGTGCCGTCACCTTCACCGAGTGCCCGAAGTGTGACGGCACCCGGCTCAGCGCGGAGGCGCGGTCGTCGAAGATCGGAGGGCTGAACATCGCCGACGCCTGCGCGATGCAGATCTCAGACCTGGCCGGATGGGTCGACGGCATCGGCAGCAAGGCCATGGCACCGCTGCTCGAGGCGCTCACGCGGACGCTGAGCTCGTTCGTCGAGATCGGGCTGGGCTATCTGTCGCTCGACCGGCCGTCGAGCACGCTGTCGGGCGGCGAGGCACAGCGCGTCAAGATGGTCGGCCATCTCGGCTCCTCGCTGACCGACGTCACCTACGTGTTCGACGAGCCGACGATCGGCCTGCACCCGCACGACATCCAGCGGATGAACGATCTTCTGCTGCGGCTGCGCGACAAGGGCAATACGGTCCTCGTCGTCGAGCACAAGCCACAGACGATCGCGATCGCCGACCACGTCGTCGACCTCGGCCCCGGCGCCGGCGCCGACGGCGGCACGCTCTGCTTCGAGGGGACCGTCGAGCGGCTCCGCGCCTCGGGCACGTCGACCGGTCGCCATCTCGACGACCGGCCCGTGCTCAAGACCGGGGTCCGGACCGCCACCGAGCGGATGGAGATCCGGGGCGCCACCGCCCACAATCTGCGGGACATCGACGTCGACATCCCGCTCGGCGTCCTCGTCGTCGTCACCGGGGTGGCGGGCTCGGGCAAGAGCTCGCTGATCGGAGGCTCGGTGTCCGGGCGCGATGGGGTCGTGTCGATCGACCAAGCCCCGATCCGCGGCTCGCGCCGGAGCAACCCGGCGACCTACACCGGACTGCTCGACCCGATCCGCAAGGCGTTCGCCAAGGCCAACGACGTCAAGCCGGGCCTGTTCAGCGCGAACTCCGACGGCGCCTGCCCCGCCTGCAACGGCGCCGGCGTCATCTACACCGACCTGGCGATCATGGCGGGCGTCGCCACCACGTGCGAAGAGTGCGACGGCAAGCGCTTCGGGGCCTCGGTGCTCGAGTACAAGCTCAGCCGCCGCGACATCTCCGAGGTGCTGGCGATGTCGGTGACCGAGGCCGCGGAGTTCTTCTCCACGGCGCAGACGCCCGCCGCGCAGAGGATCCTCGAGCGGCTCGCCGACGTCGGGCTCGGCTACATCACCCTCGGCCAACCGCTCACGGCGCTGTCCGGGGGCGAGCGTCAGCGCCTGAAGCTGGCCGCTCGGATGGGGCAGGCCGGCGACGTCTACGTCCTCGACGAGCCGACCTCGGGCCTGCACCTCGCCGACGTCGAGCAGCTGCTCGGCCTGCTCGACCAGCTCGTCGACTCCGGCAAGTCGGTCATCGTCATCGAGCACCACCGGACGGTCATAGCGCACGCCGACTGGATCATCGACCTCGGTCCCGGCGCGGGCCACGACGGCGGCCGGATCGTCTTCGCCGGCACCCCTGCCGACCTCATCGCCGACGGCGCCACGCTCACCGGCGAGCACCTCGCGGAGTACGTGGGCGCCTGAGCGGGCCGCGGAGGCGAGCGGCGGATCTCGACCGCCGTTACCTGCAAGCAGTGCTGTGTCGCCTAGCCGCCGACCGGGCGAAGGCGCGCGCGGAGATCGCGCTTGAGATCGTCGTCGCAGAAGGCGGCGTCAACCGCGGTGTCGGTGATGGCGCGCAGCTGCGTCTCGCTGAACCCCATTCGCTCGGCGCACGCGCGGTACTCGCCGCCGATCGTCGCGCCGAAGTACGGTGGGTCGTCGGAGCCGAGGGTGAGCCGGACACCGGCATCGCGCAGGCGGGGGAGGGGATGCTCCTCGTAGGAGCGAAACACGCCGAGGACGACGTTGCTCGTCGGGCAGGTGTCGAGCACGATCCCACGGCGGGCGAGCTCGGCGACGAGGCCGGGATCCTCGATCGCGCGCACCCCGTGGGCGATCCGGGTCACCGGCAGCGTGAGCGTGCCGCGGACGCTGTCGGCGCCGGCCCACTCGCCGGCGTGCATCGTGCACCCGAGCCCGGCGGCGGCGGCGATCGCATAGGCGTCGGCGAACTGCTCGGCGGGGTAACCGGCCTCGTCGCCCGCCATCGAGAAGCCGACGACGTGGGGGTGGGCTCGCGCCGCGGCCAGGCGCGCGATGCGTGCCGCCCGCGCGGGTCCGAGGTCGCGGATGGCGACGACGAGGATCCGCGCCTCGATCTCGTGGTCGCGCCGAGCGTCTTCGATCCCCTGGGCGATCCCGTCGAGCTCCTCGCCGTCGGTCAGCCCGACGACCGCGGCGTGATCGGGCGAGGCGGTCAGCTCGACGTAGATGGCGCCCTCGCGCGCGCACGCTGAGAGGTACTCGTAGGTGATGTCGCGGTAGTCCCGGGGTGTGCGGATGACGCTCGCCGCCAGGTCATAGGTCCGCAGGAAGTGCAGGAAGTCGCCGTAGGCAAAGCGCCCGTCGGCGTCGAGGAGGCGATCGGGGAGGGCGACGCGGTTGCGGTCGGCCAGCCGGCGCACGAGCTCCGGAGTCGCGGTGCCCTCGAGATGGACGTGAAGCTCGACCTTTGGGAGGGTCATGCGACCCGAGGTCTAGCGCAGGCGGGACGAAGCCCGGCAGCAGCCGGGTGAGACGCTGCGCGACGCGCGGGGCGCGTTCGGGTTCAGGACCGCAGCGCGGCGCGGTGAAACGACCCCGGCAGCAGCTCGCCGAGCGTCGTCGTCCGCGGCGCGGCACCGGGTCGGCCGAGATGGACGGGCGTCGACGCCGACCCGAACTCGACGAGCCGTTGACGGCACCCACCGCACGGCGGACAGTGCTCCAGGCGCTCGGCGACGACCGCGACCTCGGTGAGCGCGGACTCGCCCGCGGTCACGAGCGCCCCGATCGCCGAGGCCTCGGCGCACTGGCCCTGCGGGAAGGCGACGTTCTCGACGTTGGCCCCCGCGTAGATCGCGCCGGTGGCGCCGCGGACGGCGGCGCCGACCTTGAACTGCGAGTAGGGGGCGTAGGCGCGGCGCATCGCGGCCTCGGCGGCCGCGAGCAGCGCCGCGGGCGCGTCGAGCAGCAGGTCGCAGTAGCTGACCGCGACGAGCGCGTCGTCGGCGATCGCGAGCTCGGCGCGCAGGCGGGCGAGCGCGGCCCGCGCCCGCGCCTCGCCGGCGTCGCCGCCGACGATCGACTCGAGCTCGACGAACGTGCCGAGCCCCTCCACCTCGTCGAGATGGATGCGCACGCTCTCCCAGGTGAACAGCCGCCGACGCTTGTCGACGACGACGATCGCGGGACCGAGCGCGGCGACGAGCGCCTCGCGCAGCGCCGCCGGATCGCCGGCCGGCGCGCGGACGTACCCGCTGGCTCCGGGCTCGGCGCCGTCGGGACGGCGGTAGGCGATCAGCTCGGCGGGGCCGTCGGCCGTCTGGCGGAGCTTGAGCCGGCCGACGCGGCCGTGGAAGTAGGTGTCGCGCTGCTCGAGCACGCCGTGGTCGCGGGCTCCGAGCGCGCGGCAGCGGGCGGCGGTCGTCCTGGGGTCGGCGTCGCGAGCCTTCAGCTCGACGTTGACGGAGGCCATCGGCGGGGGCGAGGCTACCGTCCCGGCCCCCGGTAGCATCGCCGCGTGGGGCAACGCATCATCACCGTCCAGCACACGGTCCTCGCCGACCGCCTGACGCTCATGCGCGATCGCGCGACCCCGCACGGGATCTTCCGGCAGGCCGTGTACGAGGCCTCGGCGATCATGGCCGTCGAGGTCGCCCGCGACCTGCCGGCGCTCGAGGTCGAGATCGAGACGCCGCTGGAGCCGACGCGCGGGCAGCGGATCCGCGACGAGGTCGCGGTCGTGCCCGTCCTGCGGGCCGGGCTGGGGATGGTCGAGGGCTTCCTGCGGCTGTTGCCCGACGCGCGCGTCGGGCACCTCGGCATCCAGCGCGATCACACCGACCACGAGCCGATCGACTACTTCGAGCGGTTGCCGCCGGGGCTGGGCGAGACCCGCGTCTACGTGCTGGACCCGATGCTGGCCACCGGGGGCAGCGCGGTTCGGGCGCTGCACCACCTCAAGCGCGCCGGCGCGCGCCAGCTGCAGCTCGTGTGCCTCGTCGCGGCACCCGAGGGGCTGCGGGCGCTGGAGGCCGAGCATCCCGACGTCGTCATCTGGACCGCGGCGATCGACCGCGAGCTCGACGAGAACGCCTACATCCGCCCCGGCCTGGGCGATGCCGGCGACCGCGTCTTCGGCACGCTCTGAGGGTCCAGCCACGTGTCGGGGGCCCGGTGGCGCTGGGCGGCCAGGCGCTGCAGCAGCGCCTCGGGATCGCGCTCGACGAGCAGGGCGTGGCGGTGCTCGGCGCGCAGGAACCGCTCGGCGACCATCCGGTCGAGCATCGTCAGCAGCCCGTCCCAGTAGCCGGCGACGTTGAGCAGGCCGATCGCCTTGTCGTGGAGGCCGAGCTGGCTCCAGGTGTACATCTCGAACAGCTCCTCGAGCGTCCCCGCGCCGCCGGGCAGGACGGCCACTGCGTCGGAGAGCTCGGCCATCAGCGCCTTGCGCTCGTGCATCGTGGCCACGACGCGCAGCTCGGTCAGCCCGCGGTGGGGCACCTCCCGGACCTCCATCAGGCGCTCGGGGATGACCCCGATGACCTGCGCTCCGCCGCCGAGCGCGGCGTCGGCGATCGTGCCCATCAGCCCGACGCTCGCGCCGCCGTAGACGAGCCCGAGGCCACGGGCCGCCAGCACGCGGCCGAGCTCGGCCGCCGCGGCGGCGTACTCGGGCCGGCTCCCGGGGCTCGAGCCACAGAAGACCAGAACCCGCTGCATCGCTGCGTCCAGCATAGAGCCGGCCCCGGTTGCGGCTGAGACGCGCCGCTCGCCGGCCTCGACCTCGAGGTGCTCGGCGTCGCCGACATCCCCGCGCGGGTTGTCAGCCTGCGCTCACGACCGCATGGCATCCCGTCGGGGCCTAGCCTCGCCGCCCGACGGGACCGGCGCGCGAAGCACGTCCTCGAGCAGCAGGACGCGCCGCAGGATCGCCAGCGACCCGGCGTAGGTCGAGTCCATCCCGTAGTAGCTGAGCCCGCGCGCGCCGAGGGTGCGCGCCTGGGTGTAGGGCGTGTCGGAGGCGTAGTGGATGATCCCGAGGTCGATCGGCAGTCGCGAGAAGCTGACCGCCTCGCCGACCGGGTGGCGGTCGGGGTCGGCCATCTCGTAGACCGCGTTGCAGAACGGGCCCGCCTCCATCTCGACGACCGTGTAGGCCTCGCGGTAGTAGAAGTCGAGATAGGAGCGGTTCTGCAGGAACGTGCTCTTGACCGTCACCGCGCGCTGGTTGTCCAGCCCGGTCCCGAACCTCAGGTCAGCGGCGAGGTCGCCGACGTCGAACGCGTTGTCGAGCCAGTAGGTCGAGCTCGAGTGCTCGTCGTGGACGACGCTCGAGATCATCACGTCGCCGACGTCGGCGTTCAGCGTCGCCGCCTTGCCGAGCACGTAGACCCCGCGCAGTGCGGCCCGGTCGACGGCGACTTCGCGCAGGATGTTGTACGCCGCCGCGCCCAGCGGATAGTCGATGTTGACGATCACCGCGTCGCTCGATGCCAGCGCGTCGGCGTCGACGTCGCCCACGCGCGGGTCGAGGCCTTCGCACTGCAGCGCCGCCAGGGGGAGGATCTGGGCCGGGACGCGCAGGGCGGTGGTGCTGCGCATGTGGGTGACGCCGTTGGCCAGCTCGGCGGCGCGGCGCTCGGCCGCGCCGGCCGCGCCGCGGGCCGAGAAGTAGATCCGGGCGACGAAGTACAGGAAGTTCTCCCACGAGCCCTCGGCGCGTCCCTCCCGGAAGGCGGCGAGCTCGTGGCGCAGGATGTCGTCCGGGTCCGTCGTCTCGACGAAGGCGACGAGCTCTGACTCGCGGTCGCGAGCGACCGAGGTGGCGATGTTGACGAGGCTGTGCGAGTTGGAGCTGACGAAGTACAGCGGGCGCTCGGCCCGGCCGAGCTCCTCCGAGACCGGCGTCCACCAGCGGCGGGTCAGGCGCGCATAGCCGGCGTGCGACCCGCCGAACATCCGCAGGCGCAGCGACATCCGCTGCGCCGAGATGAGCCGCAGGTGCGCGGCGAAGCGATCGCCCCACGCCTCGCGCAGACGTCCCCAGTCCTCGCCGCTGCCGCCCAGCAGCCGGTGGCACTCCGCCGCCGACGGGTCGTCGTCGCCCACGGTCTCGCTCCAGCCGGCGGCGCGCTGGCGGACCCGGATCTTGTTCCATTCGATCTGGAAGGCGACGAGGGTCGGGACGAGGTCGTCGACGTCGGACGCCGAGGCGAGCAGGACGGCCAGCGTGCCCGCGTCGTCGTCGTACCACCGCCGCCGCCGGGCCGGGGCCTCGGCCTCCTGCCAGGACTGCACCGGCATCCCGGCCCGCAGCAGCGCCTCGACCTCCTGGGCCATGACGACCAGGCGCGCGCCGATGATCCCGTCGGGCAGCCGGCGGATGGCGTAGATAAAGGCCCCGAGATCGATCTCGTCGCTGGCCGCCAGCGGGTGCAGGCTCGAGCCGATCGCCCGGTGCGAGGGCTCGAGCACCCGCAGGTGCGTCTCCCCGCTGGAGCGCAGCAGCGTCGTGTAGGTCCGCTGATAGAGCTCGATCTCGTCGCTCAGGCGGACCGTCCCCTCGGGCATGCTGGCGACGGCGAGGCGGGCGACGGCCACGGCTGCTCAATCCTTGACGTAGGGGATGCCGCTCGCCGCCGGGGGGCGCGAGCGCCCGAAGCTGACCGCCGCCTCGACGTTCTCCTCCTCGCCGGCGAACGTGCCGTTTTCGGCGAAATCCGGCAGCTCATTCATACGCCCGCTCAGTTATACGCCCGCCGCCCCCGCCGTGTTCGCGGTTGCGCGCCCGCCCGTCATCGCGACCCCGAGCGTCTCCTCGGTCATCTCGGGTCCGAACTCGCCGCGGATGCGTCCTCGTAGATGACGAGGATGCGGTCGGCGGGCGCGTGCACCGCCTCGAACTCGAGCGAGACCAGCAGGACCGCCCGTCGCTTTCGGCGACGAGCCGACGATGGACGAGCTCGATCGCGCCGACGTCGTGCCCTCGCATCGATCCGCGCGTCGGGATCGACGGCGAGGCCGTAGATGGACCATGCCGGCCCCGAGCTCGATCGCCCGCGCGGGCGAGTCGATCTGCACCGGGAACGCCGCCGGCAAAGCTCATCCAGATCGACCGTGGCGGCACACGTCGATTTCCAACCCGGCCGGTCATACGCGCCGTTCGGCGCCGGTCACACGATGGGCGACGACATGTCCCTCTCTCCCTCGCCGCTGGACCGCCGGACTCGGCATTGCCAAACTCCGAGAGAGACAAATGACCAATCACCGTGGTCCAGAGGAGTCGCGGGCGCGCGCATTGCGCTACCGCCGCGCGCCACCGAGGCACACACTGACAACATCAGCACCGAGACAGCGGTCGGCGGCGACGCCGAGGACATCCGCTGGGCGATCTACCACCAGGTCCACGGGCTGTGGGTCAGCCGCAGTACCGAGGCATGGCAGCCCCACGTCGGAGCGCTGGTCGATCGCGTTGGCCGACTTGACGACTGGCTTGAGGAGCACCGCTGTCCGCGGTGGCGGCTGATCGAAGCCTGGGCGCTGGGGGCGCACGGACCGGCGATGGCCGCCGCGGGCGCCGGACGGCTCGCGCTGTGGCGCGAGGACCATGCTCATCACGGCCCGTGGCTGGACCGCGCTGGACCGCTACGGCCGCTACGCCCAGGCGCGCCCCCCGGACTGGCCCGCGGTGCCGGTCGCGGCGTTCGCGCGGTTTGTCACCGACTGCGTGTCCGGACTGGACGGACCCGAGCACGGGATGGCCTATGACGTGCAGCGCTTCAACGAGCTGACGCGGCAGATGAGCGCCTACGCCCACATCACCCATCCCGACAACGCGACCCGGGCCACGAGCCGGGCCCGGCGCCGCGACGCCGCCCGGGCGCTCGCCGAGCAGGTCAACGCCCGCCTGCGCTTTCGACTGGACGCAGACGCTCGCTTGCGCACCGCCGCGCAGCTGCTCGACTCAGACCATCCCGCTCACCACAAAGCCGGCCGCGCCATCTGGGCGGGCGCCCAACACGAAGCCGACCGCGAACTGCGCGACCGGCACGTCAGCGCCGGCCAGGACCCCTGGCCGCTGGACGGCCGCTACCGCGCCGCGGTCCGCTACGCCGAGCGCTGGGG
>Ga0213875_10000557_pt1 | contig 30393 bp, 20 predicted proteins | sample BarmaccomBMRX_R8_FD_160105 | JGI IMG/M metagenome (GOLD analysis project Ga0213875, IMG submission 160105) | Root-associated microbial communities from Barbacenia macrantha in rupestrian grasslands, the National Park of Serra do Cipo, Brazil - RX_R8 | ecosystem: Host-associated > Plants > Roots... | reverse complement strand
GCTTCGGAGGCGCCGGGCATGTCCCGCAGCTGGGACAACGGCACCAGCACCTGCACCTGGGTGGGCTGCCCGGCCCGCCCGGGCAGCATCCCCGCCCCCGCCAGCAACCTGACCGCCTCCTCCAGCGCATCATGATGCCGCTGCCCTACGGTGCGCAGGTCGCCGGGCCCCCGGTTCTTGCCCAAAGCGTCCAGCACCGCGTGCAGCCCGGCCGCACAGGCGGGGGTCAGGGCCCCGGTCAGCACCCCGGCGCCGTCGATGGTGTCCTCCAGCCGCACCCCCCGGTCATCAAAACGGGGATCCCCCTCCGGATCCGGGGCCTGCGCTTTGGCCTTTTCATACATCTCCGCGGCGAGCACCGCCAGGTCACCCAGCGGCACCCCGCCCGCCGCCGCGGCCAGCAGGATCTGATCCGCGGCCTGCCGGTTCTCCTCCGGCAGCCGGTCGGACCAGTCGCACAACTGCCGGGCCCAGGATTCGGAGATGCCGCCGGCGGCGAGTGCCCGGGCGATGTGGGGGTGGTTGTGCAGCCGCCGCATCCAGCCAGCAGCACCCCGGGCGGCGCCCTTGGTCACCCGGGTCACGTGCATCAGCCACGGCACCGGCCCGCCATGACCGTCGGACTCATACCCGCTGGACGCGGTGAACGCCGCCAGCACCGCGGCGTGCGCCGCGGTGTACTTGGCTCCCGCCCGGCCCAGCGCGGCCAGCGCCTCCGCCTGCGCCGCCGACGACAGCCCAGCGGCATCCGTAGCGTTCAGGAACCCGAGCCCGGCGTCGATCATCGCCAGCGCGTCCTCCACCGTCCCCGGCGCAACACCGGCCGCCTCAATCGCAGCGCGCGCAGCAGAAGCGCCAGTGCCACCGGCCGCCTCCGCCCCAATGGTCCCAGCAGTGTCATCGGCCGTACCAGCGCCACTGGCCGCTCCGGAACAGGCGGCCGCACCCGGAGTACACTGGCCGGACTCGCTGCTTTGGCCAGGCTCGTTTTCCTGGCTGAAGTCTTCGGGCTGGATAGCCATCAGGAGGTCACCTCCTCACGCGCTGCAAGCGGCCAGTGGGTGATGCCGCAAACGGAATGCCGGTAATCCGGCAATGGAGCAATCCGGGAAAGAGGCCCTGCCTGAGTGTCCGTCGGCCCGCGATGCGGGATAATTCGCTGTCGACCGCTTACCCACCGGTGTATAGGCCTCGATGTTCAATTCGATAATACCATACCAGCCCGCAGCCGCAACCCCTCAAGGACATCCTTCGAAGATTTCTGGCTTCTGCGGCGATGGCGCGAATGGTCGCTACATCGCTCCAGTTCCCCGCGGGCTAGAGCGGCCCCTAATTTCCACCAACACTATTCGGGACGGCGGTCATGGAAATTCCGGGTCTGATGCGGCACGTCATTTCCGTGTCGGCTGGTGCACCTGAAACCGAATGACCAGGCACAGCGCACCGTGCTATGCAAAGACGTGTCCATTCACGCCCGGCCAGGAGACGCTGGTAGCCGGCATAGCCGTCGGCGACCAGCGCCCGGCGAACGGGCCGGGCAGCGCCCCGGCGATCGCGTCCTTTCCCCTGATGGCCGGCCTGCCCGCTCTCCTTGCGGTCCTTCCGCCGCTCCCGCTCCGACTGCTGCCGCACCCGCCTGGCCTCCTTCACCCCGATCCGCTCCCTGGAAGAACGAGTCCCCGAGTCAGTGCGGCTCATCAGACACGCCGCAGGCTCCCACGCCAACCGCAACCAGGCAAATAGACAAGCGAAGAAGCAAGCCCAGGCTAAAGCTCAGGCAGCCGCCGGCATCAACCCCAGACCCCGGCCCTTGCGCAAGGGTTTTGATCCCCGCCGCCGCGCGATGACAGATGACAGCCAGGCAGGCGCTGAAATGTCGTGCCCGGGTGAGAGGCTGCCTGTGCCCGCGCACCCCAGGCCCAAGGAGCCAGCCGACGTGGAGGGCGTCGTGGCGCTCTACGCTCCCGACGCGGTCCTCGCATTCCCGCCGGGGGCAGCTCACCGTCGGCCACGATCTGATCAGGGCGGTCTACACCGAGTTCCTCGCCGGCAGACCGTCCCTCAAGTCGGCGGGGCAACAGCCGGCGATCATCAACAGCGATACCGCGCTCACCTCCACCCGGCTGCCCGGCAGCGGTGCCACGGTGGAGGTCGCCCGCCTCCAGCCCGACGGAACCTGGCGCTGGATCATCGACCAGCCATCCGTACTCCCCTAAACAAAACCGGTAATAGCCGCTCACTCGCTCACCCCGTGAATGGACACGCAAAGACCCGTCCCGCATTCACCTTCGCAGGTGACCGAAGCTGACACCGGCCGCAGCGCCGATCGCCTCCCTAGCGCAGCGCGGCGTCGAAACGCGCGCGCAGGTCCGTGAGCCGCTCCGCCGGCTCGTTGGAGAAGACCAGGCGAAGGTAGCTGCCGCCGCTGGGACCCCAGCCCGACATGGGCGTCGCGGCGACCTGGGACCGGCTGAACAGGCGCCGGGAAGCCTCCTCCGGGGTCAGGCCCATGCTGGCCGTGTCGATGAGGAGCGACCATCCGCCCGCGGGCCGGATGCACGGGTAACCGGCAAGCTGGGCGAGGATCACCTCGCAGCGCTGCCGCCAGACGCGGGTGGCGGCCGCGATGTCCTCGGCCGCCGCCGGATCGCGCAGGGCCGCGGCGACGGCCTGCTGTGCGATGCCCACCTGGCACACCACGTTGGTGAGGCCGACGAGGTGCACGTCGCCCATGATGGACGCGGGCCCGGCGACCCAGCCGACCCGCCAGCCGATCATGCGCAGCTCCTTGGAGGCGGAGCCGACCGTGATCGTGCGGGAGGCGAGATCGGGGTGGGCGCCCGGATGCGCGACAGGCAGGCCATCGAACCGGATCCGCTCCATCGCCGCGTCGTAGATGACCCACACGCCGTGCCGGTTAACCGGCCCGGCGATGGCGTCGAAGTGCTCCGCCGCCAGGACGGCGCCGGTCGGCATCACCGGGCTCATCAACAGCACCGCCGCCGTCCACGGCCCGATGGCCGCGGCGAGCTCGTCCGGGTCGGTCGCCCACCCGAGCGGGCCGGGAACGCACCGCACGTGGCGCGGGATCCCGCCCGCGAGCCTGATCCTGTTGACCAGCCCGGCGTAGACCGGATCGCAGATGACGACCTCCCGGCCGGGCTCGACGGTGGCCAGCAGAACGTTGAGTACGCCATTCAGCCCGCCCGCGACCGAGACGCACTCGGTCTCCGGGTCGTAGCGGCGGCCGGTGGCCGCGCCCACGTGCGCGGCCACCGCCTCCCGCAGCTCGCGGTGGCCCTGGAAGGGCAGGTAGCTGTTGGCATCGTCGCGTTCCACCGCGGCGTGGGTGACCTCCCTGGCGATCGCGGGCGGCGGCACGTCCGTGTCCAGGTTCTCCAGGCGCAGGAACCGCGGGTCACCGGCCGCGTCGGCGGCGTCACCCACCCTGTCCACGCCGATCCCCGGGATGTGCTGCAGCCGTGAGACGCGCACCGATGCCTCCTTCGCTGGTATCGATATAAGGAACGAATATACCGGTAACTCGCCGCCGAGAACCGGGCGCTACTCCTGATGATCTACACGTGAGTGCCGCCAGCCGTGCATACGGCGCTTATTCCACGCCTGGGGCGCCCAGGAACTCAAGAAGAAGAGGATTGAGCTTGCCCGGAGCGCTCAGCGGTATCCAGTGGTTGGCGCCTTCTATGCGTTCGTAACGCCATGGCGCGTTCATATAGCGCTGGGAACCGACCATCTGAGCCTCCGTGAGGAACAGGTCTCCGGTGCTCCAGATGCCGAACACAGGCACCCGCGCCGCGGGATATTCGCGGGGTACAGCCAGGCCCGGATTAGCCCGGTAATAATTCAGGCCCGCGGTCAGGCGGCCGGGCCGTGACAGCGCCGCGCGCCACTCCGGCATTTCCTCGGGATACCGTGCGATCATGCGGAATAGCAGCCAGTCGAGCCGTGTGGCGAGGAACTCGGTAACGCCGCGAAGCTGAAACAGGAGAATGTAGTAGCCTTTCAGCTTCTGGGCGAGGCCGCCGTGCGAATACGCGGCGGGATGACCGACGGAGAGGGCGACATACCGGTCGACGCGCTGCGGATGGTCGAGAACGAGACGCCAGGCCTGGGCCGCGCCCCAGTCGTGGGCGACGAGCCGGACCTTCTGGATACCCAGCACGTCGAGCAAGCCGGCAAGGTCGGCCACCAGCGCCTCGATGCGGTAGGCCGAAACGGCCGCCGGCATCTCGGTATCGCCGCAGCCACGCGTGTCGGGTGCGATCACCCGGTACCCGGCTGAGACCAGGGCCGGGATCACGTGCCGCCACACCCGGTGCGTGTCCGGGAAACCGTGCACCAGCAGCACGTCCTGGCCCTCGCCCGCGACGACGACACTCATGTCGATGCCGTTGACGCGGATCTTCCGCCGCTGAAAGTCCATATCTCAGCCTGCCACGCGGAACCGGCGTCTCGCCGCATCGTCACCCGGTGGGGGGCGATGTCCAAGGGGACCGGCACAGCGGATGGTGGGTGTGGCGGTCGGCATCTGCGGCACCGACCTGGAGATCATCAACGGTGACTACGGCGACGCGCCGCCGAATCCCTCGCGCGTGCGGACCCGGGCCGGCTCGCCGGTCTCATCACCCGCCAGGTGCCCCTCCGCCAGTGGGCCGACGCCTACGCCCGCAGGCCTGACGACATCAAGACCATCCTGAACTTCTCCGGCTGAGCACCGGTGCTCGCGGAAGCCGCGGGCTTAAATCAAGATCATTGTTCGAAACGGACGGTGGCTAACCCCTGGCCGAACTCGACGAGCAGGCGCTCGAAGGTGATGTGGTGGCCGTTCTCGAAGTAGCGGCGCGGCTCCTCGGCGAGGTGATAGTCGGGGTGCCGGGTGAGTTCCCCGAGAACGGCGGCGAACTCGATCTTGGCCAGCGGTGCGCCGATGCAGTAGTGGACACCGAAGCCGAATTCCAGGTGCTGGCCCAGTTCCCGGTCCAGGCGGAACTCGCCGGGGTCGCTGAACACCTCGGGGTCGCGGTTCGCGGCGCCGATGAGCAGGATGACCCGCGCCCCGGACGGGATCGTCGTCCCGTCGATGGTGACCTCGCGTGTGGTGACGCGCGTCAGGTGATCGTTTGGGGTCCACAGCCGCATCGCCTCGTCGGTGGCCGCCGGGATGAGCGACGGGTCGTTCCGCAGCCGTCGCTGGATCGCCGGGTTCCGTGCGAAGTGGCACAGCATGTGGGTGATGGTGTTCATGCTCGACTGGTGGCCGCCGATGCAGTACGCGACCAGGATGGACTGCAGCTCATCGTCGGTGATTGGCCTGCCCGCGAACTGCGCGTGCACGAGCCGCGACAGGTAATCGTCACCCGGCTGCTCACGCGCCCGGGTGATCTCGGCCGAGAGCATCGCGGCGAACTGCGGCCAGAACTTGCTCGGGTCCCTGTCTTTCGGCAGGTGCTCCCACAGATTGCTGGTGAGCGCGCGGATCTGCTTCTGGGCGGCGTCGGTGAGCCCGACCGCCACGGCCACCGCGCGGATCGTCAGCGGAGTGGCGAGCCCCGCCGCGAAGTCCCCGTGGCCGCGGCTGGCGATGGGACGGACAAGGGATGCTGTGATCTCCGCGACCTGCCGTTCCATCCACGGCATCCGCTGGTGCGCGAACGGACGCTTCATCAGCGTCCGGTACAGCGTGTGCTCGGGCTGGTCGTAGTCCAGCGGGGCGAACTTCGGGGTGCCCGGTGCCCGCGGGAAGAACACACCCGATCCGGAGCTGAACGTCTTGTGGTCCTTCATCGCGGTCTTGACGTGCCGGTAGTGCGAAAAGATCCACATCCCGCCGTGCGCCGGTGAGTAGCCGATGGTGGAACTGTCGCGGATCCTGTCGTGCACGAGGCGCGCGACGTCGGGGGTGAACTCTGGGTCGTGGTGATCGAACCGGGCGGCCAGCCGCTCGACAGGATCCTGCGTCGAGGTCGTCAACGTCTTTCTCCCTAAGCTGGGCCGCTGGTCGCCGAGGTATACGGCCAGGGCGCTGATGGTGGGCTGGTTCCACAAGATCGTGGGAGGCAGGTCGACGCCGTACCGGCGCAGCAGCCTGGCACGCAGCGTGACGAGGAGCACGGAGTCGACGCCCATCTCCGGGAGCGGGCGCCTGGGGTGGATGTCCTCGGGGCTCATCCGCAGTTCGGCCGCGACCTGCCCGCGCAGGTCGTCGGCCAGGTCTTCGGTGGTCATGCCGGCCAGCCCGGCCAGCCCGTCGGGCGAGGGCGTCTCCGCCGGCCCGGACTCGCCGGTGACGGCCATCTCGCTCAGCGTCGGCAGTGGCCCGGCCACCGACAGCACCCGGGCGACGGCGAAGTAACGGCTGTCGAACCGTTCCGCGAACTGCCACGCCCGAAACGCCTCGTCCGGTGAGACCGCGTCGAGGCCCCGGGCATTGGCCTCCGCCAGCCCCGCGCGGTTGGCGGCGGACATGCCCATCCCGTGCCAGGCCATCCAGCCGAAGCTGACCGCGTCGCCGCGGGTGGCGGCCAGCGCGTCCAGGAAGGAGTTGGCGGCCGCGTAAGCGGCCTGACCGGTGACGCGGGCGAACTGGCCGCACGAGGAGAACATGACGAAGAAGTCGAGCGTTCCCGGCGGGAACAGCCGGTGCAGCACCATGGCGCCACCGGCCTTGGGCCGCATCACCTCCGCCAGCGCGGGCCGGCCGGTGTTGGCCAGCAGCGCGTCACGGGTGACGCCCGCCGCGTGCACCACGCCGCGGACCGGCGGCAGCCCAAGCGCCGCCGGGTCCAGCGCGGCCGCGGCCTGCTCCGCGTCGGCGATGTCCAGCGCGAGCACCCGCACGGTGGCGCCCAGCTTTTCGAGCCTCTGGACCGCCTCGATCCGCGCCAGCATGGCAGCGCCGGTGACGGAGTCCCAGTCCTGGCGCGGCGGAAGGCCGCGGCGCCCGGCAAGCACCAGCCGCCGCGCGCCCCGGTCCGTCAGCCAGCGGGCCACGGCCAGGCCGAGCGCGCCCAGGCCGCCGGTGACCAGGTAGGTGCCGTCAGGGCGGCAGCTCATCGGCGGCCGCTCCGGCGGCCGCGCCACCGGGGTGAGGCGGGCGGCGAAGTCGCCTTCCTCGGTCACCGCGATCACGTCCTCGCGGTAGTCCGGGGTGCGGTGGTCCGGGGTGCGGTGGCCGGGGGCACGGTCGCCGGCGAGCGCGCACAGCAGGCTGAGCAGTCGCCCGCCGCTGGGCATGACGGACAGCTCGAGCAGGCCCCCCCACAGACCGGGATGCTCGCCCGCGATGATCCGCCCGATGCCGTGCAGCGGCGCGTGCGCGAGGTCTCCGGCCCTGGTCAGGCAGCACAACAGCGACGGCTCGGGCAGCTCAGCGAGCACCTGCGCGGCCCGGATCAGCGTCCAGGCGTTGCGTTCGGCGGCGGTTTCCGGGGCATCGGTACCGGGGCCGGCGGCACTTTCTGGAGGATCGGTATCGGGGCCGGCGGCGGTTGCCGGGAATCCGCCCGCATGACCGGCGGCCGTCCCTGCGGACGGGGGTGCCACCACCAGCACAAGCCCGGGATGGGCCGCGGCCGCCCGTTCCGGTGTGTCCGCGCGCAGGCAGCGCACACCGGCCCCGGCCAGCAGGTCCAGGTAACCGCCATCGCCGCCGACGAACACGACAGGCTGAGGCAGGAGCGGTCCATTGGGCGGCTGAGGCAGGAGCGGCTGAGGCAGGAGCGGTACATTGGGCGGTTGGGGCGGAGATTGCGAGGGCTGGGGGAAAGGGCCGGCCCCGGCGGCCGGGACGAACGGGCGCCAGGTCAGCTCGTGAACCAGCCGCTGCGGTAGCTCGGCGGCGCCGGGAGTCCCTTCGAGCAAGCCGAACACCAGGCCCCGAACATGGGCCTCGCCGCTCTCGCCCGTCACGAGGAGGTCCATCGCCGCGCCATCGAGTCCCGCCCGTACGTGCAGCCGGGCGTGCAGCCGGGCATGCCGCGGCGGCTCGCCGCGGACGGTCACCTGGCCGATGTTCGCCGGCATGCGCAGTAGGTCGTCCCCGGGCAGCAGCGCCGAAGCCACGGTCAGCGCCCCGTCGAGCAGCGCCGCCCAGCTTCCGCCCGGCCCCGGCGGCGTGCCCGGCCCCGGCGGCGTGCTCAGGACGCAGGTGAGCTCGTCTTCCCCGAGCCGAAAGTCCCCGACCCGCCAGTCGAAGCCATACCCGCCGACGCCGCGTCCGCGAAGCCGCGCGTCGAGCGGACTCCACCCGCCGGCGTCTTCGTCGACGGGACCCTTACCGTCCCCTTCTTCGGAACGTTGGAAATCTGAGCCGGTTATAACCGGCTCAGATTTCCTTCGTGCCGGTAGAGCCTCAGGGCGGCATGACGCGATGGAGTCCGGGGATGCCGGAAGCGGGGGGCTGTCCACGACGGCGGTGGTGTGGGTGAGCCACTCGTGCTCGTCGCTGCCTGCCGGGGCGCCGCCATCGCCGTCGGCCCCGGTCCCGGCGAGACGGCTGGACAGCCGCAGGCTCCGCTCGTCCAGCACCACCTGGACGAGGCGCGGCTCGGTGACAGCCAGCGGTATCCGCAGGTCCACCTCGCGCAGCGCCGCCACCTCCGTGCCCGCCACCTCGGTGCCCGCCGGCGCCCCCGACGCCGCCCGCAGCAGCGTTGTCAGCAGCACCGCGGCGGGCACGATCTCCACCCCGCGTACCGGGTGTGCGCCCGGATAGGGGCGGCAGCCGAAGTCGAGGTAGGTCTGCCACAGCCGCAGCGGCCTGCTGCCGTTCACGACCGTGCCGGCGCCCAGCAGCGTATGGCTGGCCGGGTCGTGCCCGCCGCCCGTGCCGCGCCCGGTCGGCGGCGACGCCCAGTACCCGCGGTGCTGCCAGGCCATGGGCGGCAGGCTGACCAGCTCGCCCGCGGGGTACAGCCGCGCCCAGTCGACGTCGGCGCCCGCCGCGTGCGCCGCGCCGAGGCTGGCCAGCAGCGTCTCCAGCTCGGGCTCGCCGCGGCGCAGCGTGTAGCCGACCGCGGCGTCAGCGATGCCCAGGCCGGCCAGGATGTCGCCGATCGAGTGGGTGACGATGGGGTGGCTGGAGATCTCGGTGAAGATCCGGTGCCCGTCCTCGGCCGCCGCCGCGATCGCGCCGGTGAACCGCACCGGGTCGCGCAGCATCGCCGCCCAGTACGCGCCGTCCCGCGCGGCCGGCGACCGCGGGTCAGGTGTCACCGTGCTGTACAGGGGCACCCGCGGGGGAGCGCTCGTGAGCCCGGCGGCGGCCGCCGCGACGTCGCCGAGCAGCGGGTCCATGAACGCGCTGTGGAACGGCACGTCCGTGCCGACCCGGCGGATCACGACGCCTTCGGCCGCCCAGCGCGCCGTCACCTCCTCCAGCGCGGCCGTGCCGCCGGAGACAACCGTCCACGACGGCGCGGTCGCGATCGCGGGCACCACGTCGCGGCGCCCGGCGAGCCGCTCGGCCGCCTCACCGAAAGACAGCGCCGCCATCGCCATGCCGCCCAGGCCGGCCGCCCGCTGGAGGATCGCCGCGCGGCGGCACGCGAACACGGCGGCCTCGTCGCGGTCCAGCACCCCGGCCGCGACGGCGGCCGAGATCTCGCCGACCGAGTGCCCGATGATCGCTCCCGGTTCCACGCCGCGGGACCGCCACACCTCGGCGAGCCCGGCCTGCATGGCGAAGGTCATCGCCTGCACGCGCCCGACGGCCGACCAGTCGCCCTCGGTGATGGCTTCGGCTGGGGAGAAACCAAGCAACGTTTGGTAAATCTCCTCGAGATCTGCCATGACCCGGGCGAACACCGGCTCGCACGCCAGCAGCTGGCGCCCCATCCCCGTCCACTGCGCGCCGTGCCCGGAGAACACCCAGGCCGGGGCGGCGCGGCCGGTAGCCGTCCGCAAGGCGTTCACCGGGGTGCCGGGCTCCAGCGCGCGCAGCCCCGCGGCCAGCTCCGCCGCGCCGGCGCCGACCACCGTGGCCCGGCACGCCAGGTGCGAGCGCCGCCGCGCGAGCGTGTAGCCAACCGAGGCGAGCGGCGCGCCGGGGTGCTCGTCCAGCCAGTCCGCCAGCCGCCGGGCCTGCGCGGTGACCCCGGCCGGCGACATCGATGAGAGAGGGAACAGCCACGGGCCGCCAGGCGCCGCCGGCGCTCGGGCAGAGCCCAGTGCCCCGGCAGAGCCCAGCGCCTCGGGACCGCTCGGCGCTCCGGCAGCGCCCGGAGCCCCAAGAGCACCCGCCTCCTCGAGGATCACGTGCGTGATCGTCCCACCGACGCCGAAGCTGGACACCCCAGCCCGCCGTGCGTGCCCGCGTTCCGGCCATGGGACCAGCGACGAGACCACCCGCAGCCCGGCCCGGTCCCAGTCGACCGCGCCGGTGAGCTCGTCATGCAGGCTCGGCGGCAGCTGGCCGTTGCGCATCGCCAGCACGGTCTTGATCACGCCGGCGATGCCGGCGCCGGCCTCCAGGTGGCCGATGTTCGGCTTGACCGAGCCGATCAGGCACGGCTCGCCCGGGCCGCGGCGCACGCCGAAGAACCGCGAGAGCGTGGCCGCCTCCACCGGGTCGCCCGCCGGCGTGCCGGTGCCGTGCGTCTCGACGTAGTCGATCGTCTCGGGCGGCACACCGGACCTCGCGTACACCTCGCGCAGCATGTGCTCCTGCGCCTCCCCGTTGGGCGCCATCAGGCCGCCGCCGGCACCGTCGTGGAACACGCCGCCGCCGCGGATCAGCGCGAGCACCCGGTCGCCGTCGCGCCGCGCGTCCCGCAGCCGCTTCAGCACGACGACCCCGGCCCCCTCGCCCCGGCCGTAGCCGTCGGCGGAGGAGTCGAAGGCCTTGCTCCGCCCGTCCGGCGCGGTCGCGCCGGCCGCGTCCAGGGCGATCAGTATTCCCGGCGCGGCCATCACGTTCACCCCGCCGGCGATGGCGAGATCCGTTTCCGCGCGCCAAAGGTGCTGGCACGCCGCGTGCAGCGCGGTCAGCGATCCCGCGCAGGCGGTGTCGATCGCCATGCTGGGCCCGCGCAGGTCGAGCGTGAACGAGACGCGGTTGGCGATGCCGAACGCGTACGCGCCGTTCACCGCCCACGCCTCCAGCCGCGGCAGGTCCGCCATCAGCCGGTCGCCGTAGTCGTGGGAGTTCGCGGCGACGAACACCCCGGTGCCCGTGCCGCGCAGCGTGTGCGGCGGTATCCCGGCGTCCTCGAGCGCCTCCCAGCTCACCTCGAGCAGGATGCGCTGCTGCGGGTCGATGGACAGCGCTTCCCTCGGAGAGATGCCGAAGAACGCGGCGTCGAACCCCCCGGCATCGCCGAGGAACGCCCCGAAGCGGGTGGCGCGCCGCACGGTCGCGGCGGTCTCCGGATCACCCGACAGGTAGGGCTCCCACCGGCCGGGCGGCACCTCGCGGACCGCGTCCCGGCCCTCTGCGAGCATGGTCCAGAACTCCGCCGGAGTGCTGGTGTCGGGGGCGAACCGGCAGCCCATCCCGATGATTGCTATCGGCGCATCTGCCAACGTCGGCTCCAGTGTTAGCCGCGACAGAACCGCTCCCGCGGTCATGCTAGTCATATTGATGTTCATCAATCAATGGGCGAAGGCGCGGCCGGTGTTTCGAACCTGCCATGCTGGACACGTGACCGATGTGCCGCCGCGGCCCCAGACTCGCCTGGCACTCCTCCGGCGTGCCGCCGACGAGCGCCACATCCCGCTGCCCACGATCCTGGTCGCGGTCGCGGTGGTCGCCGCCGCCTACCTGGCCGGAAAGCTCGTCTACCGGCTGCGCGACGTGGTCCTGCTGCTGCTCGTCGCCGGGTTCGTCGCGGCACTGCTGAACCCGATTGTGCTGGTCCTGCAGCGCCGCGTGGTCCGGCGCAGGGGCTTCGCGGTGGCCATCGTCACGGCGCTGGCCGTGCTGGCCTTCATCGGGCTCGCCGTGGCGTTCGGCTACCCGCTGGTGAACGGCATCACGCATCTCGCCGACCGGCTGCCGTCCTACGTCGCGAGCGCGGAGAACGGCAGGGGCTGGATCGGCCACTTGGTGCGCAAGTACCACATCCAGCGCTGGGTGTCGCAGAACGCGCCGAAGCTGATCACCTACGCCCAGGGCCTGAGCAAGCCGGCGCTGACCGCCGGCAAGGGCGCGCTCTCGCTGGTAATCGAGTTCTTCACGATCTTCGTTCTCGTGCTGCTCCTGCTGCTCGAGGGCCCCAAGCTGCGGGGCTTCATCCTGAACAACATGGCGCCGGACCGCGCGGGCACGGTCAGCCGGATCGCAGGCGACGTCAACCGCGCCGCCACCGGCTACATGTTCGGGAACCTCCTCACCTCGCTCATCGCCGGCGTCGTGGTGTTCGTCACGCTGATCGCGCTGAACGTGCCGTTCCCGTTCCTGTGGGCTCTGTGGGTCGCGCTCGTCGATTTCCTCCCCCTGATCGGCGGGGCGCTGGCGGGCATACCGACCGTGCTGTTCGCGGCGACCCAGTCGATCACCGCCGGGGTCGTCACGCTGGTGGTCTTCCTGGTCTACACGCAGATCGAGAACCACATCCTCAACCCGGTGGTGATGAGCAAGACGGTGCGGATCAGCCCCCTGCTCGTGCTGATCTCGGTCCTGGTCGCCGCCTCGATCGGCAGCTGGATCGGCGGCCTGTTCGGCGGGTTCGTCGCGGCGCTGCTCGCCATCCCGGCGGCCGGCGCGCTCCAGGTGATCGTCAGGGAGATATGGCAGGCGACCGCCCCGTCACCTCCGCTTGCCCTGCCCCCGTCCGGCGACTCTTCCCCGGCCGCCCTTTCGGCGGAGCTGCCGCCAGGGGCTCCCCCCGGGGCTTCCTCCGGGCCTGACGGCGGCCCTTCTGGCGAGCCCTCGGGTGAGCCCTCGGGCGCGGGGAGCCGGCAGGACGGCCAGCCGTCACGGGCGCCCGCCGGTCAGCGGCTGCCTGCCAGCCATCAGGACTGAACCTCCGGCGGCGTGGTGCTCCAGGCCGGCGTGGGGGAGACTGGCGGTATGGCGACTGACGACGTGACCCACACCGAAGACCCCACGTGCGCCGTGGCCCACGGCACGGCACCGGGCGGAACGGCCGGAACGAGCGGAACGGGCAGCGCGGGTACGCCGCTCGACCGCACCCTGGTCGCGGTGTTCGCGTCGCCCGTGTCCGGGTTCCTGCTGCGCTACGGGGCCGACCTCGGGTTCCGGCCGCTGCTCGTCGAGCCGGACGCCGGCCGGGCCGCGGGCTCGGCGGTCGGCTCGGCGCCCGGCGGCTTCCAGGTTCTCCCCGGCGTGCCCGATGACCTCGACGAGTCGGCGGACATCGTGGTCACCGACCACCATCGCGACGAGCTCGGCGTGATGCTCCGCGACGCGCTCGCCGGCAAGTCCCGCTGGATCGGGGTGATGGGCAACCCGCGGCACCCCGCGCCGCACATACCGGCGCTGGAGGCCCTCGGCGTGGCCCCCGGCGACATCGCGCGGGTGCACCGGCCGATCGGGCTCAACATCGGCTCCCGCAGGCCTGCGGAGATCGCCATAGCGACGCTCGCCGGGCTGATCGCCGACCGCAACGGCCGCACCGGCGGTTTCGAGTTCTCCAGCGCCGGGGGGTAGCTCCCGAACGCCTTCGGCGTTATGGTCCAGACAGGGGGGACCCGAGGCCCGGAGGTCTGCCCGGTGGCCAGTCAGCCCGAAGCGGTCAAGTTCCCGCTCCCGCCGTCACCCGTTCCTTACGACACCGCACCGGAGATGCGCGCGCTCGCCGGGAAGTGCCCCGTCGCCAGGGTCGAGCTCCCCGATGGGTCCGCGGCGTGGCTCATCACGGGGTTCAGCGAGGTCCGTGAGGTCCTGATAGACCAGCGGTACTCGCGCGCTCTCGCGTACGCTCCCGGCCGGCCGCGGCTGGGCTTCGACTACCTCCTCGCCGAGTCGCTGATGGGCATGGATCCACCTGAGCACAGCCGGCTGCGCAAGCTGGTCGCAGCGGCGTTCACCGAGAAACGAATGCAGGCCCTCCGCCCGGAGGTGGCCAGCATCGTCGACGACCTCCTCGACGACATGATCGCCGGGCCGCGCCCCGCCGACCTCGTGCGCTCGTTCTCGCTGCCGCTGCCGTCCAGGGTGATCTGCTCGCTGCTCGGCGTGCCCCCCGAGGATCTCGACAAGTTCCACGGCTGGTCGAACACGCTGTTCGGTGACTGGAGCCGGACGATAGAGGAGATGACGGAGGCGTACCTCGGGATCAACGGGTACATGGCCGAACTGATCGCGCGAAAGCGGAAGGAGCCCGCCGACGACCTGATCACCGTGCTCATCGACGCCCGCGACTCCGGGGACAGGCTCTCCGAGGACGAGCTCGTGAGGTTCTGCTTCGGCCTGCTGATGGCCGGCCACGAAACGACCGCCAACCAGATCAACATGTCGTTCGCGGCGCTCTGCCACCATCCGGCGGAACTGGCCAGGCTGCGCGCCGACCCCAGCCTCATCCCCGCCGCGGTTGAGGAACTGCTGCGGTTCGTGCAGATAGCCGGCCGGGGCACCATCCCGCCGGCGCGGATCACCAGGGAAGAGGTGTGCCTCGGCGGCGTGACGATACCCGCCGGAGAGGCCGTCCTGCCGATGATGAACATCGCCGACCGCGACCCCGCGGCGTTCCCCGATCCCGACCGGCTCGACGTGCTTCGGGCGCCGAAGACGCACGTCGCGTTCGGCGCCGGCGCCCACCACTGCCTCGGCGCGCAGCTCGCGCGGATGGAGCTGCAGGAGGCGTTCCGCGGGCTGCTGGCCCGGCTGCCGGGCTTGCGGATGGCGGTGCCCCTCTCGGAGATCGAATTCCGTGAGGGACACGTGATCGCCAGCATGCGCGCACTGCCTGTCACCTGGGACGACACGTGAGCTGGCGGGTCCGGGTCGACACCGGCCTGTGCATCGGCTCCGGGATGTGCGTCGGCACCGCGCCGGACCGGTTCGCGTTCGACGCCGACCAGCATTCGCGCCCGGTCAGCGAGGTGACCGGCGAGGAGGAGGCGGTCCGCGACGCCGCGGCGTCCTGCCCGGTTGAGGCCATCAGCCTGACCGACGCCGAGACCGGCGCACCGGTCGCGCTGGATTGAAGGGATTATTTTTCCGAACGAACGGTGGTGCCCCTACAGGGCAGCGTTCTCCTGCCAGGCGATGAGCAGCTCGTGGTCCCCGAACGCGGTCAGCCTCGCGTCGCCGGCCGGCACGCGCCCGTACACGAAGAGCAGCAGCAGGGCGGCGGGTCCCTGGAGGGCGGCCGAGCCCTTCCCGTGCCCGTGCTCCCAGGTCATCCCGCCGCCCGCCAGCGTGATCATCCATTCGCCCCCGTGATCCGCACCGTGGCCGGCACCGTGTCCGGTGGCGTGGCCGACACCGTGATCGGCACCGTGGCCGGCACCGTGATCCGCACCGTGGCCGGTGGCGTGTCCGGCACCGTGATCGGCACCGTGGCCGGTGGCGTGCAGGTGCACCGTCTCGCCGTCGCGCCCCAGTCCGGCCAGCCGCTCGCGGATCCGGGGGACGGCCAGCATCATGCCGAGGACCTCGTCGATCCCGTCGGCGGCCACATCCGCGTCGATCACCGGCTCCCGGCCGAGCGCGAACTCCGCGTCGGCGCGGTGCACGGTGGTCTCGTGCAGCATCCGCCGCGCCCAGAAGCGGGCGTGCTGATCGGGACCCCACGCCCAGACAGCGGCATCCGGCCCCGCCGCGCGCAGCGCGGCGACCATCGGCGCCGCGCCCGCCGCGAGCCACGCGGGATACTCCGCCTCGGCCGGCGGGAGCCCCGCGTCGATGCTCCGCTGGTCGACGGGCCCCGTCGCGCGGTTACGGACGATGTACTCGGTCCGCCGGTGCACGATGCCCAGATGCTTGACCAGCTTCGCCAGCGTCCATCCCGGGCAGGTAGGCACCCGAGTGCCCAGATCGGCACCCCTCAGCAGCTCCGCGAGCCCGGCGATCTCGGCCTCGGTCGCCGCGCAGTACCGCTCGAAGTCGATCACCCGCCAAGGCTACAGACCGCCCCATGCAACCCGCCACCACCACCACCACCACGCCGCCCGCGCCCGCCGTCGGCCGTGACGCGCTCCAGAGCCGTCGCGCCGCCCGCCAGCGGCAACATTAGTCACTTGAATCACGCCAGCCCCACCGCTTCGCCAGCCTCCGTCCCCGGGCCGCTCGGCGCGGTCGCGAATTTCATGATCACGGAATTGTAGGGCCGCATACGACACCTTAATTTCCAAAACGCTGTTCTTGGCGAGTTGTCGTGGAAACGTCGGGTCAAATACGGGCCTCTGGCATGTATTTCTGGATGGTCAGGGCCGGGCTCACGATGGCGGCGGGGCCGCTGGCGCATTTGGCCCCGCCCAGTGGGGCCGCTGGCGCATTTGGCCCCGCGCGGGCCGGCCGCCGGCAGCAGGGTGTTACCTGTGGGCATGTGGGGACGAATAGCACGTTCATGACTGTCCCGCGCGATTATGGTGTTTGCGCCAGCGGCGTGCGGTCCCATTGGTATGCGGTCCCATTGGTACCGGCGAGCGTGGAGGGGTCTGTGAAGATACGCGTGCTGTCCGCGCGGGACGTGCACGAGCTGCTGCCGTACGGCGAGTGCGCCGAGGTCATGCGCACGGCGCTGACCGCGCTCGTGCGCGGGGAGGTGCACCAGCCGCTGCGCACGGTGCTACGCCCGCCGGGCGCCGCGGGGCTGATGGCGCTGATGCCCGCCTACGCGCAAGCCCCAGCCGCTGTGCCAGCCGAGGCCGCTGTGCCAGCCCCGGCGCTCGCGCAAGCCGAGACCGCTGTGCAAGCCGAGGCGGACACGGCGGGCGGCGCCTACGGGCTCAAGGCTATCTGCATCACGCCGGGCAATCCGGCCCGCGGCAAGGACGCGCATCAGGGTGGCGTGCTCGTGTTCAGCGGGGAAACCGGTGAACCGCTCGCGCTGGTGAACGCCTCGGCGGTCACCGAGATCCGGACCGCCGCCACGTCCGCGGTGGCCACGGCGCTGCTTGCCCGCCCGGACGCGGCCGAGCTGGCCGTCATCGGCACCGGCGTCCAGGCGCGAGCCCACCTGCTCGCGATCCCCGCCGTGCACCCGGTCATCCGCGCCCGCGTCGCCGGGCGTGACCCGGGCCGGGCCCGGAGCCTGGCGGATGAGATGACCGGCCGGCTCGGCATCACCGTGACCGCGTGCGAAACTCCTGAGCAGGCCGTCGCCGGGGCCGGCGTCGTGGTCACCGCGACCAGCTCGGCGCGGCCGGTGCTGCGCAGGGAATGGCTGGCCAGCGGCACGCACGTGAACGCGGTCGGGGCCTGCGTGCCCGATGCCCGCGAGATAGACACCGCGACGATGGCCGGCGCTGCCTTGTTCGCGGACCGGCGCGAGTCCGTGCTCAGCGAGTCCGGCGACTACATCCTCGCGGCACGGGAGGGTGCCGTCGGCCCGGACGACATCCGCGCCGAGCTGGGGGAGATCCTGGCCGGCGCCGCCCTGGGGCGCACCACGCCGCGGGAGATCACGCTGTTCGAGTCGCTCGGCCTGGCGGCCGAGGACCTGGCCGCCGCCCTGTACGTGTTCCGCAAGGCGGCGGCCCGCGGCGCCGGCACCCTCGCGGAGTTCTGACTCGCGGCGCGACCATATCCGCAGGCCAGCCACGGGTCGGCGAGGCAGCGTGCGGACGGCACGGGAACGGCCGAGAATTGAGGTGAGGAGGCGGGGCGGGGGAAATAAGATTGATACGGGAAATGCGGGGGTTAACGGAATTCTGGTGACGGGCCGAATGTTCGCGCGGACGGGCATGCGAACGGAACCTCCCGCCGAGGGTTTCCTGCGGCATCGGGGACTCATCGTTGCCTCGGCCGGCGGGGCCATGGCCGAGGCGGGATTGCTCACGCTCCTCGCGCCGGCCGCGCGGGTCATCGCGCCGCAGGTGACGGCGCTCCCGGCGCTCGCGGCGTACCACGACCTGCGCTGGCTGTTCGCCTACAGCCAGTCCTGGCTGAGCTTCTCCGCAGGCCTGGTGATCCTGCTGCTCGCCCGGTCCGCCTTCGACGCCGCCCTGCTCAGGCTCGCCTGGCCGCGACACCGGCAAGCGCCCCCGGTCAGCGCCGTCTTCTGGTCATGCGCGGCGCTGACCATGCTCGCCTGGCTGCTGCTGTCGCCCGCGGCCGTCCTGGCGTTTGGCGTGGCTGTGCTTCCGTTCTCCTGGCCGTTTCTCGCAGCCCTGCCGATCATGCTCGGTATCGTCCTGGCGCTGAGCCACGGCGGTGCGCTGGGCTCGTGGTGGCGCCGGCTGCCGCCGCCGCGTACCGTTGCCTGGCTGCTGGCGAGCTTCCTCGTGCTCTCGGCCGCGGCGGCGGTCATCGCGCACCTGGGCACTGCGGCCGCGCTCGGCGTCACCGCGGCCGCCGGCCTCGTGAACGCCCGCGCCTGGTACAGCCTGGCCGGGGTGGCGTCCCGGTCCCGGAAGGCGGCCGAGGGGCCGCAGGTCGTCTCCGTCAGCGAGACGATCTGGCGGGAGGTGGCGCGGGCCAGCAGGCTCGCGCTGCGCGGCGTCCCGGTCGCGCCGCTGTCCGCGCTGCTGGTCCTGGCGATGGCCGTCGGCGTGACCAGGCTGATCTTCACCGGGACGATCAAGCTCACCGGGCCTGCGGGCCCCGGGGGCCACGTCGGTGCCGTGGTCAACGCGGCGGGAGCCGCGGGCGCGGCCAGCCTCGCCGGTCTCGCCGGGCAGTCCCGGATGGCAGGGGCGGCCGTCCAGCGCGCCCGCGGCGCGGTGCTGGTGGTAGCCGGCTTCGGTTCCACCTGCTGTGACGACGCCCGCGACCTGGCGGCGGCCCTGCCCGGCATGGTCGTGCGCCAGTTCTCCTACCAGGGCATGAACGCCGCGGGCCAGCCGCTGCCGAGCGGTTCCGGAGCGGACGACGTGCCGCTGCCCCAGCTGGGCGACCGCATCGCGGCCCAGCTGACCCGGCTGCACCAGCGAACCCGCACGCCCGTGGACATCGTCGCCGAAAGCGAGGGAACACTCGGCGTCTACGCGATGCTGGTGCGGCACCCGGGACTCCCCGTGGGCTCTCTCGTCCTGCTCAGCCCGATCGTGGAGCCCGGCCAGCTGAGCTACCCGGTCCCCAGCCGGCAGGGCGACGGCACCGTGTCCGGCTACGCGCTGACCGAGCTCAATCGCCTCATCGGCGGGATGTCCCCGTACGGCAGCAAGGGGGCGCAGCAGCTCATCAGCTCGGTGAGCGAGTTCGGCGCGCGGTACTTCGCCGCGGTGAGCCACTCCCGCGCGATGCGCTGGCTCGCGGTCATACCGCTCGCCGACGCGGTCACGCTGCCGGTGTGCGAGCTGCCGCCGGGGGCCATCGTGGTGCCGGCCTTCCACGGCGGCCTGCTCGGCCACCCGGCTGTGCGGCAGATGGTCGGCGACTTCCTCGAGGGCGAGCAGGTGTCCGGTGGCGGCCAGGAACAGGGGCAGATGCGCACCGCCGCTGAGCTGCTCAGCGGCGCGGCCGCCGCGTGGCGGATGCCCGCCGTGCGCCCAGTGTGCCCGTGAAACCGGTGTGCCCGTGAAACCGGTGTGCCCGTTAAACCGGTGTGCCCGTGAAAACCGGTGTGCCCGTGAAAACCGGTGTGCCGTGAAAACCGGTGTGCCGTGAAAAATGGTTCGCGCCCGGCCAGTCTTGTTCACGCCCGGCACCGGGCGGCGTGATAGGCTCGGCGGCGATGCGAACTTCCCAGGACCTTCAGTGGTGGCGCCGCCGTTAGGCGGTGTCCAGCTGAAGCCTGATCCTGCAGCGACCGCCCGGCAGCGGCGGTCGCTTTCTTTTTCCCGCCGGCTTACCGGGCCAGACCCTAAGGGGCCGGCGTGAACACAGTGACCAGCGTGACAGGCGGCGGCGTCGGGGTGACGCGCACCGCTGTCCCCTTCGACCCCGCCGAACTGGCCGGGATCGCCGCGGCAGCCGACCGGCGCCGGGGTGGCGTGCTCAGCTCCGGCATGGAGTATCCCGGCCGGTACAGCCGCTGGCACCTGGCGTACGTGGACCCCCCGGCGGAGATCACCGCCTCCGGCAGGTACGTGCGGGCGCGCGCGCTGAACGACCGCGGCCAGGTGCTGCTCCCGCTGATCGGCGCGGCGCTGCGCCGCGCCGGATACGAGCAGCCGTCGCAGAACGCCGGCGAGATCCTGGTCGCCATCCCCGAAGCGGACCGGGAGTACACCGAGGAGGAGCGCAGCCGCCGCCCAACGGTGTTCACCGCGCTGCGCGAGATCGCCGCCGCGTTCGCGTGCGACGACCCGCACCTTGGGCTGTACGGCGCGTTCGGTTACGACCTGGCGTTCCAGTTCGAGCCGGTGCGGCTGCGGCTCGACCGCCCGGCGGGCCAGCGGGACCTGGTGCTGCACCTTCCGGACGAGATCTACGCGGTCGACAGGCGGCGCGATGAAGCCATCCGCTACTCCTACGACTTCGAGGTGGAGGGGGTCTCGACGGCCGGCCTGCCCCGCGTGACGGAGACGGTGGCCCTGACGCAAGAGCCAGCCTCCGTTCGGCAAAATCTTCCAGAGCAGCCGCGGCCCGGCAGCTATGCGCGGGTCGTCACCGAAGCGCGGAAGCGGTTCGCGCGCGGCGACCTGTTCGAGGTGGTGCCCAGCCACGTGTTCTACGGCCGGTGCGCGTCGCCCGCCGCCTTCTACGAGCGGCTGCGGGAGCGCAACCCGGCGCCGTACGAGTTCCTTTTCAGCCTGGGCGACGGCGAATACCTGGTCGGAGCGTCGCCGGAGATGTACGTGCGGGTCACCGGGGACCGCGTGGAAACGTGCCCGATCGCCGGCACGATCGCCCGCGGCGAGGGGCCGCTCGAGGACGCGGCGAACATCGCCACGCTGCTCGGCTCGGCGAAGGAGGAGTCCGAGCTGACCATGTGCACCGACGTGGACCGCAACGACAAGTCGCGGGTCTGCGTGCCGGGCAGCGTGCAGGTGATCGGGCGGCGGCAGATCGAGATGTACAGCCGTCTCATCCACACCGTTGACCACATCGAGGGCCGGCTGCGGCCGGGCTACGACGCGTTCGACGCGTTCCTCACCCACATGTGGGCGGTCACCGTGACCGGCGCGCCGAAGAACTGGGCGATGCAGTTCATCGAGGACCATGAGGACGCGCCGCGGCGCTGGTACGGCGGCGCGGTCGGCAAGATCGGCTTCGACGGGTCGATGAACACCGGGCTCACGCTCCGCACCGCGCACATTCGCCACGGTGTCGCCGCTGTCCGAGCTGGCGCCACGCTGCTGTTCGACTCCGATCCCGGCGCCGAGGAGCGGGAAACGTACATCAAGGCTCGCGCCCTCATTGAAACCCTTGAAGAGTCCGAACGGACGCCGGCGTCTCTTCCGGGCACCGCCGGTCCCGGTAATGTGGCGCCCGCGGGCGCACCGGTGCCGTCCGGCGCGTCCGCGGACGGCCGGCTCAGGGTTCTGCTGGTCGACTGCCAGGACTCTTTCGTGCACACGCTCGCCGACTACTTCCGCCAGCAGGAAGCCGACGTGACCACGCTGCGCGTTGGGTTCCGCCCGGTGATGCTCGACGAGCTGGCCCCGGACCTGGTGGTGCTGTCGCCCGGGCCTGGCAGGCCCGCGGACTTCGGCTGCGATGAGCTGCTCGGCGAGCTCGACGCGCGCGGGCTGCCGGTGTTCGGGGTGTGCCTCGGCCTGCAGGCGATGGTTGAGCACACCGGGGGAGAGCTGACGCTGCTGCCCGAGCCCGCGCACGGCAAGCCGGGCCAGGTTGTGGCCCGCGGCGATTCGCGGCTGCTGGCCGGCCTGCCGGCGGAGTTCACCGCCGCGCGGTACCACTCCCTGTACGCGGAGGAAGCCGCGGTCAAGGGCGGATTCACCGTGACCGCGACGACCCCGGACGGCGTGGTGATGGCGATCGAGGACGACGCCGCGGGCCGGTGGGCGGTGCAGTTCCACCCGGAGTCGATCCTCACCGCGTCCGGCCGTTCCGGCCACCACGTGATCGCCAACGTCCTCGCCCTCTGCCGCGCCCGCAAGTCCCGCGGCGCGGCACCGGTCCCATAGCACGCGCCCCGCCCCCGCCGCCCCCGCCGCCCCCCGCCCCCGCCGCGCCCGGGCCGCCGGCCGCCGGTCAAGCGGCACGTTGGAAACCTGAGCCGGTTATTACCGGCACGGTGGAACATCGAGCCGGTTGGTGTCAGTACGGCCGTGTAGTGTGCTGGGGCATGAGGAGCGTTGAGCCGGAGGTGTTCCTGGTCGCGCGGCCGCAGCTGGACTACGGGGCGATCGCGGCGTACCTGCGCGAGGTCGGCGGGGAGAGCTGGCTGGAGCGGCTGGACCGGGGAGAGCTGGACAACGACGCGCAGAACCTGGCAGAGCTCGCCGGCAGGCTCTGCTACCGGTCCTGGGAACCGGGCCTCAACCCAAACGTCGTCCGGGTCCGCACCGATCAGGAAAAGTATCTGCAGAACATCCTGGCCAGCGCGCACGGCTCGGTGCTCGAGCATGTCAGCTTCAGCTTCGTCCTGCACAACGTCTCTCGTGTTTTCACCCATGAGGTCGTTAGGCACCGGCCGGGGACGGCGGTGTCGCAGGAGTCGCTGCGGTTCGTGCGGCTGGACGAGATACCGTTCTGGTTCCCCGACTGGGCGCGGGAGGACCCGGAGCTGATGAAGCGGGCGGCGGCGCTGCTCGGCGAGCTCGAGGCGTTCCAGCTGTGGATGGCGGACCACTTCGGGCTCGACGAAGGGGGAGTGCCGTTCCACGAGAAGAAGCACAAGACGTCGTTCATGCGCCGGTTCGCGCCCGAGGGGGTGGCGACCGGGCTGGTGTGGACGGCGAACATCCGGACGCTGCGGCACACGATCGAGGCGCGCACCGATCCCGGTGCCGAGGAGGAGATACGCCTCGTGTTCGGCAAGATCGGGGAGATCATGCGGGCCGAGGCGCCGGCCCTGTTCGGCGACTACGAGGTGCGCGACGGGGCGTGGGTTCCCGGCTGGCGTAAGGTCTAGGGCGCGATCGCGCGGTCCGCGAGGGCCCACGGCCCTCCGGCCGCTTCGCCCGCACCGCGCGCGATCTTGATGAGCGCCCGGCAGAAACGCTGCCGCTGAACGTCCATGGCCGCCGGGAAGATGGCCCTGATCTCGGGTTCGGCCGCAAATAGGTGACCGTAGAAATACTCCATCGCCGCGTCGGAGACCGGCCCGGTCGGAGAGAATGGCGCAGTGACGGGGTCAGGAACCGGACCCCCGTCGTCCGGTCGCGAAGTTACGACGGACAGTGTTGCACTGAAGGCGGAACGTTACAAATCTTCCCGGCGAGGCGGGACGAAATAAGCGTGAGTCCAGTGCGTGAGTCCTTCAGGAGGATGGAGTGGGCCGCCCGATCATCGGCATCACCGGCGAGCTGGAGGCGGCTCGCTGGGGCAACTGGATTCGCGAGGCTGTCGTGTCGCCCGTCAGCTATACCCGCGCGGTGGAACGGGCGGGCGGTACGCCCGTCCTGCTGCCGCCTGTCCCGCCCGACTCGGTGCCGGCGCTGGTCGCCGGGCTCGGCGCGGTGCTGTTCACGGGTGGCAGGGACCTCGACCCCGCGCTGTACGAGGAGCAGCGGCTGGACGAGACGGATGTGCCCGACCACCGGCGTGACCGGTTCGAGCTGGCGCTGATCCGCGCCGCCATCGACGCCGACCTCCCCTTCCTCGCGGTCGGCCGCGGCCTGCACGTTCTCTGCGTCGCACGCGGCGGCTCGCTTGTGCAGCATCTGCCGGCCAAGGTGGGGCACGACGAGCACAAGCCGGACCCGGTGAAGCTGGGATCACACGAGGTGCAGCTCAGCGCGGCCAGCCAGCTCGGCCGGATGCTGGGCACGACGGCCACCGTGCCCGCGGCCCACCATCAGGCGCTCAACCACATGGGCAGGGGACTGCTCGCGGTCGGCTGGACGGAGCAGGACCAGGTGGTGGAGGCGGTGGAACTGCAGGGCCACCCGTTCGGCATCGGCGTGCAATGGCACCCGGAGGAAGGTGACGACCTGCGGCTGATGGAGGCCCTGGTGGCCGCCGCCGCGTCCCGGCAGAAGCCGCGGCAGGAACCGCGCCAGGAGGCCGCGCGGCAGGAGCCGAGGCGGCAGAAGGGGCCGAAGCAGCGCACCGCGTCGCGGTTAGCGGACGGCACACGTCGCGGGCGTGTTCACAGGGAATCGCGATAGCTGCCGACCCAGTGATCCTGAAGCCAGATGATCGCGGCCGACCAGGCGCCGCTCACCTCGAGCACTCCCACGACCACCAGCATGGCCCCGCCGATCCTGCTGATCAGTCGGGCATTCCTGCGGGCGAAGCTCAGCACGTTCATCGTCCGCTGGAAGGCCAGGGCGACGAGCAGGAAAGGGATGCCCAGGCCAAGGCCGTAGACGAACGCGAGCACCGCGCCGCGCGGCGCCGTGCCGGAGAACGTGGCGAGGGCAAGCACCGTCGATAGCGTCGGGCCGGCGCAGGGCGTCCAGCCCAGTCCGAACATCATGCCGAGCAGCGGCGCGCCGGCCAGCCCCGCGCGCGGCCGGGCCGAGGGGCGGAGGATCCGGCCGGCGAACGAGAACCGGTCGAACGCGCCGGCGAACAGCAGCCCCAGGACGATCGTGAGGCCGCCGAGCACCTGGGTCAGCCCGTGCATGTGCCCGCGCAGCAGGTGCCCGAGGCTGCCGAGCGCTAGGCCGTAGGTGGTGAAGACCGCGGAGAACCCGAGCACGAACAGCGCGGCGCCGGCCACGGCCCGGCCGCGCGCCGGGGCGGGCAGCGCGCCGGCCGGTGCCTGCGCGCGGGTGCCGACCGCGACCCTGGAGCCGCCGGCCCCGGCCCCTGCCGCGTCCCCTGCCGCGGCAGCCGCCGGTGCTGGCTGCGGCGAAACCTTGACCCCCGCGCCGGCCATGCCGGTGATGTAGGAGAGGTAACCGGGAACCAGCGGCAGGCAGCACGGCGACAGGAACGTCACGGCCCCCGCCGCCGCCGCCACCGGGATGGCCAGGATCAGCGGCCCGGACAGCACCAGGTGCTGAACGCTCATCAGGCCCGCTCGCTCCCGCGCCCGCCCAGTGCCCGCAGGTTGATCGCGTAGCAGGCCAGCGCCACCGCGGTCGCGACGGCCATGCCCATCGAGGCGCCGATCGCCCCGTCGCGGGTGAACGCGGAGCCGGCGGCGGCGGCGGCGATGATCGACAGGAGGCCGGTGACCGATGTGATGACGGCCACCTGGATCTTGGCCCTGATGGCCCTGACCAGCAAGTCAATCGCGGCGAGGATCAGCAGGATGCCGAAGACGACGTGCACGGCGAGCAGCGGGCTGGAGAATATGCCGATCGACTTCCGCGCGGTCGGTGCCGTCCCGTACAGGCCGTAGGCGGTTCCCAGGACGAACTGGATGATGAGCATCATCACCAGCCCGAAGCTGGCTCTGCCTATCCGCTCAGCCTGCTGGCCGCCGGCGCGCCCGGTCTCCCGCGTTGTCGTGGTGGACATGCCACCAGTATTACCGCATGCCGTGGAGCTGTCCCTGGCCCGGGCCGGGAACGGCTATCGTTTAGCGCGTGAATGCGGTCCTCGCGCGCGCCCGCGAAACCCGGCTGCTGACGGCCGGAGCGCTCGCCTTCGGCGTCGTCCTCGCCCTTTACGCGGCGTACGCCCTGATCCGCCCGTACCTGTCGACGATGGACCCGGTCGACCTGCAGGTATACGTCGACGGCGGGCTGATCGTGCGGCACGTGCGGCCGCTCTACGACCCGCACGCGACCGCCCCGCTGTATGACTGGGGCGGCTACAGCTCGCTCGCGCTGAAGTTCACCTACACGCCGTTCGCCGCCGTCTCCTTCGCGCTCATCTCCTTCATCCCGTTCTGGTTCGCGAAGGGCCTGGCGATGGGCGTGAACGTGATCGCGCTCGTCGCGGCGCTGTGGTTCACGTTCGGCGGGCTGGGGTACCGCGACACGCGGGTGCGCGCGGGCGCCGCGCTGCTCACCGCCGCGGCGGTGTTCTGGACCGAGCCGGTGCTGCGGACTCTGTACCTCGGCCAGGTCAACCTGGTGCTGATGGCGCTGATCATCTGGGATCTGTGCCAGCCGTCCGAGGGGCGCTGGTGGAAGGGCGCGGCGACCGGGGTGGCCGCGGGCATCAAGCTGGTGCCGCTGATCTTCATCCCGTACCTGCTGCTCACCCGCAGGTTCCGTGAGGCGGTCGCGGCGTGCGCCGGCTTCCTGGCGACGGTGCTGGTCGGGTTCGTGTTCCTGCCCAGCGATTCGGCCAAATGGTGGTTCCACGGGCTGTTCCTGCAGGGCGGCCGGACCGGCTTCACCGGCTGGGGCGGCAACCAGTCGCTGCGCGCCATCGTCACCCGGCTGAGCGGCTCGATCGCGGCGGCCGACCACGCCTGGCTGGCGGCGGCCGCCATCACCGTGATACTCGGCCTGGCCGGTGCCATGCTGCTCGACCGGGCGGGTCACCCGATGCCGGCGCTGCTGCTGACCGCGCTGACCGGGCTGCTGGTCTCGCCGATCAGCTGGGACCACCACTGGGTGTGGATCGCGCCCGGCGTCGCGGTCGCGGCGCACTACGCGGCGCGCTTCTGGAGCACGGCGCGGGCGCGCGCGGCCGGCTGCATCGCGGCCGCCGCGGGCATCCTCGCCGTATACGCGGCATGGCCGACCAGCTTCATCCAGCGGGCACAGCACCTTGGCGACGACTCCCTGGGCCTTATCTGGCTGCCGCCGAACACCAGTCCCAGACAGTTCATGCTGCGCGGGGACCAGCCCTCCTACGTCGAGTACCACTGGCACGGCTTGCAGCTGATCACGGGAAACCTGTACGTGCTCGGCGGCCTGGCCGCGTTCGCCGGCCTGCTGGTCATCGCCCTGCTGACCAAGAGCGGTGGCGCGGCCCCGTCGGGGATTCGGTCCGCGGAATCTGCCTCTGAGCCGGCCCGTGATTCCGCGCCCGCGGGCTAACAAAAGTCCCATCGTTGGCCGGGCGGCCCGGCGGTGCCAGCATCGCCTAACCGTCCTGGGCCTCTGACGCGAAGATCATGGCGGCGAGCGCTGCCGCCACGCCGACGGTCATGAACAGGGCCACAACGAGCACGGCCACCCCGCTGCCTGTGGCGACGGCGGCCACCATCAGCGTGGTCGCCGTGAGCATCATGAACGCGCCGCCGGTGATGGCCGCGTTCATCGAGGGCCCGGCATGCGCCCGCGCGGGCTTGAGCGATGGCTGCTCCGCGAGCAGCCCGGGAGGAAGATCGGCGGTGACCGCGGCAAGCTCCGCGTAGGTCCGCGACGCGAACGCCTGGGCGACCCGCGCGTCAAGCTCGTCCTTGACCAGCCTGCCCTGCACGAACGCGATCTTGAGCACCTCAATGGCCTGGTCACGGTCGGCGTGTGAGGCCCGCAGGCGGCCCTGGCCCGTCCCTGCCGTCTCGTCTCCCGGCTCTGACATCACCGGCCTTCCCTCGAACAAGCTCGAAACAAAGCGTAACCCGCTGCCCCGCACCGGGCACTCGCCCGGGCCGCACGAAGCGGCGGAGGGGGGAGAATGGGGTCATGGCCAGCACCAACGAGGCGGCCGCGGCGCTGTTGCGGGAGTACGCGGAACTGCTCGTGATCACCGGCGGGGACCGGTTCCGTGCCAGGAACTACGAGAAGGCCGCCCGGTCGGTCGCCGGGTACCCGGAGGACATCGGCCACCTGGACAGCGCGGCCCTGCAGCGCATACCCGGCGTGGGCAAGTCGATCGCCGGGAAGATCGCCGAATACCGGGAGGCCGGGACCATCGGCGCGCTGGAGGAACTGCGCGCCCGCATCCCGCCGGGCGTGCGGGAACTCACAAAGGTCCCTGGGCTTGGCCCCAGAAGGGCCATGCAGCTCAACCGGGAGCTCGGCATCGCCACCGTCGAGGACCTGGCCGAGGCGGTCAAGGCGGGACACCTGCAGAACCTGGACGGGTTCGGCGCCAGGAGCGAGGAGCGCATCATGCGCGGCCTCCAGGTCGTGTCGACCGGCCGGGTGCTGCTCAGCGCCGCCATGGAGACGGCGACGTCGATCCTCGCCACGCTGGAGCCGGTCAGCGAGCGCTGTGCCTACGCGGGATCGCTGCGCCGGATGCGGGAGACGGTCGGCGACGTGGACATCCTCGCCACCGCGGCAGCGCCGGACGGGGCGCGGCGGATCACCGATGCCTTCACGCGGCACGCCCACCAGGTCATCGCCAGCGGTCCCGCCAAGACCTCCATCCGCACCGTAGCCGGGCTGCAGGTGGATCTCCGCGTGGTCGCGCCGGAGGCGTGGGGTGCCGCCATGCAGTACTTCACCGGATCACAGGCGCACAACGTCGCCGTGCGCGCGATAGCCGTCCGGCAGGGGCTGAAACTGTCCGAGTATGGCCTGTTCGAGCAAGAAAAACTGCTCGTCTCGCGCACCGAAGAGGAGGTTTACGCCCGCCTCGGCATGGAATGGATACCCCCCGCTATGCGAGAGGACACCGGCGAGGTGGAAGCCGCGCTGCGCGGGGAGATACCACCGCTCGTTCGGGAAAAAGATATTCGCGGCGACCTGCATACGCACACCAGCCTTACCGACGGGGTCGCCAGCCTGGAAGACATGGTCGCGGCGGCCGGGCGCAGGAGATACGAGTACTATGCGGTCACCGATCACGCGCCGAACCTGGTCATGCAGCGGATGACGACCGAGAAGATGCTCGCTCAGCGGGAGAAGGTCCGCGCGCTCGATACGGAGATGACGCTGCTGCACGGCACCGAGCTGAACATCGCGCCGGACGGTTCGGTGGACTGGGAGGCGGACTTCCTGGCGGGATTTGATATCTGCGTCGCGTCTGTCCACTCGCATTTCGACCAGGACAAAAGGGCGATGACCCGCCGTTTTATCAAAGCGTGCGAGAACCCTTACGTGAATGTCATCGGGCACCCGCTGACCCGTAAATTCGGCAAGCGGCCGCCGGTCGAGGTGGACTTCGGCGAGCTGTTCCGCGCCTGCGCGCGCACAGGGACGGCGCTGGAGGTCAACGCGTCGCCGGAACGGCTCGACCTGCCGTCGGAGCACATCAGGGCGGCCAGGGATGCCGGCGTGCGGTTCGCGGTCAACACCGACGCGCACTCCGTCAACCACCTGTCCAACCTCAGGTACGGGATCGGCACCGCGCAGCGCGGCTGGCTCACCGCGGCCGACGTGATCAACACCTGGCCGCTGTCAGAGCTCCGGGCGTTTCTCCGCAAGGGCCGCTGACCCCGCCTTCTGCCGTCGGCCGCCGACCCGCCGCCCCGCGAGGGCCGCTGCAGCCCGCCGCCCCGCGAGGGCCGCTGCAGCCCGCCGCCCCGCGAGGGCCGCTGCAGCCCCGCGGAATCCCCGGCTGGCGCCGAAGGTTACTCACGAGTAGCATTTAGGAAAGAGCTGGAGGGTGGCCAATGAGGGCACGCGAAGTGGTCTTCGTGGACGGCGTCCGCACGCCGTTCGGGAAGGCCGGGCCGAAGGGCATATACGCGCAGACCAGGGCCGATGACCTGGTCGTCAGGGTGATCAGGGAACTGCTCAGGCGCAATCCCGGGCTGCCGCCCGAGCGCGTCGGCGAGGTGGCGATCGCCGCGACCACGCAGATCGGCGACCAGGGGCTGACGATCGGCCGCAGCGCCGCGATCCTCGCCGGGCTGCCGAAATCCGTGCCGGGTTTTGCCATCGACCGCATGTGTGCGGGCGCCATGACGGCGGTGACCACCGTCGCCGGCACGGTGTCGCAGGGCGCCGCGGACGCCGCGATCGCGGGCGGCGTCGAGCACATGGGCCGTCACCCGATGGGCGAGGGCGTCGACCCGAACCCCCGGTACGTGTCCGAGAAGCTGGTGGACACCTCCGCGCTGGTGATGGGCCAGACGGCGGAAAACCTGCACGACAGGTTCCCCGCGATCACCAAGCAGCGTGCCGACGCGTACGCCGCCAACAGCCAGCGCAAGGTCGCCGCCGCCTACGCGGCGGGCAAGATCCAGCCGGGCCTGGTCCCGATGGCCGTGCGCTCGGCGGAGCAGGGCTACGGCCTCGCCACCCGCGACGAGCCGCCGCGCCCGGACACCACGGTCGAGGGACTCGCCGGGCTCAAGACGCCGTTCCGGCCGCATGGCCGGGTCACCGCGGGCAACTCCGCCGGGCTGAACGACGGCGCGACGGGCTGTGTGATCGCCGCCGAGGAGGTCGCCGCGTCGCTCGGCCTGCCGGCGCGGATGCGCCTGGTCGACTTCTCCTACGCCGGGGTGGAGCCCGAGGTGATGGGCGTCGGGCCGGTCCCCG